>Ga0209571_1000135_pt1 | contig 161358 bp, 166 predicted proteins | sample EBPBio102011_DNA_FD_185866 | JGI IMG/M metagenome (GOLD analysis project Ga0209571, IMG submission 185866) | Wastewater treatment Type I Accumulibacter community from EBPR Bioreactor in Madison, WI, USA - Reactor 1_1/10/2011_ DNA (SPAdes)... | ecosystem: Engineered > Bioreactor > EBPR >...
GACCTCGACAACGTCGCTGACGGCCTCAACGCCCGACCCCGCAAAACCCTCGGGTGGCGCACACCGGCCGAAGCCCTCGCCGAAGTACTGTGAAACCACATCGTTGCGTTGACCGATTGAGACCGCCGTCTTGTCCTTTCGCGAGTCGTGGGACTCTCGACGGGTCAGGGGCCGCTCGGGGTCCCACGACCCGAGGGAGTCAGAAATCCGAGAGGAGCTCGGGGCGGCGTTCGAGGTGGGAGATCTCACCCATCGAGAGCAGCCGGAGCCCGCGCTCACTGTGGGCGATGCGCACGAGCCCGGTGTTGGGGAACATCCCGAAGATCCGCTCCCAAGTCGCCGGGCCACCCCCGAGGATCGCGGTGGCGACGGCATTCTGGACACCTCCCGAGGTGACGACCACGGCCGTCCCCATCGGCTCCAGGCGCGCGACCACGTCCGCAAGGGCGGCATGCACGCGATCGGTGAACACGGCATACGGCTCGAGGTGATCGCCCTCCCCCGCGAGCCAGGCTCCCATGGCGGCGCCGAAGAACTCCTGGAAGTCACCCGCACCATCGCCGGAGTGGGCCGCCAGGGCAGCGGTCATCGTGTCGTGGCGCGGGTCGTGCGTGCGGACGATGTCATCGGCGTCGAGCTCGTTCCAGCGCTCGTCCTCCTCGACGGCATCGCCCCACCCCGCCCCCTCGAGCAGCCCCGCGGCCGTCTCGCGGTGCCGACGCAGCGTGCCACTGAGGATGACACCGGGCACGATCCCGCGAGCCCGCAACTCCTCGCCCACGACGACCGCCTGCGCGTGCCCCTTGGGCGTGACCTGGTCGTAGTCCTCGGCATGCCAGGACGCCTCGCCATGCCGCACGAGGATGATCCGGCTCATGCGAGCAGGTCCTTGCACCGCGCGTCGAGGACGTGGACGACGATCCCCATGAAGCCGGCCGCGGGGTTGGTCGTCTGGCCGTGGAAGAAGCGGTAGTAGATCTGCTGCGCGATGCCGGCAAGCCGGAACGTGCCGAACAGCTCGTAGAAGCGACGATCCGACTCACTCACCATGACCCCCCGGCGATCGGCGTATGCCGTCCACACCTCTTCCCGCGTCCACATCCCCGGGGCGTTGGTCGGCTGGAGGCGGATGTTGAGGATGTCCTGCGGGTCGTCGGCCTGCGCCCAATAGGCCATCGCTGAGCCCACATCCATGAGCGGGTCCCCCACAGTCGCCAGCTCCCAGTCGAGGACACCGACGATGCGGGTGGGGTCGGCGTGGTCGAGCACGAGGTTGTCGAAGCGGAAGTCGTTGTGGATCATCGTGTGCGGCTGCTCGACCGGCTGGTGCGCGGCGAGCCAGGCGATCGTCTCGGCGAAGTCCCCCACGTCCTCGGTGCGCGCCCGCTGGTAGCGCTCGATCCAGCCGCCGACCTGGCGCTCGACGTACCCCGGGCCGCGATCGAGGGAGTCCAGTCCCGAGGCGGCAAGGTCGACCCCATGCAGGTCGACGAGAGCCTGGACAGCGTTGTCGCACAGCCGATCCACCTGGGCCGGATCATCCAGGCCCACACCCTGCGGGACGTCCTTGCGCAGGATCAGGCCGTCGAGCTTGTCCATGACGTAGAACTCACTGCCGATGACCGACTCGTCGGCGCAGTGGCCGAGCATCGTCGGCACGAGCGGATAGACCGGCTTCAGCGCCTGCTGGATCCGGAACTCGCGCGCCATGTCGTGCGCGCCCTTGGCCTTGGTGCCGACCGGCGGACGGCGCAGGATGACCTCGCGCCCGCTCGGATAGGCGAGCTGGTAGGTGAGATTCGACGCGCCGCCTGCGAACTGGCGCACCGCCGGCTCTCCGTCGAGCCCGGCGGAGTCAACAGCGTTGGCGCGCAGCCACGTTGCCACGGCATCGACGTCGAAGGCGTCCTCGGCGCGCACTTCGCGCGGTGTCGAGACGTCGCTCACGCCTGGGCCTTTCCCTTGGCCTTGAGCGCTCGGTGCGCCAACCGCTGCGCACCCTTGATGGCGGATCGGTCATAGACCGGGCGGGCATAACGCTTGGTCCAGTAGGCCGTCCGACCGAGTCGGTCGGTGAGGATGATCCTCTTCCCGGCGTCGACCCCCTTGACCACGATGGCCGCGATCTCGTCGGCGGACGCCTTGGCCTTGGTGATGAGCCGGACGCCGGTCTCCTCGAAGTCGGAGTCCTTGCCCTGGAAGGAGGTGTGCAGGTTGGTCCGGAAGAAGGCCGGGCAGACCACGGACACCTTGATGCCGAAGGGGGCCAGCTCGAAGGTCAGCGTCTCCGAGAGAGCGACGACACCGGCCTTCGCCGCGTTGTAGCTCGACATGCCCGGTCCGTGGACGAGTCCCGCCAGCGAGGCGGTGTTGACGATGTGACCGCTCCCCTGCTCCTTGAACAGTGGCGTGAACGTCTGGCAGCCGCGCACCACGCCGAGCAGGTTGATGTCCAGCACCCGCTCCCAGTCGGCCATCGACTCCACGTCGATCCGCCCACCGGTGGCGATGCCGGCGTTGTTGTAGAGCAGGTCCAACCCGCCCCACTCCTCCTTGACCCGGGCGAGCGCGGCGTCCCAATCCTGCTGCGCCCGAACGTCCAGGCGCAGGTATGCCGCACCGTTGGGGACGCTCTCGGGTGCGGTCTCCGCGAGGTCGCCGACCAGCACCTGGTCGCCGCGCTCGAGGTGGATCTTGACCAGCGCGAGCCCGAGTCCGGACGCTCCGCCGGTGACGAGGACCCGGCTCATGACTGCGCTCCCGTCACAGAGGAAGGCGAGGTCGCCGACTCGGCCGCGCGGGCGGCGTACGGCTTGAGCAGGTGACGGGCGACGACGCCGAGGTGGACCTCGTCGGGTCCGTCGGCGAGGCGGAGCGAGCGGGCGCCGGCATACGCCGCGGCGAGCGGGAAGTCGTTGCTCATGCCACCGCCACCGTGGAGCTGGATCGCGAGGTCGACGACGTCACAGGCCATCTGCGGAGTGGCGGCCTTGATCTCGGAGACCTCGGAGAGCGCGCCGGCCGTGCCGTAGGTGTCGAGCTTCCAGGCGGCGTGGAGGACGTGCAGGCGCGCCTGGTTGATGGCGATGCGGGCCTTGGCGAGCTTCTCGCGGTTGCCGCCGAGGTTGGCGATCGGCTTGCCGAAGGCGACGCGCGTGGTGGCGCGCTCGCAGGCGAGCTCGAGGGCCTTCTCGGCGAGGCCGATGAGGCGCATGCAGTGGTGCACGCGTCCCGGCCCGAGGCGACCCTGCGCGATCGCGAACGCCATCCCGGGCCCACCGATGATCGACTCCAGCGGCAGCCGGACGTCGGTGAGCGTGACCTCGCCGTGCCCGATCGGCTCGTCGTAGACGCCCATCGCGGTGAGCATCCGCTCGACCTTCACGCCCGGGGCATCCATCGGGACGAGGACCATCGAGTGCTGCACGTGCCGACCCGCTGACTCGTCGGTCAGACCCATGAACACGCCGACCTTGCAGTCGGGGTGGCCGGCGCCGGTGGACCACCACTTGCGCCCGTTGAGGACGACTTCGTCGCCGTCGATGCGTGCGGTCGCAGCCATGTTCGTCGCGTCCGAGGAGGCGACGCCGGGCTCGGTCATGAGGAAGGTGCTGCGGATCCGGCCGTCGAGGAGCGGCTCGAGCCAGCGGTCCTTCTGCTCCTGCGAGCCGTACTTGAGGAGGACCTCCATGTTGCCGGTGTCGGGGGCGTTGCAGTTGAACACCAGCGGCGCCGTGAAGGTGCGGCCCATCTGCTCGGCGATCGGCGCATAGTCGAGGTTGGTCAGGCCGGTGCCGCCGTCGGTGCCATAGCGCTCGGCATAGGGGCCCTCGTGCCCGGCGGGGATGAAGAGGTTCCACAGGCCCTGCGCGCGGGCCTTGCCCTTGAGCTCCTCGATGAGCGGGTGCGGCGCCCAGGCGTCCTCGCCGCGGGCACGGCGGGCCTCGATGTCGGCCCAGAGGACCGGCTCGACCGGCTCGATGTGCTCGTCGATGAAGGTGCGGACGCGCGCAGTGAGGTCGGCGGCGCGGGGCGATGGGGCGAAGTCCATGGCTTGACCCTAGCCCGCTGTTGAGCAATGCTCAATAGTATGCCGCGTCACAGCTCCGAGGTCGCCGCACCTCGCGCTCGACTCACCCCCGAGGACCGGCGCCGTCAGTTGGTCGGGATCGGGCTGCGGAAGTTCGTCGAGCGACCCGTCCAGGAGCTCTCCCTCGACGAGGTGGCGGCGGAGGCGGGGGTGTCGCGCGGGCTGCTCTTCCACTACTTCCCGACCAAGACCGCCTACCACCGGGCCGTGGTCGCCGCGGCCGGCCGGCGGGTCCTGCGCAACGTGCGCCCTGACGAGGGACTCTCGGGCGAGGCGGCACTGCGGCAGCTGGTGGACCGCTTCGTGCGACAGGTCGACCGGCGACGCGCCTTCTACTTGGCCCTGGTCTTCGGGCAGCTGCCGGGGGCCAGTGGCGAAGAGGCCGGCGAGCAGCCGGTCGCCGCCACGCTGAGGTCGGCGCTGACCGGGCTCGTCTGCGAGGTGATGGGCTTCGGGGAGGCGCAGCGAGCCGTGGTCCACGGGTGGGTGGCCTATGTCGAGGACCGGGCGCTCGCCCTCACCGGCGGGGCCACCGACGACGAGATCGTGGCGCTGGTCGATCACTGCTCAGCCGCGCTGGGAGCCCTGGTGGCGCTCACCGAGGCCCCACACGGCATACCCTCCGGGGTATAGTCCCCGCATGGTTGCCGCGCTGTCTCGCTGGTCCGCTCGCCGCTGGGTGGCCGCCGCTCTGGGCGCCATCGGCAGCGGTCTGCTCATCGCCCTCGTGACGGCGATGATCGACAACCCGGTCTTCGGCCGGGCCGTCCCGACGACCTGGTGGGCTTGGCCGGTGCTGGCGATCTCCTCGGTCCTTTCCGGGCTGCTGCTCGCGAGCTATGTCCGCGACCCGGGTGTCACCGTCGACGAGCACGTGACGCGCAGCGGAGGCATCGGCGGGTTGCTCACGGTGTTCGCCGTCGGCTGCCCGGTCTGCAACAAGCTCGTCCTGCTGGCCCTGGGGTCGGCAGGGGCGATGCAATGGTTCGCTCCGGTGCAGCCCTTCCTGGGCATCGCCGCCCTGGCCCTGCTGGCATGGGGGCTGCGGACCCGCCTGCGCGGAGAAGTCGCCTGCCCGGTCACCGCTGCGGTCGCGACGGAGTGATCATGCCGACCGCACAGCTGCCCACCTGGCGTCATGTCCTCGTCGTCGTGGCCCACCCGGACGACGAGTCCTTCGGCCTCGGGGGCGTCATCGACGCATTCATCCGGGCGGGCGCGACCGTCGACGTCCTGTGCTTCACCCAGGGGGAGGCCTCCACGCTGGGGGCCTCGGAGCACCTGGCCCAGACTCGCGCCGAGGAGCTGCGCACGGCCGCAGAGGCCCTGGGAGCCCGCTCAGCGGTGTTGCGACGCCACCCCGATGGGGGACTGGACGGCATACCCTCCGAGATCCTGGACGAGGACGTGCGCGCGATGGTCGGGCGAGTGCTGGCCGACGGGCTGCTGGCCTTCGACAGCTCGGGCATCACCGGGCACCCGGACCATGTCGCCGCCACCGCATCGGCACTGCGCGTGGGGCGCGCCCTTGACCTGCCCGTCCTCGCCTGGACGCTCGACGCGGCGGTCGCCGCCACCCTGCGCGCCGAGACCGGCGCGCCCTTCGTCGGGTGCGGTCCCGAAGAGCTCTCAATGCAGGTGCAGGTCGACCGGACCACCCAACGGCGTGCGATCTCCTGCCACGCCAGTCAGGCCGTCCCGTCCAGCGTGCTCTGGCGCCGCCTCGAGTTGCAGGGGGACCACGAGTCGCTGCGCTGGCTTCACCGCACCGACAGTGATCGGGACGAAGCGAACGGCCAGGTCCGATGAGTCAATCCGACGACAAGGACGACGTCCGCGACCACAGCGACCTGCCTGGCGTGCGCGCCCTCATGACCCGACCGGTGCTCGGACCCGACACCGGTCGATCGCCGTCGCGTCTGCTGCGTGCGCCGTGGAGCACGGCCCGCCGACGAGTGGCGGTGGCCGCACTCTCCCTCCTGGCGGGGTGGGCCATCTTGCCGGCGGCGCCACTGAGCCTGCTGGGGTGGGCAGTGCTCGCCCTGACGGCACTGGGGGCCGCCCTGACGTGGGCAACCTACGTGCCCGAGCGCGGGCAGCGCCTGGGCGACCTCATCGGCAGCCCGTGTGGAATCGGCGGCGCCCTGTTCCCGCTGCTCGGACTCATGGCCGCGACGACCCCGGGAGCGGGGTTCAGCGGTCAGGTGATGGGGCTCGGGTTCGTGGGCATGGGACTGGCCCAACGCCTCTTCGGCGGCGACGCCTGCCGCCGCTGAAGCGCGATGCGCGACTCCGCTCAGGCGTCCGTGGGCGCCGGTGCCGTCGCGAACGGCCCGACCACGACCTCGCGGCCGCCAGCACCCCAGGCGCTCGTGCCACCGGCGACCGAGTAGGCCTCGATGCCGTTGCTCCGGAGGAAGTCGGTGGCCTGCAGGCTGCGGTTGCCCGAGGCGCAGATGACATAGAGCGGGCCATCACCGGCGAGCTCGGCGACCTTCTCGGGGACGCTGCGCAGGGGCACCAGCTCGGCGCCGGGGACGTGACCGGCGCGGTACTCCATCGGTTCACGCACGTCGATCACGCGGCCACCGGACTCCAGCGCGACGGCGAGGTCATCGACCTGCACCTCGCGCGGCTTGTCGAGCAGCTCGCGCTGCTCGGCGACCTGGGCGTGCACCTCGGTCATGTCCAGCGCCTTGACCCCGGCGATGACCTGCTCGAGGGCCTGCGCGGGGAGCGCGCCCGGCTGGGAGAAGACGAGCACGCCCTCCCGGAAGGCCATGAGGGTGGGGATCGAGGTGATCTGCGCAGAGGCGGCCACGCCCGTCGCCTCCTCGGTGTCGACCTTGGCGAAGGTGACGTCCGGGTGCTGCTCGGACGCCGCCTCGAAGATCGGCGCGAACTGGCGGCACGGCCCGCACCACGCCGCCCAGAAGTCGACGAGGACGATGTCGTGGTCGGCGATGGCCGACTCGAAGGTCTCGTCGGTCAGGTTGATCGTGGCCATGGGAACTCCTCGAGATGCGGGGCGTGTGAGCCGGCGCCGACCGGCAATTTATACCCCCTAGGGTATCAGGAACTGAGGCCTCGCCATCGAGTGGTCACGTGTGGTCGCTTTGGCAATCGCCAAAGCGACAACAAGTGACCACTCGACTGGAGAGGTAAGGGCGCGGCTCAGGCGGGGTCGACGGTGACCGGGACGCCGTTGAGCACCCCGTTGCCACTGACCTGCTCGGTCCGCGTCGGATCGGTGAGGTCGTTGATCGACGCCCCGGGGACCTCGACCGCGTGCCGCATCCGCACCCCCGGTCGCTTCCCCTGCCCGTAGCCGTGCGGCAGCGACACCACGCCGGGCATGAGGTCATCGCTCGCCTCGCACTCCACGGTCACCTCCCCGGCGGCCGACCGCACCCGCACCAAGGACCCATCGGGTATGCCGCGTGCCGCCAGGTCGTCCGGGTGCGCCAGGAGCTGGTGGCGGGCTCGACCCCGCGTGAGGCGAGTCGCGTTGTGCAGCCAGGAGTTGTTGTCCCGCTGGTGGCGCCGGCCGATGAGGAGCAGTTCCCCGTCGCGCAGGGCGAGCGGCCCCACATCGAGGTGGTCGGCGAGCTCGGCCACGGCCTCCAGCGCCACCGGCGTCGCGAGGTCGATCCGCTGCTCGGGCGTCGCCAGGCGACCCGGCAGCACCGGCACGAGCGGGCCGAGGTCGACTCCGCCAGGCCGCTTGCCCAGCTTCTTGACCCCCATCCGCGCCGGCCCGACCCGCAACAGGCCATCGACGATCAGCCGCGGTGAGAGCCGGAAGCGACCCTGCTCAACCAGGGACGGCTTCTCCCCCCGCGCCCGGATCACCGCCAGCGCCAGGTCCCGCGCGATCTCCCAGTCGTGCCGCGCGCCCTCCGGCTTCTCGAAGAGCGCCGGCGACCACCGCGCCGTGTTGCGGACCGCGAGGGTGTGGAAGATCAGGTCGTAGTGGTCTCGCTCCAGGGGCCCGGTCGGCGGCAGGATCACGTCGGCGTGCCGCGTCGACTCGTTGACGTAGATGTCGATCGCCACCATGAACTCCAGCGACGCCAGCGCCTCGTCGACCCGGCCCCCACCGGGCGTCGAGGACACCGGGTTGCCCGCGATCGTCATGAGGGCCCGGATCTGCCCCTCGCCCGGGGTGAGGATCTCCTCGGCGAGCACCGACACCGGCAGCTCTCCCCCGAACTCGGGCAGACCCCGCACCCGCGACCGCCACACCCCCAGGTGACCCGCCCCCAGCAGCTTGTGCCCGACAAGGTCCACCGCGGGCGAGGTGAACATGGTGCCGCCCGGCCGGTCCAGGTTGCCGGTCACGATGTTGAGACACTGGATCGCCCACTGGCACACCACTCCATGGGCCTGCGTCGACACCCCCATCCGACCGTGCACCGCCGCCGCCCCAGCCCCATGGAGGTCCGCCGCCAACCCACGGATGGCGGCAGCCGGCATACCGGAGAAGGCCTGCGCCACCTCGGGAGTGAACGGCTCGACGACCCGTCGCACCTCCGCGATGCCATCGACGTATGCCGCGGGGCTGGCTCCCAGCGCGAGCACCTCGCGGAGCAGGGCCAGGAGCACCCAGGCATCGGTGCCGGGTCGGACGAAGTGGTGGGCATCGGCGACCTTGGCGGTCTCGGTGCGGCGCGGGTCGATGACGACGAGTTTGCCTCCGCGAGAAGCGAGTTCACGGCGGCGGCCGGGGAAGTCGGGGACCGTCCAGATCGAGCCGTTGCTCGCCATCGGGTTGTGGCCGATGAGGACGAGCAGGTCGGTGCGGTCGATGTCCGGCACCGGCATGAGGAACTGGTGGCCGTAGAGCGCCCACGCCATGAGCTGGTGCGGCAGCTGGTCGACCGAGGTCGCCGAGAAGGTGCTGCGTGACCCGAGGGTGCGGACGAGGTTGACGCCGTGGGTCATCGCGCCGAGCGAGTGGACGTTGGGGTTGCCGAGGTAGACCCCGATCGCATTGCGCCCGTGGGCCCGCTCGACGGCGACGAGGCGCTGGGCCACCAGCTCGACCGCCTCGTCCCAGTCCATCTCGACCCAGTCGTCGCCCTCGCGCCGGACCGGCCGCCGCAGCCGGTCGGGATCCTCGTGAAGGTCCTGCAGCGCAACGCCTTTGGGGCAGATGTGTCCGCGCGAGAGCGGGTCGCCCCCATGGCCGCGGATCGAGGTGATGCGCTCGTCCCGCACCTTCACCTCGAGCCCGCAACTCGCCTCGCAGAGCACACAGGTGATGTATGCCGTCCGCTCACCCGCCGCTGCTTCTGTGCTCATCGAGTCGCTCCATCGTCGATCGGGCCGGACGTGTCCGACGCTACCCCTGCCGTCCTACGGTGGGGTGGTGCAGTTCAGTCCGGACCTCCGTGAGGGTGTCGCCCGCGGTGAGATCACCGTGTCGGTGCGCCTGTGGGCCAGGCGGCAGGTGCGTGAGGGCGGGCGCTACCGGACGGCGGGCACCGTGATCGAGGTCGACAGCATCGAGGTGCTGCCCTTGGCCGCCCTCACGGACCAGGACATCGCGGCCACGGGTGACGGTGATCGCGAGGCCGTGCGCCGGCGCGCGGCCCACGCGGGACCGGTCCACGACGACACCTTGGTGCACCGCATCGAGTTCCACGTCGTCGGCTCATCAGGTGAGCAGTCCAATCCGCCAGCGGTATTCGGCCACCCGTGAGCGCGTCCGCACCACCGGCGAAGGCGTCTCGACGGGGCTGTCAGACCCCCCACCTAGAGTCATTTCATGAGCATCGCAGCCGGCCTCGAGACGCGAGGGAGCATCGCCAGTGACCTGGCCGCTCTCCACGCGTCCATCGACGCGCTGGCCGAGCGGGTGGACCGCGAGGGCACGGGCGAGGGCGCTCACCTCAAGTCGGTCGAGCGGGCCGCCCGACGGCTCGACTCGGTGAAACTGACCATCATCGCCCAGGCCAACCGCGCCCGGGCCGGCGACGGCGAGGGTCACGCCTCGACGTCCACCTGGGTGGACCACCTGACCCGCTCCGGCGGGCGCCGCGCCGCCGCTCAAGTCTTCCTCGCGACCTCGCTGGAGGAGTCCGCCCCGGCGACGCGCACGGCTCTGGCCGAGGGTGCGGTCAGCTCTGAGGCCGCAGGGATCATCGCCTCGGCCATGGAGCGTCTGCCTGTCGGGCTGACCGACACCGAGCGCGGCGCGGTCGAGGCCGCTCTCCTTCGCGATGCCCGCACGCTGGAGCCGGCGCGTCTGCGTCGCTCCGTCACGCGCGCCCTGGCCGCCGCGGAGCGCTCGGCCGCGGAGGTCGACGCCGACCAGGACCGCCTCCTCGCCACTCGTGAAACCAGGGCCTATGCCGCGGCGCGACTCACGATGATCGACCACCCCGACGGCACCACGACCGGGCAGTTCACCGTTCCGACGCTGGCCGCCCAGATGCTCAAGAAGGTGCTCGACGCGATGGTCAGCCCGCGCAGAGACCACCTGCGCGCCAACAGCGGGACTGACGATGTCGACAGCGCCGACTCAGGCGGGTCCGCGTCCGCCCCAGCGCCCGTCTCCCTCAGTGAGCGCGACCTTGACTGGGCCGACCTCGACTGGGCCCAGAAGCGTGGTCGTGCCCTCGTCGAGATCCTCGAGCACCTGCCGACCGACCAGCTCTCCTCCCGCACCGCCGCCACCCTCATCGTCACCACCGAGCTCGACACCCTGCGCGGCGGGCTTCGCGCCGCAGGCTGCGAGGCCGGGTTCGACCTCTCGGCCGGCGAGGTGCGCCGCCTGGCCTGCACCTCCGGCATCGTCCCAGCGGTCCTCGGCGGCGAGTCCGTCCCACTCGACCTCGGCCGGAGGCGCCGGCACTTCAGCGAGCAGCAGCGCACGGCACTCGCCGTGATCTATGAAACCTGCGCCGAGGAGCACTGCGGGAGACCCTTCTCCTGGTGCGAGATCCACCATGACCACGCGTGGGAGGCCGGGGGCCTGACCACCCTCGACAACGCGATCCCCTTGTGCGGCTTCCACCACCGTCTCATCGACGATGCGCGATATCGCCACACCGTCACGACCCATGGGCGCGCGCGCACCGTGCACTTCACCCGCCGGACGTAGGTCGGACCCCTGCGCCACGACCCCAGGGCGCGACCCCTCACCGGATCTGCCGGTCAGTCCTCCTGGCTCCGGCGTCGGCCAGCCCATGGGGGGCGCCGGCGCAGCCGGGTCAGCGCAGGCGGGGGCCGTAGGTGCGGCCCTCGCCACCCATCGAGAGGTGCTGGGCGACAGCAGTGTTGGGGGCGTCCAGCAGGACGGCCTGCTCGGCCCGCTCCTGGGAGAAGGTCTCCTCGGCCCCCGCCACCCAGGTCTGGTCGAAGATCCGCTTGCTCGCGGCGACGGCGTCCGGGGAGCGGGTGGCGATCTGGTCCAGCAGAGCCAGCCCCGCGGCATACGGGTCGTCGGCGACCTCACTCGCGAGGCCGAGCGCGACCGCCCGCTCGCCGGAGAACATCTCGCCGGTCATCGCGAGCCGCTTGGCGACGTCGATGCGGACCAACTGGGAGAGGGCGTGCACGCCGGACATGTCCGGCACGAGACCCCACTTGGCCTCGAGCACCGACCAGGCGGCATCGGCGGTGGTGAAGCGGAAGTCAGCGGCCAGCGCGATCTGGAGTCCGCCGCCCAGGCAGTGGCCGTGGATCGCCGCGACGACCGGCACCGCGAGTCGGCGCCACGCCCACGGCGCCTCCTGGTAGAGGTTCGTGCCGCGCTCAGCGTCGGGCTCGAAGACCTCCCGGAAGCGCACTGGCTCGCCCAGGACGGAGGCGAAGTCGAGGCCTGCGCAGAAGGAGCGTCCCTCCCCCGAGAGGAGCACGCCCCGCAGCTCCCGATCCTCGGCCAGCGACTCGGCCGTCGCCTGGAGCTGCTCGAGCAGGTCGAGGGTGAGGGAGTTGAGCTTTTCCGGGCGGTTGAGCCGGACGTCGGCGAGGCGCGCGCCATCGCGCTCGAGGATGGTGCAGGTGACGAGCTCGGTCATGGTCGTCACCCTAGGGCGGTGCGTGCCTCCCGGCGATGGACGAGCAGTGAGATCCCGAGCACGATGAGGCCGCCGAGGGCCAGCCCGACCCCGACCCAGCTGGGCGCGGTGAAACCGTAGCCACGCGCGATGACGAGGCCGCCGAGCCAGGCGCCCAGGGCATTGGCTGTGTTGAAGGCGGCGTGGTTGGAGGCGGCACCGAGCGTCTTGGCCTTGCGGGCGACGTCCATGAGGCGCAGTTGGAGGCTCACGACGAGGATGCCCGCGAAGACCGCCGACAGGAAGACGCAGATCAGCGCCGGGATCGCCCACTGGGCGACGAGGGCGAAGACCGTGAGGTTGGCTGCCGTGCCGGCCAGGCCGATGACAGCCGAGCGGAGCACCGACCAGTCCGCCATCCGTCCGGCGATCGGGGTGCCGACGATGCCGCCCACCCCGGAGGCGAGGAGGTACCACGGCACCCACGAGGCGGCGAGCCCGGTGACCTCGGTCAGGGTCGGCGCGATGTAGGAGAGCATGGCGAAGAGCCCGCCGAACCCGATCGCTCCCACGAGCAGGGTGAGGAGCACCTGGAGGTTCGCGAACTCCTTGAGCTCGCGCCGCACCGTCCCCTCGAGGTCGCGGGCGACGTGCGGCACGACGAGGGCGACGAGCCCCACGGCGAGCGCGCCGACGGCGACGACCAGCCAGTAGGCGAAGCGCCACCCCAGCTGCTGGCCCAGCCAGGTGGCGAAGGGGACGCCGAGGACGTTGGCGACGGGGATGCCGAGCATGACCCGGCCGACGGCACGGCCCGCCTGCCCGACCGGCGCCAGCTCGATGGCCACGAGCGAGGCGACGCCGAAGTAGGCGCCGTGCGGCAGCCCGGCGAGGAAGCGGGCCGCGACCAGGGACTCGTACCCCGGCGCCAGAGCCGCCGCAGCGTTCCCCACGATGAGCGCAGCGAGGAGACCGAGCAGCAGGCCCTTGCGCGGCCAGCTGGCCCCCACGGCAGCGATGAGCGGGGCACCGACGACGACGCCCGCGGCATACGCCGAGATCGCGTGTCCCGCCTGCGGGATGGTGACCGCAAGGTCGGTCGAGATCTCGGGGAGGATCCCCATCGTCACGAACTCGGTCGTGCCGATCGCCACCCCGCCGAGGACGAGCGCGGCGGTCGCGAGGGCGGCGTGGCGGGGAGTTGGCACTCACCCAACGATAGGTCGCGGCCGGTGTGGCCGAGGGAACAGTCCGGCCCGTGGCCGACCCATGCACCGTAGGCTCCCGCCCATGCGCGCTGCCCAGATCACCCGTCTCGACGGCCCGGGCGCCGTCGAGGTCAACGAGATTGCCGCCCCGACGCCCGGCCGTGGCCAGCTCCTCATCGACGTCGCCGCTGCCGGCGTCACCTTCCCCGAGGTGCTCCTCAGCCGCGGGCTCTACCAGCTGAAGCCCGAGCTGCCGTTCGTGCCCGGTTCCGAGGTGGCCGGTCTGGTCGCGGAGGCGCCGGCCGGGAGTGGGTATGCCGTGGGCGACCGCGTTGCTGCCTTCCCCGGTTTCGGGGGGTTCGCCGAGCAGGTGGCCGTGGATCCCGCGTTCGTCTTCCCCCTCCCCGATGCGCTCACCCTCGAGCAGGGGGCCGCGTTGCCGATGAACTACCTGACCTGCCACTTCGCCCTGCGGACGCGGGGGCAGCTCCAGGCCGGGGAGAACGTGCTCGTGCACGGCGCCGCTGGGGGCATCGGCACGGCCGCGATCCAGCTGGCCAAGGCCTGGGGGGCACGGGTCATCGGTGTGGTCTCGGGCCCGGATCGGGTGGACGTGGCGCGCGAGGCAGGAGCCGACGAGGTCGTGCTCGCCGACGGATTCCTGGCCTCGGTCAAGGACCTGACCGGTGGTCGGGGCGTCGACGTCGTCGTCGACCCGGTCGGCGGGGACCGCTTCACCGACTCGCTGCGCTCGCTCGGGGCCCTCGGGCGGCTGCTCGTCATCGGCTTCACCGCCGGCTCGATCCCCCAGGTCAAGGTCAACCGGCTCCTGCTGGGCAACATCAGCGTCATGGGCGTGGGCTGGGGTGCCTACTGGATGGGAGCCGGTGGCCCGGGCTTCCTGCGCCAGCAGTGGGACGAGCTGGTGCCCCTCATGGAGTCGGGCGCGATCGACCCGCCGATCGGTGTCGTGCGCGACCTCGACGAGGTGGGCGCGGCCATCGCGGACCTGGAGGAGCGTCGGGCCAGCGGCAAGATCCTGCTGCGCCTCAGCCACTGAGCTGCTCGCTAGGCTCGCGGGCATGAGCGCTGCGCAGAACTCCGCCAAGGACTCCCGGCACAAGGACTTCGCGAACCTGCACACCCACGGCTTCGCCCGGGTCGCGGCCTGCACCCTGCCGGTGGCGATGGCCGACCCGGCGACGAACGCCCAGCGGATCGCCGAGCAGGTGCAGGCGCTCCACGACGATGGGGTCTCGGTGGCGCTCTTCCCCGAGCTCTCGCTCTCGGGATACGCCATCGATGACCTGCTCCTCCAGGACGTGCTGCTCGACGCGGTCGACACCGCCGTCGTCGAGCTCGCCAAGGCGACAGCCAAGCTGACCCCCGTCATCGTCGTCGGGGCACCGCTGCGCAGTGGGGCCCGCCTCTACAACTGCGCCGTGGTCATCCACCGCGGCGAGGTGCTCGGTGTCGTCCCGAAGGTCAACCTCCCCAACTACCGCGAGTTCTACGAGAAGCGCTGGTTCGCCTCCGGCGACGACGCCCGCGGCACCATGCTCACCCGCCCGCACTGGCCCGGCGCCGACGAGGACGGCGACGTCCCCTTCGGCCCGGACCTGATCTTCCGCGCGGCCGACCTGCCCGACCTGACGGTGCACGTCGAGATCTGCGAGGACATGTGGGTGCCGATCCCGCCGAGCACCTCGGCCGCGCTCGCCGGGGCGCACGTGCTGCTCAACCTCTCCGCGTCCCCGATCACCGTCGCCCGGGCCGAGGACCGCCACCTGCTCGCCCGCTCGGCCAGCTCACGGTGCAACGCGGCATACCTGTATGCCGCGGCCTCCGAGGGTGAGTCCACGACCGACCTGTCGTGGGACGGGATGACGATGGCGTACGAGCTGGGCGACCTGCTCGGGGAGAGCGAGCGCTTCCCGAGCGGCCCGCGCGCCACGGTCGTGGACGTCGACCTCGACCGGTTGCGGCAGGAGCGGATCCGGCAGGGCTCGTTCGACGACAACCGGCGCAGCCAGCTCATCGGCACCGAGGACGGCGACCTCTTCCGGGTCGTCGAGTTCGACCTCCAGCCGGCGACGGGCAACCTGGGGCTCAAGCGGCCCCTCGACCGCTTCCCCTTCGTACCCGACGACGCGGCTCGCCTCGCCCAGGACTGCTACGAGGCCTACAACATTCAGGTCTCCGGGCTCGAGCAGCGGCTGCGCGCCATCGCGGGCTCGCCCGCCGGCGGGCCCATCGACCCGTCCCGCGCCCCCAAGATCGTCATCGGCGTCTCCGGTGGGCTCGACTCCACCCACGCCCTCATCGTCGCGGCCAAGGCGTGCGACCGACTCGGGCTGCCGCGCACCCACATCCTCGGCTTCACGATGCCGGGCTTCGCCACCTCCAAGGGCACCAGGTCCAACGCGATCACCCTCATGGAGTCCCTCGGCATCACCTGGGAGGAGCTGGACATCACCCCGGCCGCCCGCCAGATGCTCAAGGACCTCGGTCACCCGGCCGGCGAGGGTGAGCCGGTCTATGACGTGACCTTCGAGAACGTCCAGGCCGGGCTGCGCACCGACTTCCTCTTCCGCGCGGCCAACCAGCGCGGCGGCATCGTCCTGGGCACCGGCGACCTCTCCGAGCTCGCGCTCGGCTGGTGCACCTACGGCGTCGGCGACCAGATGTCGCACTACGGCGTCAACGCCGGCGTGCCCAAGACCCTCATGCAGCACCTCATCCGCTGGGTCATCTCCAGCGGCCAGCTCGAGGAGGGCACGTCCGAGGGCGGGGTCAACCAGGTCCTCACCGCGATCCTCGAGCAGGAGATCAGTCCCGAGCTGATCCCGGTCAAGCCGGGCGAGAAGATGCAGTCCACCGAGGACTCGATCGGCCCCTACGCCCTCCACGACTTCACCCTCTTCCACCTCCTGCGGCGCGGCTACCGCCCGAGCAAGATCGCCTTCCTCGCCCACCACGCGTGGGGTGACATCGCGCGCGGCGCCTGGCCGGAGGGCTACCCCGAAGGTGACCGGACGGCATACGACCTGGCGACGATCAAGAGCTGGGAGGCGAGGTTCCTCAAGCGCTTCTTCGCCAACCAGTTCAAGCGCTCGGCCCTCCCCAACGGCCCCAAGGTCGTCTCCGGCGGCACCATGTCACCGCGTGGCGACTGGCGGATGCCCTCGGACGCCTCCGCCAAGGCCTGGCTGGAGGAGCTCGAGCGGGGCGTGCCCGACGCCTGAGAGCAGGCCAGACCCGTCTTGACCTCCTCGTCGGGGTCGATCGGGAGGACGAGGAGCCCGGTGGTGTGGACGTGCGCCTCTCGGCGTCCCGACCACGGACCGGTCAGGTGCGACAGGGCACACAACCACACCGGACGCACTACTGTGCGTCCCGGGCTCCAAAGCTCTCAGCCCGACGGTCACACGTCGAGGATCAGGGACAAGGTCTCCCGGATCTCAGCCAGGACAACTGGCCCGACGTTGCCGATGCGGTGCTGGATACGGAAGGTGGCGACCGACCGCACATGCTGACATTGGGCAGCGGAGCGGGAGCTGAGCCCGTTCTCTGCGTCAGGATCGATGGACACTTCCGCGCCGCTTGGTCGGATGGTCGTGGTGAGGGGCACCACCTGCACGACATTCGGGCCACCGCGCAGGACGCGACGCGCAGTCACCACCACAGCGGGGCGGTACAGCCCGGCTTCACTCCCGGTGGGAAACCCCAGGTCGAGGGCGACGATGTCGCCCGGCTCGTGCGTGACGTCAGCCGGCGTCGGCATCCAGCCAGGCCGCTTCATCGTGGGCGAGGGGCGTGGCGAGGTCCCGACCAATGGTGTCCTGTCGGAGGGCTCGGATTGCGCGACTCACGGTCTCGTCGATGGTCTCCTGGCGCTCGGCGGCCAGCTTGGTGACGCGCGCGTGCGTGTCGCGCGTGATGCGGATCGTGGTGGTGCCCCCAGCCATCCCCTGATCCTAGCCCGTGTAGACAGATTCGTCTACACGGCAACTCCCTTTGGGCCTCCTAGGCGAGTGAGCGCCGAGCCGTCGAGGCGGAAACGGGTCCACTCGTCCATGAACTCGGCGTCGAGCGAGCGGTAGAACCCGATCGCCGGCTCGTTCCAGTCGAGCACGCTCCACTCCAGTCGCGTGTACCCGCGCTCGACGCAAATCTGCGCGAGCGTGCGCAGCAGCGCCTGCCCGAGCCCGAGCCCCCGGCGCTCGGGCCGCACGAACAGGTCCTCGAGGTAGATCCCGGTGCACCCGGTCCACGTCGAGAAGGAGAGGAACCACAGCGCCATCCCCGCCGTCTCCCAGTCGCCGTCGCCGGTGCGCACCTCCGCGACATGCGCGTATGCCGTGGGCGCACCTTCCGCAGGAAAGAGTGCCGCCTCGAACTGGCCCGGGGTGGCGGTCGCCGCATCCGGCTCCTTCTCGTAGACGGCGAGCTGGCGCACGAGGTCGAGCAGGGCCTCGACATCGGCGATCTGGGCCGGGCGAATCCGGGTCTGGAGGGTGGTCATGGAGGAATTGTGCTCGCCTGTCGGTTTGCCTCCGATCCGGAGGCAAACCGGTAGCGATCGAGGAGCTGTGGCGCAGCACGCCGCGGATGCACCGGACCGGCCACACTGAGGTCATGCCCCGCCCATCGATCGTGACGCCGGTGCGCGCGATGGTCCAGCGCCGCCTCAAGGACCGGGTGGCCGGCGGCGACGCGGTGAGCCAGCAGGAACGCGAGGACCGGATCTGGCGGACGCCCGGGGAGCGCTGGTTCACGCCCGATGACCCGATCTGGTGGGTCCACTCCGACCCCTCCATCTTCGTCGGCGGCATCGCGGCGCTGCTCGTCCAGTCACTGCATCCGCTCGCCATGGCCGGCGTGATGGGGCACAGCTCCTTCCGTGACGACCCATGGCGACGGCTCAACATCACCGCTGACCACGTCGCGATCACGACCTATGCCCCGGTGGAGCAGGCGGAGCGGCAGATCCGGATCGTCAACGCGGTGCACAAGAAGGTGGTCGGCACCGCTCCCGACGGGCGTCCCTATGCCGCGTCCGACCCCCACCTGCTCGCGTGGGTGCACCTGGCCGAGACGTGGGCCTTCCATGCCGCCCACCAGGTCTACGGTCCGACGGCCCTGTCCCGCCGGGACTCCGATGCCTACGTCGCCTCGATGGCGAGCATCGCCGAACGCCTCGGCGTGCTCGACCCACCGCGGAGCCTGGCCGCGCTCGAGAGCCAGCTCACGGCATACCGGCCGGAGCTGGAGGGGACGCGCGATGCCCGCGACACGGCGAGCTTCCTCCTGGACGATCCGCCCCTGGCCGGGACGGAGCGGCTGGCCTATGACCGACTCGCGGCGGCCGCGGTCGCGGTCGTGCCGGAGTGGACGCGTGAGCTGCTCGGACGCCGACGCGGGACGGCCCGCAGGCGTGTCGACATCGGCGTCGGCCGGCGGGTCGTCGCAGGATTCCGGTGGGCGAGTGAGCACCCGGCCCACGAGCCCCAGTGGGAGAGGACGAGGATGCGGGCATGACCGAGGCGAACATGACCGAGGCGTTGCGCTTCTCCATCGGCGACCTGCGGATCGGGGTGGCCACGGCACCGACGCAGATCGAGGGCGGCCGCCGCGACACGAACTGGGCCGACTGGGCCGGGCTGCCGGGGCGGATCAAGGACGGCTCGACCCCGCTGCGGGCCACCGACCACTGGAACCGCTGGCGGGAGGACACCGAGCTGATGTCCGAGCTCGGGCTCGAGCTCTACCGGATGGGCATCGAGTGGTCGCGGATCGAGCCCACGCCGGGGGACTTCGACACCGAGGCCATCGCGCACTACCGCGAGGAGATCCAGGCCATTCGCAACGCGGGCATCGAGCCACTGGTGACGCTCCACCACTTCAGCCACCCCAGCTGGTTCGAGGCGCTGGGCGGGTGGACCTCGGAGGTCGCGGTCGAGACCTGGCTGCGGTTCGTGCGCTTCGTCGTCACCCACCTCGACGACCTCGTCACCGACTGGTGCACGATCAACGAGCCCAACGCCTTCACGACCGGGGGCTACCTCTTCGGCTTCTTCCCGCCCGGGCGCACGGACTGGCTGGCGACGCGGCGCGTGCTCGCGACCATGGCGCATGCGCACTGCCGCGCCTACCACCTCATCCACGACCTCCAGCCGCACGCCAAGGTCGGCTTCGCCCACCACCTGCGCGTCTTCGACCCGCTCGACGCGCGCAACCCCGTGCACCGAGGCCTGGCCCGCGTGAGCGCCCACCTCTTCCAGGGAGCCATCACCGACGCCTTCCTCGGCGGGCGTTGGTCACGGCTGCTCGGTGCGCAGCCGGCGGACGTGACCCCGGGGCGCCACTACGACTGGCTCGGGGTCAACTACTACTCGCGCACCGCCACCTCGAAGCTCGACGACGGGACCTTCGCCAACTCGCCCGTCAACGACCTCGACTGGGAGATCTACCCGGCCGGGATCGAGCGCGTGGCGCGTTGGCTGCACGAGCGCTATCCGGGCCCGATCTGGGTCACCGAGAACGGCACCTGCGATGCCACCGACTCCTTCCGCAGCCGGTTCATCCACGACCACCTGCGCGTCATCGCCGAGTCGGACCTGCCCTTCGAGCGCTACTACCACTGGTGCTTCGTCGACAACTGGGAGTGGGCCGAGGGTGAGGTGCCACGCTTCGGCATCGTGGCGCTGGACTACGAGACGCAGGAGCGCACCGTCAAGGACTCCGGCCGCTTCCTCTCCTCCGTCATCGCCCACCGCGGCGTCACCGAGGAGGCGTATGCCGCGCACGTCGCCTCCCAGCGCTATCGTGTCGTGGCCGCACCGACTCCGAGAGGCTGAAACCGTTGAGCGAGAACATCTTTCACCTGGCCGAGGCCGACCACTGGAGCGAAGCGGTCGCCTCGGGCCACTACACGTGGTCGACCCTCGGGCGGACGCTGGACGAGGAGGGCTTCATCCACGCCAGTGAGGCACACCAGTGGGAGGCCACCCGCGGCCGGTTCTACGCGTCCTACCCGAAGGACCTGGTCCTGCTCACCATCGACCCGAGCCTGCTCGACGTGCCCCTGGTGCGGGAGGTGGGCAACCCGGCCACGGGCGAGGAGTTCCCGCACATCTACGGGCCGCTGCCGGTCGAGGCGGTCGTCGCCACCACTGCGCTGAGGGCCCCGCACGGCGCCTGAGCCCGGACTCGAAAGCGCTGATACACGATCGAGCGGAAACCGCGTGCCGAGGGGCGGCCACGCCCGGAGCGACGGCACCGAGAGCGACCCGGAGGACGTCACGGCGGGGAAGGCTCACGACCGCAGCGTAGAACCCACCCACTCGAGTGGGCACTCGTTGTCGCCCGACGCCTGCGCGAGGCGACGACGAGTGCCCACTCGACGGTGGGAGGGAGTCGCTCGCCACCGTGGTCAGGTCCCCAGGGCCATGCTTTGGCGTCCCGCCTCGTCGAAGTTGCTCGGGTCGAGCCACGCGTCGAGCCGCGCCCGCACGGCCGGCCACTGCCCGTCGGTCATCGCCCACCAGGCCGTGTCGCGACTGCGCCCCTTGACCACCACGTGCTGCCGGAAGACGCCCTCGAAGGTGTAGCCCAGCCGCTCCGCCGCCCGCATCGAGGGCTCGTTGAGCGCATCACACTTCCACTCCAGCCGCCGATGGCCGAGGTCGTCGAAGACGTGCCCCATGAGCAGGCGCTGGGCCTCGGTCGACGCGGCCGTCCGCTGCAGAGCCGGGCCGAAAGCGACCCAGCCGATCTCGATCACGCCGTTGCGCTCGTCGATGCGCATGAGCGAGAGCATGCCCGCGGCGACCTCGTCGAGGAGGACGGCATACGGCACGTTGGGGCCGGCGAGCGCGCTCTCCAGCACCGCGCGGGTGGCCCGCTCCCCGACCGGGCGGTCGACCGGGAGGTAGGTCCAGTGGGCATCGGACTGCCGTTCGTATGCCGCGGCCAGGTCGGCCCCGTCGCCCACCTCGAGCGGGCGCAGGGTCACCAACCGTCCGGTCAGGGTCGCCCCTGTCGGCGCCAGCGCACCGGCCCACTGCGGCACCGGCACCCCCACGGGTTGGCCGTGCCTATTCGTCCTCCAGCCACGCTCGTCGCTGCCCGCGAGCTGACCGTCGGCGCGGGTCACGGCGTGGCGAGGGCGCTGGCCGGCAGGTCGAACCAGCGGAGGTGCTCGAAGTCCTCGGACAGCAGCTGCCGGCCGGCGGAGAGGTCCGGTGGCGTGGCCGCAGCCAGGATCGCCGCCGCGTCGACGAGGTGCTGCGCCAGGAGCTCCTCACCCCCGGTCTGGGGTGCCTCGCCGGACAGCGTGAGGTGACCGTCCGCGGCATACGTGATGTCCCGCAACCGAATCGGAGGCTCGACGACCCCGTCACGGTGGCGCCAGCGTCCGGTGAGGGGGTCGAAGAGGTAGTCCCCGAGGAGGCGCCAGCCGTCGCGCGCGACCATGCGCACCGCCTCGATGACGTAGTCCGCGACGGTGTCGGAGATGAAGTAGTTGAAGTTCACCCGCACCCAGCCGGGCTTGATCCCCTCGCAGCCACCGGCGATCTCACGCTCGAACTCGTGGCTGCGCTCGAGGTCGATGCCGAGCAGCCGGTGGCCGTAGGGGCCGGCGCAAGAGCAGCCGCCGCGCGACTGGATCCCGAAGAGGTCGTTGAGCAGGGCGACGACATAGTTGTGGTGCAGGTAGGCGGCCTCGTGCCCCCGGATGACGAAGGAGACGATCGAGAGGCGTTCTCGCTCAAGGTTTCCGAGGATGTCGATGCCCGGCTCCTCTCGCCAGGCCGCCACGGCCCGACGCAGGAAGCGCTCCTCCATGGCGCGGATCGTCTCGACTCCCACGGCCTCCTTGAGCTGGAAGACCAGCCCGGCGCGGATCGACTCCATGATCGCCGGCGTGCCCCCCTCCTCGCGATGCGCGGGGTCCACGAGGTAGACGTGCTCGTCCGGGTTGACGTAGGCGACGGTGCCGCCGCCCGGGACATCGGGCACGCGATTGGTGAACAGCTCACGTCGTGCGACGAGCACCCCCGGCGTCGAGGGTCCACCGATGAACTTGTGCGGCGAGAGGAAGACCGCGTCCTTGTATGCCGTCGGGTCGCCTCCCGCGGGCGCGGCCATCTCGATGTCCACGTAGGGCCCCGCGGCGGCGAAGTCCCAGAAGGACAGCGCGCCATGGGCGTGCAGGAGCGCCGAGATGCCGTAGGTGTCCGAGACGATGCCCGTGACATTGGAGGCCGCGCTGAAGGAGCCGATCTTCAGCGGCCGTGCGGCATACGCCTCCAGCTTGGCCGCGAGGTCGTCCAGGCAGACGCCCCCGTCCGCGTCCTCGCGGATGGTCACGACGTCGGCGATCGTCTCGCGCCAGGACACCTCGTTGGAGTGGTGCTCGTAGGGGCCGATGAAGACGACCGGGCGCTGCTGAGCCGGGATCCGGTCACTGAGGCGCCAGGAGTCCTCCAGTCCGGAGGGGATCCTCAGCCCGAGGACGCCGATGAGCTTGGCGATGGCACCGGTGCAGCCCGACCCGGTGAAGATGACGACGGTGTCCTCGTCGCCCCCGACGGAGTCGTGGATGATCGCGCGGGCATCCTCGCGCAGCCGGGTCGTCTGCAGGCCGGTGCCGCTGGACTCGGTGTGGGTGTTGGCATAGCTGGGCAGGACGTGATCGCGGATGAAGTCCTCGATGAAGGACAGGGCTCGTCCAGAAGCGGTGTAGTCCGCATAGGTCACCCGGCGGGGCCCGTAGGGCGTGGCCATCACGTGGTCCTCGCCGATCACGCCGTCGCGGATCCGGGCGAGGAGGGGGTGCTCCAGTGGTGCGCGCGCATCGTCCATCGGCCCAGCGTGACAGGCCGGTGGCTCCGCGTCCATAACTCCCAACGACGCCTTGGCCGATGCGCATAACCTCTCGTTATCGCATTACGCGAAGCGCAGGCCGTGTTTTGCACGTCTGTGCAACTTTGCTCTACTGTGCAGGCATGACGATGATCGCCGGACTGCGCGAACGCAAGAAGGAGCAGACCAGGGCCACCCTCGCCGACGCGGCCTACGCCCTGGTCCGCGAGCACGGCGCCGCGGCCCTCACCGCCGAGGCCGTCGCCACCCGCGCCGGGGTGTCACGACGCACCTTCTTCAACTACTTCCCCTCGGTCGAGTCCGCCTGTGCCGCATCGGTCGAGGGCGTCCTCGCCGACCTCACCGCCGCCCTCTCGGCGCGACCGCGCGAGGAGAGCGTCTGGGACACGATCCCGATCATGCTGGGCGGTCCCGAGGGCTCGGCCATCCTCGAGCGGATCGCCGTGCTGGCCGCCGGCCGCGAGGACTCCCCCCAGATGCGTCACCTCGCCCACGACCACGTCGACGCCTTCGTGGCCTGGCTCACCGGCTGGCTCCGCGACCGCCTCGGCACCGAGGCCGACGAGCTGTATGCCGCGGCGCTGGCCGCCGCCGTCGTCGCCGTCGCCGAGGTATCGGTGCTCACCTGGGCCGACCGCACCGGGGGGCGGGTCACGCCCGAGACTCTCGAGCTGCACCGCACCCTGCTCACCCGTGGACTGGCGCTGCTGCGCAGCGGCTTCGAGCACCCCACGCCCTGACCCTCGGCCCACCCTCACCTCACCCTCACCTGACCTTCGACCGACCTCTCCAGAACAACCTCAGGACCCTCTCATGGCAACCCTCCTCTACCGCCTCGGCCGCTGGTGCGCCGATCACGTCCGCACCCTCATCGCCGCTTGGCTGGTCGCCCTCGTCGCCCTCGGCTCGGCCGCCGTGTCCTTCGGCACCGACCCCTCGCCCGAGGTCACCCTCCCCGACACGAACTTCCAGCGGGTCCTCGACGACCTCGGCGCCCAGATCCCGGAGGCCGCCGGCGGCTTCGGCACGGTGATCATCCACTCGAGCACCGGCCCCTTCACCGACGCCCAGAAGTCCGCCATCACCGCGGTCTTCGACGCGTGGTCCGCGCTGGACAAGGTCGAGCGGGTCATGGACCCCTTCACGGCGCAGGCCCAGATCGATGCCACCCCGGGGAAACTGGCCGCCGCCAAGGCCCAGCTCGACGGCTCGGCCGCGCAGATCGCCGATGGCCAGGCACAACTTGATGCCGCCAAGGGCCAGCTCGACTTCGGCAAGAGGTACCTCGCCCAGCTCGAGAGCAGCAACCCCCAGGACCCGACCCTTCCGGGACTGCGCGCCCAGGTCGCCGACGGAGAAGCGCAGTATGCCGCCGGCCTGGCCGAGTTCGAGGCCGGCAAGGCGCAGTTCGAGGCCGGGCTGACCCAGTGGCAGGAGGGAACGGCGACCGCCGCGGCGATGGACGGCATGCGGCTGGTCAGCGCGGACGGCACCACCGCCCTGGTCCAGATCCAGTTCGACCGCAATGTCCACTCCGTCGAGCAGTCCATCCGTGACCAGATCCCGGTCCTGGGTGAGGCGCTCACCGGCCAGGGCATGACGGTCGACTACAGCATGGAGATCACCCAGAACACCAGCCTCGTCGGCCTCGGCGAGGCCCTGGGCCTGGCACTGGCCGCCCTCGTGCTCATCGTCATGCTGGGGACGCTCATCGCCGCCGGCCTGCCGATCGCGGTCGCCCTCATCGGCGTCGGTGTCGGCCTGGCCGCAGCGATGGCCCTCACCGCGTTCTACGAGATGAACACGATGACCCCGGCGCTGGCCCTGATGCTCGGCCTCGCCGTCGGGATCGACTACGCCCTCTTCATCGTCAACCGCCACCGCGGCCAGATCCTCCACGGCATGCCGCTCAAGGAGTCGATCGGCCGGGCCGTCGGCACCTCCGGCAGCGCCGTCCTCTTCGCCGGATCGACGGTCGTCATCGCGCTCGCGGCCCTCGTCCTCAGCGGCATCCCGATGCTCGCGCAGATGGGTCTGGTCGCCGCCGGCACCGTCGCCGTGGCCGTGCTCGTCGCGCTGACCCTCTCGCCCGCCCTCCTGTCCGCCATGGGCACTCGCGTGGTGTCGCGGCGCGCATGGCGCACCGCGGGATTCGCCACGCCGGGCGAGGCAGGGACCCGCACGGTCCCCGCCGACGACCACGAGGAGGAGCACGGCGGCTGGTATGTGCGCCTGCTCACCCGACGGCCCTGGCTCACCGTGCTCGGCGTCGTCGCCCTCGTCGGCATCATCGCCGCCCCGGCGACCGACCTCCGCCTGGGGCTCCCGGGGGGAGGGAACGAACCCACCGACTCCACGGCATACCGGACGTATGCCGCGGTGGCCGAGTCCTTCGGCCCCGGGATGAACGGGCCCCTCCTCGTGTCGGCCCAGCTGCCGGGGACGCCGACCGCCGCGGACGCGAGCGCCACCCAGGCACAGCTGGCCACCTCGCTCAAGGCGTTGCCCGGAGTCGAGCGCGTCGTGCCCTTCGGCGAGAGCACCGACCACCGGACGCTGGCCTTCCAGGTCGTGCCGACCACCGGGCCCGCGGACGCCGAGACCGTGACGACGGTCCACACGCTGCTCTCCAGCCTGCCCTCGCTCGAGTTGACGAGCGACACCACCCTGGGAGCCACCGGCCAGACCGTGGCCAACATCGAGATCTCCGAGCGACTGGCCGCGGCCCTGCCGACCTACCTGCTCGTCGTGGTCGGTCTCTCGCTCATCATCCTCACCGGCGTCTTCCGGTCCGTCGTGGTCCCCGTGGTCGCGACCGGTGGCTTCCTGCTCTCGATCGCCGCAGCCTTCGGGGCCACGGTCGCGATCTACCAGTGGGGCTGGCTCGGCGGGATCTTCGGGGTGAGCGAGCCGGGGCCGATCCTGTCGTTCATGCCGATCATGCTCGTCGGCGTGCTCTTCGGGCTGGCGATGGACTACCAGATGTTCCTCGTCAGCGGCATGCGCGAGGGCGTGAGCCACGGCGAGGATGCGCGCACGGCGGTGAAGACCGGGTTCATGCACGGCGCCAAGGTGGTCACGGCGGCGGCGATCATCATGTTCTCGGTCTTCGGCGGGTTCGTCTTCTCCCACCTGACGATGGTGCGGCCGATGGGCTTCGGGCTCGCCGTGGGTGTGCTCGTCGATGCCGTGCTGGTGCGGATGACCCTCACTCCGGCGCTCATGCACCTGCTCGGTGACCGGGCCTGGTGGATGCCGGCGTGGCTGGATCGACTGACGCCCAACCTCGACGTCGAGGGGACGGGCCTGGCGGCCCACTTGGACGCCGAGCGGGCCGGCCGGGGAGGGGAGCCGACGCCGGCGGGGACCGATGGTGCCGAGGAGGGGTCGCGCGAGCTGTCAACGACCTCGGCGTGACCGCGGGCCGAGGGGCTCTCGACTGAGCTCGAGGAGCAGCTCGACGACCCGATCGGCGGCCTTGTTGCGCGGGCCGCCCTCCCGGACCATCGCCACGAGGGCCCGCTCCGGCGGATCGACGATGTCGACCAGGGTGACGGTCTCCGGCGCGGCCCGCGCTGCCAGTCGGGGCAGGACGGTGATCGCGACCCCCGCCTCGACGAAGGCGAGCGCGCTGTAGTGGTCCTGGGCCTGCACGGAGAACCGCGGCGTGAATCCGCGGGCCGAGCAGGCGGCGACGAGCACGCGGTGACCCGGGCTGGCGAGGTAGTCGTTGGTGACCCAGGCCCGGTCCTGGAGGTCGACCAGCTCGACCTGGCGCTCGCCGGCGAGCGGGTCATCGGGCGCCACGGCGAGGACATAGGGGTCGACCATGAGTGGCACCTTGCGGTAGCCCGGACGGCGCGCGTTCTCGGTGTTGTCCATCGTCACGTCGATGTCGGGGTGCGTCGAGCGGGCCCCGAGCTCGGTGAGCACGAGGTCGACGACGAGGTCGGGCATGTCCTTGGTGAGGCGGCGCACGACCTGCGGCATCCAGGCCGCGCCGGCCGAGGCGAAGTAGCCCAGGACGAGCCGGCCGGTGCGGCCCTCGCGCAGGTCGGCCACGACCGAGTCCAGCCGGGTCCACTGCCGCAGCACGTCCTCGGCATGGGCGAGCAGGCTCTCGGCGGCGGGTGTGGGCTCGATGCCGCGACCGACCCGGTCGAACAGGTCCAGCCCGGTCTGCCGCTGCAGGGCCGCCATGTGCTGGCTCACGGCCGAGGGAGTCATCCTCAGGTTGTCCGCCGCGGCCTGGATCGAGCCACTGGCCATGACCGAGCGGAAGACGTTGAGCCGGTGCGGATCGAGCATGGGGACAGCCTAGACCGAGTTTCAGTGATTCTTAATTACTCTGAAGTAAAGTTGCCTTGTCCTTAATTGTTGAATGCGGGACCATTGAGACATGACGACGCACCGCCTCCTCCACATCGAGTCCGCCCAAGCCCTTGCCGACCGCCTCCGCACCGCCCGCCACCACGGCCGCGGCTGGACCCGGGTCCAGGACCGCGACTTCCAGCGCGAGACCAACGAGCTCCAGCTCATGGCGCAGTCCGGCCCGTACCGCCTGTTCTGAGTCACCCGCGGCCCCCGTCACGCCCACGAGCGTGGCCAGGGCTTGCAGGCCACGACCACGGCTCCCCTCCCTGTGGAGGTGGAGCCGTCCGTCATTCATGGACGGCCGAGATGGTGATGGTGCCGGGGACAGGCCCTGACATCGCGACCACGGTGCGCCAGCCTCTGGATCAGGACTGGGCGAGGACGGACTTCAACGTCAGTGACCCCTCGCCGGACAGCTCGTCGGCCTGGGCGAGGAAGAGCTCGGCGCAGGCGATCGCGTCGATGAGCGGGTCGTGCGCCTTGTAGACCGGCAGGCCATACCGGTCGCGGGCCGCCCACAGCCGCAGTGATCCGGGAGCGGGATCGGCCCCGAAGGCCGTCGGGATCAGTCGCCGCTGCAGCTCGAGGGTGTCCACGGACTGGCACTCGAAGGCCCCGGACCACAGGCGCGCACAGGCCGCTCGGGTGAACCGCCGCTCCAGGGTGGCGAAGTGGGCCAGGAGGACCCGACCGGTCAGTGCGGCCAGGACCTCTTCCATGGCCTGCTCCAGCGCCACGCCACCGACGAGGTCGTCGTCGGTCACCCCGTGCACCGTGGCGCTGCGGCCGACCTCGACGCCTGCCGCGACGACGAAGGACCGGGCCCGTGACAGCTCGATGCGTCCGCCGACGAGCGGCACGAAACCCACCGCCACCACGTGGTCACGGTCGGGGTCCATCCCCGTCGTCTCGTAGTCGAGGGCGAGGAACTCGACCTCCGCCAGCGGGCGGTGGTCGGCCTGGAAGGGGGTTGCGAGGTACTCCGCCAGCGGCCCCCGGACCGACCCCCGGAGGGCACGCTGGCGCCGCTCGTCAGCAGTGCGCCGGAACCACGCCATGACCGACTCCCGTGCTCACATGAAGTTCGTCGGGTAGCGGGAGGCCATCGCCGACTGGGCGGAGCGGACGATGCCGAAGGCCTCGCGCAGGTGCCTCTTGTCGAAGGAGCTCAGCTGGTCGGGGTTGACCCGGTTGTCGACCTCGTGACCGGCGCGGACCTGCGCCGCCTGGTGCCGCAGCCGCACGTAGGAGATGTACTCGAAGGCATCGGAGAGATCGGCCCCCTTGTCCTCGTTGATGATGCCGGCAGCCACCGCGGCCGCGATGCGCGCCTGGGTGTTGAGCGCCGGGGAGCCGACGGCGAGCGCGTGCACGCGCGCCAGCTCGACCACCGCGCCGACCCCGCCCCGCTTGATGTCGAGGGTGTCGCGGTGCTCCCCCTCCTTGGCCAGGACGAAGCCCTTGAAGAAGCCAAGTGGCGGCTCGTTGAGCGTGGCCGCCTTGGCCAGGTGCGCGAGGAAGAGCCGCGCGTCCGGCGACTGCTTGAGGATGCCGTTGGCGAGCTTGGCGTGGAGCCCGACGTCGCCGTGGATGGGGCGCATGTCGAAGAAGATGCTCGCCCGCAGGATCGCATCCGGCACCGGCTCGGTCAGCCAGGTGGTGAACGCGGCCTTCCAGTCGCGCAGCCGCATCCGCCACTGCGGGTTCGTCGCCATCACGTCGCCATCGCAGCGCGGGTAGCCGCACTCGACCAGGGCGGCCGTCACCCACTCGGCAAGCCGGGCGAACCAGTCGAGGTCGGCGTCGGTGGCGGCGTTGTCGAGGATGAGCGCGTGGTCCTGGTCGGCGGCGAGGGCCTGCTCGAGCCGCGCCCGCGAGCCGAGCGTCACCCACACATACGGCACCGGCGCCGGGCCCAGCTCCTGCTCGGCCAGGACGAGCAGCCGCCGCTCGACGGCATCACCGATCGCGGTCACCACCCGCCCGATGTCCTCGGCCGTCGCGTCCTGGGACACCAGCGACTCGACGACGGCGCTGAGCCGGGCGTTGACCGCGGCCACCCCGGCCGCCGTCTGCTGCTTCTGGACGTCCCCGACGAGGTAGATCGGGCTGGCCTGCACCATGCGCATGAGGTCGGTGGTCGTGATGACCCCGACCGGCCGCGACCCGTCGAGGATCGGCAGGTGGTGGATGTTGCGCCCGACCATCTCCAGCAGCACCTCGAAGGCCAGCGCCCCGATGTCCCCGGTGATCGGGCGCTCGGTCATCACCTCACGCAGCGGCGTCTCCCCCGGGCGGCCCTCGGCGAGGACCCGGTTGCGCAGGTCGCGGTCGGTGACGATCCCGACGAGCTCGTCGTGGTCGTCACCCACGACGAGCAGCGATGAGGCCCCCTGGTCCCGCATCGCGCGTGCGGCCTCCTGCACGCTGACCCCGACGCGGATCGTGATCGGCTCGCGACGGATCAGGTCGCGCACGCTCGTCTTGAGCATCGCCTGCGTGGATCCGGAGTCCTGGAGCCTGGCGACGGCGCCGCCCATCCGGCGCGCACGCAGCTCGTCGAAGAAGTGCGCGAAGTCCGGGTTCCCGGCGACGAGCGCCCGGAACTCACCCTCGGGCAGGACATAGAACAACGAGTCCTCGATCGTGCTCACCTCGAAGGCCGAGGGATTGCCGAGCGTCAGCGTGATCGCGCCGAAGGCGTCCCCCGGCTCGCCCTTGTCCACGAGCAGGTCCTGGTCGTCCCGCACGTCGACCGCCCCCGACCGGAGGATGAACAGGCTGTGGTTGTCGCGACCACGCGTGATGATCGACCGTCCCCGTCGGTAGTACTCGATGGCGAGCTTGCGCGGCAGCTTGCCGAGCACGTCCGGCGGGAGGGTGTCGAAGGGTGCGTGACGGGCGAGGAAGTCGCGGATCTCCGACAGCTCGACGTCGAGGGCCATGGGTCCATGCCTATCAGGCCGGTATGCCGTCCGCTCCCCACCCGTGGCCACGCGCGCCGAGCGCTCCGCTCACCGCGCCGGACGGCATACCCCTTGCCCTTCTTCCTCCCCACCCGCACCCCGTCGAGCGAGCACGAATCGCCGGGGGAAACCTCGGATTCCGGGCGATTCCTGCTCGCTCGACGGGGTGGAGGAGGGGTCAGGGGGGAGCGGGCTCAGGGTGTGGCGACGGCGATCTCGCCACCCGCGGCCTGCCAGGCGCCGATGCCCCCGGCGAGGTGGTAGGCGTTCGTGAAGCCGAGCTCCTTCATCTGGGCCAAGGCCGTGGCCGAGCGATTGCCGCTGCGGCAGTAGACGGCATACTCGCCGTCCTTGGGGAGCTTGCCGACCTCCCCCTTGAAGTCGGGGCCGTTGAGGTCGACGTTGATCGCGCCCGGGATGTAGCCCGCCGCGAACTCCTCGGGCGTGCGGACGTCGAGGATGGTGACGCCCGGCTTGGCGCTGGCCTCGCCGAAGGCCCTGGCGTCGAGCGTGTCACCGCCGCCGGCGGAGCTGCACGCCGCCAGGCCGAGGACGAGGCCGGCACCGACGAGCACGAGGCGACGGGTCGGTCGGGGGTTCACGGTGCGCGCCATGGGCGGGAATACTCCTTGGGAGGGGTCAGTTGCTCCAGCACTGTATACCCCCTAGGGTATCCTGTTGAGTCACCGAGCCAAGGAGTTCCCGATGATCTTCACCCAGTACTACCTCGACTGCCTCTCCCAGGCGTCCTACCTCGTCGCCGACGAGGAGTCCCGCCGGGCGGTCGTCGTCGACCCTCGTCGTGACGTCGAGGAGTACCTCGCGGACGCCCGCGAGCAGGGCCTGACCATCGTCGGCATCATCAACACCCACTTCCACGCCGACTTCGTCTCCGGGCACCTCGAGCTCGCCAAGGAGACCGGCGCCTGGATCGGCTACGGCGATGCCGCCAAGGCCGAGTTCGAGATCCGCAGCCTCGCCGACGGCGAGCGCATCCACCTCGGCGACCCCGAGTCCGGCGTGACCCTGCAGGTCATGACCACGCCGGGCCACACGCCCGAGTCGATCTCGGTCCTCGTCTTCGAGCACGCCTCCGACGAGACGGCCTATGGCGTCCTCACCGGCGACGCCCTCTTCATCGGCGACGTCGGCCGCCCGGACCTGCTCGCCTCGATCGGCGTCACCGCCGACGAGCTCGGCCGGATGCTCCACCACTCGATCCAGACCAAGCTCATGGGCCTGGACGACGCCGTCCGCGTCTTCCCGGCCCACGGCGCCGGGTCCGCCTGCGGCAAGAACCTCTCCACCGAGCGCCAGTCGACGATCGGTGAGCAGCGCCGCACCAACTACGCCTGCCAGCCGATGAGCGAGGACGACTTCCTCGCCGTCGTCACCGAGGGCCAGCCGAGCGCGCCGGGCTACTTCGTCTACAACGCGACGATCAACCGGCAGGAGCGCGACCTGCGCGAGCTCGAGACCGAGGTGCCGGGCCTGGACTACGAGCAGTTCCGCCAGGAGGTCGCCGTCGGGGCCCGCATCCATGACGCGCGCGACCCGCAGGAGTTCGCCGCCGGCCACCTCACCGGAGCCATCAACGTCCCCGCCGATGGCCGCATGGCCGAGACGGTGGGCATGGTCTTCGCCCCGACCGACCGCATCGTCATCGTCGCGCCCGAGGGCCTGGAGCAGCAGGTCGCCACCCGCATCGCCCGCATCGGCTTCGACCACGTCGTCGGCTTCCTCGCCGACCCTGAGGCCGCCATGACCAGTCACCCCGAGGACGTCGAGCAGGCGAGCCGCCTCACGGTCGACCAGGCCGAGTCGGCGCTCGCCGACGGCAGCGTCCAGTTCGTCGACATCCGCAACGCCGGCGAGGTCGCCGCGGGGATGATCCCCGGCGCCCGCCACATCCCGCTCGCCGAGCTCGTCGCCCGCCAGTCCGACCTCGACCGCGACACCCCGGTCATCGTCAACTGCGCCGGCGGCTGGCGCTCCTCGGTCGGCGCCTCGACGCTGCGCTCGCTGGGCTTCACCGACGTCTCGGACCTGCTCGGCGGCTACGGCGCCTGGGAGAAGGCGCACGCCGCCGCGAGCTGAGTCCGTCTCTGCCCCACCGGGCTGGCACAGTGGGATCGTGCGTGCCCTGACCTACGCCGCGTTCGGCGGCCCCCTCACCGTCGTCGACCTGCCCGAGCCGACCGCGCCACCCGGTGGCGCCGTCGTCCGGGTCGAGGCCACCGGCCTGTGCCGCAGTGACTGGCACGGCTGGCTCGGCCACGACACCGACATCGCACGCTTCCCCCACGTCCCCGGGCACGAGTTCGCGGGCACGGTGAGCGCCGTTGGCGACGGGGTCGATCGCGCGTGGCTGGGTCGCCGGGTCACCGCCCCCTTCGTCTTCGCCTGCGGCGACTGCCCCGTATGCCGTGCCGGGGCCGGGCAGGTCTGCCCCCGTCAGCGCCAACCGGGCTTCACCGACCCCGGATCGTTCGCCGAGCTCGTCGTCGTGCACGCGGCGGCGACCAACCTCGTGGCTCTCCCCGACGACCTGACCACGGCCCAGGCCGCCGGCCTGGGATGTCGGGTGGCGACGGCATACCGAGCCGTGACGGCACGCGCGGATGTCCGGGAGGGAGAGCGCGTCGTCGTCCTCGGGTGCGGCGGGGTCGGGCTGTCAGCCGTGGCCGCGGCGGTCTCGCGCGGCGCAGAGGTCATCGCGGTCGACCTGTCGGCGGCTTCGCTCGAGGCCGCGAAGGCCCTCGGTGCCGCGCACGGACTGCTCCAGGGCGACGACCTGCCCGACCGGGTCCACGAGCTCACCGGCGGCGGGGCCGAGGTGAGCATCGAGGCGCTGGGGTCACCGGCGACGGCGCGCGCCGGCATCCTCTGCCTCGGGCGGCGCGGACGCCATGTGCAGGTCGGCCTGCTGCCCCCGGCGGCTGGCGCCGCACCCATCCCGATGGAGCGCGTCATCGCCTGGGAGCTCGACGTCCTCGGCAGCCACGGCATGGATGCCCGGGACTACCCGGCTCTGCTCGAGGACGTCCGCACCGGGCGGATCCCGCTGGCGAGCATGCTCGACGAGCGCGATCCCCTCACCCTCGAGGAGGCGGCGACCGCGCTGCCGAGCATGGGCTCGGCCTACTCCCGCGGCATCGTCCTCATCGACCCGGCCGCTAACCCCGGTTGACCCGGCGAGCCATGAGAGCGCCGAGGTGGTGGGACGAGCAGGTCCTCCCCCGCATGGTCGACCGCGCCTGCTCGAGCCACGAGGCTGACCGCTGGCGTCATTCCGTATGCCGTGGGGCCGGCGTCCGTGGGACCGTCCTCGAGTTCGGCTTCGCCTCGGGAGCGAATCTGCCCTTCTACGGTGACGACGTCGAGCAGGTCCTGGCCGTGGAGCCCGCGGACCTCGCGTGGGAGCGGTCCGCCGAGCGTCGAGCCGCCTTCGGGCGACCCGTGACGCGCATCAGCCGCGATGCCGCCGCCGTGGACCTCCCTGATCGCTCCGTCGATGCGGTGGTGTCGACGTGGACCTTGTGCACCATCCCCGACCTGGCCGGCGCCCTGGCCGAGGCGCAGCGCATGCTCCGTCCCGAGGGCGGCCTGCACTTCGTCGAGCACACGATGAGCTCCCGTCCCTTGCTCGCCTCGACCCAACGGATGCTCCAGCCCGCGTGGGGCCTGTGGGCGGGCGGCTGCCACCTGGACCGGGACATACCCGGCGAACTGGGCTCCGCGGCATACACGATTCACCACCTGCAGTCGGCGGGTTGGTTCGTCGCCGGCATCGCCCGACCGCGGCGGACCTAGCGGCAGTGCCGGGGGTCAGGCCGATGCGCGGTCCCGTGCGTCAGCGGCCGAAAAGCTTGGCGAAGAAGCCGGTGCTCGGCTCGCCCTGGTGACCCTGGCAGCGGTCGGCCTTGGGCACGCCGCGCATGACCTGGTCGACGTGCTGGCCGCAGCCGGCCCAGGTCGTCTTGCCACACTTGCGGCAGGTCACGGCTCGGCACATGGGTGGTTCTCCTTCGACGGGGTCCGGGTCTCGGACACCATACCCCAGGGGGTATGGTGTTGTCATGCCTGAGACCACGGAGAACGCGCGGAAGATCATCGTCGTGGGGGGCGTCGCGGGCGGCATGTCCGCCGCGACCCGACTGCGCCGACTCGACGAGGACGCCCACATCACCGTCCTCGAGCGCAGCGGCCACGTGTCCTTCGCCAACTGCGGCCTGCCCTATCACGTCGGCGGAGTCATCGAGAAGCGCTCGGCCCTGCTGCTGCAGACGCCCGAGAGCCTGGGGGCGCGCTTCGGTCTGGACGTGAGGGTCGGCACCGAGGCGCTCTCGATCGACCGTGAGCGCAAGGTCGTGCGGGTCCGGACGCTCGCCACCGGCGCGGAGGAGGACCTGCCCTACGACGCCCTCGTCCTCTCCCCCGGCGCCCGCCCGGTGCGCCCGCCGATCCCCGGCATCGAGCGCGCCCTGGCCCTCCGCGACGTCGAGGACACCGATGCGATGGTTGCCGCGGTCGCGGACGCGCAGGGAATCGAGGCCCGCGGCTTCGACGACGAGGAGCCCGAGCCGACGAGCGCCGTCGTCATCGGGGGCGGCTTCATCGGTGTCGAGATGGCCGAGAACCTCGTCCACCGAGGCCTGCACGTCGCCCTTGTCGAGGCCACCGCGCAGGTGATGGCCCCTCTCGACCCCGAGATGGTCGCTCCCGTCCACGACGCCCTGCGCCGGGCCGGGGTCGACCTCCACCTCGGCAGCTCGGTGACCGTGATCGGGGACCACGACGTCACGCTCTCCGACGGCACGGTCCTGCCAGCGGCGGTCGTCGTCGCCTCGATCGGGGTCCGGCCGGACACCTCACTCGCGGAGGGCGCCGGTTTGCGCATCGGACCCCGCGGCGGGATCTGGGTCGATGAGCAACTGCGCACGAGCGACCCTCACATCTATGCCGTCGGCGACGCCGTGGAGAAGGTCGACGGCCTCAGCCACGAGGCGAGCCTGGTCCCGCTGGCCAACACCGCGAACCTCCAGGGCCGCCGCGTCGCCGATGTCATCGCCGGCCTGCCGGGGAGCGACCGGCACGTGCTCGGCACCGCGATCGTCGGCGTCATGGGCCTGCAGGTGGCCGCGACCGGCTGGAACGAGAAGCGGCTCCGGGCGGCAGGTCGGCCCTATCGCGCCATCCACACCCACCCGGCCTCGCACGCGACCTACTACCCGGGTGCGGCGACGATGGCGCTCAAGCTGCTCGTCGACCCGGAGACCGACCGCATCCTGGGCGCCCAGGGGGTCGGGCGCGAGGGCGTCGACAAGCGGATCGACGTCATCGCGACGGCGATGACCGGAGGCCTGTCCGCGAGCGCACTGGCCGGTCTCGAGCTGGCGTATGCGCCGCAGTTCGGCTCGGCCAAGGACCCGATCAACATGCTCGGCCACATCGCCGACAACCTTCGCACCGGCGTCGCCGTCGAGATCCAGTGGGACGAGCTCGCCGATGCCATGGCGGCGGGGGCCGCCCTCGTCGACGTGCGCACCCCCGCCGAGTTCGCCAAGGGCGGGATCCCCGGTGCCCTCAACATCCCGGTCGACGACCTGCGCGACCGGCTCGACGAGGTGCCGCCCGGTCCGGTGGTCGTCCACTGTGCCGTCGGCCTGCGCGGTCACGTGGCCGCCCGGATCCTGCGCCAGCGCGGATGGGATGACGTCCGCAACCTCAGCGGTGGCTACACGACCTGGAAGGCCGGCACCGGCGCCTGAGCTGCGCCGCCGCCCTCAGGTGCGGCGGAGGAGGACGACGGTGTCGAGCGCCGGCCGGTCCGCGCCCTCGACGGCGCGCTCACGGATCTCGGCGAGCTCGACCTCGACAGGCAGCCCCTCGATCGAGGCGAGCACGCCTTCGGGGTCGAGCAGGATGCTCGGATCCTGGGGTCCGCCGACGCCCTCGGTGAGGTTGCGCAGGGCGTGACCGATGACGAGGACGTGCCCGCCGGGTCGCGCGGCGGTGGTCGCGGCGCGCATCGCGGCCCGCCACTCGTCGTCTGGCAGGTGGAGGTAGCAGAGCAGGACCAGGTCGTATGCCGAGTGCTCACCATCGGCGGTCGCGTCGCCGACGAGGGTGGTCAGGTGCTCACGCATCGACCCCAGCCGCTGGTCGGCGATGTCCGACATGCGTTGCACCGCAACGGAACTGAAATCGGTAGCCGTGACCGTCCAGTCCTGCTCGACCAGCCAGAGGGCGTTGCGACCCTCACCGGCGGCGACGTCGAGAGCCCGGCCGGACGGCATACGGGAGGTCAGCTCACGCACCCACACGTTGGGGGCAGCCGACCACACGAGGTCGGCCCCGGCATACCGGGCATCCCAGTCGGTGGCGTCCATGTCAGGCGAGGGAGAGGAAGAGCTTCTCCATCGCCTTGACGTCCATCGGGTTGTGCTCGGGGTCGGAGACGCACTGGCGCAGGCCGAGTGAGATCGTCGCGAAGCCGGCCCGGTCGATGGCCTTGGAGACGGCCGCCATCTGGGTGACGATGTCCTGGCAGTCGCGGCCGTCCTCGATCATCTTGATGATCCCGCCGAGCTGCCCCTGGGCCCGCTTGAGGCGCTTGACGACCGCGTCCATCTCGTCGGCGTTCAGCTCCATGACTTCCTTTCCCCGTGCACTTGTGCGCTCGCGCTCATGGTACCCCCGGAGGTATGCATTCCACTGGTGGGTTGGGCCAGCGCCGCCACACGTTTCGGAGCCGGATCACTCCGACTGCGCGGCGACCTGCGAGCGCACCTCGTCCATGTCCAGCGCGCGCACGCTCTCGATGACCTTCTCGAGGCCGGCGGGCGGCAGGGCGCCGGACTGGGCGTAGACGAGGATGCCCTCGCGGAAGGCCATGACCGTGGGGATCGAGGTGATCTGGGCCGCGCCGGCGAGAGCCTGCTCGGCCTCGGTGTCGACCTTCCCGAAGACGATGTCGTCGTGCTTGTCGCTCGCGGCGCCGTAGGTCGGGGCGAACTGGCGGCAGGGGCCGCACCAGGAGGCCCACCAGTCCACGAGCACGATGTCGTTGTCGGTGACGGTCTTCTCGAAGGTGTCGGCGGTCAGGTCGACGGTGGCCACGCGGGTCTCCTCGGGTCGCTGAAGCGGGGGCTCGGGTGGCTGCAACACCGCGGCCTGCCGTTGTATGCCCGGGCAGGATGTAACCTGACCATGACAGGGATACCCCCAAGGGTATGAGTGAGGAAAGGACGAAGTGCTCGTTTCGGTCATCGCCGGGCTCGTCATCGGCGTCATCCTCGGCACCCTGGGCGGCGGCGGCGCCATCCTCGCCCTGCCGGTGCTCGTCTTCGCCCTCGGCGTCTCCCCCCATGATGCGGCGACCGCCTCGCTGATCATCGTCGGCATCACCTCCGCCATCGCGCTCGTCGAGCACGCGCGCGCCGGTCGGGTGCGGTGGCGTGACGGCCTTGTCTTCGGCATCGTCGGCATCGTCGGCACCTCCTTCGGGACCTACCTCGGCCGGAACGTCCACGGGCAGGCGCTGCTGCTCTCCTTCGCCGCCCTGCTCATCGTCGTGGCGATCGTCATGTGGCGTCGGAGCGGCGCCTCGCGTGCCACGGCTCCGGGGGCCGCCGTCGCGCCAGGGGCAGCGGAGAAGGGAGTGGCAGCGGGCACGGCCCGGGCAGCGGACGCCTCGCCGGAGGCGGCACCGGCCACGGCCAGTCGCGCCTCCACGACCATGGCCGCCGCGACCGTCGTCGGACTGCTCACCGGCTTCTTCGGGGTCGGGGGTGGGTTCGCGGTCGTCCCGACCCTGGTGATCGCCCTGGGGTTCGCGATGCGCGAGGCCGTCGCCACGTCGCTGCTCATCCTCACCCTCAACACCGGCAGTGCCCTGGTGGCGCGGGCGGTGGGCGAGGGCATCCACGTCGACTGGGGGATCATCGCGCCCTTCACGGTGGCCACCGTCGTCGGCAGCTTCGTCGGGGCGAGACTGGGGCCGCGCCTGCCCGAGCGTTCCCTCCAACGGGCTTTCGCCCTCCTGCTCGTGCTCGTCGCTGTCTACACCGCGTGGAAGTCCTTGACCTGACGCGGCCGCGGCCCGCGAGGATGGGCCCATGCGCGAGCTTGCCGACGTCCTGCGGGAGACCCTGCCCGGGCGCGCGACGGACGCGACCCGACGCTCGGCCGAGGCACTGCGCGACACCTATCGCTCCGGCTCCGCCCCCGCGACCCTGGCCATCGCCGACGCCGCCAGCGCTGCCGCCTATGCCGCCTACCGGATGCCGGCCACGCGCGCGGCCATCGCTCGTGCTCTCGCGTCGCTCGTGCCGCTCTGGGAGACCACCGACCCACCGCGGACCCATCTCGACCTCGGCGGTGGCACCGGCGCTGCGGTCTGGGCGGCGCACGGCCTCTGGCCGGGGGCCCGCAGCCGGGTGCTCGATGCCTCCGAGCCCGCCCTGGCCCTGGGTCGTCGATTGGCGGACGCCAGCGGCGACGCCGGCCTGGCCGCGACCGAGTGGGAGCTGACTCGCCTGGCGCCCGGCACGCGACTGCCGAACGCCGACCTGACCACCGTGTCCTACCTCCTCGGCGAGCTGTCGCCCGAGCTGGCCGGTGAGGTCGTCGGCGCCTGCCTTGCCTCGTCGAGGGTCCTGGCCATCGTCGAGCCCGGCACCCCCCGGGGGTATGCCGCGGTGCTGGCTGCCCGGGAACGGGTCCTCGCGAGCGGGTGGAGACTCCTCGCTCCCTGCCCGCACGCCACGCGCTGTCCCCTCGCGCCCGGCGACTGGTGCCACTTCTCGGTCCGGATCCAGCGATCGGCCCTGCACCGCCAGCTCAAGGACGCCGAGCTCGGTCATGAGGACGAGAAGTTCTCCTACCTCGTCGCGATCGCTCCCGAGGTGGCCGGCGTCCCCGGGGCGGAGCAGCGCGCAGCGGAGCCGCCGGAGTCCCGCGTGCTGCGCCACCCGCTTACGCGCAAGGGACTGGTGCAGCTGCGACTGTGCACCCCGGAGGGCACGGTGCGCGACGAGATCGTGAGCAAACGACAGGGTCCGCGGTATCGACTGGCGCGCGACACCGACTGGGGCGACACCTTCCCCGCCACCTGAACAATCCGCCTCAGGCGGGCGCGTCGGCTCCCGCGCCGGCGATGTTGACCATCCACGGCATACCGAACTTGTCGACGCACATGCCGAAGGTGTCGCCCCACATCTGCCTCTCGAGAGGCATGACGACCTGGCCGCCCTCGGCGAGCTGGTCCCAGTAGCCGCGCAGCTCGGCCTCGTCGTCGCCGGAGAGGCTGAGCGAGAAGTTGCTGCCGCTGGTCACCGGCTGACCGGGCGGGCCGTCGGAGGCCATCAGGGTGAACCCTGCCGGGGTCTGGAGCATCGCGTGCATGGTGCCGTCAGGGTCGACGCCCTCGGGTGCACCGAACTCACCGAAGGTGGAGATGGCGAGCTCACCGCCGAAGACCGAGTGGTAGAACTCCATCGCGGCACGGGTCGTGCCATCGAAGTTGAGGTAGGGGTTGAGCCTGCTCGCCACGGGTTCTCCTCCGTCACGGGTTGGTGGGGTGATCCTTGCCGGACGCACCGCCGGTGTCCACGGCGGGATCCGCGCGTGGACCGGTCATCGCCCTGGGGTCGACGAGTCGGTCGAAGTCCTCCGCTGAGACCGCCCCTGAGGCCAGGGCCGCGTCACGCAGCGAGAGTCCGTCGTCCTGCGCCCTCTTGGCGATGGCCGACGCCGCGTCGTAGCCGATCTCGTGCGCCAGCGCCGTGACGAGCATGAGGTTGTCCCGCAGGTGCTCCTCGATGACATCGGGGACGGGCTCGAGGCCGACGACACAATGATCGGCGAAGGAGCGGGCTGCATCGGCGATGAGGCCGATCGACTCGAGGACGGCATCGGCGATGACCGGCTTGAAGACGTTGAGCTGGAAGTTGCCCTGCGCCGCGGCGAAGCCCACGGCGGCGTCGTTGCCGAACACTCGGGCCGCGACCATCGTCACTGCCTCGCTCTGCGTGGGATTGACCTTGCCCGGCATGATCGAGCTGCCCGGCTCGTTCGCCGGGATCCGCAGCTCGCCGATGCCGGTGCGGGGCCCGGAGGCATACCACCTGACGTCGTTGGCGATCTTGTACATCGCCGCCGCCAGCGTGCGCAGGCTGCCGGACAGGGTGGCGAGGGCGTCGTGCGAGGACAGCGCCGCCACGAGGTCGTCGGCCTGGGCGAAGGGCTCCCCGGTGAGGGCGGCGAGCAGCTCCGCGACGCGCGCGCCGAACTCCGGGTGGGCGCCCAGACCGGTCCCGACCGCCGTGCCGCCGATGGCGAGCTGCCGCACCGGAGCGGTCGCGGCAGCCACCCCGTCGAGGGCGGCGTCGAGCTGGGCCACCCAGCTGTCGATGACCTGGCCCAGCCGGATCGGCGTGGCGTCCTGAAGGTGGGTGCGCCCGGACAAGACGACCTCGCCGATCGCTTCGGAGCGCTGAGCCAGCACTTCACGCAGGTGACCGATGGCGGGCACCAGTCGCTGCCCGACCTCCAGCACGACGGCGACGTTCATCGCCGTGGGGAAGGTGTCATTGCTCGACTGGCCGCGGTTGACGTGGTCATTGGGGTGGACCGGCGCCTTGGCACCGAGCGCACCGCCGGCCGCGACATTGGCCCGGTTGGCGATCACCTCGTTGACGTTCATGTTCGTCTGCGTGCCCGAGCCGGTCTGGAAGACGACGAGCGGGAAGTGCTCGTCGAGCTCGCCGGCCGCCACCTCCGCCGCGGCTGCCTCGATGAGGACGGCGATCCCCGTGTCGAGCTCTCCGAGGTCACGGTTGACCCTCGCTGCGGCCCCCTTGAGCAGACCGAAGGCGTGCAGGACCTCGGGTCGCATGACGAAGCGATCACGGCCGATGTCGAAGTTGCCCAGGCTGCGCTGGGTCTGCGCGCCCCAGAGACGATCCGCGGGCACCTGCACCTCGCCAAGGCTGTCGCGCTCGACCCGGGTCTGCATCACCCCACGTTACGACGTGAGGCCGACAGCTGGACCGGCTCGCCGGCGGCCGGCTCCCGTGGATCGAAGAGGCCGAGGATGTCCTGGGGGGTGAGCCCGCCGGTGAAGGGGTCGTCGCCGACGAGCCGGTCCGCGAGGGCTCGTTTGCGGTCCTGGAGGGCCAGGACCTTGTCCTCGATGGTGTCCGCAGACACCAGGCGATAGACCATCACGGCCTTGTCCTGGCCGATGCGGTGGGCCCGGTCGATGGCCTGCGCCTCCGCTGCGGGATTCCACCAGGGGTCGAGGACGAAGACATAGTCCGCCTCGGTCAGGGTCAAGCCGACCCCACCGGCCTTCAGGGAGATGAGGAAGACCGGCGCTTCCCCCTCCTTGAACCCGCGGATCACCTGCTGCCGATCGCGCGTCGAGCCGTCGAGGTAGGCGCTGGCGAGTCCGGCGGCATCGAGGCGCGCCCGCACCCGGGCGAGGAAGGAGGTGAACTGGCTGAAGACGAGCGCCCGGTGGCCCTCGGCCGCGAGCTCTACCACCTGCTCGACCAGGTGGTCGATCTTGGCCGCGCTCGGCAGGGTGTCCACCGGCGGGTCGGCCACGCCCGGGAAGGCGAGCGCGGGCACGAGGGCCGGGTCGAGGGCCAGCTGGCGCATGCGCGTCAACGCGGCCAAGATCTCCACCCGGTTGGCCTCGGGGTCCTCGAGCAGGCCGAGCATCCGCTGCCGCTCGCGCAGCAGGGCCCGGTCGTAGATCCGCCGGTGCCCGGGGGTCAGCTCCAGGCGGACGACCGAGACCGTCTTGGGCGGCAGGTCCGGGGCGACCTCCTCCTTGGTGCGGCGCAGCATGAGCGGTCGGATCCGCGACCGGAGCCGGACCGCCAACGCCCGGTCACCCCCGGCGATCGGGCGCGCCCATCCCCGCTGGAACTCCTCGGGCGCGGGAAAGAGCCCGGGCGCGGCGAGCGAGAGCTGGGACCACAGGTCCATGAGGTCGTTCTCGATGGGCGTGCCGGTGACGGTGAAGGTCACCTCACGGTCGAGGCGGCGCACGGCTTGGTAGGTCTTGCTCCGATGGTTCTTGACCTGCTGCGCCTCGTCGAGCACGAGGGCCTGCCACGCGACCGAGGCGAACTCCGCCGCATCGATCCGGGCCACGGCATACGAGGTGACGACGAGGTGAGCGCCGGCGATCTCCTCCGACAGCGGCCGGCCCCGACTGCGGGAGGTGCGCGGGACCGCCCGGACGGACAGGTCGGGCGTGAAGCGAGCGGCCTCGCCCACCCAGGTCGCGAGCACCGAGGTGGGGGCGACGACGAGGACTGGCTTGGTGAGCTCCCCTGCCTCGAGGGCACGCTGGGCCAGCGCCAGGGTCTGCACCGTCTTGCCCAGGCCCATGTCGTCGGCGAGGACCCCACCCAGGCGGGCATCCCACAGGGCGCTCAGCCACTGGTACCCCTCGACCTGGTAGGGACGCAGGGTCGCACGCAGGCCCTCGGGCACCGATGCCGCCGCCGCGAGCGCCCCCGGATCGAGCACCCTCGCGTGGCGTTGCCAGGCCTCGCACTGGCGGCCGACGACCCCGGAGAGGACGAGCTCCTCCCACCGCCCGAGGTCGTAGCGTCCCAGGCGCACGGTCGCCGACGTGGCCCCTCCCTCGGTGAGGACCTGCGCCTCCTCGAGGAGCTGGCGCAGCGGCTCCAGGGCCGGATGGTCGAGGCGGAACCAGGTGCCACTGGGCAGGACGAGCACCTCGTCGCCGCGGCGCATCGCCACCAGCAGGTCCGACAGGGGGACGGCCTCCTCGTCGACGAGCACCGACACGGTCAGATCGAACCAGTCGGTGCTCCCCTCGAGCGGCTCGTCGACGTCGAGCGTGACCACCGGGGCCTGGCCGGCCTCCTCGAACACCGGCAGCCCGTCGACCCGCTCGACCTCGACGTCCGGGTGCGCCTCCAGCTCCGGCACGACGTCGGACAGGACGCGCATCGCCTCCGGCCCCGTGAGGCGGACCAGGTCCGGAGGCACCCGGTGCATCTGCCGGTCGTGCATCCCGAGTCGGCACCCGGGAACCTCCCCCAGAGCCGGTATGCCGCGGAGCAGCTCCGCTTCCGCCCGCCGGACCCGACGGTGGGGCGAGGACAGCGGGACCTCGACCGGCAGGAGGGGGCCGTGCCGGCTCCCGGTGACATAGCGCAGGCCGAAGGCGAGCTCGATGCCGGCACCCGCACTGGGGCGCACCGTGACGTGGAGCACCGGGCGCGTGGTCGCGGTCGCATCGATCGCGCCGTCGGGGGACTGCACGGTGACGTGACGGCGCAGGGCCGGGAGGTAGTCGGCGACGAACTCGGCGACATCGTCCTCTGGGACCTGGAACTCGTGGTCGGCCACGAGCGCGGCGACCTTGGGGTCCAACCCACCCAGCGGTCGCACGGTGCGGACCCCGCTCCGACCGCGCCGTGGCTCGAGCAGGGCCGAGTGGGGTGGCGTGCCGAGCAGGCTGACCCGGACGTCCTCCTCGACGCCGTCCCACGCGACCGCGGCGGTCAGGCCGCCCTCCGGAGCGGCCCGAACCGTGACCACGGGCAGCAGTTCGTCGGCGTCGAGGTGCAGGGCCTCCGGGGCCAGGCCGGCCCGGCCGACGACGCCACCGGTGCGCAGCTCGAGCCCCTCGGCCAGCGCACGGCGCAACCAGGCCCAGGCCTCGGCGCCAAGGTCCTCGAGGAGGACGGGCGCGTGCGTGCCCCACGGGCTGCGCGCGCTCACGATCCGCAGCAACTCGCTCGCGAGCGCCCGATGCGCCGGAGGCACCGCCTCGGACCCGAACCCCGACTCCGCCTGGGCCCACGACGACACGCTGACCCACCGCCCCACGCGGGAGCGACGCAGCGCCCGGATCTCGACCCGGCGCGACCGCTCCCCCCACGGACCCGGACGACCCTCGACGAGGACCAACTGCACGCCGAGCGGGGTCTGGTCCGCCTCCGGGTCACGGGCAGCCTCGGCCCAGGGGGCCAGACGCTCCCGCCACGACGACTCGACCCGCCGCGGACCGAGCGCATCCCGCAACGCCACCAGTGTGGCCACCGCGTGCTTGCAGTCCGAGCGCACCGGGCAGGAGCAGCGCGCCGACCAGGTCACCTCGTCCTCGTCGAAGGCGCCGTCGAGGGCGCCGTCGAGCGGCCCCACGGCGGTGATCAGCGTCGTGTAGCCGTGGGGGCCCGACCCGTCCACCTCGGCCAGGATGACGCCCCCGTGGTCGGCGACCGACACCGAGCGCACGTGACCGTCCGCGGCATACCCCACCCCACGGGCCATGGTGCCCTCGCCGTGTCGGCGAGCCAAGGACGCGTCGGTGAGCTGGAGCACCCAGCCCGGGACCGCGCCCTTGATCGTCGTCATGATCGGACCCTAGGCGCCCGCGCCGACAGCCACGAACCGCTGTCCACAGGCCACGAGATTGCTGAGAACGACACGCCCGAGGCGGAACAGCCCGCCCCCGCGCCCCGTTTGACCCATCGCACGACCGCGTCATCAACCCAAGGAGCACCCCATGACCGCGACTGTCACCGACAAGCTCATCGCCAAGGCCAAGGAGCTCGGGCTGCCCCCGAAGACCGAGGACTTCCTGCGCCAGGCCGACAAGGCGGTCACCGAGGCCGTCGCCAAGGCCGGCAGCTACACCGACCAGAACCGCGAGAAGATCTCCTCGGCCCTCGACAAGGCGGGCAAGGCGGTCGACGAGCGGACGCAGGGCAAGTACGCCGACAAGATCGCCAAGGCGCGCGTCCAGGCCGAGAAGGGCCTCGACAAGCTCGCCGAGCAGAAGTCGGCCGGGACCTCGACGGGCTCCGCCGGCGACGTCACCCTCGACCCCGAGGCCACGGCCGTGCCGCCGAAGCCGACCTGGGCCACCGTCGACGACGAGGTGCGCGGCACCGACCCGCAGGCCTGACCGGCAGGCGGCAGCCAGACGCCACGACCCCGAGGATCTCCTCGGGGGGTCGTGCTGTTCGTGCTCTCGGGAGAGCTGCGGGGCAGGCTCAGGCGTCGAGAGCCCGCAGGTACAGGCCGGTGATCGGCTTGGGCGTGAAGAAGGTCGACTTCGGCGGCATGAGCAGGCGCTCGCGCCCGGTCCGCTCGATCTCCGCGATCGACACCGGTCGGATCAGGACCGCGCTGTGTGCCCGACCGCTGACGACCGCCTCGAGCACCTCGCCGAGGTCGGCCTCGTAGGCGACGTCGAGCCCCTCGACGCCACCCAGGGTGTGCTCCAGCCAGGCGCCGTCGAGGGAGCGCACACCGTCGAAGGCAGCCGGGCGCGGGCGCAGCCACTCGGCGCTCCCATCGGGCCCGACGAGGGCGAGGACGCCCTTGTCCGCCAGGTCACCGATCATCGCCAGCGACGGGATCGGTGCGTCCGTGATCTCGAAGTCGCGCTCCAGCGCCGCCCGCAGCGCGGCGTGGTCGGTCCCCGAGTAGAGCCGGTGGATCGCCCGGATGCTCAGCTGGTCCGGCACCAGCTCCCCCACGTAGGCCATGGTGAGCTCGGCCGCCGTGCCCTCGCGACCCGTGCGTGCCCGCTCCTCATCCCGGAAGGCGCGCGCCACGGCATACCGATGGTGACCATCGGCGATCAGCACCTCGTCGCGGGCGATGAGCTCTCGGATCCGCGCGACCCGACTGGGGTCGGTGAGGCGCTCGCTCACGTGCTCGACGCCGTCGATCTCGACCCGGGCCAGCACCTCGCCCGGCTCGCGGAGCAGCTCGGTCAGCCCGCTGGTGAGCGTGAGCCCCCACACGGGTGAGAGGTTGGCGCGCGTCGCGCGCGTGAGGTCGAGGCGATCGGTCGAGGCCTTGGGCGTGGTGCGCTCATGGGCGAGCACTCCCCCGGCGCCCTCGTCCACCACCTCGAGGAGCCCGACGACCGCAGCGAGGTCGCGTTCCTCCCCGCGGTCGTCGGTGAACCGCATCCGGTGGATCGTGAACGACTCCTCCGCGTCGGCCACGAGCACCCCGTCCGTGACCCAGCGCGCCAGGGTGTCGGCAGCCACGGCATACGGGTCCTCGGCGCCCTCGTGGACGACCACCGGCACGTCGACGGCGACGACGTTGTGCGGCGACCGGGCCGCCCACGCACGCGTCTGCGCCGGCGACTGCACGTCATAGGGGGGCGCGACGACGTCGGCGGGCGACGGCACGGCATACCGGAGGGCACGGAAGGGCTCGAAACGGGGCACCGGTCCACCCTGCCAGACCATCCGGTATGCCGGGTGCTCGCCTCCGGCGCGTACCTTGGGTCCCATGGCGGCGACAGGACGGCGGGTGGCGGTCGCGCTCGGGGCCGGAGGTGCGCGGGGGTACGCCCACATCGGCGCGCTCCAGGTGCTGGCGGAGCGGGGCTACGAGGTGGTCGCGTTCGCAGGGACGTCGATGGGCGCGCTCGTCGGGGGCGTCGCGGCGGCGGGGAAGCTCGAGCCCTACACCGAGTGGTCGCTGTCCTTGACGCAGCGCGAGGTGATCCGGCTGCTCGACCCGACTCTCACCGGCGGCGGCGCGATCCGGGCCGAGCGGGTCATCGGGAGGGTCGGCGAGATCCTCGACGGGGCGCGGATCGAGGACCTGCCGATCCCCTACACGGCGGTGGCCACGGACCTGTCGGCGCGGCGTGAGGTGTGGTTCCAGCGGGGGCCGGTCATCACGGCCGTGCGGGCCTCGACCTCCATTCCGGGGGTCATCACGCCGGTGGTCGTCGACGGGCGGCTGCTCGTGGATGGCGGGCTGATGAACCCGGTGCCGATCGAGCCGACGGCTGCGGTGACCTCGGACTGGACCCTGGCGGTGAGCCTGTCGGGGCCGCGGCGGGCCGGTGAGGCTGTGGCGAGCGGGGTTGCCAGCGCCAATGAGCCTGGGCCACAGCAGTCCTCGCCGGTGCGCCTGGGCGCGGGATCGCGGGCGCTGGAGGAGATCGGCGGGCGGCTGCGCGCCGGTGCCGCCGAGGTGCTCGAGTCGGAGACGGTGCGTGCCCTGTCCAACCGATGGGCCGCGTGGGGCAGCAAGGCCGACGAGGACGCCGAGGCAGCGGTCGAGGAGGCCACCGAGGAGGCGGTCAGTCGCGAGCTGGCGGACGAGGGCTATGCACCCGCGCCGCGGACGCTCGGGACGATGGACGTCTTCAACCGGTCCTTCGACGTGACGGCGGCGCTCATCACGCGCTACCGGATGGCGAGCAACCCGCCCGACGTGCTCGTGACCGTGCCCTCGGATGCCTGCCGCACCATGGACTTCCACCGGGCCGCGGAGATGATCGAGCTGGGGCGGCGCCTGACCGAGCAGGCGATGGACGCCGCCGGCCGCGGAGGGCTCAGTCCAGGGTGACGATGATGCCCGCGCGCGGGCCGGGCTGGGGCAGGAACGGCAGGGCGTTCGTCACCGCCTGGACGAGGGAGAAGCCCTTGGCCATGAGGCCGTACTTCGCCTCGACGGCCCGCCGCACCATCGCCTGGTCGGCCTCGTCGCGGACGACGACCGCGTGCCCCGTGGCCACCAGACCACCCTCCGTGACCCGTCCGCGCATGTCGCACTCGCGCAGCTCGACGCGGCTGGTGTGGGCCAGTCGCTTGGTCTTGCCGACGTTGTCATTGGTCATGAAGCACAGCCGCCCGTCGCCCAACGGGGCGATCCAGACCGGCGTCGAGACCGGGATGCCGTTCTTGCGGAAGGTCGTGAAGGAGACGTACTTCGCTTCCCCGATCGAGTTCGTCATGGGCCGACGTTAGTCCGAGTCCGCGGCCAGCACGGCGAGGGTCTCACGGCACCACTGCGCGCCGTGGCGTTCGTAGCTGATGCCGGCGTCGAGGATGGCGCGTTGCCGACGGCCGCGGCGGTCGAGCTCGCCTCCGAAGTCCCGCTCGGCAATGAGCTCGTATGCCGTGAGCCGGCTCTCGTGTGCGGACAGCCGCTCGCGGAGCTGGGCCTCCAACCCGAGCGGGCCGAGGGTGGCCTCGGCCCGGAGCCGCACGAGGAGGGCGTCCCGGACGGCCGGCGGCTGGGGCATGTCGGCGCCCTCGGCGACCCAGCGCCGGAGCTCGGCCTCCCCGGCAGGCAGGCAGCGATAGACCTTGCGGCGACCGGTGTCCTCGGGCGTGGACTCCACCCAGCCGGCCGCCTCCATGCGCCCGAGCTCGCGATAGATCTGCTGGTGGGTGGCCGGCCAGAAGAAGCCGATCGAGGAGTCGAAGCGGCGGGCCAGGTCCGAGCCCGCGCAGGGTCGCTCCAGGAGCGAGGTGAGCAGCGCGTGGGGCAGGGACACAGCGGCAGTGTGACGCGGCATACCTTTGATTGCAACTGGTTGCAAAGGTCGGGTGACGGCCCTAGCGTGACCGCCATGGACACCGTCGCCACGGCATACCCGCACCTGCTCGCCCCGCTCGACCTGGGCTTCACGACGCTGCGCAACCGCGTGCTCATGGGGTCGATGCACGTCGGCCTCGAGGAGGCGCCGGACGGCTTCGAGCGGATGGCGGCTTTCTACGCCGAGCGGGCCAAGGGCGGCGTCGGCCTCATCGTCACCGGCGGGATCGCGCCCAACGACGAGGGCCGTCCCTTCCCCGGTGGGTCCCGCCTGACCTCCGAGGCCGAGGTGCCGCGGCACCGGCTGGTCACCGATGCCGTCCACGCCGAGGACGGCAAGATCTGCCTGCAGATCCTGCACTTCGGGCGCTACGCCTACCACGAGGGCCTGGTCGGGCCGAGCCCGATACAGGCGCCGATCGCCTTCCACCCGCCGAAGGAACTCAGCGGCGAGGAGGTCGAGCAGACCATCGAGGACTTCGTGCGGTGTGCGGCCCTGGCGCAGCAGGCCGGCTACGACGGTGTCGAGATCATGGGCTCCGAGGGATACCTCATCAACGAGTTCATCGCAGCGCGCACCAACCAGCGGAGCGATGAGTGGGGAGGCTCCTACGAGAACAGGATTCGCTTCCCCATCGAGATCGTGCGTCGGGTGCGCGAGCGGGTCGGCGAGGACTTCATCATCATCTACCGCCTCTCCATGCTCGACCTCGTCGAGGGCGGCTCGACGCTCGATGAGGTCAAGCAGCTCGCCCGGGCCGTCGAGGCGGCGGGCGCGACGATCATCAACACCGGCATCGGCTGGCACGAGGCGCGCATCCCCACGATCGCGACGTCGGTGCCGCGGGCGGGCTTCGCCTGGGTGACCAAGCAGCTCATGGGCTCGGTCTCGATCCCGCTCATCGCCACCAACCGCATCAACACCCCCGAGGTCGCCGAGCAGGTGCTCGCCGACGGCTGCGCCGACATGGTGTCGATGGCCCGCCCCTTCCTCGCCGACCCCAACTTCGTCGCCAAGGCAGCTGCGGGACAGGCCGACCGGATCAACACCTGCATCGCCTGCAACCAGGCCTGCCTGGACCACACCTTCTCCGGGCTGATCACCTCCTGCCTGGTCAACCCGCGGGCCTGCCACGAGACGATCCTCACCATCGAGCCGGTCGAGAAGTCCGAGGGCGCGCGGAAGCGCATCGCTGTCGTCGGCGCCGGTCCGGCCGGATTGGCCTGTGCGACAGCGGCGGCCGGGCGTGGTCACGAGGTCACCCTGTTCGAGGCCGATGACCAGATCGGCGGCCAGTTCAACATCGCCAAGCAGGTCCCCGGCAAGGAGGAGTTCCACGAGACCCTCCGCTACTTCGGGCGCGAGCTCGAGGCGACGGGCGTCGACGTGCGCCTGGGGACGCGGGCCACGGCAGCCGACCTCACGGCATACGACGTCGTCGTCCTGGCCACGGGAGTCACGCCGCGGATCCCCGACGTCGAGGGCGTGGACCACCCCAAGGTCGTGACCTACCTCCAGGTGCTGCGCGACAAGGTGCCGGTCGGCGAGAAGGTCGCCCTCATGGGCGCCGGCGGCATCGGCTTCGACGTCGCCGAGTACCTCACCCAGAGCGGACCCTCCGGCGCCGTGGCCCCCGAGGTCTTCAACGCCGAGTGGGGCATCGACACCTCGTATGCCGACCGCGGCGGTCTCGCGACCCCGGCGCCCGAGCGCCCCGCCCGCCAGGTCGCGCTGCTGCAGCGCAAGGAGTCGAAGGTCGGTGCGGGACTGGGCAAGACGACCGGCTGGATCCACCGGACCTCGCTCAAGCACCGCGGGGTCGCGATGGTGCCGGGCGTGACCTACGAGCGGATCGACGACCTCGGGCTGCACGTCTCGGTCAATGGCGAGCGCACCGTCCTCGACGTCGACACCGTCGTGCTCTGCACCGGTCAGGAGCCGCTGCGGGAGCTGCAGGACGAGCTGGTCGCGCGCGGCCAGGAGGTCCACCTCATCGGCGGGGCGGACGTCGCGGCCGAGCTCGACGCCAAGCGCGCCATCAAGCAGGGCACCGAACTGGCCGCGGCGCTGTGACCACGGATCGCATCGACGACCCGGTGCTGGCCAGGATGCTCCAGCGGTGGCACCAGTGCGTGGCCACCAAGGACATGTCGGCGCTGAGCGACCTGCTGCATCAGGACGTCGTCTTCCGCTCACCGGTCGCGCACACGCCCTATCCGGGCGCCCAGGTGACGCAATTGATCCTGTCGACCGTCATCGAGGTGTTCGAGGACTTCACCTACCACCGGAGCTTCGTCGCGGAGGACTCGCGCTCAGTGGTGCTTGAGTTCTCCGCGAAGGTCAGCGGGCGGCAGCTCAAGGGCATCGACATGATCCGCATCGACGATGACGGGCGGATCGTGGAGTTCGAGGTGATGGTGCGGCCGCTGTCCGGGCTGCAGGCCCTCGCGGAGCAGATGGCGGCGCGCCTCGCGGCCTACCTCTGACTCCTCCGCCACTGCTCGGCCGCCGGATCTCCCTGCCCGCGCGCATGAAGGGGCACCGCTGGCCGCCTCGCAGGCCATCGTCCAAGCGGCTGCCAGAGGCCATTTGAGACTGCACATGAGCACAGAGGGGGGCCACGAGTTCCTGTTCCATCGCATGCGGATGGTCGGAGCCACAGTGGCGACCGCCGAGTTCGCCGCTCTGCTCGAGCTCGTGGTGTGGCACCCCTTCACCGAGGAGGTGCTCCGGCATTCGGCCCAGCTGGTCGCCACGGGATCGGTGCGTGGCCGGGACGCGGTCCACGCGGCGACCGCCCTGAACGCCGGCTTCACCGAGATCGTGACCGCCGATGCCGACTTCGACGGCGTGCCCGGCTTGGCGCGCCTCGACCCGCGTGACTGGCAGCCGCAGGATCTGCCCTAGCGAGCCACCCCCCTAAGGTGGGTCCATGATCACTGCGGTCCACACGCTCATCTACAGCGACGACGCCCCGGCGACGCGCGCGTTCTTCCGGGACGTCCTGGACCTGACCTGGGTCAGTGACCACGGCTCCAGCGAGGAAGGCAGCGACCCCAAGGCCGCGTCCTCCTGGCTCATCTTCGACACCGGCCCCAGCGAGCTCGGCGTCCACCCCACCCGCACCGAGGCCGACGGCGAAGTCGTGACGGCTCCCCGGCACCACCAGATCAGCCTCATGGTCGAGGACATCGTCGAGGCCGAGGCCACAATCCGCGAGCGCGGCGGCGTCATCGCCTCCGGACCGCACGACTTCAGCTGGGGCACTGGCATCGAGGTCGAGGTACCCGGCACCGACGCGATCCTCATCTACCAGCCCAAGCACGCCCGGGCCTACCACCTCTGACACGACCCAGCCACAAACTCAGGACAGCGCCCGAGCCGTCACTCAGGACAGCGCTCGAGGCACTGCTGGTGGCAACACTTGGGGAGGCGCTGCAGCTCTGGCCGACTGACCTCGTCGAGAAGGACGTTCGGCCATCACTGGCCTCGTCAGCGTGCGAACGGGGATCCTCCCACCGCTACCGGTTTGCCTCCGATACGGAGGCAAACCGGTAGCGCCCGGACACCCAACAGGGGCGGGATCACGCGGCACGGGCGACAGCGCGCGCTCATCGACACGCCCTGTCGGCGCGAGCATGTCGGCGCACCCCTGGGCAGCTCAGCGCAGGTCATAGCAGCTCAGCTCCGGTGGGCGCGGTACCAGTCGATGAGGGCGCGGGTCGAGCCGTCCTGGGCCTCGAGCGCGGCGGAGTCGCCACCGATCGCGGGGGCGATCTGGAGCGCGAGCTGCTTGCCGAGCTCGACCCCCCACTGGTCGAAGGAGTCGATGCCCCAGACCACGCCCTGCACGAAGGTGATGTGCTCGTAGAGCGCGATCAGCTGGCCCACGACGGACGGGGTGAGCGAGGGCGCCATGATCGAGGTCGTCGGCCGGTTGCCGGTGAAGACCTTGGCCGTGACGAGCTCCTCCTTCACGCCCTCGGCACGCACCTCGTCGGCGGTCTTGCCGAAGGCGAGGGCCTTGGTCTGGGCGAAGAAGTTGGCGAGGAAGAGCTCGTGGACGTCCTGGTCGCCGTCCTTGGTCGGGTGCGCCGGCGAGGCGAAGGCGATGAAGTCGGCCGGAATGAGCCGCGTCCCCTGGTGGATGAGCTGGTAGAAGGCGTGCTGGCCGTTGGTGCCCGGCTCGCCCCAGAAGATCTCCCCCGTGTCGCTCGTCACCGGTGAGCCGTCCATCCGTACGCCCTTGCCGTTGGACTCCATGGTGAGCTGCTGGAGGTAGGCGGCGAACCGGTGGAGGTACTGCGCATAGGGCAGCACGGCGTGGCTGGCAGCCTTGAAGAAGTTGACGTACCAGACGTTGAGCAGCCCCATCAGGACCGGGACGTTGCGCTCCCACGGGGTGTCGGCGAAGTGCCGGTCCACCGCATGGAAGCCCGCGAGGAAGTCGGCGAAGTTCTTCGGCCCGATCGCCACGCACACGCTCGTGCCGATCGCGGAGTCGACCGAGTAGCGACCGCCCACCCAGTCCCAGAAGCCGAAGGCGTTCTCCGGGTCGATGCCGAAGGCCTCCACCTTGTCCAGCGCGGTCGAGACGGCGACGAAGTGCTTCGCCACCGCGCCGGTGCGCGCCTCCTCGGTGTCATCGATCGCGCCCTGCTCGACGAGCGAGCGCCACAGCCAATCGCGCGCCATGCGCGCGTTGGTGAGGGTCTCGAGGGTGGTGAACGTCTTGGACGCGACGATGAACAGCGTCGTCTCGGGGTCCAGGCCGGCCGTCTTCTCGGCGACATCGGTGGGGTCGATGTTGGAGACGAAGCGGCACTGCAGACCCGCCTGGACATAGGGCTTGAGCGCCTCGTAGACCATGACCGGCCCGAGGTCCGAGCCGCCGATGCCGATGTTGACGACGGTCTCGATCGCCTTGCCGGTGACGCCCTTCCACTCCCCCGAGCGCACCCGCTCGGCGAAGGCGTAGACCTTGTCGAGGGTCTCGTGGACATCGGCGACGACGTCCTGGCCGTCCACGACGAGCTCGTCGGTGCGGGGCCGGCGCAGGGCCGTGTGCAGCACCGACCGGTTCTCGGTGACATTGATCCGGTCCCCGCGCAGCATCGCATCGCGCCGGCCGGCGAGGTCGACGTCGTCGGCCAGGCGCACGAGGGCCGCGAGGATGTCGGCGTCGAGGAGGTTCTTGGAGAGGTCGACGTGCAGGTCGGCGCAGTCGAAGGTGAGCTCCCGGGCACGGTCCGGGTTGCGCTCGAAGGCGCTCCGCAGGTCAGGGGTGTATGCCGCGTGCAGGCTCTCGAGGTCGTCCCAGGCTGGCGTGGTAGTGGCATCGACAAGGCTCATACGGCGAGCCTATGCCCACTAGCGTGGACCGGGTGAGTGAGCAGCGGACCGCCTTCGTCCTCGGAGGCGGTGGCGTGCTCGGGGCCGTCGAGGTCGGCATGCTGCGGGCGCTCCTCGAAGCCGGGATCACCCCCGACCTCATCGTCGGCACCTCGATCGGGGCCCTCAACGGCGCCCTGCTCGCCACCGAGCCCTCGCTCGGCGTCATCGAGCGGCTCGAATCGCTCTGGCGCGCGGCGGCCGACTCGCGCGAGATCTACGGCGAGGGGCCCGTCGCGCAGGTGCGCCGGGCCGTGCGATCGCGCACCCACGTCTACTCCGCGCAGCCGCTGCGGGACCGCCTCGAGGCCGAGCTCGGCGGCGCCCACTTCGAGCACCTGGCCGTGCCCTTCCAGTGCGTCGCCTCGAGCATCGAGCGGGCCTCCGAGCACTGGTTCAGCACCGGCCCGGTCGCCCCGGCGGTGATGGCCTCCGCCGCCGTGCCCGGCTTCTTCCCGCCGGCCGAGATCGAGGGCGAGCACTACCTCGACGGCGGCATCGTCAACTCGGTGCCGGTGGGTCGGGCGGTCGAGCTCGGCGCGACCGAGATCTACGTCCTGCAGGTCGGCCGCATCGAGCGACCCCTGTCCGTCCCCACCAACCCGCTCGACGTGGCCCGCGTGTCCTTCGAGATCGCCCGCCGCCATCGCTTCCACCGCGAGATCGGCAACCTGCCCCACGGCATACAGGCCTGGGTCCTGCCCACCGGGTCCGGCTCCAGCCGCGACGACGCCCTCACCGCGTTTCGATCCTTCGACGCCGTGGAGCGGCGCATCGAGGCCTCGTATGGCGCGAGTCGCGCGTTCCTGCTCTCCCGGGAGCAGTGATGAGCCCGGCGCGGACGCCACCGGAGAAGCGGCGCTTCTGGACCTGGCTGTGGTGGCGCCTGTTCGCCCTCGTGGGTGGAGCGGTCATCGTCGGGGCGACGGTGGGCCTGTGGTTCTTCGTGCCGTTCTGGGTCATCGTCGCGGCGGTCGTGTCCACGCGTGTGCCGGGGCGCTGGCGACCGCTGCGCCTGTTCTGGCTGCTGCTGCTCCACCTCACCCTGGAGTCCCTGGTCCTGGTCTCGCTGCTCGGGCTCTGGATGGGGTCGGGCTTCGGGCTGGTCATCCGGAGACCGTTCTTCCAGTGGTGCCACTACGACGTCATGCACTGGTACCTGCGCAACCTCTTCCGCGAGTCGATGCGCGTCCTGCGCCTGCGGATCGTCACCGAGGGCCCGACCCCGCAGGCCTTCCCCGGCGATCCGCTGATCGTCCTGTCGCGGCACGCCGGCCCGGGCGACTCCTTCACCGTCGTCCATGCGCTGATGGACACCTACCGCCGCGAGCCCCGCATCGTCCTGAAGAACACGCTCATGTGGGAGCCGACGGTCGGCATCCTCATGCACCGGCTGCCCAGTCGCTTCGTGCAACCCAATCCGCGCCCGGGGCACGACCTGCGCAGCCAGATCGGCATGCTCGCCCGCGCCCTCGACGAGGACGACGTGCTCCTGATCTTCCCCGAGGGCGGCAACTTCACGGCGGCCCGGCGGCTGCGGGCGATCACGCGGCTCCGCGACCTCGGGCTCGAGCAGATGGCTGCGCGGGCGGAGCAGTGGACGCACGTGCTGGCACCTCGGCCGGGCGGCGTCGTCGCGGCGCTCGAGGCCGCACCCGGGGTCGACGTGCTGCTGTGCGCCCACACCGGGTTGGAGCACCTGAGGACGGCGGCCGACATCTGGCGCGAGCTGCCGATGGACAAGACCCTCACGTTGCGCTGGTGGCGGGTGCCGAGGGCGCGGATCCCCAGTGACCCGGACGGGATCGCCGACTGGCTGTATGCCGAGTGGTCCCGCATCGACGCCTGGATCGCCTCCCAACCCCCCTCCGACTCCCAACCACCCCGCGATTCGAGGTAAAACCGCCGGGGTACCCCGGCGGTTTTACCTCGAATCGGAGGGTGGCTGGGAGTCGGGGGCGCAGGGTTCGTTCAGGGGGCCCGGATACGGTGGGCCGGTGACCGCTCACCCGTCTCGTCGCCTTGTCCTCGGAGGCGCCTGGCTCCTCCCGCTCCTCGCCGTCGGCGCGTGCGCGGGGCCCTCCCCTGCGGCCCCAACCAGCACTCCCGCGAGCGCCTCGCCCAGCGCCTCGGATGGGGGCTCGGAGGCGACCCGGCAGCGGGTGGCGAGCTACGGCATACCGGCATCGTCGATGGCGCTGACCGTGCAGAAGAGCCCGACCTGCGGGTGCTGCAAGCTGTGGATGGACTACGCCCGTTCCTACGGCTTCACCCTCACCGCCGAGCACCCTGCGTCGATGGATGCCGCCTTCGCAGCGCACGACATCCCCGCGAAGCTGCAGGCCTGTCATGTCGCCACCAATGCTGACGGCCAGGTCATCGTCGGCCATGTCGGCATCGCGCAGGTGCTCGAGTACCTCAAGGCGCCACCGGCCGGGTCACGGGCGCTCATCGTGCCCGGTATGCCGGTGGGGTCGCCTGGGATGGAACAGGGCGAGGCCTTCGATCCCTATGAGGTGCTCCTGCTCGCCAGTGACGGGACGACGACGACCTTCGCGACAGTCGCCTCCCCGACCGACCAGTCGATCTGATGACGCACCCCCACGCAACTCCCAGCCGGCGAGCCCTGCTCGGGGGCGGACTGGCGTTCACCGGTCTCGGGGTTGCCGGACTCGCGGGCTGCATGACCTCCTCCACGATGGACGGTGACGGCGGATCGCTCAAGGGACTGGTGGGGCCGAATGATGCCGTGGTGGCCCAGGTCGAGGCGGCCCGCGGCACACCGGAAGCCACGCGCACCTTCGCGTTGACCGCTCGTCGCACCGAGATCGACCTCGCCGGGCAGCGCGCCGCGACCTGGGCCTATGGCGACACCGTCCCCGGCCCGCTGCTGCGAGCGACCGCTGGCGACCGGATCACCGTCGCCGTCCGCAATGACCTGCCCCAGGTGACCTCGGTGCACTGGCACGGCATCCGGCTGCGAAACGACATGGACGGCGTGCCCGGACACACGCAGGAGGCGATTGCGGCCGACGGTGGCACCTTCACCTACGACTTCATCACCCCCGACCCGGGCACCTACTTCTTCCACCCGCACGTCGGGGTGCAGCTCGACCGGGGCCTCTATGCCCCTCTCATCATCGATGACCCGGCCGAGTCGGTGGACTTCGACAAGGAGTGGGTCGTCGTCCTCGACGACTGGCTCGACGGCATCATGGGCGACCCTGACACCGAGCTGGAAACGTTGCGGCGCAACGGTTCCGGGATGATTGGGCAGGGCAGTGAGATCGCCTACCCCTTCTACCTCGTCAACGGTCGCCCGCCCGCCGACCCGGAGACCTTCCAGGCCGCGCCCGGCGAGCGTGTGCGCCTCCGCATCATCAACGCCAGCTCCGACACCGTCTACCGGGTGGCGCTGGGAGGCCACCGGCTCAAGGTCACCCACAAGGACGGCATACCGACCCTGCCCAAGGAGACGGACGCGATCATCATCGGGATGGGCGAGCGCTACGACCTCAGCACCACCGTGGGGGACGGAGCGTTCCCCCTCGTCGCGATGGCCGAGGGCAAGAGCGGTCAGGCGTATGCCGTGCTCCGCACCTCCGCGTCAGCGGCGGCTCCGCCGGAGGACGTGCAGCCCGACGAGCTCACGCGAGGCATCCTGTGGGCGCCACTGCTGAGCGGCGACGACCACGTGCCGCGCGGACAGGAGCGGGCCGGGGACAAGGCCGACCGGACGATCACGATCCAGCTCGGGGTCCGCGGAGGCCGCTACGTCTGGACGATGAACGGCAAGACCTTCGAGGAGGCCGACCCGTTCGTGGTCTCCCGTGACGAGGTGGTGCGGATCATCTGGCAGAACATGTCGCACATGCCGCATCCGATGCACCTGCACGGTCACTCGTTCCGGCTCACCGATGGCGGCTCGTGGCACGACACGGTGCTCGTCGGGCCGATGGGTGCGGTCGCGGCTCAGTTCGTCGCCGACAACCCGGGGGCGTGGATGATGCACTGCCACAACATCTTCCACGCTGAGGCCGGGATGATGGCGACGCTCGGCTACCGCGCCTGACCTCGACGCGCCAGCACCCGGTCAAGGATCACCCGGTCGGCGAAGAGGTTGTGCACCTCGGCCAGGCTGAGATAGGGACCCTCCTGCCCCTCCTTGCCCATGACCTTGAGCAGGACCGGCCATTCGCCGTCCGTGAGCTGGCGATCGAAGGGGCGCCGGAAGTCCTTGGCCCGCTCGGCGTTGGCGTCCATCACCTCCACCAGCCGCTCGTCGGTGAGCCCTCGCTCGACGACGCCGGTTTCGACGTCCACGCAGTCGACGGCGAACTCGTCCAGGCGCTCGAACTGCTCCTCGTCGAAGTGTCCGGCCTGGTCGAGGATGCGGGAACCTGCACCGCGCTTGTCCAGCGGTCCACCGCGCAGTTCACCCGGCCGCAGTCCGGTCACGAGGTCGAAAGTAGACGAGGAGCTGCTCCGGCTTACCGGAGCAGCTCCTCGTCTACTTTCGACTGTCGTGGGGGGGCGGGATCAGCGAGCGAGGACGTGCCGCAGGCCGTCGGCCAAGTCGCGGTGGCGGAACTGGTAGCCCCACTCCTGCGCCAACGAGGCATCGAGCCGCTGCCCGGCGAGCGCCAGCTCCCGCGCGCCCTGGCGTCCGAGCAACAAGGCCGGGCCGAAGCCTGGCACCGGCAGCACCGTCGGGCGACGGACGACGCGACCCAGCGTCGCGGCATACTCACTCGCCCGCACCGGCTCGGGAGCGGCGGCGTTGACCGGCCCCGCCAGGCCCGGCGTCAGTGCGACGTGGGCATAGAGACCGATGAGGTCGTCGATGGTGATCCACGGCATCCACTGCCTGCCGTCGCCGAGTCGCCCGCCCAAGCCGGCTTCGTAGAGCGGCAACTGGAGCGCAAGCTGCCCGCCACCGGCCGACTGCACATAGCCGGTGCGGACATGCGCCACCCGCACGCCGGCCTCGCGCGCCGGGTCCGCGGCCGCCTCCCACTCGCGGCAGACGAGCGCAAGGAAGGCATCCCCTGACGCGGACTGCTCCGTGAGCACCTCATCCCCACGGTCGGCGCCGTAGTAGCCCGACGCCGAGGCGGTGACCAAGGCCCGCTCCCGCCCATCGCTCGACAGGTCGGCCAGCACCCGGGCCAGCAGCGTCGTCGAGCGCACCCGGGAGTCGAAGACCCGCGCCTTGTGGTGCGCGGTGAACCTCTTGCCGATCGGCTCGCCCGCCAGGTGGATGACGACATCGACGTCACGCAGCGCCTCGGCATCCAGGCCCGAGCCGTCGCTGGCCTCCGGGTCCCAGCGAATCTCCCTCTCGGACTTGGGTGCTCGACGAGTCAGCACCCGCACGTCGTGCCCACCGCCGCCGAGCAGCGCGACGAGCTGGCGCCCCACCAGCCCCGAGGCTCCCGACACCGCGATGACCTTCGTCTCCGGGTGGCGCTCATGGAAGGCGAGGTCGTCACGCAGCTGCCGCTCGCGATAGGCGAACATCCCGCGCAGCTGCGGCTCGACCAGCCGCGCCAGCACATCCGGCAGCCCGAGCGGCAGCTCGTAGGTCACCTCGTCCTCGATCCGAGTGCCCCCGCCGGGCAGGTCGGTGAAGACGTGCCTATGCACCCACGACCGCAGCGGCCCGCTCACCATCACGTCCTCGAAGAAGGACGGCGGGTCGTATGCCGTGTGCCGGGCATGCCAGGTCGGCCCCACCTTCCCGGCGGTGCCGGGGACGCCGATGGTGAACCGGTGCTCGGCCCCGACCTGCAGGCCGACGCTCGGCTCGCCCTTCGAGCGCACCTGGCCGGGAGGGGAAAGACGGGTGAAGGCTCCCGGCCGCTCGTGCCAGGCCCAGACGGTCTCGCGGCTCTGGGGGTACTCGCTCACGTGGGTGAAGGTCGCCATCAGCTCACTCCGCGACGAACCGGGCGTTGACGACCGCAGTGGTCTCGACGTCCTCGGGCGCGATCTCGATGCCGCCCTCACCGCCGCCGGCATCCATCGCCTTGTACGCACCGCGCAGGGACATGGCGTGCACCTGGGGGGCATCGGCCTGCCCGTCGGAGAGCAGTCCCGGGTCGGCGATCTGGACACAGCGGACCACGCCACCACCGGCCGCCGTGGCATAGACCTGCGCCCGCTCACGGGCATCGACCACCGCCTCGGCGCGAACGCGCTCGTCGGTCTCCTTCCGCGTGGCCTCGGTGAGGGTCCACTCGACATGCCCCAGGGTGACGCCCTCGAGTCCACCCCAGGCGTCGGCGAACCCGGACAGGGCCCGGAAGTCACGGAACTTCACCTGCACCCGGGACGACGCGGCATACCTCATCGGGAGGACGGTCCCCTTGTCGGACCACGGGCGCCACGACCGGGTGCCGACGGGGAGCACCGCCGACCACGTCGTGGGGCGGGACTCGTGCTCACGGAGCCGGGTGAGCTCGGCGCTCAGCGCATTGACCAGGTCCGTCGTGCGACGCAGGACCTGGGCCTTGTCGGCCCCCTCGAAGCCCGCCGTGAGGTGGATCGTGGCGCGCTCCGGGGCCAGGGCCGCGCGGCCGGTGCCGATGACGGTGATCTCCATGACTGGACTCTAGGTCAAGGTCACCATGGCGAACCCGTCCGCTCGGGGCGGGCATCGGCGAGGATGCAGCCATGCCCTTGGCCGACTGGTTCCTCTCGCACGAGGAGCGCGACAACCCGAGCAGCCGCGTGGACGCGATCCTCGACGACGGGGATGCCTCGTGGACGCCGGGCAACCACGTGCGGCCCATCGTCCACGGCGCCGACTACTTCGCCGAGCTCGCCGAGCGGATCAAGGCGATGGGTGAGGGTGACCGGATCTACTTCGTCGACTGGCGCGGCGACCCGGACGAGCACCTCAACGAGGACGGTGACACCCTGCTCGACGTCCTCGTCGCCGCCCTCGGCCGGGGCGCCGACGTGCGGGCCCTGCTGTGGCGCTCGCACTGGCGCAAGCTCGGCTTCCACTCCGAGCGGGCCTTCGAGCTGGGCAGGGCGATCGAGGAGGCCGGCGGGCAGTGCCTGCGGGACATGCGGGTGCGCACGGCCGGCGCCCACCACCAGAAGTTCGTCGTCCTTCGCCACCGCGACGACTCGAGGCGCGATGTCGCCTACGTCGGTGGCATCGACCTCTGCCACAGCCGCCGCGACGACGCCGATCACGGTGGTGACCCCCAGCCGCTCAAGATCGCGGCGGAGTACGGTCCCAACCCGGCCTGGCACGACGTGCAGGTCGGGATCAGCGGGCCGGCGGTCCACGACGTCGAGACCACCTTTCGTGAGCGCTGGGAGGACACGACTCCCCTGACCTCCAACCCGGGCCGGCGCCTCGCGTCCTGGCTCCAGGCCGAGGACCAGACGCCGAAGCCACTCGGCGAGCAGTGGCCGCCGCCACCGCCGGTCGAGGGCGGCCACGACGCCGTGCAGCTCGCCCGCACCTATCCCAAGATCCTGCCCAAGCCCTATGACTTCGCGCCCGACGGCGAGCGCACCATCGCCCTCGGCAACGCCAAGGCGATGAGCCGCGCACGCCGCCTGGTCTATGTCGAGGACCAGTACCTCTGGGGCCCCCAGGTCGGTGAGCACTTCGCGAGCGTCCTGCGCGAGCGCCCCGACCTCCGGCTGGTCATCGTGCTGCCGGTCCTGCCCGACCTCGACGGCACCGTGGCGCGCACCACCCAGTGGCACGCCCGACTGCTCGCCCTCGAGCCGATCCTCGAGGCCGGTGGTGACCGGGTCGCCGTCTTCGGCCTGACCAACTCCAAGGGCCTGCCTGTCTATGTCCACTCCAAGGTCTGCATCATCGACGACCGCTGGGCCAGCGTCGGCTCGGACAACCTCAACCGGCGCTCCTGGACCAGCGACTCGGAAATCGCGGCCTTCGTCATGGACGACCGCGTCGACGCCCTCGCCGACGACGAGCCCGGACCGCGCGACGGCTTCCCGCTGCGCCTGCGCCGGATGCTCTGCGCCGAACACTTGGGCCTGCCGGAGGAGGAGGTGCCGGACGACCCGGACGAGCTCTTCGAGCTGCTCGTCGGCTCCGCGGCCGCCCTCGATGAGTGGTATGCCGCGGGCGCGGCTCCCCAGCCGGAGGGCGTTCGCCGGGTGGTCGCCAAGGTCAAGGGGCGCCGACGGCATACGCCATGGACGCGAAAGCGGGCGCGGGGACGAGCCGCTGGTGCGGCGGCGGCGTGGTTGGAGCGCTCGGGCGCCTCGGCGGAACGACCGCCCGGCCAGTTGCGACACCTCGCGGCGCCGACGCTGACGCGCGTCCAGCGCCTCTGGGCCGAGCGGCTCTACGACGTCTTCGACCCCGACGGCACCATCGGGCGGGACGAGACGATCGAGGAACTCACCTCCCCGAAGCGCTGACGCCACCCTCGCAACGATGCTTGATGTGGTGGATGTGGGGTCCTGACCCCACATCCACCACATCAAGCGGGGAGGAGGGCGGCGCGGAGCGCATCGAGGGCGCCGAGACGGGCGCCGGTCAAGGGTCCGTCGTCGAGGCGTGCCACGCGGACGTCGGCCGCCACGACCTCGTCCGCGCCGAGGGCATCGCGCACTGCCTCGACCACGCGTGGGTGGCGGCCCCAGGGCCCGTCGAGGACGACGACCTCGGGGTCGAGGAGGTGACAGGCTCCGCGGACTGTGGCGGTGATCGCCTCGAGGAGGCGCTGCGCCCTGTCGCCACCGCGATCGAGCGCGGCCTGCACCCGAGTCAGGTCGACACCGACGGCGCCCGGCGCGAGCAGGCCAAGCTCGCTGAGCTGGCCAAGGAGGGAGCCGGCCAGGGGGTCGTGGCGTCGCCCAGACGCGGCGCCCGAGCGACGCGCGGCCGCAGGGTCGGTGACCGCGTGCGTGATCTCGCCGGCGAAGCCGCGCGAGCCGCGCACGAGGGCGCTCTCGCTCAGGATGGCCGAGCCGAGCCCGACACCGAGGTGAACCTGCACAACGTGGGTGCAGCCGCTCGCGGCACCGAGGCGATGCTCGGCGAGCAGCGCCCAGTTGACGTCGTTGTCCACGAGGGGCGCGACGGACAGGCCGACAGCGGCGCCCACATCGAGCCCGCCGGTGAGGAAGGGCGAGCCGGGCAGGTTGACGGTGCGCCCCTGTCGGTCCACCGGATTGGCGATGCTGACCCCGACCGCCGCGATGCCACCCCGCGCCTGGTCGGCGAGCGAGGCCGCGAGGTGCCGGAGGGCGGAGGACAGCCGACGGGCGGACACGGGGAGGTCGAAGGTCCGCTCTTCACGCGCAAGCACTTCTCCGTCGGCGCGGACCACTTCGCCGAGCAGTCCTGCCCCACCGGCTCGGAGCACCAGCGCGCATGGGCTCCCGTCGGCCAGGGTCACGACGGTCCCGGCGCGCCCCCGACCGGAGTGCTCCGCACGCCCGGCCTCTGCCAGCACGCCGGCGTCGATGAGGCGGCCGACGGCCTGGGAGACGGTCGGCTTGGACAGGCCGGTGCGTGCGGCGAGGTCCGCGCGCGAGCCGGGGCCCTCGTCGAGGACGGCCCCGAGGACGTTGGCGTCGGAGAGCTGCCGGAGCAGGTCCAGCGACGGCCGCCCCAAACTACCCCCGATTCGAGGTATTACCGCCGCAGATTCTGCGGCGGTAATACCTCGAATCGGCATGGGGAACCCCTCGGTCTGTTCGTCGCGACAGGACTTGGCAAGGACTTGGTAAGGACCGCTTGCAAAATAGCATGCCGCCTGCCATCCTGCTCTTTAAGAAGGAGTCCTTATCAAAGATGAGAGGCCAGCCATGACCGCCACGACAGAGCGCCCCGCCCTCCCCCACTGGGAGACCAAGCCCGAGGACGTCGCCGCCGCGACCCGCGAGATCAAGGCCGCCCTGCGTGAGCGCATCGCCGCCAGTGGGCGCACGGTCGACGAGGTCTTCGGGGCGCTCGAGGCCCGCATCGCCGCCAAGGTCGAGGCGATCAAGGCCGACAAGGCGGCCGGTCAGGAGGTCTGGCCGATCATCGACTTCGCCGACATCGCCGCGGGCACCGTCCCGGCCGAGCTCGCGGCCAAGGTCAAGGAGCGCGGGTGCGCCGTCATCCGCGGCACCTTCCCGCACGAGCAGGCGCTCCAGTGGGACCAGGACATCGTCGACTACGTCGACCGCAACGGCTTCTTCGAGAAGTACACCGGTCCCGCCGACGACTTCTTCGCCAGCGTCGCCTCCAAGCCCGAGATCTACCCGATCTACTGGTCGGCCCCACAGATGGAGGCCCGCCAGAGCCCCCGCATGGCCGCGGTCCAGTCCTTCCTCAACAGCCAGTGGACGCACACCTCCGAGGGAGTGCAGTGGTTCGACCCCGACCGCGACAGCCTCTACCCCGACCGCATCCGCCGTCGCCCCCCGGGCACCGACAGCGCCGGCCTGGGCACTCACCTCGACACCGGCTCGATCGACCTCTTCCTCACCGAGGGCTACCAGCAGGCCTTCCGGCACGTCTTCGACGGCACCGTCGAGGCCTACGACCCCTGGGATGCCGCGCACCGCACGACCGCGGTCAACTACCCCGCGTCGACGATGTGCTCGGCCTTCCGCACCTTCCAGGGCTGGACGGCGCTCTCGGACATGGGCCACGACCAGGGCGTGCTGCACACCGTGCCGATCCCCGAGGCGATGGCCTACCTCCTCATGCGCCCGCTCCTCGACGACGTCCCCGAGGACGAGCTCTGCGGCGTGGAGTGGAATCGCACCTTCCCCATCGGCTGGAAGTGGCACGGGCTGCTCATGGAGGCCGTCTCCGGCATCCCCGACGTGCGCGCCGGCGACACCGTGTGGTGGCACTGCGACATGATCCACTCGGTCGCGTCGGTCGCCGACCAGGTGGGCTGGGGCAACGTGATGTACATCCCCGCCGCCCCGTGGTGCGAGCGCAATGAGCGGTACTCCGTGGGCGTGCGTGAGGCCTTCGAGACCGGTTCGTCGCCGGCGGACTTCCCCGAGGAGCACTACGAGCGCGACTGGGAGGGCCGCTTCCAGCCCGAGCACCTCAACAGCATCGGCCGCCGGGGTCTGGGCCTGGAGTAGGCCACGACCGCGCGTGCCATGATCGCCGCATGCTGATGGCTTCGTCGTGGGAGCGCATGGCCGACTCTCGCCTCGGCGGACTGGTGCGCGCGTGGGAGCGTCGCAGCCGCGCGCTCGCGGTGCTGCTCGGCACCTTCGGGTACGCCGCCTCGCTCTCGCCCTCCCTCATCCCCCGAAGCCCCGTCATGCAGGGTGTGGTCTCCGGGGTGAGCCTGGCTGCGTGGTATGCCGTGGGCGTGCTCCTCGGCCGAGCCTGGCGCCGCTTCCGCCGGTGGAGCGGGCTCGTGGTGGAGCTGCGCAGTGCCGGGCCGCGGCGCATGCTCGCCGGCGCTTGGGCAGGAGGGGTCGCGGCGACCCTCATCGGCGCCCCCCTGCTCTTCCTCGACGACCACCGGGCGCTGGCACGCGACATGGGCATGCCCGAGCCGGGAGTGGTCGACGTGCTGGTCGTGCTCGTCATGGCAGCCGGCGTCTTCGCCGCCCTCGTGCTGCTCTGGCACGGAGTCAGACGCCTGTTCCTGGTGCTCCTGGCTCGGTTGAACCGCCTCCCGAGCGCCCTGGCCGCGCCGCTGGCCAGCGTGCTCGTCCTCGTGCTGGTGGCGGGACTCATCCAGTACGTCATCGTCGGCGGGCTGATCCGGGTCGTCGGCGACCGATCGGCGCAGGCCAATCTCACCAGCCCGCCGGGCACCTCTCCGCCGGTGTCCTCCCTCCTGTCCGGCGGGCCCGGCTCGACCCAGTCGTGGGCCGACCTGGGCTACGAGGGGCGGGCCTTCGTCTCGGGTGCCACCACCGCCACCGACATCGCCCGGGTCACCGGGCAGCCCTCGAAGGAGCCGATCCGAGCGTATGCCGGTCGCGTCGACGGCCGCTCCATCGAGGCGACCGTCGTGGCCGCGATGGCGGAACTGGACCGCACCGGTGCCTGGCAGCGCTCGACCCTGCTGCTCTTCACCACGACCGGTCAGGGCTGGGTGAACAACTGGAGTGCCTCTGCAGTCGAGTACCTCACCGGTGGCGACTGCGCCCTAGTGGCGGTGCAGCACTCGGTCCTGCCCTCGCCACTGGCCCTCATCGATGCCCCCAACCGTCCGCGCGAGGCGGGTCGGGCACTGACCTCTGCGGTGCTGGACCACCTGGAGACCTTGCCCGCTGATGCCCGCCCGAAGGTCTACGTCGCCGGAGAGTCCTTGGGCGCCTACGGCGGGAACGCCGCGTTCACCTCGCTCGACGACATGCTCGATCGCATCGACGGGGCGGTCTGGACCGGGACGCCGTCCTTCACCGAGTTGCACCGCTCGATCACCGCGCGCCGCGTGGTGGGATCGACCCAGATGAACCCGATCGTCGACAACGGGCGCCACGTGCGCTTCGCGTCACGGCCGGCAGAACTCGCAGCCGACCAGTTCGGTCGTGAGCTCGGGCCGTGGGACTTCCCCCGCGTCGTCTACCTCCAGCACCCCTCGGACCCGGTCGTGTGGTGGGAGCCCTCGCTGCTGCTGTCCACCCCGGACTGGCTGCGTGAGACGCGCGTGGCCAGCCCGGCCGCCGCCATGTCCTGGCTTCCCGTGGTCACCTTCTGGCAGGTGACCGCCGACATGCCGGGCTCGACCGACGTGCCGTCAGGAAAAGGCCACAACTACCACGCGGAGGTCGTGCCGACGTGGGCCGCCGTCCTGGACCGCGGCACGCCCGCGGCCGTTGCCGAGGTGACGACGGCCATCGAGCGACGCGCCCAGTCCTGGGAGTAGCCGGCCAACGGCCCGTGCTCAGTCCTGGGAGTAGATGAGGACGGAGTAGGCCGGGATGGAGGCCAACGCGAAGATGCCCATGCCCGCCTCGTCATGCGCGTCGAGGTCGAAGGCGTCGCCGTCACCGAAGGCATCGGAGTAGATCCGGGCATCGGAGTTCAGGCGCAGCTTCCACAGCCCGGTGGCCGGCATACGGACGGGGAGGCCCTCCACGGAGTCATGGGAGAGGTTGACCATGACCACCGTGCTGTCGCGCGGCCCGCCGTCGGCCCAGCGGTGGTAGGCGAGGGTGTTGCGCTCCTCGTCGCCGTGGAGGATCTCGGTGTTGTGCCCGGTCAGGCCCTTGGTCAGGCCAGCGGCGTTGCGGCGCAGCATGATCAGGTCGCGATAGAGCCGGACGACGCCGTGGAACTCCTCGTTCTGGGCCCAGTCCAGCGGCACGTCGTCGCGGAACCAGCCGCCCTCGAGGAACTCCTGTCCCTGGAAGATCATCGGGATGCCCGGGGACGTGAGCGCGAGCGCGGCGCCCACAGTGGAGCGCTTCTGGGCATACCACCCGGTCGAGTCGCCCTCGTCGATCTCGTAGGGCACGCGGGCGCGGCCGTTGGCGACCTCGTCGTGGCTCTCGGTGTAGACCACGCGGTGGAAGGCGTTGTCGTTGTAGCGCATCGTGACCGCGTGCACGACGTCCTGCATCGACCGGCTCGCGTCGTCGGGGGTGATGACGGCCTCGCGCACCGGGTGGACGAAGGAGGAGTCCCACTGGGCGTGGAAGGCCGCGCCGTCGTCGTCGGTCTGGGTGATCCGCGGGTCGCGGTGCATGTCCTCGGCGATGAGGATCTTGCCGGGGAACTGCTCTCGGATCGAGGAGTTGACCCAGTGCAGCAGCGACCAGCCCTCGGGCAGGTCCTCGCCGTCGGCGCGGACCGAGCGGATGTAGGGGGTCATGTCGTAGCGCAGGCCGTCGAGGTGGTACTCGCGCAGCCACATCAGCGCGTTGTCGTGGATGAACTGGCGGACCTCACCGCGTCCGTAGTCGGGGCGGGTGTCGCCCCACGGGGTCTCGCTGCGCCAGTCGTTGTAGAAGTAGATCCCGCCCTTGCCGTCCTCGCTCCACCCGTCGAACTGCCACAGGTCGAGGTCGCTGGGACCGAAGTGGTTGTAGACGACGTCGAGGACGACGGCCATGCCGCGGGCATGCGCCTGGCGGACGAACTCCTTGAACGCATCGGGACCGCCGTAGGCCGACTCGACGGCGAAGACGTGTGCCGGGTTGTAGCCCCAGGACATGTCGCCGGCGAACTCAGCGACCGGCATGATCTGCACGACGTTGATGCCGAGCTGCTCGAGGTGGTCCAGTCGCGCCGCGGCGTCCCCGAGGGTCCCGACGCCACCGTCACCACTGGGCGCGAACGAGCCGATGTGCAGCTCGTAGATGACCAACTCGTTGTGGTTGCCGATGGTGAAGTCGTCGCCCTGCCAGTCGAAGCTCTCGGGGTCGTAGATGACGCCATTGCCAACCGAGTTGGTGACCTGGCGGACCTGGGGGTCGATGCGGTAGAAGGCGTTGTCGCCGTTGCGGATCAGGTACTTGTACTCCTGCCCCGCCTGCGCGCCCGCGACATCGGCGTACCAGTTGCCATTGCCCTCACTGGCCAGGGGCGTGGCGGTGTCGTTCCACTCGTTGAAGTCCCCGACGACGTGCACCTCGTCGGCGTGCGGAGCCCACACGCGGAAGGCCACCCCGCCGTCGTGCACCAGTGCGCCCATGCCGTCCATGTCATGCCTCTCCGTCGGGGCCGCGCGCCTGCGGGCCACCTGCCATCTTCCCTCGTATGCCGTCCGCTCACCCAATCCGGGGGGCTAGGGTCACCCAGATGGATGCGATCACCCCCAACCTCTGGTTCGACGACAACGCCGAGGAGGCGGCCGAGTTCTACGTCTCCGTCTTCCCGGACTCGAGGATCACGCGCGTCATGCGCTACACCCAGGCCGGGCCCGGACCCGAGGGGACGGCGGTCACCGTCGAGTTCGCGTTGCGGGGGCAGCCGTTCACCGGCATCAACGGCGGGCCGATGTTCACCTTCTCCGAGGCCGTCTCCTTCGCCATCTCCTGCGAGGACCAGGCCGAGTCGGACCACTACTGGGAGGCCCTGCTGGCCGGCGGCGGCCAGGAGAGCCAGTGCGGCTGGCTCAAGGACCGCTTCGGGCTGTCCTGGCAGGTCTATCCCAAGCAGCTCGCCGAGCTCATCGGCGACCCTGACCCGGGGCGGGCCTCACGCGCGACCGCCGCGATGCTCGGCCAGCGCCGGATCGACCTCGACGCCATCCGCGCCGCTGCTGACAGCCCTCCCTGAGGCCACGTTCCCCTCGAGCTCGGCGCGACGGGTGTAGGTCCAACCGGGGCCGCGCACGAGGAAGCCGAACCGGTCCCGCCAGGTCCTCGCCCGCTCGATGTCCCGCGCCATGTCCTGCCACTCGTGCGTGGCGATCCGAGCAGGGTTGAACGAGTTGATGTTTCGCGTGAGCCCATAGACGACCCGCTCATCCTCGCGCTGGAAGGTCCCGAAGATCCGGTCCCAGATGATGAGGATCGAGCCGTGGTTGCGGTCGAGGTAGCGCCGGTTCGAGCCGTGGTGGACCCGGTGGTGCGACGGGGTGTTGAGGACGTTCTCCAGCCAGCCGATCGAGCGGATCGCCTCGGTGTGGATCCAGAACTGGTAGATCAGGTTGAGCGCGCGCGCCTGCTCGATGAGGCCAGGGCGCACCCCGGCGAGCGCGAGCAGCCCGTAGGGCACGGTCAGCGTGACCCCCTCGGCCACCGGCTGGCGCAGCGCCGTCGAGAGGTTGTAGCGCTCACTGCTGTGGTGCACGACGTGCACCGCCCAGAGCCAGCGCGACTCGTGCGAGAGGCGGTGGTTCCAGTAGTAGATCGCGTCCCACCCGATAAGGGCGATCACCAGCGCCCCCCACCCGCCGCCGAGGTCGCGGCGGTGTCCCTCGAAGAGCCGTTTGCCGCCGGTCATCGCCGTCCAGGTCGTGGCGGTCGCCAGGGCGGTCGAGGCCACGGCCGCCACCGCGGTCGCCGCGCCCACCCGCTGGATCGGGTCCACTACATCGGTATGCCGTGGCGCGCCTGCCGCTTGGAGGGCACCGCTCGCCTCCCGAGGCAGGCTCCCCGCCGCGGGCAGGCGGCCCCCACCGGCCCGCCGCGCACGAAGCACATCGGACGCCGTCGTGACGGCAGCGGCCGTCAGCCCGGCGCGGATCAGCAGCCGGCCGAGGCGACCACGGCCCGGGGTGAGCGGGTCGAGAAGCCGCTTGGCGGCATACGGGGCAAGCAGGCTCCCCACGCCCATGGTCAGCGAGGCGATGGTGTCCTTGAGCTCGTAGTCCCCGGCGCGGGTGGTGCCGGGGGCGGCCGGGTGGGCGCGCAGCCAGAGGTGCTCGGCGACCATGGCCCCGATGAATCCGGGGATGGCCACGACCGTGAGGTCGACCTTGGGCAGGCGCATCATCCCGTCATGGTGCCCGTTCGACGAAGGGGAGGGCGCGGACGATGAGGAAGGTCACGATCGAGGTGGTCATCGTCGCCAGTGACCCCCACGCCATGTCGATCGGCACGATCGAGCTCGGGAAGTCCTTGAGGACGGCGAGGTTGGTGAGGTTCCACGTGGCGTAGGCGACCAGGCCGAAGAGGAAGCCGGAGAGCGCGGCCTTGCCCAGCGACCCGGCATCGAGGGCAGGGACGAGCACGAAGTAGGTGAGGCCGACGAGGTACAGCAGGTAGAAGAGGATCGCCGCCGTCATGTTCGGCTTGGCCGCGAGCCAGTCCCCCATTCGCGCGTCATACAGGGGGCGACCGACCTTCCCCAGCCAGAGGAAGTCGAGCAGGCCGAAGACGACTCCGGCGACGGCATACGCAGCGATCCACTTCATGACTCCACCCTACAACCTTCGACAAAGCTTTGACAGCCCTCCAGTCGGAACGTACCGTCGAGGCATGACCACTGCCGCGCCGACGTCTGCCGACCGCCTCCGCCAGGTCGGGGTGACCCTCGCCGAGGTGTTCTGCGTCGTGGGCACTCTCTTCGGGGTCGGCGTCATCGGCACCCGGGTCGAGGAGTCCTCCGGCGGAGCGCTCGCGGCCGATGCCACCCTCATCGCCCCGGCGACCCCGGCCTTCTCGATCTGGTCGGTCATCTACCTCGGCCTCGCGGCCTACACGATCTGGCAGTGGCTACCGTCGGCCGCGACGAGCGCCCGCACCCGCGCCACCGGCTGGCTCATTGCCCTGTCGATGGTGCTCAACGCCGCGTGGCTGCTCGTCACCCAGCAGGGCTGGATCTGGGCCAGTGTGGTGGTCATCGCTGCGCTCGCGACCACCCTCGGCGTGCTCGTGCGCCGCCTGAGCGAGCACCGCCCGTCCGGTCGCGCCGAGCTGGTCGTCGTCGACGGCACCATGGGCCTCTACCTCGGATGGGTCACGGTCGCGACCTGCGCCAACATCGCGGCGGCGCTCGTCGCCGGTGGCTTCGACCCGGCCCCGCCCGTCTCCACCATCGCCACCATCGTCGTGCTCGCCGTCGCGGCCGGGATCGGCGTGATGCTCGCCATCCGCCTCGGCGGTCGGTATGCCGTGGCCGCCGCCCTCGCGTGGGGCCTGGCCTGGATCGTGGTCGGCCGACTCGTCGAGGGACCGATCTCGGTGCCGGTGGCGATCGCTGCCGGTGTCGCTGCGCTGGTGGTCATCGGCGCGGCCCTGCGCTGGCACCGCCAGGTCGACCTGCCCGCCGCCTGAGACTCCAGGCCGAGGACGCAGTGATCCTGGGTGGACATTCTTCCGTCCCGGGGCACGGAAAGAAGTCCACTTCGCGCCGGTCCCAGTGCGTTCGGAGAGGCATCGTCGCTCACTGAGATCCGCATCCAGGCCCGGGTCCACCCCTGGGAGGCCGAGGACGAAATGATCTTGGGTGGACGATTTTCCGTCCCGGAGCACGGAAGAAGGTCCACTCCGCGCTGGTCGCGTCGTGCTCACCCGCACATGCCGTGGTCACGTGCAAATGGGACCGGACTCAGCCTCCTGAGCCCGTGGGCACAGCGAGGGCACAGTCGTTCGCCCTGACATGGAGCCATGGATCTCCTCGTCGTCGGCGGTGTCCCCGGAGCGGGGAAGAGCACGGCCCTCCGTCACCACGTAGGCACTCGCGGGGTGCTCGTCCTGGACCCTGATCGGATGCGCGGCATCCTGCGCTGGAGACCCTTGGTGCACTTGGTGCACCAGGTCCTCCTCTGGGGGACCGTCAGCGTCGGGCCGCGCCTGCTGCGCCGTCTCGGCGTGCGCCTCGTGCTCGCTCAGGACACGGCGACCCGGACGCGCCGACGCACGGCGCTGCTGAAGCTGGCCAGCAGGCGCGGGTGGCGGTCAGCCCTCTGGTTCATCGACGCCTCACGAGAGGAGGCCCTGAGCGGCCAGTTCGCGAGAGGACGCATGGTTGACGAGGCCGCTTTCGAGCGTCACTGGAAGCGCTGGGAACTGCTGCGCGACGATGGTCAGCAGGTGGTCATGAGCCGAGCAGCTCTCACCACGCGTCTCGATGTCTCGGTCGCGCGTGCCACGGGTCTGTGGCTGTCGGCGCGCCCCGGTGCCTGGCCCCCGGCCCGCCGAGACCCCGGAACTCACGTCGCGGACTACCGTGAGTGAATGAGCGAGATCGCACCGCCGCGCCAGGACGAGATCGACACCTTCTGGGTCGACGCGACGTTGCGCGCCAACCTCAACCGGTTGGCGGCCTACTGGGGCCCGACCGAGCTCGACTCGCTGCAGCCACCCGCGTCGGCCTTCGGTGGCACGGCCGAGGTCGCGGACGAGCTCGCCGACTTGATCGTGGCCGGCACCAAGACTGCCACGTCGAGCGCGCTCTGGGACTACGAGGCCGAGGAGGTCGAGGTGCCCCGACGCGGTGACCTCGAGATCGTCATCGACGGATCAGGACACCCGCGAGCACTCATCGTGACCACCCAGGTCGAGGTCGTCCCCTTCGCTGACGTCAGCGCCGAGTTAGCGGCGGCCGAAGGCGAGGGCGACCGCTCGCTGGAGTACTGGCGCCGCGTGCACGAGGACTTCTTCACGGCCTACTCATCGCACGATCGCGGCTTCTCCACGGACATGCCCGTCGTCTGCCAGACCTTCGAGGTGCTCTACACCGGCCAATGAGCCCGTGGAGCTGCAGAGCGAGCCATGGCCTGGCGAATTCTGGCGAGGACCGCTTGGGGATGGTCCAACTCCGACCAGATGACCCTGACGACGACGTAACCCAACTGGGCGAGGCGGTGCTCCCTCAACTTCTCGGCTCGTAACACCTCGCTGTCGGTGTACTTGACCAGACCATCGAACTCGACCACCACGGACGTGCCTTGGATCAGGAAGTCGACCCGCGCCTGAAAGGCTCCGTCTCGGATCAGGACCTGAGGCACAACGGCAATGCCCCCCCCAGCCGGAGCACACGAGCCAGACGGGTCTCCCCCGGCGACTCGTGGCGCCCGTCCACCGTCGGCAGCGCACGTCTGACCTGACCCGTCCCCGGCCTCGCTCCCAAGGACGACACCACGAGCTCCAGGTCGGTTGGGGTCACCAGTTCGCGACGCACTGCCGCGTCTGCGCTCACCAGGAAGGACTCGACCCCGGAACGGCATCCCATCCGAACCAGGGCGTGAGCCAACGGAACGCTGGGGACCGGCACGTCGATGAGGCCGCATCGCACCCTGCCCGTAGGCGCCTGGAACGGGTGGATGACTACTCCCGGCCCCACGTGCTGCCGTGCGCGTCCGCCCGGTCGTGCCCGCGCGAGCTCGATCCGCGCGAGGTCGGTCCTGAACGTGGGGAGGCGTGCCACGAGGACAGCGGACACTCCGGCCAGCGCCGTTCCGGGGTTGCGGCGAAGATGTGCCACGGCCCTCAGTCGGTGCTCGTCCTCTGGGGTGCCGAGCGGCCGAGCCGTGTAGTGCGCCTCGCAGAGTCGCCGCACCTGGCCGGCTCGGATCTTCGCGGAGAGCGCCTTGTGGTCCACGCCGACGCCGGCTGCATCCGCGCGGCTGAACACGCCATTGACTTCGAGGCCGACCAAGGTCATGCCCTGAGTGTGCGCTGGGTCAGTCACCAGCTCTTCGGGTTATCCACAGCGATCGCATCATCCACCCGGCAGTTCTTGGGTGCCGGTACCGGCGAAAACTGCCGGCACCGGCGACATGTCGCAGGTAGCGGGAAGTTTCGCCGGTACCGCGCACCACCAGCTCCTGCCAGCGCCGACGCCGGCAGAGCCCCGTCGGGTCGTCAGGAGAGGACGTCCTTGCGGGCGAAGCGGCGCCAGCCCAGGGCGAAGAAGATCAGCGCCCACAGGATCGACCACAACACGCCGTGGCGCAGGGCCACCCAGTCGTAGGTCGGCTGCAGCAGCTCGAGCCAGGACCGCTGGTAGTGCCCGGGCAGGCCGTTGCGGATCGATCCCAGTGCGTCGATCGAGTCGAGGATGCCCGCGACGATGTAGGCGATGAGGGCTCCTCCGACCGCTGCGAGCGGCGTGTCGGTGCCGACGCCGATGGCGAAGGCGATCGCGGCGACCGGCAGCATCGCGACGAAGATGTAGGCGATGGCGATCGCCAGTCGCGGCAGCAGCTCGGCGAGCGTGAGCGCCCCGCCGCCGGGGATGGTGAACGAGCTCGTGCCATAGACCAGCGAGCCGATGAGGAAGGCCCAGGTCGGCAGCACGATGAGCAGGATCGCCAGGTGCACGACCCCGACCGAGACCTTCGCCGTGAGCAGTCGTGCCCGACGCACTGGCGCGGTCAGGAGATACCGCAGCGAGGACCAGGACGCCTCGGCCGGCACCGGGTCACCGAGGAGGAGCGCTGCCACGATGACCAGCAGCAGCTCGGAGGCCACCAGGAGGACGAACACCGTGAAGTTCGCTCCCCCGGAGGTGGCGTAGTCGACCATCCGAGTCCCTGTCTGGGAGCCCTGTCGCGGTCCCCGGTCGAGCGCGAACGCCCCCACGAAGATCAACGGGAGCGCCAGGACGATCCCGAGGATCCACTTGGTGCGCGTGCGGCCCACCTGTCGGCCCCACTCGGCCCGGAAGGACAGCGGCGAGCTCATCACGCCCTCACCTGCCTCAGTCGTTCGATGAGCGAGCTGCCGCCGCTCTCACCGGTGTCCGCATGCGCGGCCTGCGCGATGACGCCGAGGAAGACCTCCTCGAGGTGCCGCCGGCTGCCCACGCCAACAACGTCGGCTCCGGCCTCGATCGCCTCCCGCACGACCTGCCCCCGGGGGCGGTCGGCGATGACCGTGACCCGGCCGTGGGCGTCGTCGTCCTCCACGTCGACACTTCGTATGCCGTCCGCTGCCCTCAAGCGCTCGGCCACCGTCCCAGCCCGCTCGCCGTCCGCGCCGAGCTCGAGCACGGTGGTGTCCTCGCTCGCGATCAGGTCCGCGACCGCACCGGTGGTGACGACCCGACCTGCGTGCATGACGACCACATGGCTGCAGGTCTGCTCGACCTCACCGAGCAGGTGACTGGAGACGACGACGGTGCGGCCGGCTGCGGCATACGCATGGAGGATCGGGCGCATCGCCGCGATCTGGGGTGGATCCAGGCCATTGGTCGGCTCGTCGAGGATGAGCAGCTCGGGCAGGCCGAGCATGGCCTGGGCGATGCCGAGCCGCTGCTTCATGCCGTGGCTGTAGGTCTTGACGGGCCTGTCGAGGGCACCGCCGAGGGCCGCCACGGCCAAGGCCTCGTCGAAGCCGGCTTCGGACTCGGGGCGGCCGGTGGCCCGCCAGTAGGCCTCGAGGTTGGCCCGACCGGTGAGGTGGGGCAGGAAGCCCGGACCCTCGACGAGGGCACCGACGCGTCGCAGGACGCCGGACCCCGGGCCGGCCTGCTCACCCATGACATGGACCGTCCCGCTGTCGGGCGCGATCAGTCCGAGGATCATGCGAATGGTCGTCGTCTTGCCCGCCCCGTTGGGGCCGAGCAGGCCGACGACCTGGCCCTTCTCGGCCCGCCAGCTCACGTCGTCGACGGCCCGGTGACCATCGGCATACGTCTTGACGAGGTTGGAGACGACGAGCGACACGTCGGCCAGCTCTGGGCGGTCGACGCGAGCCGCCCGGCGCCGGCGCGCGAGGAGGACCGAGCCCAGGATGAGGAGGAGCACGGCCCCGATGGCGACCGCCACGCCGATCGACTCGGTGTCGCGCGTCGTGGCGCCCGAGGCGGGCGTGCCGTCCAGAGTGGGGAACTCCAGGTCTCCGAGGACCTCGATCCGGTCGAGCCGGGCCTCACGCGGGTTGGCGTAGGCGGAGTCCGTGGACGTGAGCAGGACCCGCCACGTGCTGCCGCTCGCGACCTGCCAGGTGGCGGCGGGCAGGGCCATCGTCACCTCGGTGGGAACGCCGGGCTGGACCGGCACACGCACCGGCGCGACCAACCGCCGCGGCTGGCTGGTCGCCGCCCCTTGGACCTGCCACAGGCTCGCGAACAAGGTCACCGTCGACGCCGAGGAGGTCACTCGCAGGCGTACGCGCGGCGAGCCGACGGCAGTGAAGGTCTTGGTGGAGCGGGTCGTGTCGAGGGCGACCGACTGCCCCGGAAGGGCAGCCAGCTGGTAGGTCGGCAGGTTGCCGGCGAGCCCACCTAGCCCGGGTATGACGGTCGTCGAGGCCGGAGCCCCGCCGGGCGGGGTGAGCAGGACGCCACGGCCGCTGGGCTCACGCAGGCGCAAGGAGGTGGTCGGCTCCGTTGCGCCAGCACCCAGCCCGGGATAGGTATCGGCGGTGAAGAGCGGGGCGACGGTGGCCCGGCGAGCCAGCACCCCGGCATATGTGAAGGCGGGAACGGGAAGGCGCCCGTCGGCGGACGGTGAGGCACCGCGGAGGTAGTGGTCCAGCCAGGCGTCCGCGGCCGCGTCGTCGGCCGTGGCCGTCGAGGACGGGCCGTCGTGGCCGCCGTCGATCCAGCGCTGGGCCACAGGGACTCCGCGGTCGGTGAGGGCGCGTGCCGTGGCGTCGGACTGGTCGAGCCCGAAGAGGCTGTCCGCCATCCCCTGGATGAGGAGGACCGGCGCCTGCACCCCCGAGAGCACGGCGGCCGGACTGTGCGCGCGGAGCAGCTCGAGCAGCTCCGCCGACGGGACGCCGGACTCGGCGGCCGGGAGCAGCAGGCTGCAGATCGTCGGATCGAACCGGCCGCACAGGAGCTGGTCATCACCAGCCGAGGTGGCGGCGCTGCCCCCGCCTGCCGTTGCACCCCCTGCGCGGGCGCCACCCGCCACCGAGGCAGCGAAGAACCGGCTGATCCACAGCTGCTTGACCGGCCCGGGCTCGGCGATGGGGGCCGCGCCGGCCGGGGTCTGGCCGAGGTCGGTCACCGCCGCCTGCGGGAAGAGCGACGCTGCGAGGTCATGCCAGGTGATCGCCGCGACGACAGCGTCGATGCGGGGGTCGGTGCCGGCGGTGATGAGGGCGATCGCGCCGCCATAGGAACCCCCGGCGATCCCGACGCGGGGGTCGCCCGGGCCGTCCTGGAGCACATCGCCGCGAGCACCCAGCAGGTCCACGAGGGCGCGGACGTCGGCGCCCTCGTAGGCCGGGTCGTCGAGGTGGATCCGGCCCCCGGACTTCCCGAACCCGCGAGCGGTCCACGTCAGCACGACATAGCCGCGAGCGGCCAGGGACCGAGCCCGCTCGACGAGGTCCTCCTTGCTGCCGCCGAACCCGTGACCCAGGAGCACCGCCGGGTGCTGACCGCCGTCGGAGGGGGTGAAGACGCTGGCGTCCAGGCTCACCGCCGCGCCATCGGGCTCAGCACCCACGGGCACGTCGAGGTCAGCGGCCTTCACGGAGAGGGGCGCGGCCGCGGCCGCAGTGGGCGCGGCGGGCAGACCGAGACCGAGCAGGGCGGCACCGAGGGCGAGCACCAGCCACCTGGCAGGTCGCCGTCGTGAGCCCATGCGCGTCCCTTCGATGTCGGTGGCAGGACCCTACTCGGCGCGGCTGTCAGCCTCATCGCGGTCGTCGCGACCCGAGACGTCCATGCCCAGCGCGAGCGCCCACAGGCGCGCCCGCTCGGCCTCGTCCCGACGGCCGGCCCGGACCAGGGAGCGGTAGAGGAGCAGCGCGGCATACCCGTGGTCGGGGTCCTTGGCGAGCAGCTCGCGCGCCGACGCGGCCGCCTTGTCCAGCTGCGCCGAGTGGTAGTAGGCGCGCGTGAGCAGCTCGCGGGCGGCCCCCAGCTCGCTGTCGGGGGCGCGGTCGAGGAGGTACTCCAGGGCCTCGATCGCCGCGAGGTGGTCGCGGTCGGCGAACAGCTGCTGGGCCCATCGATAGATGTCGTAGGGCTCACGGCCCTCGAGCATGGCCGTCACGAACGTCGCCATCTGTCCACCTCCACCTCGGATGCCTCCCCGAACCGCATGCCTGAGGCTGCTATTCCTTGGCCGCATCCCCCCGCCACGTCGGTGCTCGGTGTCAGGATGACCGGACGGCGGCGCGCGTCGTCGTTCCACGAGACACCCACAGCACCGCGAAGGAGATGCCATGACCATCACCCCCGACGCTCCCCTCGAGGACGACGACCTCACCACCTCCCCTGTCGGCGATGCCGACGCGGTGCCCGGCGGCGGAGACGCCGACGGCACGGACGGACACGACTCGGACGGGACCGACGGCCACGACTCCGACGGCACGGACGGCACCGACGGTGGCGACTCCGATGGGACCGATGGTGGTGACGCCGATGGGACCGACGGTGGTGACGCCGACGGCACCGACGGTGGCGACTCCGATGGGACCGACGGTGGTGACGCCGACGGCACCGACGGCCACGACTCGGACGGGGTCGACGCCTGAGCACCGTCCTGGACCAGCTGACGGGTGACGCCCGGGCGTTCCGCGAGAACGCCTGGGCGTCAGCCCGTCACCTCCACCGCATCCCCGAGAACCAGGCCCGCGCGCTCCTCTCCCTCGACGATGTCGACGCCATCGTCACCGGCTCGGGCCTACGCGCCCCGGGGATCCGGGTGGTCAAGGACGGCACGGTCCTGTCCACGTCGGCGTTCACTCGTGCGGCCAGCATCTCCGGGCAGCCCCTCACCGGCCTGGTCGATGCCCGTCGCCTGCTCGCCCTGGTCGACGAAGGAGCCACCGTCGTCCTGCAGGGCCTGCACCGCTCGTGGCCGCGGATCACCGAACTGGTCGCCCGGCTGGAGACCGAGCTCGGCCACCCGGGTCAGGCCAACGCCTACCTCACGCCGGCCGGAAGCCAGGGCTTCGCGCCCCACCGGGACACCCACGACGTCTTCGTGATCCAGACCGAAGGCGAGAAGGTCTGGCTGATCGGCGAGGAGGACTCCGAGGACGAGGTGCTCCTCACGCCAGGCAGCGTGCTCTACCTCCCGACCGGCACGCGCCACAGCGCCCGCTCCCAGGCGTCGTACTCCCTGCACGTGACGGTGGGCATCAACCAGGTGACCTGGCGGAGCCTGGTCGAGCGCGCCGTCCGCCAGGCCTTGGCCGCCATCCCTGACACGCACCTCCCCGCGGGCTACCTGGAGGACCCGGACGCCCTGGCCGAGGGCCTGCGAGCCCACCTCGACACGGTGAGCGCCGCCGTCGCCCACCTGGACCCGGCCGTGCTTGCCCGAGCCCACGTCGAGCACCTGCTCACCTCCCGTCCCCCGCGCCTGGCCGGAGGGCTCGCCGCCGCCATCCGGGCGGGCAGCAACGCCGCACCCGCCGCGTCCGGTGCGGAGTCTCGTGGTGAGTCCAGTGCCGACCCCTCGCCCCTGGCCCGGATCACCGACGACACGCTCCTGACCCGGCGACCCACCAACCCCGGGCACCTCGTCGAGGGCCCGCCCGGCACCGTGCGGCTCCTCCTGGGTGATCGACGGATGGACGCGCCCGATTGGCTGCGTCCGGCGCTGGTGGACCTCCTCGCCCGCGAGCAGTTCACCCCCCGCGACCTCGCCGACCTCCTCGACCCCCAGAGCCGGCTCGTCCTCTGCCGACGCCTCGTGCGCGAGGGCCTGCTCACGGTCGGTCCATGACCGGGCGAGCCGAGCCGCGCTGCTCCGACGCCGCCCGCACCCGTGGGGACGCCCTCCCCGGCACGGCCTCGACCGTGCGCGCCTGGCTCTTGCTGGAGGACCCCGGGCCGTGGGGCCACCAGGCCTGGCGCGACGCCCGGCTCCCCGACAATCTCGGCCCTGACCTGCTCGCAGCTGCCGCACGGGCTCGGGTGCGTCCGCTCCTCATCCGGCGCCCGCTCGATCGCGCCGGATCACTGCACGGCACGGAGCGCAGGGTGTTCGCCGCGTGGTCCCGCCCGGGCGAAGCCGCCATGGTCACCACGACCCTCACCGACCCGCGCGACCTCCTCGACCTCGACCTCACGGCCCTGGGCTCGGGCCGGCTCCCCCACTGGGAGCCCACCGACGAGCCCTTCTTCGGCGTCTGCACCCACGGGCGCCACGACGCCTGCTGCGCCATCCGCGGTCGCCCCGTGGCCCAGGCCCTCGCGGTGGCCGAGCCCGAGGCGACGTGGGAGGTCTCGCACATCGGCGGCGACCGGTTCGCGGCCAACCTCCTCGTCCTCCCCGCCGGCCTCTACTTCGGCGGGCTCGACCCCGACAGCATCGGCCGCGTCGTCGAGACCTTCCGCCGCGGGGAGATCGACCTGGGGCACTTCCGCGGCCGATCGGGCTGGCCGATGCCGGTGCAGGTCGCCGAGGACGCGCTCCGTCACCACCTCGCGTATGCCGCCCGCCGCGGACTGCGGTGGTGCGGCACCGAAGCACGGGGTGACGCTCGCCTCGTCACCTTCGAGCTCGAGGGGCTGCGCTGGGTCGTGGACGTGGCCCGCGTCGACGCAGCGCCCGCTCTGCTCACCTGCAGCGCGTTGCAGGCCCAGCCATCCGTCGTGTGGCGCGCCGGGGCTGTCCGATCCGCCTGAGGCACAGGCGCATTCGACCGATCAGTCGATGACGCGTCGGGCGAAGACCGCTCCCGGTGAGAGCGAGCCCAAGGCCGCTTCCAGCGCATCCCCTGCCGCCTCCAGACCTTCCGGCCCGAGCTCCGGCAGGCCGTCGAGGACGAAGAGGGCCTCGGTGGTCGACTCGGTGATGAGGGTGCGACGGCACTGCCGCCAGTTCCACATCCGGCACGTGACACCGAGGTCGTCGCGCCAGACCACCTCCCCCGGGGCCGGGTGCTCCACGACCGACTCACCGGCAGCGACGGTGTCGAACGGCTCTGTCCCGTCGGCGCGCACGAGAGCCGGTGACCCGGCATACGACGCCAGGTCCTCACCGCCGATGGGCAGGACCGCGCCGACGGAGACGGCGTTGTAGGCGTCGGCCAGCCGGTTGATGCGCGGCAGCCCGCCACCGACGCGGCGCAGGAGGGCATCGACGCTGGGCCGGGTGCGTTGCGGCTTGGCACCAAAGGCTCGGTATGCCGTCCGCCAGGCTTCCACGTGCGGCAGCGCCTCAGGTGGGTTGTCCCCCAACTCCACTCGGGCCTGCTCCTCGGCCGCAGCGAGGATGGCCTCGCTCGCCTCGTCGCTCGGCCCCGGTCGGAGGCCTTCGGCGACCAGGAGGAGGCAGCGGTACCCGGGGACCAGGGCGAGGACCTCGGGCGCGATGTGCGCGCCGTCGAGGAGTGCTCGTGAACGGTCGGAGATCACCCGGTCAGTCTGCCAAGTCGGCGAGGTCCCGGGCAGCCCGCCCTCGCGCCTGGGCTGCCGCCACTGCTGCCGACTCCGCAGTGGCCAGCTCGGACGAACGGGCGCGAAGTCGCTTGCGCGCTTCCTCGAGCAGGTGCTCGGCGTCCTCGACGCGGGAGCGGGCTGCCGTCAGTGCGCGATCGGCCTCTGCCGCAGCCGAGTCCGCATCGGCGAGCGCCTGCCGTGCTGCCGCTCGGGCGTCCTCGCGAGCAGTGTCCCGCCCGGCGTCCGCGGCGGTCGGGTCGTCCATGGCGGCGTCGGGCACCGAGGCGGTCACTGCGCCACCGCGCACCACCGAGAGCGCCCGGCCGGTGCGGGTCAGCGCCACGGCGTCGGCCACGTCGACCTCACCGAAACCGCTGTAGGACAACGACCTGGTGAGTGCACCGGAGCTGACGGCAGCGGACGCGGACGTGTCGGCGAGCGCGGCCACGACGGTGGCGCGCACCTCGTCCAGGACACCAGCCGACAAGGAGCGGCCCACCCGCTGGGCCGACGTGGTCGCGCCCGACACGAAGGCCTGGATCAGGGCATCACGCGCCGGCCGCAGCTCGGCGAGCAGGCCGACGTCGAGACGAGACTGGGCGTCGCGCATCCGTGAGCCGACGTCGTCGAGGTCAGCCACGAGTGCCTCGTCGGCGCGCACGGCGTCGTTGATCGCCCACGCCGCGACGCTCGGCTTGCGGAGCCGGCCGATGGCGGCCGCAGCCTCCTTGTCACCGGCGGCCTTGGCCTCCGCGACGCACGCGGAACGGACGGCGAGGAACTCACCCGGCTCCACGGCATACACCCTCGCCGCCGCGGCAGCGAGGCGGTCGGGACCGGCCGGGAGATCAGTCACCCTCGGCGTGCCGCGCCCGCTTGACGATCGCCTCGTCAGGCGCGAAGACGACCGAGGTGTCCTTGCCCTCGTACTCGAACTGGTTGAGGAAGGCCCGCAGCGCGTTGATCCGGCCACGCTTCTTGTCGTTGGACTTGATGGTCAGCCACGGGGCGTACTTCTTGTCGGTGAACTCGAACATCGCCTCCTTGGCCGCGGTGTAGGCCTCCCAGCGGTCGAGGCTCTCGAGGTCCATCGGGGAGAGTTTCCACCGGCGCACCGGGTCGAGCTGGCGGATCGCGAAGCGGGTGCGCTGCTCCTGCTGGGTCACCGAGAACCAGAGCTTGGTCACCGTCGTGCCGGACTCGACGAGCATCCGCTCGAAGGCCGGCGCCTGCCGCATGAAGACTTGGTACTGGTCCTCGGAGCAGAAGCCCATGACCCGCTCGACGCCGGCCCGGTTGTACCAACTGCGGTCGAAGAGAACGATTTCGCCGGCGGTGGGCAGGTGCTGGATGTAGCGCTGGAAGTACCACTGGCCCTGCTCGGTGGAGCTCGGCTTGTTCAGCGCGACGACGCGAGCGGCACGCGGGTTGAGGTGCTCCATGAAGCGCTTGATCGTGCCACCCTTGCCGGCCGCGTCGCGTCCCTCGAAGACGAGGACGTGCTTGTGTCCCTCGTCCTGGCTCCAGTACTGGAACTTCAGCAGCTCGACCTGCAGCTTGTACTTCTCCTCCTCGTAGAGGGCGGTGTCGATGAGCTCGTCGTAGGGGTACTCCTCGCGCCAGGTCTCCACGGCCTTGCCGTCGGGCGCGAGCAGGATGGGGTCCTCCTCCTCGCTGCCGTGCACCTGGTAACCCTCGGACCGGAGGGAGTCGATGTATTCCCGGAGAGCCATCTTCTGCGCCATGCCCCCATCCTGCCCGGACACCCCGCAACTGCACAGGGGACGCGCAGACGCCGGGCGTCGACTCGCTCACCCTCCGACCGAAGGCCTCCTCCGGGAGGTGCGCCACGGCATACTCAGCAGCCGTGGCCCTGCTCCGCGCGCTCCTCGACGTCGTCCTCCCGGTGGTGCTCGTCGCCGGCCTCGGGGCGCTGCTCGCACGTCGCTTCCCGCTGGACCGGGCCACCATCACCAAGATCGCGCTCAACGCCCTCGTGCCCGCGCTCGCCTTCCAAACGATCCTCACGACTGAGGTCGACGGGCGCACCGGAGTGCTGCTCGTCCTCGCCTTCCTCGTCGTCGCGCTCGTCGCCGCCCTCCTCGGCTGGCTCGCGACGGCCGGGATGCCCGGCCTGTCCAGGCGCTCCGCAGCGGTCGCCGTCGCGATCGGCAACAACGGCAACATGGGCCTGCCGATCGCCCTCTTCGCCCTCGGCCGCGACGGCCTCGACCAGAGCGTGCTCATCTTCATCGTCTCGGTGATCGCGACCTTCGTCCTCGCCCCCCTGCTCTATGGCGCCCACACGGGCTGGCGGGGAGCCGTGCGCGGGATGCTGCGGCTGCCCGCCCTGTGGGCCATGGGGGCGGCGCTGCTGTGGCGAGCGACCGGCATACCCCTCCCCACCGGCGTGATGCGCGGAGTGGACCTTCTCGCCGCGGCGACGCTGCCGGTCATCCTGCTCACCCTGGGCATCCAGCTGGGCTCCAGCGGGCGGGTGCACCTCTCGCGCGGCGTGGTCACCTCGTCGATGCTGCGCGTCGGGGCCCTCCCGGTGGTCGCCCTCGCCATCGGGTATGGCGTGGGGTTGCGTGGGCTGCCCCTCCAGGCGCTCGTGCTGTCGAGCGCGATGCCGACGGCGGTCAATGCCTTCCTGCTGGCGGACGAGTACGACGCCGACGTCGACCTCGTGGCCCACACGGTGACGGTCTCGACGCTGCTCTCCTTCGTGGGCGCCGCCGTTGTCACCGCCCTGCTCCCGACGATCGCGGCCCTCGCCTGACCTCAGCGCTCGGTGGGACGCGAGCTCGGCCGGGCAGCCACCTTGCGATCGGTGAGCAGGATGTTCACGCCGAGCGCGACCCCGGCGAGCACCGCGAAGACGAAGAAGATCATCGCGATCGCGGGGAAGCCGGCGATCCGGCTGTCCGTCTCGACCCGCATCATCATCGCCGCCCCGATGATCGTGGCCGCGATGATGAGCCCGAGCGTGAGCCGGTTGGCGACCCGCTGCAGCACCAGGTGGAGGCGTTGCTCGTCGATGGCGTCGACGCGCACGTTGAACTCGCCCTGGCTGAGCGCATCGAGGATCCGGTTGGCCCGACGCGGCAGCTGCGAGGTGAACTCCTTGGCCTCGATCGCCGCCGCGAGCAAGCCACCCGGGCTGACCTTGACCTGGCTCTGGAAGAGCTCGCTGACGTTGTCCCGGATCGCCTCGGCGGGCGCGAAGTCCGGGTCCAGGTGCCGGGTGGTCTGGTCGAGGTTGAGCAGCGCCTTGCCGATCATCGACATCTCCGCCGGCGGACGCAGGCCGTGGGCGCCCGAGAGCCGGGAGAGCTCCATGAGCACGGTGCCGGCCTGGAGGTCCGACCCCGCGAGCACGGCCTCCGACACCAGGTGGGTCACCTCGTCCCGGAAGGCGGCCGGGTCATGGTCCGGCAGCGGATGGCCCATCTCCGCGAGCACCCGCGCCGCCTCCTCACCGTCACCGTCGGAGATGGCCAGGAGCAGCTTGACGACCTGCTGCTGCACCCGCGGCGGCACCGTCGCGATCATGCCCAGGTCGAGCAGGGCCAGGTTGCCGTCGTCGGTGACGAGCAGGTTGCCGGGGTGCGGGTCGGCGTGGAGCACGCCCTCGTCGAGGATGCTGCGCAGGTAGCAGGCGAAGAGCTGCTCGACCATCGGCGTGGTGTCGAGGTCGAGCAGGGCCAGCGGTCCGAGGTCGGTCACCTTGCGGCCGGAGACGTGCTCCATGGTGAGGACGCGGGTGCCCGTCAGCTTCATGACCGGCGCGGGCACGACCAACCGGTCATAGGGCTCGGTCAGCTCGCGGAACTTCAGCAGGTTCTTGGCCTCGCGGCGGTAGTCGAGCTCCCCGAGCAGCGACCGCCGGAACTGCCCCAGCAGCGACTCCAGCCCGAAGCTGCGCCCGACCGAGGTCCGCTTGTCGGCGAACCGCGCGATCGACCCCAACGTGTCCATGTCCCCGGCGATGGTCTCGCGCACGTCCGGTCGCTGGATCTTCACCACGACCTCGCGCCCGGTGCCGGTCACGGCCCGGTGCACCTGCCCCAAGCTGGCAGCCGCCAGCGGCTCGCGGTCGAACTCGCGGTAGAGGGCCTTGATCGGTGCGCCCAGCTCCTCCTCGACGATCGCCTCCACCTCCTCGAAGGGGAAGGGGGCGATGCCGTCCTGGAGCCGGGCCAGGGCTGCGGTGTAGCTCGCCGGCAGCAGGTCGAAGCGGGTCGAGAGCAGCTGACCCAGCTTGATGTAGGTCGGGCCCATGCGCTCGAGGTCGGCGGCGAAGGCCTCGGCCCGCGCGTCATCGGTCGCGTCGCCGCCGACCTGTGGCTCCACCCCGAGGGCTGCGGCATCCGCGCCGGCGACCAGGCCGGGGCGGGCGTGCTTGACGAGGAGGCGGACGAGGTCGCCATAGCGTCCCAACGACGTGCTCATGCCCACATCAAACACGCTCGGGGCCCGCCGTGGTGGCCCTGAAAATCAACTGTGGCGCAGGTCCCGTCAGGGAGCGAGGAAGTCACCGACGAGACGGTTGAAGGCATCGGCGTGCTCGATCTGGGTCCAGTGCCCGCAGCGCCCGAACACGTGGGCCTGCGCGTCGTCGATCCAGTCGAGCATCGTCAGGGTCGTCGACATCGGGATGACCTTGTCATCACGCCCGTGGACGAGCAGCGTCGGGTGCGGCAGGGCCCGGATCGCGGCTTCGGGGTGCGCCATCGCATCGACCCAACGCTGCCTCGGCGCGGGGAACATCGCGGCGAACTTCTCCTGCACGCCGGGGCGGGTCGACGCGGCATACCTCATCGCGACCAGCTCGTCGGTGATGAGGCCGGGGTCGTGGGCGAAGGTCTCCCTCATGAGCGTGCCGATGGACTCCAACGAGGGCTCGTACCCCCAGACCGCGTCCAGGCCGGGCGTGATCTCGAAGGGCACGCCGACGGCGCCCATCAGGACGAGGCGGTCCACCCGCTCGGGGTGCGCGATCGCCAGGGCGAGTGCCATCGAGCCGCCGAAGGAGTTGCCGACGACCGAGGCCTTCTCGATACCCAAGGCATCCATCAGGTCGACGACCTGCCGCAGCCAGCGCTCGCGCGTGTACTCGATGTCGTCCGGCACCTCGGTGAACCCGAACCCCGCGAAATCCGGTGCGATCAGCCGGAACCGGTCCTGCAGCGCGGCGATGGTCAGCCGCCAGTTCGCCCAGGCCGAGACACCCGGGCCCGAGCCATGCATGAGCAGGACGGTCGGCCCCTCACCGACGTCGTGGTAGTTCGTCGTGAGGTCGCCGGTCGCCACGCGGCGACCGATCTCGGGGTTGCCGCTGCCAACGCTCATGACGCCAGTATCGGGCGATTCCGTATGCCGTGCAGCCGCCGGTTCCGCTGTGGCGAACCGCACGGGATGACGCCCAACCTGGGCCGGGGCGCCTGTGACGCCCTCATCGACGCGGTCACCCTGGCCGCCGCACTGGGCGGGGCGCGCGGCTCTCTCGCGTCGCGTCTGGCCCGCTGGCAGGCCCGCCGGCTCACGGTCACGCAGGCGGCACGGATCGCCTCGACGGGCACGATGCAGGTGGTCCTGCACCTGCCCTCGCTGCGCCGGTCAGCCGAGCAGTGAGGCCATCTTCTTGGCGATCATGTCGGTGGCCCGTTGCGGGGCCAGCCGCGAGATCCGGTCGAGCATCGTGGCGTCCTTGCCGATGGTGATCCGGTAGGACCCCTTGACCACGGCCTCGATGATCTGGCGGGCGGCTTCGGCCGGCTCGGTCATCGGGAAGTTGCTCTCCTCGGCCGCCGCCGTCGAGGACGAGCCGTCGGCGCCCATCGACACACCGGAGTTGTCCGAGATACCGGTCCGGATGGCGCCCGGGAAGACCACGGTGACGGCGACCCCCGTGCCGCGCACCTCGGCATACAGGGCCTCGGTGAACAGCTTGACGGCCGCCTTGCTCGCGCCGTAGACGCTCTGGCCGGGGACGGGGCAGAAGCCACCCATCGACGAGACGTTGACCAGGCAGGCCTCCGGGCGGGACACCAGGTGAGGAAGGGCCGCCTTCGTGGTGTTGACCACCCCCCAGAAGTTCACGTCCATGACCCGCGCCATGTCCTCGAAGGAGAGGTCGGCCACCTTGACGAAGGGCTGGATGATCCCGGCGACGTTGAGCAGGCCGTCGAGGCCGGAGGCGGCCACCTCGTCGATGACCTCGGCGACCCGGGCGCGGTCGGTGACGTTGACGGCATACGTGGTCAGGCGCGAGGCCGCTGCGGTGCCGGCCAATCGGGTGGTCTCGGCGAGGCCCTCCTCACGCAGGTCGAGGGCGGCCACGCTCGCTCCCCGGGCGAGCAGTCCGAGGACCACCTCACGCCCGATGCCGTTGCCTCCGCCGGTGACGATGAATGTCCTGCCCTCGATCCTCATGACCCCATCGTGCCTCCCCTCGACGTCCCGGGGGCGGCCTGGTGACGAACGCATCAGACCTTGGCGTGCCGAGCGCGCGAGAAGGAGTAGATGCCGTAGGCCGCCAGCCCGAGGGCGACGAGGGTGAGCAGCCACTGCCCGAAGGGTTGGTCGCGCAGGGTGCGCAGCGCACCGTCGAGGCCGCTGGCCTCGGAGCTGTTCTCGTGGAGGGCCGCCGTGACGAACAACCCGCCGACGACGGCGAGGGCGATCCCCTTGGCGATGTAGCCGACCCGGCCCGCGATGGTCGCCCAGCGACCGGGGTGCTCGACGAGGTCGCGGAGGAACTTCTGCGACCACCCCTTGTGGACGTGGTAGATGCCGACGCCGATGACGGCCAGGCCGATCGCGCCGACGAGCAGCTGGCCTCCGGTGTGGGACATGAGCTCGGCGGTGAACCCCTGGGTCTGGTCGGAGCTTGAGTTGCCCTGTCCCCGCGCGAAGCCGAAGGCGGCCCAGCCGAGGGTGAGGTACATGACGAACTTCGCCGCGGCCTTGGCCCGGTCGGAGGTCTCCCCACGGCCCACGATCGCCTCGGTGAGCTGCCAGAGCGCCAGGCCCCAGAAGCCGACGACGAGGACCCAGAGCAGCAGGCGCCCGGCGGTGTTGCCGGCCAGCAGCGCGAGCGCCCCCGACTGGTCGGCCTTCTCGCCCGAGCCCGACCAGGCCACCTTCAGGGCGATGTAACCCATGACGAGGTGGAGCAGGCCACTGGCGCCGTAGCCCACGCGCGCCAGTGTCTCGACGGCGCGGTGGTCGCCGACCTCACGCGCAGCGTCCTTCACGTCGTTGCTGTCCATGACGCGAAGTATGTCCCCCGACGGCCCACGCGTGGGCCCTTTGCGCGGTCCTTTGCGTCGGGCCCGGGCCCGGGGCCGCGCGCGATCGAGGTGCGCCGGGCAACCCGTCGGCGGCGTTCTCCGGGTGGGAAATTCACCCCTAGGGTGAAGGCTCTGCAGGCACTTCTCGGTGTAGACATGGGCGCGTGCAGGAGAACCCCTCGTCCGCCCCGCCCACGCGGCTGCGCCGGTTGACCCGGGCCATCATCGCCGGCGCCCTCGTCGGCGTCGTCGTGACCATGCTCGCCTTCCTCGTCCGGCAGCAGTTCGACCCGCTGATCCGTGCCGACGAGGCCGCCATCCGCGCCGCCACCTCCACGGTGCGTGTCCGCTCCGCAGTCATCTCGGCGCTGATCACCTGGCAGGAGATCACCCAGCCGCTCAACGGCTACCTCGTCGCCTCGGCCGTGTGCCTCTGGGCCTGGCTCGCCAAGGGCTTGCGCACCCGGGCGTGGTGGGCCTTCCTCACCATGATGGTCGGCTGGAGCCTGGCGCTGGGCCTGAAGTACCTCGTGCAGCGGGCCCGTCCAGTCGTCGACGACCCGATCTCGCACTCCCCCGGCTGGTCCTTCCCCTCCGGCCATGCCGCGAACGCCGCCATCACCTCGATCGCCCTCGTCGTGCTCCTCTGGCCGCTCCTCGGCGCCACGGCACGCCGCGTCGCCGTGATCCTGGCCGCTCTCTACATCACCACGGTCGCCCTCGACCGGGTCTTCCTCGGTGTGCACTTCCCGTCGGACGTCACCGGCGGCGTGCTGCTCGGCGCCGGACTGGTCGGCGCGTCCTACCTCGGCTATCGCGGTTGGAGTCCCCAGGAGAAGGCGGTGGATCCCTGATGTCCTTCCTCACCCGTTACGAGGACGACCAGAGCCGTCCGGAGGTCCGCTCGGCACTGCGCGACCTCGGCATGCGCGTGCTCCTGCCCGGCATCGTCGTCTTCGGCATCGTCGTCGGGCTCGGCAAGCTCATCGTCGCGTCCAAGGCCTACTCCGATGCCGAGGAGAGGGTGGTCAACCGCGCCCTCGCCGCCGAGCGGGACTCGACGTGGAACACGATCACCATGTTCTGGTCGCACATCGGGAACACCGAGTACGTCATCGGCGTGTGCATCATCGTCGCCCTGATCGTGTGGTGGCGCACCAAGCAGTGGTGGTATGCCGTGGTGCCGGTCATCGCGATCTCGGTCCAGGCGACGATCTTCGTCATCGCGACCGCCGTCGTGGGTCGGGCGCGGCCCGACGTGCCCAAGCTCGACCCCGCACCACCGACGTCGAGCTTCCCCAGTGGGCACCAGGGGGCGTCGACCGCGCTCTACGCGACCTTCTTCCTCATGGCGACGCGGATCCGGCGACCCTGGCTGAGGGCGCTGGTCATGGCGCTGTGCGCCCTGGCCCCCATCCTCGTCGGCTACGCCCGGATGTACCGCGGCATGCACCACGCGAGCGACATCGCGGTGGGCGCGGCGCTGGGCATCACGTCCGCCGTCCTGGCCTGGCGGTGGCTGCGACGTCGCGACGACGGCGCCGAGAGCCGTGAGGGCACCCCGGAGGGCGGACGGCGATGACCGGCATCGACGAGACGCCAAGCGGTGACGCCCCGGCGCTGGTCGCGGTGGTCGTCAACCCGACCAAGTTCGACGACCTCGCCGAGGTGCGCCAGGAGCTGAGCCGGCTCGGCGTCGACCACGACGTCGAGGTGCGGCTGCTCGAGACGACCGAGGACGATCCCGGCTTCGGCCAGACCCGGGAGGCCGTGGCGGCCGGAGCGGACGTCGTGTGCGCCCTGGGCGGCGACGGCACGGTCCGCGCCGTCGCCGAGGTCCTCGTCGGCACCGGGGTGCCCCTCGGCCTGCTGCCCGGCGGCACCGGCAACCTGCTGGCCCGCAACCTGGAGGTCCCGATCTCCGGCCTGACCGAGGCGATGGCGGTCGTCGTCGAGGGCCGCAACCGCACCATCGACGTCGGCTGGCTCGAGGTCGAGGGCGCCAGGCACGCCTTCACCGTCATGGCCGGCCTGGGGCTCGACGCGACGATCATGGACGACGCCCCCGAGGCGGTGAAGAACCGCGTCGGCTGGGCCGCGTATGCCGTGGCCGCGGCCAAGCACCTGCGCGAGGACGGCTTCGCCGTGTCCGCGACCGTCGACGGCGAAGCGGTCGAGGTGCCGGACGTCCGCACCCTCGTCGTGGGCAGCTGCGGCACCCTCACGGGCGGGATCGAGCTGCTCCCCGATGCCGTCATCGACGACGGCGAGCTCGACCTGGCGATCCTCACCCCGACCTCGCTGACCGAGTGGCTCGGTGTGGCCGGGCGGGTGCTCACCGGCCGCGACGACGGGCCCACCATCGAGCGGCGCCGCTGCCGTGAGGTGTCCTTGCACGCCGACCCCGCCCAGCAGGTGGAGGTCGACGGCGACGTGCTGACCGAGGCCAGCGAGGTCCGCGTCAGCGTCCAGCCGGGCGCCCTGGTGGTGCGCGTGCCTCAGGTGCCGCAGTAGGTCACGTAGCCGGCGGTGAAGTCCGCCGGCGCCGGAGCGGCATACCGCTCCTGACCGGCCCGCTCGACGAAGGGGTCGCTGACCACCCGCACCAGCTCCTCGACCGGAGCCAGGTCGCCGGTCAGGGCCGCTGCGAGCGCCTCCTCGACGAGGTGGTTGCGCGGGATGTGGAGGGGATTGACCTGGTCCATCCCCGCTGCGGCGACGCCGTCCGGCAGGGCGGGTGCGAGCGCCGCCAGCCAGGCGTCCTGCCACTGCGACCACCGCGCCGGGTCCTCCACGAGCTCGGTGACCACCGAGGTCTCGCCCCGAGCCACCCGGCCGAGCAGCCGCACCGTCCGCGTGTGGTCGAGCCGCTCACTGCGCAGCAGCGACAGGAGGTCCTCGACGAGGACCTGGTCCTCCTCCACACCACGGCCCTCGACGAGGTCGAGGCCGAGGCGAGTTCGCCACTGCCGCAGGTGTGCTCGGTCGAAGGCCGGCCCGAAGGCGCGGATCCGCTCGGTCGCGGCCTCGATGAGCTCGGGGTCCGCCGACGGGTCCGGAGCCAGCAGCGGGAGGAGGGTCTCGGCATACCGGGCAAGGTTCCATTGCGCCATGCCGGGCTGGGCGCCGAACCGGTATCGCCCACCGGTGTCGATCGAGCTGAACACCGCCGCCGGGTCATGGGCCTCGAGGAAGGCACACGGGCCGTAGTCGATCGTCTCCCCCGAGAGCGTCATGTTGTCGGTGTTCATGACGCCGTGGATGAACCCGAGCGACATCCAGCGGGCGAGCAGCTCGGCCTGGGCCTCGACGACGGCGCTCAGGAGGCCGAGGTGGTCGCCCTCGGCCACCCCGGGGTGGTGCCTCCGGCGGACGTATGCCGCGAAGCTCGCCTGCTGCTCGTCACCGGCCCGCATGCGCACGAGCTCGGCGGTGCCGACGCGAAGGTGGGACGCGGCGACCCGGGTGAGGACGGCACCGGGGCGGGGGCCTCCGTCACGCCAGACCTGCTCGCCCGTCGCCACCGCCGCGAGCGCGCGCGTCGTGGGGACCCCGAGGGCGTGCATGGCCTCGCCCATGACGTACTCCCGCAGCACCGGACCGAGGGCGGCGCGGCCGTCCCCACCCCGTGAGAAGGGCGTGCGGCCCGAGCCCTTGAGGGCGAGGTCCCGGCGCTGCCCGTGGATGTCGACGACCTCGCCGAGGAGGTGGGCGCGGCCGTCGCCGAGCAACGGGCTGAACTGGCCGAACTGGTGCCCGGCGTAGGCCTGGGCGAGCGGCTGACTGCCCTCGGCTCGGGCGTTGCCGGCGAGGACGGCGACGCCGGCGGGGGTGCGGAGCCACTCGGGATCGAGGCCGAGCTCGACGGCGAGGGACTCGTTGAGGAGGAGCACTCGTGGCTCGGCGACAGGCACGGGGTCGACGGCGACCGCGAGCCAGTCCAGCTCGCGCGCAAAGGTGTTGTCGAACCCCCAGTCCACGGCTCAGCGCCCCATCGAGGACCGGGTCTGGCCGGAGCGCAGCATCTCCAGGGCCTGGGCGGCGCGGCGCTCACGGGTCTCGGGCTTCTTGGCCTCACCGACCCAGGTGGCGTACTCCTTGCGGTGGGTGAAGGCGAGCTTCTCGAAGGCCTGCGCCGCAACGGAATCCGACGCGAGGACCGCGGTCATCTCGTCGGGCAGGACCACGTCGCGCGGTGCGTCGTCGAGCGAGACCGTCGCGGTGACCGTCTCCCCGAGCTCGACGCCGAGCTCGGCTCGGGACGCCTTGGACAGGCCGATGCAGTTCTGCCCGCCCATGACGGCCAGGCGGAGGCGGGCACTCCGGTCACCGATGGCGACCCGGACGGCGGCGCGCTTGCCGCCACCGAGCTGGGCGACCTGGTCGTCGCTGAGGATGATCGCGGTCGCGGGACCGAAGGGCTCGAGGGTGGTGTCGAGGGTCACGTCAGGCATGGGGTCCAGCCTGCCATCGAACGGTTGAAGGGCGAGGTCAGGAGCGGCGCCCACGCACCCGGACGCGTGCCCGGACGCGGTCACCGACTCCCAGGCGCTCGGCCCGCTGGACCACCACCTTGAGCGGCACGAGGTAGTCGCCCTGACGCGGCATGAGCGAGGTGCTGAAGGTCGTCGCGCCGACCGTCACCTCCGCGGCCACGCAGCCCCAGCCGTAGGACAGCTCGGGGCTGGCGGCGAGCAGGTCGGAGTCCTCGGGGTCCAGGGGGAGGAAGAGGTAGGGCGCCGGGCCGCGCCACTCGATGACCTCACCGTCCACCTCGAACTCCACGAGGCCGAGCGTAGGCGCGAGGGGGGGCGTCAGCGCGCCAGGGCCGCCGGGTCGTAGTCGACGGTCACCGGGGCGTGGTCGCTCATGCGTGCGTCACGGTGGGCGTCCCGGTCGGTGCCCCCGGCCACCGCGGCACGGGCCAGCGTCGGCGTGGCCAGGTGGTAGTCGATGCGCCACCCCGTGTCGTTGACGAAGGAGTTGCCGAGCCAGGACCACCAGGAGTAGGGACCCTGCCGCTCCGGGTGGAGCTCACGGACGACGTCGAGCAGCCGCCGCGGGCCGATCAGGGCGTCGAGGTGGGCCCGCTCCTCGGGCAGGAACCCCTCGGAGCGGTGCTGGCGCCGCCAGTTGACGACGTCCAGGCCCTGGTGGGCGACGTTGAGGTCACCCATGAGCAGGAACTCCCGCCCGCGGGCTCGCGCGGCGCGCCGGGACGCGGTGACCTGCCGGGTCAGGCCGGCCAGGAAGCGCAGCTTGCGTGCGTGCTTGGCGCCACCGTCGGGGGCCTCACGCATCCGGCCCGGGACCTGCAGGTGCGCGGGCAGGCCACCCTTGGGCAGGTAGAGCGAGGCGACCGTCACCGGGTGATCCGCCAGGTCGACCTCGACGTAGCGGCCTTCCGTCGTGAACGCCTTGAGCTCCCGCGCCAGCGGCGTCGGGTCAGGCGTCACCTCGGCGAGGCCGCCGTCGGGGGTGACCACGTGCAGGACCTGAGCCCAGGAGCGGACGGCTGCGGGCGGCATACGGGTGAGGACGGCGACCCCGTTGCGGCCGGCGAGCGCACCGGCGTCGTATGCCGCGTGGTAGCCGGCGAAGGCGCCCTCCGGCAGGGCCGGGACGGGGCACCGCACCTCCTGCAGGGCGATGACGTCTGGGGTGCGCGCCGCGAGCCAGTCGCCGAAGCCGCGCCGGTGGACGGCACGGATGCCGTTGACATTGAAGGTCGAGACGCGCAGCACCCCACGACCCTATGCCGGGCCGGGATGTATCCCTGCGCGGCTCCGGTGCGTCCATGCACTGGAGGCCGCACCCGGCGGCCCGTCACCGAAGGGACCCTCCCATGGGCACCAACGTCGGCACCCCCGACCGCATCGTCCGCATCGTCGTCGCCATCCTCGCCGTCGTCGGCGCGCTCAACACCGCGGGCATCCTGTCGGTCGTGCTGTGGATCGTCGCCGCGATCATGGCGATCACGGCGGTCGTCGGGTTCTGCCCGCTCTACCGGCTCGTCGGGGTCAACACCTGCAAGGTGAAGAACTGAGTCGAGGCGCCGGTGCCACGTCGCGCTCCTAGGCTGGCGACGTGGCCACCCGCCCCTTCGACGACGACCAGCTCTGGGCCGAGGTCCCCGGCCTGCTGCGCTATGCCCGCACCCTCACCCGTGACGAGGACGACGCGGCCGACCTCGTCCAGGACACCCTGGAGCGGGCGCTGGCCCGCGGCCACACCTTCCGTGGAGAGTCCTCACTGCGGACCTGGCTGCACCGGCTGCTCCACCACCGGCACGTCGACCTCGTCCGGCGCGATCGCGACCGGCCGGTGCCGGACGAGGAGCTCGGAGCCCGGATCGAGGCGGCCTGGCGGGCGGACGCCTACACCGTCGACGCCGACGAGGTGATCTCGCGGGCCGCCGTCGCCGACGACCTGCGCGATGCGCTCGTGCACCTGCCGGTGATCCTCCGGTCCGCCGTCGTCCTGCACGACATGGAGGAGATGACCATGGCCGAGGTGGCGCAGGTCCAGGGGGTCGGGCTGCCCGCGGCCAAGCAGCGCCTGCGCCGGGGCCGGGCCGCGCTCGTGTCGATCCTCGACGGCATGCCGGACCGCCGCGCCGCGCTCGACGGCGTCCCCCTCCGGTGCTGGAAGGCGCGTGCCCTCATCGGCGACTACCTCGCCGGTGAGCTGGACGCCGGGCGCGCCGGTGCCGTCGAAGCCCACCTGGGCGCCTGCCCCACCTGCCCGGGCCTGTATGCCGCGATCGTCGGCGTGCGCGACGCGGTGAGCCGGCTGCGTGACCCGGACTCGGTGGTGCCCGCCGAGCTGGCGGCCCGCCTGCGGGCCGTGGGTGCACCTCGCCGGACGTGACGGCCCCCTCGACGTCCGTCCACTGTCCCCATGCCTTACTACCCTGTTCACCCACGGATTCCGTCGTCTGCTGGCCGATTCCCTTCGGTTACGGCAGACTGCCTGTGATCAGGCCCATCCGCTCCGACCCGAGGAACCGCGCCATGAGCACCTCCGCCACCACTCCCTGGCCCGCCCACGACCCCGGCACCCGCCGCTCCCTCCCGGCCTCGTCGCGACCGGTCGACCCCGCCCGGGTCGAGGAGCTCCTGGCCCAGGAGTGGCAGCGGTTCACCCTGTGGTCGACCGAGTCGGGGGTGCACAACAAGCGCGCCTCGGAGTCGCTGCCGCTCGGCGTGACCAGCTCCTTCCAGCACTGGGACCCCTACCCCATCTCCATCGCCTCGGCCCGGGGCGCCTACCTCACCGATGTCGACGGCAACCAGCTCCTCGACCTGTCGATGGGCTTCGGTGCGATGCTCGTCGGTCACCTCAACCCGGTCGTGGTCGAGCACGTCAACCGCGCGCTCACCGAGACCGGCACGCTCTTCGTCACGCCCTCCCCGCAGGCGACCGAGATGGCTGAGCGGTTCAAGGAGCGCTTCGGCCTGGACATGCTGCGCTTCACCAACTCCGGCACCGAGTCGCTGATGTACGCGATCCGCTGCGCCCGCGCCTACACCGGCCGCAAGGCGATCGTGAAGATCGAGGGCGGCTACCACGGCGGCTACGACGCCCTCCAGGTCTCGGTCAAGCCCGCCTTGGCGGACATCGGCCCCGCCCACAACCCGATCCCGGACGTGCCCTTCGACGTCGAGGCCGGCATGGTCCACGTCATCGCCTACAACGACCTCGGCCAGCTCGAGCGGGTCCTGGACGCTCACGGGTCCGAGATCGCCGCCCTCGTCATCGAGCCGGTCATCGAGAACCTGTCGATCGTCGTGCCCGACGAGGGCTACCTGCCCGCCGTCCGCGCGCTGTGCGACAAGCACGGGGTCGTGCTCGTCTTCGACGAGGTCAAGACCGGCCTGACCGCAGGGCATGCCGGGGCCGCCCAGCGACTGGGCGTCAAGCCCGACCTCATCACCTTGGCCAAGTCGATCGGCGGTGGCCTGCCACTGGCCGCCTTCGGTGGCAAGCAGGAGGTCATGGAGGTCGTCGTCGACGGGCGGATGGCCCACTTCGGCACCTACAACGGCAACCCGCTCGTCATGGCTGCGGCCAAGGCGGTCGACGAGATCTGCACCCGCGAGGCGCTGGAGGCCGCCGAGGCGATCAACGTCAACGCCATGGATGCCATGGACGCGATCATCCGCGAGTTCGAGCTCCCGGCCCACACCGTCGGCCTCGGGGTCAAGGGGTGCGTCACCTGGTCGGCGACGCCGGTGCGCAACTACCGCGACTACAAGGCGACCGACTTCGCCCTCGCCGAGCTCTCCTGGCTCTGGGGCGTCAACCGCGGTGTCCTCACCCCGCCCGGACTCGACGAGCAGTGGCTGGTCTCGCTCGCCCACACCCAGGAGGACATGGACGGCCTCGTCGCCCACTTCCGTGAGCTCGCCGAGGCGCTGCGCGCCTAGTGCCCGCTCGTGGGACCAGCGGCATCGCGATGTGAGTGAACCGGGGCCATCACCCCGGTTCAGTCACATCGTCAGCCGCACCTCAAGGCGTGGACGCGGGCGCGATCCTGGCCCGTCGGGCCCGTAGGGCCTCGGTGCGTTCGGCGTTGCCCGGCAGCACGGCATACCGCTCACCGAAGCGGGCCAGGAGGTCGTCATCGAGGCGGCGGACGGCGCCCGGTGGGTAGCGGTACCCCATCGCAGCGGTGATCGCCGCGGAGTCGAGGTCGCGCAAGGCCTCCCCGAGCTCGCCGATCGAGGCGATCCCCAGCTCGAGCAGCAGGCCGCCCATCCACTCGTAGTGCTCGGTGCGTGACCAGCCGGCGCTCGAGTAGCGCCCGGCGAGGAAGGTCGCGAGCTCCTGCGCGCTGATGCGGGGGTCCGCCTCGTCGGGCAGCACGGTGCTCGTCTCCAGCCCCTGCTGGAGCCGGTCCCGGATCGTGGAGAACTCGCGGTCGGCCAGCTCGAGCAACCCGGCCGCCAGCGTGAACCGGCGGTCCAGGTCCGGCACCTGCTCCGGCGGGATGGTGCCCTTGTAGCGGATGTCGTGCTCGAACTCCGCCCACGCGTGCTGCAGGACGGTCCGCAGCTGCACCGAGGCGCAGCGTCCCGCGTCGTATGCCGCGTGCTCCCCGAGGTCCTTCGACACCAGCAGGTGCCGGGAGGCGTACCCGAACCGGCCCTCGCTCGCGGTGAGCTGGCCCAGGTCGCGGTCCTCGAGGATGGTGTACTGCTCACCGAGCAGCTCGGCGACGGCGAGGATGTCGCTCTGGACGTAGGTGATGACCCGCACGCCGACCTGGTCGGTGATCTCGGTGAGCGGGTCGGCGTCCGGGCGCCGGTCCCGCAGCCGCCGGGCCTTGGTGGCGAAGGAGGCCACGCTCTTGGCGCGGCTCTCGACGGTGAGGTAGTTGATGCCGGCCTCGTCGATGATGGCGCGGATGGCCGCCCCGAAGTCGGCGCTCGCCTCGACCAGGTGCGGGTGTCGTTCCCGGTATGCCGCGATGGCGAGGTCGAGCTTGCGCGGTCCCATGCCCCCACGATCCCACGGCGACGACCGGTGTCCGGCCACGAGGTCGGCCCGGGATGAGAGAGTGGCGGCCATGCCCCACGTCATCGACTTCGTCACCGTCTCCCCGGACGGGCTGGAGAGCTCGCCTGTCGCGGTCTCCGACCACCCGATCCCGGGCGAGGGCGCATGAGCCGCATCTTCACCACCCCCGTCTCCGCGGTCTACCCCCACTACGTGACCAAGGTGGAGAAGAAGGGCCGCACCGTGGCCGAGCTCCACCAGGTGATCCAGTGGCTCACCGGCTTCGACGAGGCCACCCTGCAGCGGCATCTCGCGCAGGAGACGACCTTCGCCGACTTCTTCGCCGCTGCGGAGCTCAATCCGCGCGTCGACCTCATCACCGGCTCGGTCTGCGGCGTGAAGGTGCAGGAGGTCGAGGATCCCCTGATGCGCTCGATCCGCTACCTCGACAAGCTCGTCGACGAGCTCGCCAAGGGTCGCCCGATGGAGAAGGTCCTGCGCTCCTGACCGTCCCCTCGGGGGACCTCCGTGCTCACAACTCGCCGAGGAGCACGGCGAGGACGAAGCCGAGCACCGTCACCAGCCCGACGAGGCGACCCGCGTGGTCCACGGCCTCGGGCAGCATCGTCGTCGCAAGCATCGCGAGGACGGCTCCGGCCGCGAACGCCTGGATCGCGCCGAGGAGGCCGGGCCCGGCGGCGCCCAGCACGGCATACCCGGCCCCGGCGGCGATCGCGGAGGCGAGCATCACGACCGCCCACAGCGCGAGGATCCGCCCCCGCGACCGCCCGGAGGCGAGCAGGCCCGCGCTCGCGGCCATGCCCTCCGGGACGTTGGAGAGGAAGACGGCGGCCACGAAGGCGAGGCCGACGCCCCCGCCGTCGAGGAGGCTGATGCCGATCGCGGCGGATTCCGGTATGCCGTCGAGCAGGGCCCCGAGGACCAGCGCACCGGCCGCTGTGGTCGCGGTCGCGGCGGGCGCGTTGACCGGCGCTCCGGCGCTGACGGCGGCATGGCCCTCGACGGTGCTGCCGCCGTGGAGCGGGCTCTTGCGGCGGTGGGCGCCGGCGTTGGAGACGGCCCAGTCACCGGCGAGGTAGACGACCGCCCCGAGCAGCAGGCCGGCCGAGACGACGACGAGCCCGGCCGTGGAGATCGCCGCCTCGGTGAGCTCGAAGGCGACTGCGGAGAAGAGGACCCCGGCACCGAACCCCATGACCGCACCGATGACCCGCGTCGGGACGCGCGCGACCATGACGAGCGCAGCACCCACGAGGAGGGCGGCGCCGGCGAGCGCACCCCACGCGGCGGCGGTCCACATGGGGGCAACCTACCGGGTGCCATGCATCGCCGACCGGTGCCGCGCGCGGCCGGCCAAGCGCACGCGGGAGGCGACGACGGCCGGAGTCACGGACGTCGCGTCCGTGGCCCGGCACACTCTCCCCATGAGCGTTGAGCAGGTCTTCGGTCTCGCCGGTCGGGTCGCCCTGGTGACCGGGGCCGGCAGCCCGACGGGCATCGGCTTCGCCGCAGCGCGGCTGCTGCACTCCCTCGGCGCCTCGGTCGTCGTGGGCGCCACGACCGCACGCGTGCACGATCGCGCCGCCGCGCTCGATCCCTCGGGGAGCCGTGCCGCCGGAGTGGTCGCCGACCTCACGACCGACGCCGGTGCGCAGGCCGCCGTCGCGGCCGCCGTGGAGGTGTTCGGTGGGCTCGACGTCCTCGTCGCCAACGCCGGCATGACGTCGGTGGCGGACCCGGCCATGCACGAGGGCACGGTGACGGCCATCTCGCCCGAGGCCTGGTCGGCGTCGCTGGCCCGCAACCTCGACACCGCCTTCCTCACCCTGCGCGCCGCGCTCCCGGCCCTGCGGCGCAGCGGCGCCGGGCGGGTCGTCACCGTCGCCAGCGTCACCGGCCCGGTCATGGCGATGCGCGGGGAGGCGGCGTATGCCGCCGCCAAGGCCGGGCTCGTCGGGCTCACCCGGTCGGTGGCCCTCGACGAGGCGGCGGCCGGGATCACCGCCAATGTCGTCGCGCCGGGGTGGATCGAGACCGGTTCGCAACTCCCCCACGAGGCCGCGGAGGGACGGCATACGCCGCTGGGACGCTCCGGGACCGCGGAGGAGGTGGCTGCGGTCATCGCCTTCCTCGCCGGCCCGGCCGCCGCCTACCTCACCGGGCAGGTCATCGTCGTCGACGGTGGGAACGCGATCGCCGAGGAGCGCCTCCCCACGGCCCGGGAGTGACATCGGCTCCCCCGGCGGCGGCCGTGCGGGTCACCCACCGAGGAGTGCGCCACAAACGCGTGTCAGGCGACCGGGAACTCCGTACCGTTGGAGTCGATACCGACGAGTAGACCCCCCGAGCAGGAGAGCCGCGCGCCGTGCCGACGCCCATTGCCCCGTCCGACCTCACCTGGCTCCTCATGGACCGCCCCAACAACCTCATGCAGGTCAACAGCGTCATGTTCTTCGACGCCCTGCCTTCGCTGCGTCGCGTCTCGGCCGCGTTCATGGAACGAGCCGTCGAGAAGTTCCGCGTCCTCACGCAGGTCCCCGTCGACATCGACGGCACCTGGCACTGGGTCGACGACAACGACTTCTCCCTCGAGCGTCACGTCCGCGCCGTGCAGCTCGACGACACCGACGCCGAGACCCTGCGGTCCTACCTGGGATCGCAGTTCTCGGTCGCCTTCCCCCGCGAGCACCCACTCTGGGAGGTGCAGGTCATCTCCGGCCCGGACCCCAAGGGCCCCGGGGCGGTCATGACCCGCTTCCACCACGGCCTCGCCGACGGGATCCGCCTGGTCCAGCTCGCCCTCAGCATCGCCGACCCGGCGGAGGGCGCCACCCCGGCCACAGTGGGCCGCCACACCGACGGCGAGCACCAGCACCCCCTCGAGCGTGTCCTGCACCTGGCGACCCACACGGTGCGCGACACCGTCGACTTCGCCCGCCACGCCACGAGCGCGATCGCACGCACGGGCGCGCTCGTCGCGACGACGAACCCGATGAACCTCCCGCACCTCATCGGCGAGGCCGTGGACCTGGCCAAGCACCCCGTCCGCCTCGTCGATGCGGTCACCGACGTGGCCTCCCTCGACAACGAGGTGAGCAACACCTGGCGCGAGCTCTCCCGGATGCTGCTCGCCGACGAGTCCCAGACCGGCGCCTGGAGCGGCCATGCGGGCATCGACAAGACCGTCGCGTGGATCGACGGCTACCCCCTGGCCGGGCTGCGCGCGAGCGCCCGCGCCCTCGGCGGCACGCTCAACGACCTGCTCCTGGGCGCGGTCTCGCTCGGCCTCACCGACTACCTCCGGGAGCGCGGCGTCGAGGACGTCACGGACCTCTCCTGGCTCATGCCGATCTCGCTGCAGCCGGTCGACGCGAACCTGCCCCCGACCCTGGGCAACCACTTCTGCGTCGTGCAGATGTCGATGCCGCTGGGGATCAGCGACCACCGCGCCCTCGTCCGCGAGCTGCACGCCCGCTCGACCCGGCTGAAGAACTCGGCAGAACCCCTCGCGGCGTTCGGGATGCAGCAGGTCATCGCGGGCGTGCCGCTGACCATCGCGCGCGAGATCACCAACTACTTCGCCGGCAAGACCATCGGCCAGCTGAGCAATGTGCCCGGGCCGCGCGTCCAGATCAGCCTCGGGGGCGCGCCGATCCGGTCGATGCTCGGCTGGGTGCCCACCTCCGGTGACCAGCCGATGGGCATCTGCATCTTCACCTACAACGACACCCTCAACGTCGGGATCGCCACCGACCAGCGGATGGTGCCCGACCCCGAGCGGGTCATCGCCCACGTCCGAGGTCACCTCGACGCCCTCGTAGAGACGGGAGCCACCCGATGAGCCCGCGCACGCGCCGACCCGCCAAGCGGCGGCTGACGGTCGTCAACATCACCCTGCAGAGCGAGGAGTGGGACTACGACGAGGAGGTCTCCCTCGGCGGCCAGGACTACCGGCTCATCCGCATCGGCACGCGCGGCGACATCGACCGCGCCGAGGAGCTGGTGTGGCAGTGGTCGCTGAAGTGCGACGCCATCGCCGTCACCGGCGCCCGCGAGGCCAAGGCGCGGGGACTCTTCAGCGGCAACCCCGCGGACATCCGCCAGGTGCGGGACACCACGACACGCGTGCCCGTGCGGGACGGTTCGATGCTCGCGGATGTGTTGCAGGAGTGGGCGATTCGCCGCGTCCAGGCCGACCTGCCGGGCTATTTCTCCAATGCTCGCGTCGTCGTCGTGGGCTCGGCGACCCAGGAGCGCACGATCACCGTGCTGCGCGAGTTCACCGCCAACGTCGACTTCGAGGACCCCGACAAGCGCACCGGCGTGCCGCTCTCCCTCGGGATGAACCCGGTGGCCTCGCGCGCCGCGGGTCTGGGCATGTTCGCCTGGGACATGGCCCCGGAGCTGCTCAAGTCGGTGGCCCACAGCCCCGCCGAGTGGGTCAGTGGCCGCCTGGCCCACCAGGCCGCCGGCTTCGCCGACGTCCTCGTGGGTTCGTATGCCGACCTCACGCGTTTCGGGCTGCCCGACCTCACGGGCAAGGCCGTGCTCACCAACGCCGTGTCCGAGGAACGGCTCGCGACCCTGGCCGCCAAGGGCGTCTCCCTCGTCATCGACGCCACCCCGGAGCCCTTCGACTTCATGGTCGTCACGGCGATGTTCGAGGCGATGGCCGCCGCCACGATCACCGACGGGCACACCCTGAGCACCGATGACCTGGTGACTTTCCTGGAGACCTCGGGCCTGGCGCCGCGGATGCTCTGGCCGAACGGGGTCAAGCGTCGCAACCGGTTCGCCTTCGTCATCCACCCGCTGTCGACGGAGTACTTCAAGAAGGTCGAGGCCCTCGGGCTGCTCAGTGAGCTGCCCGGCATGGGCCGGGTCGTGGAGAAGACCGCTGCGCACATGCCGCCCTTCGTCTACAGCCACGTCACCGGCATCACCTCGCCGGACGGGACCGAGGCCGAGGGCTGGCTCATCTCCGTCGGTGGCACCCCGAAGGAGATGCTCTCCCACCCACCGGAGTTCACCTACTCCCGGCTGCTCGAGGCCGCCGACCTGGCCAAGCGGCTCGGCGCGCAGATCATGGGCCTGGGTGCCTTCACCAAGGTCGTCGGGGACGCCGGCGTCACGGTGTCCAAGCGGGCCAGCCTGCCGGTGACGACCGGCAACTCGTACTCCGCCTCCGGAGCGCTCTGGGCTGCGCATGCCGCCATCCGGCGGCTGGGCATCGGCGAGGTCGACGAGGACGGCCGCTTCCGCGGGAAGGCGATGGTCGTCGGCGGGTCGGGCGCGATCGGTGCCGCCTGCGCGCGCCTGCTCGCCCTCGCCACCGACGAGGTCTGGCTGGTCTCCCCCGAGACGGCCAAGCTGCTCACCCTCAAGGCCGAGATCGAGGCCGAGGACCCGCGCGCCACGATCCACGTCGCGACCGACCCCGGCGAGGCCCTCGCCGACATGGACCTCATCGTCACGGCGACCTCGGCCGCCGGCACCAAGGTGCTCGACATCATGAAGGTCAAGCCCGGCTGCGTCATCACCGATGTCGCGCGGCCGCTCGACATGTCCGCCGAGGACGTGGCCAAGCGCCCCGACGTGCTCGTCATCGAGTCCGGTGAGGTCGAGCTCCCCGGAGACGTGCGGATGCGCAACATCGGCCTGCCCGACGGGGTCGCCTATGCCTGCCTCGCCGAGACGATCGTGCTCGCCCTCGAGGGCCGCTTCGAGGCCTTCACCGTCGGCCGCAACATCGAGTGGCGCAAGGTCAAGGAGATCTACCAGCTCGGCCTCAAGCACGGCATGGAGCTGGCGACGATCTCCGGCATCAACGGCCCGTTCACCGACGAGGACTTCGCGCGGGTGCGCGAGCTGGCCCTCGCCGCGCGTGCCGAACTCGAGCAAGGAGAGCAGTCATGAAGTCCGTCGCCGGCAAGACCGTCCTCGTCACCGGGGCCGCCATGGGCATGGGTCGGTTGTTCGTCGAGAGGGCCATCGCCGAGCATGCCGCCGCCGTGCTGCTCTGGGACGTCAACGCCGAGGCCCTCGCGCAGACCCTCGCCGAGCTCGAGGCGACCGACAGCGCAACCCGGCTCACGGCATACGAGATCGACGTCACCGACCTGGCGACGGTGGAGGCGACGGCGGCCGAGGTGCTCGCCGACGTGGGCGCGGTCGACGTCCTCGTCAACAACGCGGGGGTGGTGCGCGGCAACCAGTACTTCTGGGAGTCCGACCCGCGCAGCGACACCGAGCTGACCATCGCGGTCAACACGCTTGCGCCCATGCACATCGCCCGCGCGTTCCTGCCGGCGATGATCGCGCACAGCCCCGAGGCGCGGCTGGTCAACATCGCCTCCGCCGCCGGCCTCACGCCGAACCCGCGGATGGCGGCGTATGCCGCGTCGAAGTGGGCCGTGATCGGCTGGTCGGACTCGGTGCGGCTCGAGCTCAAGCAGGCCGGGCACGACCACGTCGGCGTGACGACGGTGTGCCCGTACTACGTGAACACCGGGATGTTCGACGGCGCCCGATCGGCGCCGCTGCTGCCGATCCTCGAGCCCGAGGAGGTCGTCGACGAGGCGTGGCGCGGGATGCTCGCGGGGGAGGCCTTCGTCGTGCTGCCGCGCACGGTGATGCTCAACGAGGCGCTCAAGGGGCTGCTGCCGATCAACGTGCGCGATTTCATTGCCGACCGGGTCATCGGGGTCTACCACACTATGGAGGACTTCACCGGGCGACCGACGCGCTGACCCCGGCGGCCGGGCACCACCCCTGCGGGTGTATCCGACCCGGACAGGTGTCCATAGCCTCAGGAGCATGGCGAACCCCCGCTCAGACCATGTCGGACCTGGTGGGGAGCTCCACCAGTCACCACAGCGCCCGGGCGGGGTGATGACCACCTCCACGGGTGCGCCGCTCTCGGACGACCAGAACAGCCTCAGGGTCGGCGACCGCGGCCCGACCCTGCTCGAGGACTTCGTCCTGCGGGACAAGATCTTCCACTTCGACCACGAGCGCATCCCCGAGCGGGTGGTCCATGCCCGCGGCTACGGCGCCCACGGCTACCTCGAGACCCTCGAGGCCATCCCCGAGCTGACGCGTGCCGCCCTGTTCCAGAAGGCGGGCACCCGCACCGAGGCCTTCGTCCGGTTCTCCACGGTGGCCGGCAACCTCGGCTCTGCCGACCTCGCGCGCGACGTCCGCGGCTTCGCGGTCAAGCTCTACACGTCCGAGGGCAACTGGGACATCGTCGGCAACAACATCCCGGTCTTCTTCATCCAGGACGCGATGAAGTTCCCCGACCTGGTCCACGCCGTCAAGGAGGAGCAGGACCGCGGCTGGCCCCAGGCGGCGAGCGCCCACGACACGTTCTGGGACTTCGTCTCGCTCATGCCCGAGTCGACGCACATGCTGATGTGGCAGATGTCGGACCGTGCCATCCCGCGCTCGTTCCGGTTCATGGAGGGCTTCGGCGTCCACACGTTCCGCTTCGTCAACGCGGCAGGCGAGTCCCACTTCGTGAAGTTCCACTGGAAGCCCCGGCAGGGCATGCAGTCCGTCGCCTGGGACGAGGCCGTGAAGATCAACGGGGCCGACCCGGACTTCCACCGGCGCGACCTGTGGCATGCGATCCAGTCCGGCGACCTCCCCCAGTGGGACCTCGGCGTCCAGGTCGTCGACGAGGAGTTCGCCGACACGTGGGACTTCGACATCCTCGACCCGACCAAGCTCATCCCCGAGGAGCTCGTGCCCGTGCGCGTCATCGCGCGCCTGACGCTGGATCGCGTGGTGGACAACGTCTTTGCCGAGACCGAGCAAGTGGCCTTCTGCACCCAGAACATCGTGCCCGGCGTCGACTTCACCAATGACCCGCTCCTCCAGGGCCGCAACTTCTCCTATCTGGACACCCAGCTCAAGCGACTGGGTTCGACCAACTTCACGCACCTGCCGGTGAACGCACCGCGGTGCCCGGTGGCCCACTTCCAGCGGGACGGGCACATGCAGACCCAGCTCCAGCGGGGCCGGGCGAACTATGAGCCCAACTCGTTCACGGGCGAGGATCGTGGGCCTCGCGCGGATCGGCACTCCGGGTTCCGCACCGTCGAGCGTGCTGAGTCGGGGGACACCCGGCGCGTGCGGGCCGAGTCCTTCGCCGACCACTACAGCCAGGCGAACCTGTTCTGGCGCAGCCAGACCGACGTCGAGCAGGACCACATCGCGTCGGCCTTCGCCTTCGAGCTGGGCAAGTGCGAGATGCCGACGATCCGCACCCGAATGCTCGCCAACCTCGGCAACGTGGACGCCACCTTGGCCGAGCGGGTCGCCGCGAAACTCGGTATGCCGTGCCCGTCGCCTTCCGCAGCGGCCCAGCCGCCGCGGCACGACCTCCCTGAGTCCCCCGCGTTGTCGATCCTCCGCACGCCCGGCGCCTCGTTGGCCGGGCGCACCATCGGTGTCCTGGTCTCCGACGGAACCGACCCGGCACTCCTGGAGGCCCTTGAGTCCGCTGCCGCGTCCGCGGGAGCGCGAGTGGAACTCATCGGGCCGACAGCGGGACCGGTGAAGCTCAAGCGGTCCAAGCGCGCCGTGCACCACGCATTGGCCGCAGCCCCGTCGGTGCTGTTCGACGCAGTCGCCCTCCTGCCCGGGCCGACGGCGGCCGCGGAGCTGGCCGAGCGCAAGAGCGCCAAGGACTTCGTGGCCGACGCCTTCGGCCACCAGAAGTTCATTGCCCACAACGAGGCCGTGGAGGCGCTGCTCGAGGCTGCCGGCGTCAGCCCTGGCGCGGACGACGGGGTCGTGTCGGTCGACGCCGACACCGTCGGCGACTTCGTCGACCGGGCTGCCGAGTTGCGGCACTGGGCCCGTGTCGTCCGTCCCTGACCGACTGCAGACCGCTCTCGCACGCGCGCGCCAGCTGGGCGAGACGCTCCCCTTCCCGGCGGAGGGCCGCACGCATGAGTTGTGGGCTGCCCTGTCCGACCTCGGTGGTGAGAGCCTGTCGGTGGCACGGGTGGTCGAGCCCCATCTGGACGCGCGGCACATCCTGCATGAGGCCGAACGTCACGACGACTTCACCGGGTCGCACGAGGTCTGGGGAGTCTTCGCCGCGGAAGGGCCGGGCACGCGCCTTCGAGCCCACCGGGATGCCGGCGGATGGTCCCTGAGCGGCCGCAAACCGTGGTGCTCGCTGGCCGAGCATCTCGATCGTGCGGTGGTGACCGCGTGGGTCGACGACACCGCCCGTGGTCTGTTCGCCGTCGACCTGCGCCACCCCGGAGTGACCGTCGTGCACGAACCCTGGGTGGCGCGCGGTCTGATCGACATCGTCAGTGGACCGATCGACCTCGACGACGTGCCTGCCGACCCGGTCGGCGCTCCGGGCTGGTACCTGGACAGGCCTGGCTTCGTCTGGGGTGGCATCGGCGTGGCCGCCATCTGGTTCGGCGCGGCGCGGGCACTGGGGCAGCGCTTGACGCCCGTCGAAGGAGGCCGGCCCCCGGACCAGATCGCGCTCATGCACCTGGGCCGAGTGGATGTCGCACTCGCATCGGCGCGCTTGTCGCTCGGGGAGGCCGCTGACCTCATCGACGCTGCGCCGGTCGGCGGCGACCGGGCTCGCCGCCTCGCCTCGCGTGTCCGCAGCACGGTGGCACTGGCTGCCGAAGCCGTGCTCGAGGCCACCGCCCACGGCCTGGGCCCTGGCCCCCTCGTCCGCGACGACTGGTACGCCGCGGCAACGGCCGATCTCCACCTCTACCTCCGCCAATGGCACGCCGAGCGCGACCTGGCCGCACTGGGGGCAGTGACTGCTCGGCACACGGTGGGTGGTCCGGGGTGAACCAGACCCCACCCTTCACTCACGATGGGACGGGCACGGATCCGTCAGCGTTGCTCGACGTCCTCACTGGTCGGGCCGTGCCGGATCTGGGCGCCTTCGACCATGTCGTCGTGCTCGCGGCCCATCCCGACGACGAGACACTCGGAGCCGGTGGTCTCATGGCACGGGCCTTCAGCCACGGTTGCCGCGTGACCGTGGTGGTCGCCACCGACGGCGAAGCCTCGCATCCCGAGTCCCCGACTCGCACAGCCGCATCGCTCGGTGCTGCCCGTCGGCACGAAGTGGACCGAGCGACGCGGAGGCTCGCCCCGACTCGCGAGCTGACGCTGCTCGGCCTGCCCGATGGCTCCCTCTCGACCCACGCGCGTTCTGTGGTGGAGGCCCTCGTCGACATCATCGGCCGGGGCGGTGACCGAACCCTGCTCGTCGCCCCATTCCGCCACGACGGGCACCCGGACCACGAAGCTGCCGGCCGGGCGGCCGCGGTGACGGCCTCTCGCACGGACGCATTGCTCAGGGAGTACCCGATCTGGCTGTGGCACTGGGGAGATCCTGCCGACTGGGCAGGTCTGCGATGGGAATCCGCCGAACTGCGCGATGCCGACCGCGCGGTCAAGGACATGGCCATGGCAGAGCACCGAACCCAGGTGGAACCGCTCTCCGACCGCGCCGGGGACGAGGCACTGCTCGGGGAACACGTGCTCGCGCACTTTCGAGGTGAGCGGGAGTGGTTCATCGACGCCCCCCTGCCCAGGACCGAGACCTCGACGAGCTGCACGCGCGCGAGCCCGACCCGTGGGCAACCAGGACCTCGCCCTACGAACAGGCCAAGCAGGAGGCTGTGCTCGAGGCCCTGGGCGGTCGCCACTTCCGCAGAGCGCTCGACCTGGGCTGCTCCGTCGGCACCCTGACGGCCGCCCTGGCCGACCGGGCCGATGCGGTCCTCGCCGTCGACGCGAGCGCACATGCCGTGGACCGCGCGCGTGCCGCACTCGTCGACCGGTCGAACGTGCAGGTCGAGCAGCGGACCCTCCCCGACGACTGGCCCGTCGCCCCCTTCGACCTGGTGGTGGCCTCGGAGGTCGGCTACTTCCTCAGCCCTCGCGCCTGGTCCCGGACCCTGGACGCGGTGGCAGGCACCGTCCCGGTCGGTGGCTGGTTCCTGCTCTGCCACTGGCTCCATGACGTCCGCGGCTGGCCCCTCGACGGCACTCTCGTCCATGACCAGGCCTTGCGCCGAGAGGGCTGGCGGGTCGTGTCCAGCCGTCGTGCCGACGACTACCGGATCGACCTGCTGGAGCGGGTGGCCGGGTGAGGCCCGCACTGACGACGGTGCGGGTCGTCATCCCGGCCCGGAACGAGGAGGAGTCCTTGCCGTCCACGCTCGCATCCGTGGAGCGAGCCGTCGCGGAGCTGCGCGCCCGGCACTCCGGAATGTCCGTCTCGGTCACGGTCGTCCTCGACGCCTGCACGGACCACACCCCCGGGCACGTGGCCGCCCGTCCCGACGTCGCCTCCGTCGCCGTCGATTTCGCCTGTGTCGGTGCGGCTCGCGCGGCAGGCGTGCGCGCTGCTTCTGTCGGTGACGATCCGGTGCGCACGTGGATCGCCAACACCGATGCCGACACCCTCGTCCCGGCGGACTGGCTGGTCGTGCAGGTCGAGCTGGCGGACGCGGCAGCTGATGTCGTCACCGGCACGGTCGAGCCCGACGCGACCGGGCTCACGCCGGACCTGCTCTCGCGCTGGTGGGCCCGGCACACGCTGGCGGAAGGGCACCCTCACGTGCACGGGGCCAACCTCGGTGTCCGCCTGCAGGCCTATGAGTCGGCCGGTGGCTTCACCGCGATGGATGCGCACGAGGACGTCGACCTCGTGGGCCGACTGGTGGCCGGCAGGCATGCCCTCGTCGCGACGGCGCGCATTCATGCGGTCACGAGCGCTCGTCTCCAAGGCCGGGCACCCGAGGGTTTCGCCCACTACCTGGGCGAACTGGCCACCGCCTCCGAGGCAGACTGAGGCGGAAGACGATCAGCCCTGCTTCACGGTGCTGGAGCTTCCGGACCGTGAGGCCGCCGTCGGGTGGGCCGCGAAGATCGCCACCTCGTGTCGGTGCCCCCAGGAGTTGCGGGAGTTCATGTAGGACCCGATCTCCTGAGGACGACGCGCGCAGCAACGCGCTGGCCCGACCAAGATCCGGAGATCCAGGCGACAACTAGCCGGTCAATCGTCCGGACAGAAGCGCCACGCCAGCTCCCTCGAGGTCGGCGAGCGCGACCCGTCGACCGGTGAGCGCCAACAGAATCGCCTCGGCCGGACCCACGACGGGTGCGCCCTCGCCGAACCGGAATGGACCCTCACCCTCGTCCGTGTCAGTGGCCAGGAGCGCCAGCCCCTCGAGCCGCCGCCGCGGGGTGAAGGCCCGCTCTGCGCCGGGCGAGGTGACGACGGTGAGGGCCTCGCGAAGGTCGCTCGCGGCATACGCATGGGTGAGGCCGAGCGGACGACGGATGTCCTGCGAGTGCACGATGACGTCGACGAGCTGGAAGGAGGCCGTCCCGCCCGGCGGGACGAAGCGCCGGTGCGCGCGCTCGCGCAGGGTCGCCGCCACCTGGTCGCCGAGGCGACGGGCCGTGCCTCGGGCGAGTGCATCGTTGGCGCGGTCGAAGTCGCCCCTGGCCTTCACCATGGCCAGGGCGAACGCGGGCAGCGAGACGGTGAGGGGCACCACGAGGTGTGCCGCGACGTCCCGGACGGTCCAGGCACCGCACAGGCTCGGGTGCTCCCACTGCTCGGGGGTCAGCGTGTCGAGGAGGTCTGCGGCCTGGCGGCGCAGGTCGGCGGTGCGGGCGAAGGCCTCGAAGGGTTCCACGCTGGCGAGCGTAGGGGCTCGCAGGGGTGAAGGGCTCGCCCTCGCGGAAAGCCCCAAGGGGAGCCCTCGGCGAGGATCATGGCAGCCATGACCGCACCCATGCTGCCCCAGCCCACCCAGGGTGACGTCCTCGAGCTGATCCTCGCGGACCATGGCACCTTCGAGGACCTGCTCCGCGAGTGCCGCCGCACCGACCGGGACCGGGCCGCGGCCCGCACCACCCTGGCCGAGCTGCTCGTCGCCCACGCCGAGGCCGAGGAGAGCGAGGTCTACCCGACCCTGCGCGCGAAGCGCGCCATCGGCGCCGAGAAGGAGGAGCACGGCGAGAAGGAGCACGCCGAGATCCTCGAGGCGCTCCTCGCCTTCCTCGACGCCAAGGGCACCGGGACCAAGAAGTACGAGGAGGCGCTCGAGGAGCTGGCGAGGGTCGTCTCGCACCACAGCTCCGAGGAGGAGCTGTCGATCCTCAACCCGGCCCGGGACGATGTCTCCGTCGCCGTGCGCCACGAGCTGGGCAAGGCCTGGCTGAAGAAGCGCAACGCTCTGCTGGCCAAGGGGTGCGCCTCGCGGACACAGGTCTCGGCGCTGCTCGGCAAGGCCGTGGCGGACAAGGTCCTCCCCCCGGCCAAGGTGCGGGCCGAGGCCGACGCGATCAAGGAGGCCGCCAAGACCAAGGCCGAGAAGCTCGAGGAGGAAGCCACCTCCTGAGCACCGCTCCGGTCGCGGGTTTCCTCACACGCCACGTCTAAGGTTTGTCGAAGGTTGCTCGTCTCGGCTACCTTGGCTGCATGACCGTTGCCCACCGCCTGGGCGGACTTGTCGATCGCGCCCTGGACGTCGCCGTCGCACCGGGCTACACCCGGGTCGGGCTGGCCGTCCGTCGGCAGCTCCCCGACTGGCCCGCGGACCCACCTCGCATGGATGGCGCGCACGTCATCGTGACGGGCGCCTCGAGCGGCCTGGGCGCGACAACCGCGGCCGGCCTGGCGGACCTCGGCGCCCACGTCCACCTCGTGGTCCGGGACCCCGACAAGGGTCGAGCGGTCGCCGCCGACCTGGGCATCGAGGAGGTCAGCACCACGTGGAGGTGCGACGTGTCCGACCTCGACGACGTCGAGCGCCTCGCCCGGGAGCTCCTCTCCTCCGGGGTGCGCATCTCCGGGGTGGTCCACAACGCCGGCTCGATGCCACCGGTGCGCACCGAGTCAGCCCAGGGGCGCGAGCTGACCATGGCCCTGCACGTCCTGGGCCCCGTGCTGCTCACCGAGCTCCTGCTGCCGGCCCTGGACACGGCGCGGATCGTGCTCGTCACCTCCGGCGGCATGTACGCCCAGCGCCTGCGCGCCGACGACCCGGACTACCACCGGGGGACCTACAGCCCGACCACGGCATACGCCCGCAGCAAGCGCGCGCAGATCGAGCTGCTCCCCCGGTTGCAGGCCCGGTGGGGCGCCCGGGGCCACGTCGTCGGCGCGACCCATCCCGGGTGGGCCGACACCCCCGGCGTCGCCGACTCCCTGCCCACCTTCCGCCGGGTCGTCGGCCCGCTGCTGCGCGACGCGGAGGCCGGCGCCGACACGACGACCTGGTTCACGGCCACCCGGCCGGACCCCGAGGGAGGCCGGCTCTGGCACGACCGGCGCCCCCGGCCCACGACCTGGCTCGGCCGCAATGCCGCCTCCGAGCAGGATCGGGCGCGGCTGTGGGACTGGGTCGTCGAGCAGGCGCTGGCCGGTCGCTCGTGACCCGCCGCTACCGCATGGACCCCTCCGATCCGCGGCTGGCGCCCTTCTGGGCCACCCGACGCCTCGGCACCCTCACCACGCTCCGGCCCGACGGGTCGCCGCACACCGTGCCGGTGGCACCCGTCGTCGACCTGTCCTCCGGCAGCCCGGTCGTACGCGTGCTCACCTCCGCGAGGTCGCGCAAGGCGCGCAACGTCAGCGCCGCCGGCGGCGCGGCCCGCGTGTCGATCTGCGAGGTCGAGGGCCGCCACTGGGTCACCGTGGAAGGACGGGCCCGCGTGGTCACCGACCCGAGTGCCGTCGCCGCCGCCGAGCAGGCGTATGCCGTCCGCTTCCGTCCGCCGCGCGCCAACCCCGAGCGCGTGGTCATCGTCGTCGAGGTCGACCGCGTGATGGGGACCCTCTGATCCTCCCGACAGCTTCGCCGACCCGAAAGCCCCCACACCGCCACCGGGGCCGGTACGTTAGACAAACCTTAGACATTTGATGGAGGCCGAGATGAGCACCGAGCACGAGACCACCCAGGACGACCACCGCGCCACGATCGCGGAGGTCATGCGCGACACGCGCATCGCGATCCTCACCTACACCGACGGCGAAGGGCGGCTGGTCTCCACGCCGATGGGCACCCAGGACTTCGAGGACCCCTCGACCGTCTGGTTCATCACCGAGGCCGACAGCGACAAGGTCGCCGCGATCACCGCCGACCCGCGCGTCAACGTCGCCTACTCCAGCGACAAGGGCTGGGTCTCGCTCTCCGGGACCGCGACCCTCAACACCGACAAGGCCAAGCTCGAGGAGCTCTGGGACCCCTCCGCCTCGATGTTCATGAAGGGTGGACCCGAGGACCCGAACAGTGCCCTCCTCGAGGTCACCGGCGACTCGGCCCAGCTCTGGGAGTCACCCGGCAGCGTCGGTTTCCTCGTTGCCATGGCCAAGTCCTTCCTCGGCAAGGAGGACCCGGCCAAGGACGAGGACGCCCCCATCGTCGAGCTCTGAGCCCCTCGGCACCCCTCTCCTGGGCCGGCGACGACCCGACTCCCTCGACCGCCCTCCCTGCACGAAGGAGAACCATGACCACCAGAGCCACCTCGGACGACGAGTACGCGATCCGCGTCCTCGCGGTCACCGCTGCCGAGTTCGACCGCGTCCGCAAGGCCCTCAGCCGGGACGACGAGCCCGGCCCCGACGAGATCGCCCGCGCAGTGGGCGGCGAGGAGAGCGAGACGGGCCTCGTCGCCGGCCTGGCCAAGGTCGCGAGCAAGGCCAGCCGGCTGGTCGTCGGGAGCGTGCACCCACGGCACGAGGACTGGGACGAGGCCGACGTGGACACCCGCATCGACTGGTGGGTGGATCGCGTCGGCACGGCGGCGGCGGCACTGGCCGCCGTGCCCAGCGCGGGCGGTGTCGTGACGGGGGCCCTGGCCCTCGATGACCTGCTGGGCGCGGCCGGGCAGCTCCTCGTGGTCAACGCCGTCGGTCGCGAGCTGGGCGTCACCGACCGCACGGCCCTGGTGCAGACCAGTGCTCGCATCGTCCTTGGTCGGGAGATCACGCGTGAGGAGATCGAGAGCGTCATCGGTCCGGGCGAGCCGCGCCCGGTCGCCGCGCCCCTGCCGGAGCCGGCGGACGAGCCTGACGTGACGATGTTCGGCCGCTTGGGGTCCACCGGCCGGCTCATCTGGAGGGTGGCGACGCAGGTGCGCGAGCTTCGCGGAGACCTCAACGAGCGGCCGCAGGGCGGCGTCGTCGTGCGCGCCCTGTCCCGGATCCCCGTTGTCGGTGCGGCGGGCGGCTTCCTCGCGGAGCGGTCCGGCGTCAAGCAAGCCGCCGCCGAAGCGCGCGCCGCCTTCGCGCACCCATGACATCCACCGATTCGAGGTAAAACCGCCGCAGCTCGTGGGGCGGTAATACCTCGAATCAGAGGTGGATCGCGGCGAGGACGAAGGCGCGCGTCCGGCGCCGCACGGTGCGGACCGCCTGGCCGCGCGCGACCTGGGCCGCCGCCGCCACCACCACCCCGGCCACGAGCTCGGCGACCGGGCCCGGCGAGGAGACCCCGTGCTCCTCGAGCGCCGCGACCAGGGGGGCCGCGAGTCCGTGGTGGAGCTCGGCCACGGCCGCGCGACAGGCGTCGGGAAGGTCGGCCGCGGCATACGCACTCATGGGCTCGTGCCCGGCGACGGCGGCGTCGAGCGCGCTGTCCACCCAGGCCGCGACCCGCTCGGCGGGGGTGGTGGCCCGTGCCTGGCCGCGGTCCACGAGCACCCTCGTCCGACGGAAGGCCTCCTCCACGCCCGCCGCGACGAGGGCGTCGGTCGAGGAGAAGTACTGGTAGACGCTGCTGCGCGCGAGCCCGGCCGCGGAGGCCACCGCCGCGGGGGTGACGCCCGCGATCCCCTCCCGTCCGAGCAGGTCCACGGCGGCGTCGACGATGGCGGCCCGGCGCTGGGCGCTGTGCTCGGCCACCGTGGGGGCGTCGATCCTGGGCATGGCGCCATCATCCCAGAACGTCGAGATTTTATCGACAGCTATGTCGGCTTGTTTGCTGACACTTGTGTCGGTAACATCGAGTCCGTGACCGATCTGACGACCGACACCCCCACTGGCATGACCCGGGCCCGCTGGGCCGCACTGCTGACCCTCGGCTTCGGGGTGAGCCTGGTCATCATGGACGCGACGATCGTCAACGTCGCCCTTCCCGTCGTCCTCGAGGAGCTCGAGCTCACCGCCGCCGACGCGCAATGGCTCAACGCGGCATACGCGCTCGTCTTCGGCGCCTTCCTGCTCACCGTGGGTCGGATCGGCGATGTCCACGGGAGGCGACGGGTCTTCCTCGTCGGCATGGTCGTCTTCATGGGCGCCTCGGTCGTGGCCGGCCTGGCCCAGAACGGCCCGATGCTCATCGGCGCCCGCTTCGTCCAGGGCCTGGGGGCGGCGATGATCGTGCCGAGCACGCTCTCGACGCTCAATGCGACCTTCCACGGCCGGCAGCGAGCGATCGCCTTCGCCGTCTGGGGATCGGCGATCGGCGGCATGGCCGCGATCGGCCCGCTCGTCGGTGGCTGGTTGACCACCGATGTGTCGTGGCGCTGGGCCTTCTGGCTCAACATCCCGGTCGGCCTGCTCGTCGTCGTCGGCATCCTCAAGGCGCTCCCCGAGACCCGCGATGCCGGGGCCCACGAGCTGCGTGACTGGGGTGGGGTCGCGCTGTCTGCGGTCGGCATGGCCGCCCTCGTCTTCGCCCTCATCGAGTCCGAGTGGTACGGCTGGTGGCGGCAGGAGGACGGGTCGCTCTCGCCGGTGCCGATCGCGCTCGTCGCCGGACTCGTGCTGCTCCTCGGCTTCGTCCAGCTCGAGCGCACGCGCGCTGCAGCGGGCAAGGATGTCCTGGTCGACCTGGGACTGTTCCGGATCCGCTCCTTCCGCAATGGCGCCATCGCCGCACTCATCGTCTCCTTCGGCGAGTTCGGCCTCCTCTTCACCCTGCCGCTGCTGCTCCAGGGGACGCTTGGTTACTCGGCGCTGGGCACCGGTGCGGTGATCCTCGTCCTGGCCCTGGGCACCTTCCTCGCCTCGGGTGTGCTGCCGCAGCTGTCCAAGCGCGTTGCCCAGCGCGAGATCGTGCGGCTCGGGCTGGCCTTGGAGGCGATCGCGATCGGCGGTCTCGCGCTGTCGCTGTCGCTGACGGTGCCGACCTGGCTCATTGCCCTGTGGCTCTTCGTCTACGGCTTCGGTGTCGGGTTCGCCACGGCCCAGCTCACCTCCCTGTTGCTCGCCGACGTGCCGGTCGAGGAGAGCGGTCAGGCCTCGGGCCTGCAGTCGAGCGTGCGGCAGCTCGGGTCGGCCCTCGGCGTGGCCCTGCTGGGCGGCTTCCTCCTCGCGCAGCTCGGGCGCGCCACCCGGGACAACCTCGCCGCTCTCGGTATGCCGTCCGCGGCCTCCGAGGGCATCGTCACCGCCGTCCGCGAGTCCGCCGGCATCGCGATCGCCGGGTTGCAGGCACAGCCGGGCGGTGCAGCCGTGGCCCGCGCGGCGGGTGAGGCGATGATCGAGGCGAGTCGGTGGACGACCGGGCTGGCCGCCCTGGCCCTGGTCGGCGGCCTGGCCACCACGATCGCCCTGCCGCGCTCCCCCTCCCCGTCCCGCTCCCCCTCCCCGTCTCCCTCCTCCGATTCGAGGTAATACCGCCGCAACTTCTACGGCGGTAATACCTCGAATCGGGCAGGCGAGAGCGTGATCGGGCAGGCTAGGGGGATGGCCGAGACTGATCACCCGCGCATCACGCCCCTGCCCGATGCGGACTGGCGCCGCGTGCTCTGCGTCGTCGCGCATCCCGATGACATGGAGTACGGCGCCTCCGCGGCCGTGGCGGCCTGGACCCGCCGCGGGATCGAGGTCAGCTACCTCCTGCTCACCAGCGGCGAGGCCGGGATGCAGGCCCCACCGGAGGAGGTCGGCCCGGCCAGGGCAGCCGAGCAGGAGCGGGCGTGCGCGACGGTCGGGGTCACCGACCTGCGGATCCTGGACCACCCCGACGGGATGCTCACCCCGTCGCTGGAGCTGCGACGCGACGTCGCCCGGGTCGTGCGCCAGGTGCAACCGGACGCGGTGGTGACGGCGAACTTCGACCTCGAGGCCTACGGCGGGCTCAACCAGGCGGACCATCGCGCGGCCGGCCTGGCCACGATCGACGCCGTGCGCGATGCCGACAACACCTGGGTCTTCCGCGAGCTCGCCGACGACGAGGGCCTGGCGAAGTGGCACACCCGGTGGATCCTCGTCGCCGGGCACCCGGAGGCGACCCACGCCGTGTCGGTCGACGCCCAGGCGGTGGCAGCGTCGGTGGCCTCGCTGGAGTGCCACGAGGCCTACCTCGCCGACCTGCCCGGCCACCCCGTGCCGAGCGAGTTCATCCCGGAGATCCTGGCCCAGGGCGGGCGGGCAGCAGGTGCTGACCACGCCGTCCTCTTCCGCGGCTACGACCTCGGGCCCGGTATGCGCGACTGAGGCTTACGAGGGGAGCCGGCACACGGCATACGGCATACGGCATGCTCTGACCCATGAGCGAGGCCACCGAGTCGGTGTGGGACTACCCGAGGCCGCCGGCGGTCCGGCGCGTGAGCCGCGAGGTGCGCGTGGTGCTCGGGGGCCAGGTCGTCGTCGAGACCGACGACATCGTCGAGGTGCTCGAGACCAGCCACCCGCCGACGCTCTATCTGCCGCGATCCGCCTTCGCGACAGGCGTTCTGGTGCCCGTCACCGGCTCGTCCTGGTGTGAGTTCAAGGGCAAGGCGTCGTATGCCGATGTCGTCGCGGGAGCGGTCACCGCCCCTCGGGCGGCGTGGTGGTATGCCGCACCGGCCGCGGGCTACGAGGCGCTCCGCGATCGGGTCTCGCTCTATCCGGGGCGGATGGACGAGTGCACGGTCGACGGCGAGCGGGTGACCGCGCAGCCGGGCGACTTCTACGGAGGGTGGATCACGTCCCGCGTGACCGGGCCCTTCAAGGGAGCACCGGGGACCCTCGGATGGTGATGCCCACGGGGCGGAGGACCGCCGAACGCGAGCCCGGCGCCTGGCCGCGACGCATTGCGCGCCTCCTCCTGGGCGCCTTCCTGGTCTTCGCCGGTGTCGCGCACCTGACGTTGGCGCGCGAGGAGTTCCGGGCCCAGGTGCCGCCATGGATGCCGCTGGACACCGACCTCGTCGTCGTCGTGTCGGGCGTGGTCGAGATCGCGCTCGGGCTGGCCCTCTGGCTCTGGCGCGGATCGCTCATCGGATGGGTCGTTGCCGCCTTCTTCGTCGCGGTGTTCCCCGGCAACCTGTGGCAGTGGCTCGAAGGCCGGGATGCCTTCGGCCTGGACACCGATCGGGCGCGCTTCATCCGGCTCTTCTTCCAGCCGGTGCTCATCGCGTGGGCGCTCTGGTGCACCGGCGCCTGGCGGAGCTGGCGTGCCACGCGCGAGCATCGACCGTAGCGACGCTGGACCCGTCGACAGAGGAGGTGTGCGCCATGCGCCTGCGCTATGCGATCAACGTGACCATCGACGGGTGCGTCCACCACGAGGCCGGACTGCCGCCGGACGAGGAGTCGATGGCCTTCTGGACCGACGAGGTGGCCTCGGCGAGGGCGCTGCTGTGTGGCCGGCGGACCTATGAGCTGATGGAGTCCGCGTGGCGCCGGCCGGCCACGGGCCACCCTGCTGTCCGGGCTGCGCCAACGAGTCACCCTATGCCGCGCGGCCCGAGTCGATCTATTCGCTGGGCAAGCACCTCGAGGAGACGATGACGATCGAGCTGGTGCGCTGGCATCCCGATCTCACCATCACGGCGCTGCGCTTCAGCAATGTCATGGACGTCGAGGACTATGCGGCCTTCGACGCCGACGCCCGCGCCCGCAAGTGGAACCTCTGGAGCTACATCGACGGACGCGACGGCGCCCTCGCGGTGGACTTGGCGCTGGGGCGGAGCGGGCCGGGGTTCGAGCGGTTCATCATCGCCTCACCCGACACCGTGATGACTCGGCCGAATGCCGAGCTGCTCGCGGAGGTCTTCCCCGACGTCGAGGTGCGCGGCGAGATCGGCGAGCACACGACGCTGCTGTCCATCGACAAGGCGCGGCAGCTGCTGGGCTACGACCCGCAGCACTCCTGGCGCGACGAGGTCCAGTAGGGCCGGGCGGCGGTGACTCGGGGACCCGCACTCAGTGCTGCCACGCACCGAGCGGTTCATGAGCTCTCAGACCCGCCCTGACTGATGCGCCCAGAGCGCGATCTCGACGCGATTGCGGACGCCCAGCTTGGCCATGATCGAGGCGATGTGGCTCTTGACCGTGGTCAGCCCGATGAAGAGGTCCGCCGCGATCTCGGCGTTGGTGCGGCCTCGAGCGAGGAGGACCAGGAGCTCCTCCTCGCGCTCGGTCAGGGGATCGAGAGGTTGGGCGACGGGCCGAGGTGAGTGCTCGACAAGGGTCGCCAGGAGTCGGCGCGTCACGTTCGGTGCGATGAGGGCGTCACCTTTGGCGGCCGCGCGTACGGCTTGGACGAGCAGGTCGGGGCCGGCGTCCTTGAGCAGAAAGCCTCGAGCGCCCGCCCGCAGGGCGCCCAGGACGTACTCGTCGAGATCGAAGGTGGTGATCACGACCACCGCCATCGGATCGGCCACGCCGGGGCCGGCCAGTCGCCGGGTGACCTCGACGCCGTCGAGGCCGGGCATCCGGATGTCGACGAGCAGGACATCGGGCCGCAGCCGGGTGGCCACCTCCACCGCCTGTATGCCGTCCGCGGCCTCCCCGATGACCTCGATTCCCGCTTGGGCCCCGAGGATCATCACCAGTCCGGTGCGCACAAGGTCCTGGTCGTCGGCCACGACGACGGTGATGGTCATGACGAAACCTCCACAGGGAGAACGGCTTCGACGACCCAGCCACCAGTGGATGCTGGACCGGCGGTGAAGGTCCCGCCCAAGAGGTGGGCGCGCTCGGCCATGCCAGTCAGGCCGAGGCCTGGCTTCACCGAGGCGCCTGGTTGAGCCTGCCCGTCATCGGTGACGCGCAGGCGGACCTGGTCTGCCGCTCGCGTCACCGCGATCGTCACCAGGGTCGGGACGCGCGCGTGGCGAAGGCAGTTGGTCAGCGCCTCCTGCGCCATCCGATAGAGGGCCGTGTCCACCGGGCCGGGCAGGTCAGAGACGTCACCGGTCAGTGAGACCTCAACCGGGGGCGGAGGACCGGTTCGCGACAGCGTGACGAGGTCGCGAACTCCAGGAAGCGGTGCATAGGCCTCGTCGTCGTCCTCTCGGAGCACTCTGACCATGGCCCGCATCTCCGCGAGCGTGCGCTTGGCCTCGTCCTCGATCGTCGCCAGCAGCGGCGCCACCTGGTCGGGTTGGGATCCAGCCACCACAGTGCCGGCTTGGGCCTGCACTGCGATCGCCGAGACATGGTGGGCGACGGTGTCGTGCAGCTCGCGGGCGAGTGCCAGTCGCTCCTGGGTCCTGATCTCTTCGCGCTGTCGCTGCCAGAGGTCTGCGCGGGAGCGGACGACGGCGGCGGCCGTCGCGATGAGCAGGAGCAGCAGGGTGCCACCGATGAGGTCCGCCGGGCCGGCGTCCGCGGCATACATCCCGAGCGCCACGACGGCGGCGACCCACGGCATACCGATGACGATCTCGCGCCCAGATCCCCAGCGGGCCAAGGCGTAGAGGAGGACCAAGATGAACATCATCGCCGACGAGCCGAGTTCGGCTGTGCCCGTCAGCAGTTGGACGACCGAGAGGAGACCCGCGGCGCCAAAGCCGACCACGCACGCGGTGAGCGGATGGCTACGGCGCCACAGCAGTGCGGGGATGACGGCCATGGCCAACAGGGTGACCCACGGCTGACCCGGGGCGGCCGGGCGCACGAGCACCTCGAGCGCCGCGGCGGCCTCGAACGCGCCGGCGAGCAACCAGTCAGCACGGCCCGTCGGCGGAGCACCGACGGGCCGCGGCTCACGCCAGACCTGGCGCCAGCGGGATCTCACCGCTTCAGGCTAGGGACCGCGGAAGCCACTCGCCAGCGCCAGGAGGTGCGCACGATCCAGAGCAGGATGACGAGTTCGAGCGCGAAGCCGAGCCCGTAGTAGAGGAGCCACTCGCCGCCGCTGAGGTTGAAGGCCATCCACGGGATCAGCAGCGCGGCCACGACCAGGTTGGTCCACCGGTTGGCTCGCGGAGCGAGGGTCGTCGAGAGCAGGATCATCATGATCGGCACCGCGGAGGCCGCGAGCGCGCCGGCGAAGAAGGTCTGCGTGATCTCGAACGTGTGGACCGTGCCCTCGAGGATTCCTGCGACGGCGCCCGGCTTGTAGAGCCCGAGGACGTCGACGTAGATGTAGAGGCACATGAAGCTGGTCCAGGCGGCCGCGAGCTGAAGCTGTCGGGGCACCCTGACGGTGCTCTCGGGGCCAGCGGTGGTGCCGGGCGCGTGGACGGTGGTGGTCTGCGAGGTCATCGGGGAGTCCTTCGAGTGGGTGGCGGGGGCTGGTCCACCACGATGCCCCCGGCGCCGCGACCGATTCATCCGCCCAGAGGCCGGTCCTCGACGGCCAAAAGGAGGAGCGCGATTGACGGGCGTTCGATGCGGCGGGATCCGGCCCGTCAGGCCTTCGGGGCGAAGGCGGCCGTGAGAGCGGCGAGCATGCTGCCACGCAGGCTACGGACACCGGCCGCTCCCTCGGTCCCGGGCAGTGCGTCGGCGCCGTGGAACAGGCTCGGCTCGACATGGACCTCGACGGCCACGCCCGCCGCCCGCAACCGGTCGGCATACGCGAGGTCCTCCTCGTAGAAGAGGTCGAGGTCGCCGACCCCGATCCACGCCGGGGGCAGCCCGGTGAGGTCCGCGCGGCGGGCGGCCACGGCATACGGGCGGTCCTCCCGTTCGCCCGCAGGGTGACCGAGGTATGCCGTCCAGCCGAGTCGGTTCGCCTCCGGCGTCCAGACGAGGTGGCCACGGTCGGCGGGACCGTGATCGAGGGTGCGGTCGTCGAGCATGGGGTAGAGCAGTAGCTGGAAGTCGACCGGCACGTCATGGTCGAGGGCCCACTGGGCAAGCTCGGCGGCCAGTCCGCCACCGGCGCTGGCGCCACCGACGGCGACCCTCGTCGGCACTTCCGCGCCCGCGCAGTGCTCGCGCAGCCACGCGAGGGCGGCCGCGCAGTCGTCGAGAGCGGCGGGGAAGGGATGCTCTGGAGCCAGCCGGTATGCCGTGCTGAGGACGGTGACCGAGGCGGCATCGGCGAGCTGCTGGGCGAGGGCGTGATCCTGCATGGGTGCGCCCATGACGCGGCCACCGCCGTGGATCCAGAGCAGGGCGCCGCGAGGAGTGCCCGAGGCGGGCTCGTAGCGGAAGGCGCTGACCGAGCCGGTGGCGGTCGGGATGTCGACGGGGATCGCGTCGGTCGTGGCGAGAGCGCGCAGCAGGGGCATGGCCTTGCGCAGGATGGTCAGCATGGCGGGGCTCGGGTTGAGGGACAGGTAGGCCGCGGGCACGCGCAGGTCGGGCGCGGCTCGACGGACCTGCCGGTGCTGGCGCGCGAGGGCGACCAGCTGGGTGCCGGCGAGGCCGACCGCCCCGAGGGCGAGGGCGCGGCGGAAGATCGCGGTCATGTGAGCTCCTTGGAGGGTGACGAGCCGATGCTCAGGGGAAGGTCGGGAGCAGCGCCAGGCGCGCCAGATGGCGGGCGGCGGCACTCGGCATACGGACGAAGGAGATGCCCGGAGCGCCGCCGTCGCCGCCGTCGCCACGGTCGGCGAGGGTGAGGACGGTGAGGACGTCACGGGCCTCGCCCAGGTGGTCGCGCCGGATGGGACCCAACTCGATGCGCCAGCCGAGGCGGGTGAGGAGGGAGGCGACCTCATCGAGGAACGCCTCACGCGCTCCGTAGCCCCAGCCGGGCTCACCGCGGGGCTCGGGTTCGACCTCAGCGGCGAGGAGCAGCAGGGTGAGGACGCGCTCGTCGGCGGCCGCGTCGCCGCGCACGTGGAGCAGTCCGGCGGCCATGGCCGCCGCGAGGGCACGGATGTCCCCCGCCGCGCCCTGGCCCTTCTTCGTCAGCAGGAGGCGGCCGTTGCGAGTGCGCAGCAGGCCCGCCTCGACGGCAGCGCGTCGGACCACGGTGATCTCGGGAGTGTGCTGCTCGCGGTTGCCCTGACCGAAGCCCCAGTCCAGACCCCCCTCGGTCCACAACCGTCGGCACGCCTGGGGCTCCATCCAGCCGGCTTTGGTCAGCCGGATGCCGTCGGGTTGGGCCTGGTCGAGCAGGACGACCCACGGACGGAGCAGCGCCGCGAGATCGGCCTCGCTGGGCGGATCCACCTCCACCATCGCGGCGGCCAGGAGGGCGGCGAGGTCGACGACCAGATCCGGCGGGGCCTTGTCGACGACAGCGACGTAGGCCGGGTGCATGCCAGCGAACGGATCGTCGCCGTCGGTCCCGAGGCTGGCGAGCAGGGTCGCCGGGTCGGCGCCGACGAGAGCGAGGGCGAGGTTGATGTCGTCGACCTCGACGGCCTCCGGGTCGACATCGGGAGCCAGCCAGTCGGCATACATCCGGTGTTCGCCGGTGAGCGCTCGAGGGTCCGGGTTGGCGCGAAGGAGGGCGGCGAGCTCGTTCCAGGTGCGGATGCCGCCGACGTCCTCCGGAGGGCAGGCGCGAACCGCCTTGTGGCACAACGCATCTGGGTCTTCATCGGTGGCGGGCCGGATCGTCTCGACGGTGATGGTGTGCGCCCAGTCGTCGCCGAAGTCGTAGGTGTAGAAGAGGCGGTCGCCCGTGGTGCGCAGCACCTGGTCGAGGCGCACGTCGGCTTCCGGGGTCCCCTCCTCGCCCTCCTCGAGGTCGAAGGCCGTGACGAAGTGCTTGCCGGTCCACCGCTGCTTGCGAGGGCCGGGCTCGAAGTGGTGGAGGTGACTGTCGGTCCACCCCATCGCAGCTTGCAGGTAGTCGTGGGTCTGCTCCAGGGTCAGGTCGCCACGAAGCGAGAGCCGTCGCCAGATGGGCGGCTTGGCCTCATCAAGCGCCACCTTGACCGTCAGGAGGAGCGGCGTTCGTGGCGGAGGAGCGACCTCGATCCGGGGGTCCGGGCGGCTCGGGGTGCCAGCGCGAGCGATTCCGCCGGGGCCGAACGCCAGCTCGAGCAGCGCGTGCCGGACCGCGGGATCCTGGGGATCGAGTCCCAGGCGGGCGAAGAGGTCGTCGGCGCGCGGCATACGGGTAGTCAACCAGCGTAGGCCGGCAACGTCACCGGCCAAGAACGGCAATCGAAGGTAGACGACACGCCACCTGCCCGACGAGCTCGCGGCGTGTCGTCTACTTCCGACTGTCTCAGGCCAAGGGGTTGACCCAGCGCACGCCGGGGAAGCGGCCGAAGTCCGCGTCGTTGGAGTGGATCGCCCCGTCGAACTCGAGAGCGTATGCCGCGAGCTGGGCGTCCGTGGTCAGGTTCGCCCCGGTCCCCACCTCGGCGAGGAGGTCGAGCGTGCGGCGGACGTGCTCCGGTCCCGGGCTGAGGAAGGCGGCCTGAGGGCGGGCCAGCCATTCCTGGACGTATTCGCCCGCCGACGCCACCGACAGGGGGCGCGAGTGGATGCGCGCACTGGTGCCGAGCCGGACGAAGCCGAAGATGGCCGGAGCGGTGAGCCCGACCTGCTCGGTGCCGTTGAGCACGTCGGTCAACCAGTCGCGGGCCCGGTCATGGAGCGGGTAGCCGTCGAAGACGGCATACACCAGGAGGTTGACGTCGGGGACGATCATGCGTGCGGGGCGGACGTGAGGGCATCGTCCTCGAGCTCGTCCGCCAGCCGGTTCAGCGCCGTGAGGTCGACCCCGGGATGGACCTCGGAGTGGTGCACGCGCACGCGATAGGCCGGCGCTGCGGGAGCGCCCTGGGCCAGGCCCCGGCGCACCGCGTCGTTGACGACCTGCTTGAAGCTACGGCGCTCGCGGTGCTGGGCGTCGGCGATGAGGCGTGCGACATCGTCGTCGAAGGTCACCGTCGTGCGCATGCTTGCATCATAGCATCATGCCGGAGAGCATCATGATGCTCTCCGCATGATCCGTCACGGGAGACGGCGCCACAGCCAGGTCGCGTAGGAAGTGACGACCAGATGCTCTGCTACCTCCAGCTCCTCTCGCCGTGACCGCCGTGGCCTTCGGGCTCAGCGCTCGAGCGCGCCCTTGCCCGCCATTATCTTCTCCCGGGCCTTGGCTGCGCGATCGGCGCGGGTCTTGGCCTGCTTGGCCCCGCCGATCTGAAAAGCCCAGCTCTTCTGGCGCCCGGGCGTGAGCGCGTCAAAGGCCTGGGAGAGCTCGGGATCGGAGGCGAGCGCCTCGACGAGCTCGTCCGGCAACTCGACCTCCCGGCTCGGTTGCGGCGGCCGGAGGCCCTGCTCCGCATTGGCCATCGCCTCGCGGATGTAGTCACGGATCGTCTCCGCGTGCTCGGCGACCTGACCCAGGGCGGTGAAGCGGATCAGGGTCGGGTGCTCACTGTTGGGTCCGGCCGTCTCCAACAGGCCCTTCGGGTCCTTGAGCAGCGCACCGTCCATGAAGGTCAGTCGGTGGTCGTCCCGGAACGCGCCGAGCATGGCCACATTGCGGCCGGCGTGCATGTAGGTCGGGTGCCCCCACTTGACGTGCTCGGTCAGCCCTTCGGCGAGCAGCATGGCCCGGAGTTCGTCGATGTCGTCGATCCAGCGCCGGGTCGAGCAGTCAGGCGTGCCGAACCGGTCGCAGCGCCCACACCCCTTGGTGAAGTAGTCCTCGACGTCGGTGATCATCGCCATGAGCGTCGATCCTGTCAGGTCTCCGGGAGCTCGGCGAACGCCTTCTTGGTCGCGGTGTACCAGCCCATCCCCTTGATCGGGTTGCGCCAGCGCGCCTTCATCGCGGCCGCCGCCTCAGCGTGGTCGCTGTCGCCAGCGGCCACGGCCTCCCTGAGGTGCCGGTCCTGGGCCTTGATGATCTCGTCGGCGGTGGCCGCGGTGTGGGTGAGCCCACACGGGCCGCCGAGCTGATGGCAGGTCATGGTCTTCATGTCTTCTCTCCTGTGAGTGGGTGGTGGGTCACTCATCTGACGACCGCCGATTCTCCGATGTGACCGCCTCAGGCCTTGGGTCGGTCAGTGGGCTCGCCTCGTCGGCGACGCGCGACGCTCGCCACCACCTCCGGGTCAGCACGGAAGACGATGCCCGACACCTTGCCGTCGTGGATCGTGAAGTCGAAGGCCACTCGTGCGACGCCCCGGTGGATCCACGCGGCTCCCGGGCGCGCCCCGATGAAGACGGGCAGGGCGGCCCTGGCGCCGCCGTCGAACATGGCCGCCACTCTGCGAGGGCGACCTCCTCGAACGGGTCCAGCCCCGTGCCCGAGACGGCCAACCCCTCTCCGTATGCCGTGGACTCCGCCGGGTCCGGCACTCGCGCCCGCAGGCGGTCCAGACACAGGCGCGTGGTCACCGTTGTCAGCCAGGCCGGCAGGCTGCGGATGCCGTCGGGGTCGGCGCCGTGGAGGCGAAGCCATGCGGTCTGCACGATGTCTTCGGCCTCGTGGCGGTCACCGAGGATGCCGGCCGCCAGCCGCACCAGCCGCGGCCGCTCGACCTCGAACTCGTCACTGGCTGCCACAACTCCCCCTCCACTGCCACCGGCGGTGGCCCACCTGAGTGACGATTCGAGCGGCACTGTCGTGACCGCCGGCTGCACCTGGGGACAACGCACGGTGAGGTATGCCGCGGAGCCGGGTCACGGCATACCTCACCTCTGGACGGGATGGGTGCTCAGGCTGTCCCGGCCGCCGCGACGTCCGCACACAGGACGCCGCGGTTGTCCTCGGCGTCGGCGACAACCGTGAGGGCGGGAGATTGGCTGTCATCGACGACGGTCCCTCCGGCGGCAACCACGGCGGCGATCCTGTCCTCGACGATCTCAGCCGGCACATAGACCTCGACGTGGAACCGTGACGGCTCCGCGCCGTCCTGAGGTGCATCGTCGAACCAGAGATTGGGGATGCGTGCCGTGGCGTCCCGGACTTCGTCCCCGGGCGTGCCCCGACCCTGCGACGAGGAGTCACCGGTGAGCAGCGCCGCCCACATCGGGGCGATGGCGCCCGAGGTGATCGCATCGAGCCCGAGTTCGAGTTCCGTGACGGAACTGGGGTCGGCTCGCAGCCCCTGCTCGGACGCGATCTGCTGGATGCGACGGGCCAGGTCGACATCCTGCTGCGTGACCCATTCCACGATCAGCTCCTCCCCGTCGTCGGTGCGGTAGATCGCATCAGCGGTGACGAGTTCGAGATCGACGTGACCGGCGCCGATGACGGCTCGCGGATGGTGTCCGCCGGGCGGAATGACCGCCGCAACGGCAGCCATGAATTCGACCCCGGCAGCGAAGTCGTCCACGACGTAGCGGGCGTGGATGCCCTGCGCGAGTTTGCGCCAATCCGTGAGGCCGGCCGCCGCGATGTCTTTCCCCGGCATCATCTCCATGCCGAACCACGCTAGCGCGGCGGTCCGTCAGTCGTCCGGGAGCGGAGCGCCCTCTTTCCTTGGTGGGAGCGTCGTTCAGCTGACCGCGGGGCCCAGCCCGGCGAGGTAGGCGGCCACGGCATCGGTGGACCACCGCTCCTCCAGCTCGGCCGAGATCCGCTCGGCCGCGGTCTGGGCGCGCACCGCCACCATCGACGGCAGCTCTCGCCATGACGTGATCTGTGCTTCGGCCATGGAGCAAGCCTAGGGGGCACGGGGCCCGCCCTGTGGGGCACCAGGGGGCCGGTATGCCGTGGAGCCGGCACCCGGCATACCTCGCCTCACCTGCGGGGCCGGGGCACACTGAGGGCACCCGCCCCGCGAGAGGACTGCGAATGAGACTTCTGCGCTACGCCATCAATGTCACCCTCGACGGCTGCGTCCACCACGAGGCGGGAATCGCTCCAGACGAGGAGTCGATGGAGCACTGGACGAGGGCGATCTCCGAGGCCGGCGGGCTGATCTACGGGCGCCAGACCTACGAGATGATGGAGGCCGCGTGGCGCCGCCCGTCCGACGGAGCGTGGCCGACGTGGATGCAGCAGTGGGATCTGCCCTTCGCCGAGGCCATCGACGCCGCACCCAAGCACGTCGTCTCCCGCACCCTCGAGCGCGCCGACTGGAACGCGGAACTGATCCGCGCAGACCTGGCGCAGGCGGTCGAGCGGCTGAAGGGCCAACCGGGTGGGCCCTTGCTCGCCGGCGGCGTGCGCCTTCCCGTGGCCCTGGCTGACCTCGGCCTGATCGATGAGTACGAGTTCGTCGTGCAGCCCGTGGTCTCCGGTGGCGGCCCGCGGCTGCTCGAGGGCCTGCGGGAGCGACTCAGCCTGGACCTGGTGGATCGACAGGCTTTCGCCTCGGGCGGCGTGGTCCTGCGTTATCGAGCGCCCTCGTCGAAGACCTGAGGGGTCAGGCCGGGCGAACGCGACCCGTGTGGGTGAGGCGGCGCCCGCGCAGCCAGGCGAAGCGCGAGGGCCGGGGAGGGCAGGACGCCTCGCACGGAGTCGGCAGGGCGCGGAGGTCGGCGGCGATGCGCTCGAGGTCGCGGTCGGCGGGAAGGGCGGCGTAGCGGCTGTAGCTCGTGTTCATGCTGTCGAGTGTGTGCGCCCCCTATTGATCAGCACAAGCGAAGGTTTCTTCACAATCATTCAGTCAGAGCGTATGTTTGCCGCATGATCGACGTGACCCGTCTGCGTGTCTTCCGCGCCGTGGTGAGCTCGGGGACGGTCCAGGCGGCCGCCACCAATCTGGGCTACAGCCCGAGCGCGGTCAGCCAGCACCTGGCCGCCCTCCAGCGCGAGACCGGATTGACCCTCTTCGAGAAGTCCGGCCGCGGCATCGCCCCGACCCCGGCGGGGCTGGCGCTGGCCGCCGGCAGCGAGGAAGTGGTCGAGGCCCTCGGGCGGCTCGACGGGCTCGTCGAGGACCTGCGCGAGGGGCGCAGCGGCACCCTGTCGATCGGCACCTTCCCTTCGGCCGGTCAGTACTGGATCCCCGAGGTCGCACGCACGTTGAGCGCCGAATTCCCCTCTCTGCTCATCAATCTCGACCTCATCGACGTCATCGACGGACCGCGCTCGCCCTACGACATCGAGCTGCGCGCCGAGGATCCGCAGCTCGCGCCGACGTCGGTGGAGGGCCACCGCCGGATCGAGCTGCTCGAGGAGGCCTATGTCGCGATCCTCCCCGCCGGCCACCCCCTGGCGGACCGGGACGAGGTGGCCCTGAGCGACCTCGCCGGCGAGCGCCTGATCGCCGAGGGCATGGCGGACACCACCTGCTCCGGGATCCTGCGCAGGGCGTATGCCGCCTCGGGCGCCGCCCCGCGGTATGTCGCCCGCTCCAGCGACCACCACGCGGCGGTCGGTCTGGTCGCGGCCGGCGTGGGCATCACCCTGCTGCCACGCCTGGCCATGGGCCCGCTGCGCGAAGGCGTCGTCGAGCGGCCCGTGGCCGGTGAGGCGGCACCGCGGCGACGCATCGTCGCCTTCGTCAGCGAAGCCGCTGCTCCCCGCAAGGCCGTGGTCCGCGCGGTGGCGCTGCTGCACGAGGTGGCGCGCCGACGCGAAGCCGCGGCAGCGTGAGCCGTGGCTGCATGCTTGGACCGATGACCTCCGCAGCAACGACCGCACTGGCGACCCTCGAGCGGATCGCCCCGATCACGGTCTTTCTTCTGGCGATCGCGGTGGTGGCCGAACTGAGCGATCGGTTCGGCGTCTTCGACGTCGTCGGTCACTGGCTCGCCCGTCGAGGGCGGCATCGAGCGTGGCTGCTCTGGCTGCTCTTCGCCCTTTTCGCGGTGAGCTGCACGGTGTTCCTCTCCCTGGACACCACGGCCGTCCTGCTCACCCCGATCGGGCTGGCCATCGCCCAACAGATCGGCGTGCCACCGCGGGCCTTCGCCCTCACCACGTTGTGGATCGCCAACACCGGATCGCTCCTCCTGCCGGTCTCCAACCTGACCAACCTCCTGGCGCTGGGTCGCTTCGAGCAGTTGGGGATTGGGCATGCCGGCTACGTGAGGCTGGCGTGGCTGCCCGCTCTCGCGAGCGTCCTTGCCACCCTGGCCCTGATCCTGGTGATGCACCGCCGGACGCTCGCCAGTGGCTACACCATCGACCCACCGTCGGGGCCGCACGACCGGACCCTGCTCGTCGTCGGGATGGTGGTCTGCGCGATCGTCGGGCCCGCCTTTGCCATCGGCCTCCCTCCGTGGTTGGTGGCGCTCGTGGCGGCCGCGGTGCTCGTGATCGCGGCCGCGACCCGAGCCCCGGACCAGCTGCGCGGACTCCCGGTGCCGTGGCTCATGACTGCGGCGTTCAGCGCGCTCGCGACCGTCGTCGCCCTGGCGCACGCGGCGGGCTGGCTCGCCTGGCTGACCGGACTCATGGGTCAGGGCAGTGACGCCGCGGCCCTCTTCCGCGTGGCCGGTGTCACGGCGCTGGCATCCAACGGGGTCAACAACCTGCCGGCCTATCTGGCGGTCGAGCCGGCCGTGGCCGAGCACCCGGCCCGGCTGTTCGCGGCGCTGATCGGCGCCAATGCCGGCCCGCTGGTCACGCCGTGGGCGTCACTGGCGACCCTCTTGTGGTTGCAGCGCTGCCGAGCGGCCGGCGTCCAGTGGCGGCCGCATCGTCTGGCGCTGGCGGGGCTCGTGTGCGCCCTCATCGCCGTGGGCGCAGCGACGTTGGCCCTCTGGCTGCGCTTCTGAGTCGTCGCCAGGGGTTCCCGGAGGGGATGGAGTCAGGCAGCGCGCGTGGCACTGGCGAGGCGATGGGTGATGACTGCGGCGGCCAGTCCGGCGACGAGAGGAACGATCATCGCGAAGCGAGCCGATCACGTCGAGCTCGTCGCTCAGTCGCTGGTCGAGCTCTGCGTCATGACCGCCGATCGACAGGGGTGCCGCCCCGCTCCGGGAGGCGGGAGCTCGACTCACCCGTGTTCACTCCGGTCGCGTCCATCGCACTCCGGGGAACCGGTCGAAATCGGCATCAAAGGTCACGATCGTCCCGCCCGTCTCGAGGGCCAATGCGGCCAAGTGGGCGTCCGTGGTCATGTTGCCGGCGGTGCCCGCGTCGCTGAGCAGCCTCATCATCAGGTCGAGGTGACGCTCCCCGGGGTGAACAACGCTGGCCGTGGGGGCATCCAGCCAGCCACGGACCAGGTCCCGAACCTGATCCACCGCGAGCGGGCGGGCGAACAAGCCAGCGCGGGTGCTCAGTCGCACCACGGCGAGGAGCGCCACCCACGCAAATCCGACGGGTGCGCCACCGCTCAGGCTCGCGTCCAGCCAGCGCTTGGCCACGACATGATCGGGCGCGGAACTGTTGATCGCATTGAGCAGGACGTTGGCGTCGACGATCCTCATGCCCCGCGCCGCAGCGTGCGCGCCAGGTCCTCGTCCTCGAGGTCACCCGCCAGCTGGAGTGCCTTCGTCACGTCAACCATCGGCACGCCGAGGTCAAAGACGGGAGTGCGGTATGCCGTGTCGGCACGACCCTCTGCTCCGTCTCGAATCGCGTCGTTGAGGGCCCGCTTGAAGGAGACGCCCTTGACCCGCATCCGCTGTCGGACCAAGGCTTCAGTGTCCGGGTCGAGAGTGACCGTGGTACGCATTTTGACAGCATAGCATCACGCTTCTTGATGTCATGCTGCTCGTCGGCCGCCGGACTGAGTTCGCGCACAGCCATGGCGCTCACCGACACAGGGGTCGAGTCGCTCTGGCCACACTCGCCGATGCAAGGAGGAACGCCAAGGGCACGGCGAAAGCCGCAGTCACTCCGTAGGCCTGACCCACACTGCCCAGAGCCGGGCCGACAAAAATGTTCGACAGGTAGACCACCGAGACGATCATGACCCGTGCGGCGGCGCGCACCGGGTCATCGCCCATCGACGCCACACTCATCGGGAAGCCGAGCGCCAGGCCGATCCCCAACATCGCGAGGCCCGCAAGTGCCCAGGGCTGAACCTCCGGAGACCATGAACAGCGCAAGGCCCGCAGCCGTCAGGATGCAGGAGGTCAGGACCGTCTGATAGCGGCCGATCGCGTCGACGATGACACCGCCGGGTGCTCCGAGCAGCAGGAGGAGTAGGCACGTGAGAGTGAGGTTGCCGGCCGCGATCGTCGACCCGACGAGGGCAAGCGAGACCCAGGCGATGACAAAGCTGACCGCAGACAGTCGCCGAGCCCCGACTCGGTGCAGCAGCGCGCCCGCCGCGCCGATCGCGAGAAGGCTGCCAAGCACCGTCCCCTGCCCGGTGCTGGGTAGCAGTCGAAGAACGAACTACGGTGAGAGACTCGGCCCATGACACGGGACGCTCAAGGCACCAAGCTTCCTGTACAGCGGAAGCAGGCGCGGCCATCGCGAGCTAGGGGCAAGGCGGGTTATCGGAGGCTTGAGGCGGTTCTGGAAGCCGCAAATCTCGTCGTTCAGCGCGTCGAGACCGAAAACGACATAGGTCGCGACGCCTTTGTCGACATCGTGGCTGGCAGCGACGTCACGGGTGGGGTGGTGTGCGTTCAGGTGAAGTCGGGCCCGAGCTACTTCTGGGATGGCCGATGGGTAGTTCCCGGCGAACCCGCTGATTTCACACTGTGGCGGGAAAGTACAGTTCCCATCTTTGGCGTCGTGCACGACCCAGTGACGGACACGCTGCGCTGGGTCGACCTCACCAAGGCCGCAGAATCTGCGTTAGACGAGTACCTATCCCCGGTGGTGAAGGGGCCCTTCGGTAAGGCCTCGGTGCCGGTCCCGGAGGTCAACCGCCTCGACGTCGACGCCCAATCCTTCATAGCGGCCGCTCAGACAGCCTTACGTCGTCGTAGCGGTTCGCACGTGGCCGCGCTTCTGTCAGACGAACTGACAACTGTCGAAGCTGGCATTGCGGACACGTTCGCAATTGGTCGCCACGACCCCGACTCATTCCTCCTGCTTGCGGCCCTCTTCCACCGGCTGCCCAATGAAGTCCGCCGGTACGCCGTTGCGGCACTGGCCATGGCAACCTCGCACCCCGACGTCTTCTGGTCTAAAGACAACTGGATCCCGCGCAGCACCTCGAACGTCCTCCGTCAGCGCGTCCGATGGACCGACGCTGACGTCGTGGCGCTGCTGGCTGAAGTGGACGACAACGGCTTCCAGAGGGGAACGATCGGGCAATCCGTCTACCACGTCCTGGATCTTGACCGAGGCTTCGAGTCTCGATTGCCAAGAATCGCGCTGAACCGAGCTCTGACCGACGATGTGCGTCGATGGGCCGTAGTCCTGTTCCTCTACCGATCGGGAGCGGAGGCACCGTCGGCACTTGAGGCGCTCCTCGGTGAGGACCGCAAACTCAGCAGTCGGGATGTGCTGTTTCAGCCTTGGCGGGACCTGCATGAGATCGACCACTTCGAGATCATCACCGAGACGATCGCAGACTTCGGCCAACTCGACATTTTCTGATCAAGCGGCCGCAACCAACCCTCGTCCTCGGGAGCCAAGGCGCTCAAAAATGGAACTTAGAGTTCATCAGGCAAGAGTCCAATCTTGGCTGCATCTCGACAGCCACTCTTACAAGATTCAGTGCATCTCGACAGTGGCACGAGTCAGGTTAGTGTCGAGATGCAGCGAGGATTGCACGAGTGTGTGCAGGCTACTTTGCGTGATCGACCCAATTGCAGGGGATCGCGCGAGGTGTGTTTCAGCGTCTCTCACGCACGAGCCCGCCGGTCAGGAGATCTCTTGGGCGCGAAGGCGTAGCGCGTTGCCGATCACGCTGACGCTGGAGAAGGCCATGGCGGCTGCGGCGATGATGGGCGACAGCAGGAGCCCGAAGACCGGGTAGAGGACACCGGCGGCGATGGGGATTCCGGCAGCGTTGTACGCGAAGGCGAAGAACAGGTTCTGGCGGATGTTGCGCATCGTCTTCTCGGAGAGGCGGCGGGCGCGCACGATGCCGGTGAGGTCGCCCTTGAGGAGGGTGACCCCGGCGCTTTCCATGGCGACGTCGGTGCCGGAGCCCATGGCGATGCCGACGTCGGCTGCCGCGAGGGCGGGTGCGTCGTTGATGCCGTCGCCGGCCATGGCCACGATCCGCCCCTGACTGCGCAGCCGGGTGACGACGTCGGCCTTGTGGTCGGGCAGAACTTCGGCTTCGACCTGGTCGATGCCGAGGGTGCGGGCGACGGCTTGGGCGGTGACGCGGTTGTCGCCGGTGAGCATGACGACCCGTATGCCGTCCTCGCGCAGTGCCTGCAGCGCGGCTGGGGTGGTCTGCTTGATCGGGTCGGCGATGGCGAAGAGGCCGGCAGCCTGGCCGTCGATGCCGATGTGGATGACGGTCGCCCCGTCGCCGCGCAGCTGGTCGGCGTGACCGTGCGAGGCAGTGGTGTCGATTCCTTGCGATGCGAGGAAGTCCGCGCTGCCGAGGGTGACCTGGTGTCCCTCCACCGTGCCGGTGACACCCTTGCCCACCGGGGAGTCGAAGTCGGCCACCGGCGGAATCTCCAGGCCCTTGGCCGTGGCGGCCTCCACGATCGCATGGGCGAGAGGGTGCTCGGAGGCGCGCTCGACGGCGGCCGCGATGCGAAGCAGCTCGTCGGGGGTGCGGTCGCCGACCGGTTCGGTGGCGGTGACGGTGGGTCGGCCTTCGGTGAGGGTGCCGGTCTTGTCGAGGACGATGGTGTCGACCTTCTCCATCTGCTCGAGGGCCTCGGCGTTCTTGATCAGGACGCCGAGGCCGGCGCCGCGGCCGACGCCGACCATGATGGACATGGGCGTGGCCAGCCCGAGGGCGCAGGGGCACGCGATGATGAGGACGGCGACCGCGACGACGAGGGCGTGGGCGAGCTTGGGGTCGGGGCCGACGAGCGCCCAGACGATGAACGCGACGATGGCGACGACGATCACGATGGGCACGAAGATGCCGGAGACCTTGTCGGCCATGCGCTGGATGGGTGCGCGGGAGCGTTGGGCGTCGGCGACCATGGCGACGATCCGTGCGAGCATCGTGTCTCGGCCGACCTTCTCGGCGCGCATGACCAGGCCGCCGCTGCCGTTGATGGTGCCACCGATGACCGTGTCGCCGGTGGTCTTGGTGACGGGCATGGACTCACCGGTGACCAAGGACTCGTCGACGGCGGAGCGTCCTTCCTCGACGATGCCGTCGACGGGGACCGCTTCGCCGGGGCGGACTCGGAGACGGTCGCCGATGTGGACGTCCTCGAGGGGGACCTCGTTCTCGGTCCCGTCGTCGGCCAGTCGGCGTGCGGTCTTGGGGCTGAGGTCGAGGAGTGCCTTGATGGCGCCGGAGGTCTGCTCCCGGGCGCGCAGTTCGAGGACTTGTCCGAGCAGGACGAGTGTGGTGATGACGGCCGCGGCTTCGAAGTAGACGTCGACGGTGCCGTCGGCGGCGCGGAAGGAACTCGGGAAGATCCCGGGGGCGAGGGTGGCGACAAGGCTGAAGAGCCACGCGACGCCGGTTCCCATGGCGATGAGGGTGAACATGTTGAGGTTGAGGCTGCGGACGGAGGCCCAGCCGCGGACGAAGAATGGCCAACCCGCCCACAGCACGACCGGGGTGGCCAGGACGAGTTGCGCCCAGATGGCCGCCGGACCCGGGATCAGGTCGTGCAGCCAGGGGATGAAGTGGCGTCCCATCTCGAGGATGACGATGGGGATGGTCAGGGCGACCCCAGCCCAGAAGCGACGCGTCATGTCGGTCAGTTCGTGGCTCGGACCAGCCTCTGCAGCCACGTCCACCGGCTCGAGCGCCATCCCACAGATGGGGCACGGTCCCGGTCCCGGCCGGCGGATCTCCGGGTGCATCGGGCAGGTCCACTCACTGGCCGTGGACTGCACACCGGGGGTCTCCCGGGCCTGGTGGGACTCAGCGCCGACGTCACCAGGGGTGAACTTCGCCGGATCGGCTACGAACCGCTCGCGGCAGCGCTCGGAGCAGAAGTGGACCTGCCGACCATCGTTTTCGACGCTGAGTGCCGTGACCGGGTCGACGGTCATCCCGCAGACAGGGTCGGTCACGGCCGAGTTGGGTTGACTGGACGATGGCGCGTGCTCGTGCGTGGAAATGGCAGCCTTCCGATGTCGGTGGGGGCGGGAGCGCGTCCGGGTGTCGGAGAGCGTCAGAGCATTCCCTGCATGGTGGCGATCTCGGCGTTCTGCGCCTTGATGATCGCTTCGGCGAGCTGCTTCACCTCAGGGTTGTCGGTCGTGGTGAGGACCTGTTGCGCCATGGTGACGGCGCCTCGGTGGTGCTGGACCATCATCGTCAGCCACATTCGGTCGAAGTCGGCACCTTGGGCCGTCTCGAGCTTGGCCATGTCATCGCTGCTCATCATGCCGCTGCCGTGGTCCATGCCTCCGCCAGCACTTGGGGCCGCGCCCCAGCTGGACAGCCAGCCGCGCATGGTCGCGATCTCGGGGTCCTGCGCCTTCTTGACGTCGGCAGCCAACGTGCGGACCTCGGGAGAGGCCGTGGAGTTCTTCAGCGCCAGGTCGGCCATCTCGATGGCCTGCTCGTGATGAGGAATCATCATCTGCGAGAACATGACATCGCCCGTCCGGGCGGCGGAACTGCCCGTGACAGCGGGCGAACCCCCGCTGGTCATCGGGCTGGCGCCATGGTCCATGCCGCTCATGCCTGAGTCGTTCGACGTGGTCGAGCAGGCGGACAGAGTGGCGGCGGTCAGTGCGGCGACGAGCACGGCGATGGTGCGTCGGACGGGCTGGCGCATGGGTGACTCCTGGGATGTGGACATGGAAGGGGTGTCGACGGACACGTCCTCCACCCTTCGTTCCCCGCGTTGTCGCGAGACTGTCCTTGTGTTGAGGTTTGGTCAAGGTCGGCCCGACGCGACGTGTTCACCGAGGCGGGCTGGTTGGCCATTGAAGAGAAGAACGCACGCCAGGGTTGCGTTCCCGATCAGCGTGAGCGGTCGGCGTGGTTCATCCAGGTCATCATGATGGCCATCATGGCCAGGCACCCCACGGCATACAGGAGGGCGCCGACGCCGAGGGTGCCGGTGGCGATCAGGACGCCGATGAGGGCGAGCATGGGCAGGCACATGAGCCACATGAGCCAGCCGTGGCCGCGTCCGCGTTGGTGGGTAGCGGGGCGCTCGGTTGGTGCCGCCGGCTCGTGGCTCGTGAAGTCGGCATAGTGATGGTCGGGGGGGTTCGAGGTCATCGTCGGCTCCGTGGTTGAGTTGCGGAAACGCGGGGTCGTCTCCGTCACTTCAGGATTGAGCCCGAGTGTGGCGCTCGGGGTTCGGTCGCGTTCAGATCTGGTCAAGACTTCCGGTTCAGGCAAGCGCGTCGGTGGTGGTCGCGCCGTTGTCGGTGGTGCGCAGGACCCGGTCGTGCAGGGCGACGACGACCTCCACCTCGCCGGAGCCGGATCGGCCGGCCCAGAGCGCTTCGACGGGTCCGACGACGCGTGTGCCGAGGGTCCAGGTGGCGCCTTGGTCGGTGCTGGTGGCCAGCCGGCCGTCGGTCGTGGCGATGACCAGGGTGGACTCGTCGGCCCAAGCGGTGAGGACGGATAGGGCGGGGGTGGTGAGGGTCTGCCAGGTGGCGCCGTGGTCGGTGCTGCGGAGCAGTCCCTTCTCGGTGGTGGCGACCAAGGTGCCGGAGGTGGGTGAGGTAGATATGGACCGTGGTGGAGCGGGTATGCCGCGATCGGCCCATTGCTTGCCGTCGCTGGTGGTCCGCAGCGCGCCGTCGAAGCCGACGACCAGCTGGGGGCCTGCGGTCAAGGCGTGGAAGTCGGATTGCCCGCCGCGGGAGGTGACCTGCCAGGTGCGGCCACGGTCGGTGGAGCGAATCAGCCCCAGGGGTTGCGGCAGGTCGCGGGCCGCGACGCCGGGGTGGCCGGAGGCGTAGAAGGTTCCGTCCGGGCTGACCGTGAACCCCATGAGGTCCATGACGGGTCCGCGCAGGGTCAGGCCATCGGCCTCCTTCGCATAGAGCCCTTCGTGCGTGGCCAGGAGCAGCGTGCCGTCGCTGGGGTCGCGGGCGATGGCATGGATGTGCGTGATGGCGACGGGTTTCGCGCTGGCGCTCGGTGGAGCGGCCACCGAGCTGGGCGGCGTCATGGTTGTTGGGGCTGCGGTCTGGCCCGCAGGGGTCGAGGAGCCGGCGGGGGTGGCCGTTGCGCCGCACGCGGTCAGGGTCGTACTCGCGGCAAGGGCGGCTGCGGCGAGGAGCAGCCGCTTGCCTCGTGGCGTCCTCATGCGACGTAGTTGAGGGCGATCATCATGCCGGCCTCTGCGTGGTAGATGTTGTGGCAGTGGATCATCCAGTCGCCGGCGTTGTCGGCGTCGAGGTCGATCGCGAACGACTGCATGGGGGCCATCAGAACGGTGTCCTTGCGCAGGCCTGAAGGCAGCGCGAAGGTGTGTCCATGCAGGTGCAGGGGGTGAGTCATCATCGTCATGTTGGTGGCGTTGATCCGCAGACGTTGCCCGGCCTTGACGGTGAGGGGCTCGTTCTGCCCGAACGGGGCGCCGTTGATGCCCCACTGGTAGGGCTTCATCGACCCCTGCAGGCTCAGGTCGGCCGTCGCGTCGGGTGACTTGTTGGGCAGCCGGGAGGACTCGGCCGGTTGCAGCTGGGAGCCGATCAGGACCTGCCCGGACAGCTCGGCTGGCGTGACCCCGGGGTCGGGTGCCGCACCCGAACCGGTGCGCAACAGCGCGACGGCTTGGCCGCCGCTGGTCTTGCCGAAGGGTCGGGCCACGAGCGGGAACACGCCGTCCTTGACGGTGACGATCGCGTCGTAACGTTCGCCCATCCCGATGTAGAACGCGTCGACTTCGGCGGGTTGCACGGCGTGGCCGTCGGTCTCGGTGATGGTCATCCGGTGACCGCCGAGCGCGACCGTGAAGATGGTGTCCGAGGCGGCGTTGATCACCCGCAGCCGCACCTTCTGGCCCGGTGTGGCGGTCAGCACGTCCGGGTCGGTCGCCGGCTTGCCGTTGATGAGGAACAAGGGGTACTGGACGTCACCGGCGTCACCCCACGGTGGCGTCCCCATCGACATGCCACCCATCGACCCGTGGTCCATGCCACCCATGCCGCCCATCCCGCCCATCCCGCCAGGGCTGGCGGTGCCGCCGTCGGCGATGAGCTTCTTGAGGACGTCATCGGGGGTGGTGCCGGTGCCGTCGATCCAGTCGTCGAGGACCACGATCCATTCGGCGTCATACCGGCCGGGGTCGGCGGGGTCGTCGATGACCATCGGCGCGTAGAGGGCCCGGTCGAGCTGGACGCCGACGTGCGGGTGGAAGAAGTAGGTGCCCGGGTCGGGGGCGGTGAACTCATAGACGTACTTCGCCCCGGGCTTGACCGGGTCCTGCGTCATGCCGGGCACCCCGTCGGCGGCGTTGCGCAGCCGGATGCCGTGCCAGTGGATGGTGGTGTCGGCGGGGAGCTCGTTGTCCAAGGTCAAGCGCAGGAAGTCACCGGCGGTCGCGCGCACCAGCGGACCGGGCGCGGCCTCACCGTACGCCCACGTGGAAACCTGCCGCCCGGCCAGATCGAGAGTGGTCGGCCTGGCGGTCAGGCTCTGCTCGACCACCTTCTGCCCGGCCGACGGGGAGACCTGTGAGGGGGCACCAAAGGTGCGCGACGGCATACCGGCTTTGTTGCCACCGCTGGAGGTGCAGGCGGACAACGCTCCGACGGACGCGAGGCCGAGACCTCCCATGAGCAGGGTGCGACGAGACAGCAGGGGGTTGGTCACCGGGGGTGGCTCCTTGGTCAGGGTGTCGGGGTCAGTGAATGTTGGAAAGGATGCGGCGGCGTTGCTCGTACTCTTCGACGGAGACCTCGCCTCGCGCCAGGGCCTCCTTGAGCAAGGTCATCGGGTCGGTCTGCGGCGGCGTGCTGTCCTTCGTATGGCGGTCGGGCAGCAGTGAGCGGATCACGAGGATGACCACCAGCCAGAACGCCAGCGTTCCCGATCCCATCACCAGCCACATGCCCCAGCCCATGCCGTTGTTCCACATCATGTTCGGTGCTTCCTTCCATGGGCGCGTGATCAGGTCACCGTCTGTGGCCCGTGACAGCCACGCTCGCGGCAGGACCCGTCGATCCGGTCGTGGTGAGGTTGAGGTTTGACGAAGATCCCCCCATCGAGCGCGGGACCGGGCGGGGTGCACGAGGAGGGCGTGCAGACTGGGCGGCGTGACTGATCAGCCCAGCCCCGCCGCGACCGGTCGCGTCCTGGTGGTCGAAGACGAGGGGACGCTGGCCGGAATGGTGGCGGCGTACCTCTCGCGCGCCGGATTCGAGACCGCGGTCGTGCACACCGGCATCGGGGCCGTGGCCACCGTCCGCGAGGGCGAACCAGATGTCGTCATCCTCGACCTGGGCCTGCCCGGACTGGACGGCATCGAGGTCTGCCGGCAGATCCGCACCTTCTCCGACTGCTACATCCTGATCACCACCGCCCGCAAGGAGGAGGTCGACACCCTCATCGGACTGTCCGTCGGCGCCGACGACTACCTGACCAAACCGTTCAGCGTGCGTGAGCTCGTCGCCCGCGTCCAGACCGTCCTACGGCGCCCACGCACCGGCTCCCGAGCCCATGCGCAAAAGGACGCGACGGTCTGGTCGTTCGGGAACCTGCGCGTCGACCCCGTCGGTCACGAGGTCCACCTCGGCGGTGAGCCGGTCGCGTTGACCCCGACCGAACGAGACCTGCTCATCACCTTGGCCGCTCGTCCCGCGATGGCCTTCACCAGAGGGCAGCTCATCGAGGAGGTCTGGGGCGCCGGATGGGTCGGTGACGAGCACCTGGTCGACGTCCACATCGCCCACCTGCGACGCAAACTCGGCGACGACCCCGACACCGCCCGATACATCACCACCGTCCGCGGCGTCGGCTACCGAATGGGCAGAGGATGACACCCCCGACACGGTTCACCACTGGCCGCGGCCTGGCCAGCCGGCTGCTCGCCGGACAGACGATCGTTCTCATCGCCGGGGCGCTGACCACTGGCCTGGTGGCGGCACTGCTGGGTCCCTCGATCTTCCACCAGCACCTGCTCGAAGCCGGCCACGCCGAGAACTCCCCCGAGCTGGTCCACATCGAGATGGCCTACCGCGACGCGTCCTTCCTGGCACTCGGCACCGGGTTGACGATCTCCCTGCTGGCAGCCGGCATCGTCACGTGGCTGCTGACCCGAAGGATCCGCACGCCCTTGGCCAACCTCACCCATGGAGCCCGCGAACTGTCCCGGGGCCACTACTCCACCCGCGTGAGCGACACCGGCTCCGGGACCGAACTGGACACCCTCGCCGACGCGTTCAACGTCATGGCCGAACGCCTCCAAGGGATCGAGGACACCAGGCGACGCATGCTCGCCGACCTCGCCCACGAACTGCGCACCCCCATCACCACACTGACCGCCTACCACGACGGCCTGCACGACGGAGTCGTCACGCTCGGCCCCGACTCCCAAACTGCCCTCACCGAACAGACCGACCGGCTCGCCCGCCTCGCCGAGGACATCGATGAGGTCTCCACCGCCGAAGAAGGCCGGCTCAGCCTCCAGCCCGAAGTGGTCGCGGTCTCGGACCTGCTGTGGAACGCCGGCGAAGCCGTCCGGGACCGCTACCGCGACGCCGGCGTCAACCTCGCCGTCGACACCACCAGCGCCGCAGGACTCACCATCGACATCGACCGGCAACGCCTCGGGCAAGTCCTCAGCAACCTCCTGAACAATGCCCTGCGCCACACGCCCGCCGGCGGCATCGTCACAGTCTCCGCACGTCAGGTCGACGACGAGATCGACATCACCGTCACGGACACCGGCGAAGGGATCACACCCGAACACCTGCCCCACGTCTTCGAACGGTTCTACCGAGGCGACGCCGCCCGAAGCCGCGACCACTCCGGATCCGGCATCGGCCTGACCATCAGCAAAGCCATCATCGACGCCCACCACGGAACCATCCAGGCCCTGAGCCAAGGCCCAGGGCAAGGGGCGACCTTCGTGGTCACCCTGCCGCGGCGCCAGACCTGACCCGACGGGGCTCATGGCTCCTTCCGATGGACCGAGGCCGAATCCGGTACGGTCGTCGCGAGCTCGTGCTCGAGACCGGACTCGAGAAAGAGCCACCCACCTGTCGTCGTCGACATCGCCTGCACCGGGATGTTCCTCGACAGCCGGCCGGACTTCGTCTCCCGCACCGGCTGCAAACTGCGCGGATCGGGCGGCCCGGCGGCCCATGACCACTCGGATCGAGAACCCCCAGCACACCGAAACGACCACGTCGCTTCACCCACTTGGGCACCGACGGGCCGAAGCCCTACACTGGGCATAACGACACCTCCTGTCTCCTCACCCGGATCAGGTACTTGTCTTACGAGGGCGCTCCGCTGCAACGGGGCGCCCTCGACGTTTGTCTAGTGCGTTGAGCGTAGACCTTCCCCTCTCGCGCCGCCTAGCGTGGAAATCAAGATCTGGCAAGAAGACACGCCGCATAGCCTCCTATGAAACATAGGTAGCGGTTCATGAAAAGTAGCCCCCATCTCGACAGTTAGTGTCGAGATGCAGCGAAGATTGCACGTGCGCGTGGGCGGTACCCTGCACGATCAGCACGCTCCAACCAGGTCGTGCAACATCCACGGTGGCGCGCCGCCGCCGTTAGCGGGCACGTTGCTTGTTCGATCTCGAGAGGCGGCCCTGCAAGTTGTCAGCCTAGGTCCGCTGCCGCCGCGCTGTGATCGATAGATGCGAGGCTAACCTTCTAAACTCGGCAAGACCCAAGCAACGCCCATGACGACAACCAAGAGCGAAACCGCGGCGACCAGAGCCAACATATAGGTTTCTTGCCATCTCCAGAAATTCGACCAACGGCCCGCCGATCTGGTGAAGCTGCCGACGCCAGCAGTCAATGCCACTTCTTCGCGCCGATAGTCCATCCATGCAAACGCCCCCACAACAAGAAGGACCATCGTCACTACACCCACCCCGGCCACCATGAGCAGGGCGGCAATTACCCCAGACCGGGCTAACTCCGGGGCCACGCCCAATTTGCCGTGACCGAGCCACAAGGCAAGGATACCGGTGACAATGGCCGTAGTAGTGCCTTGGTAAAGCGTCAGGAATTTGTGGGCATTCTCATCAATTCTGGCCATCTGAGCCAGAACGTGCTTGTAGCGTTCCAGCAGGAGGTCATCGTAAAGTGCGGCCAAGTTTGCCACCCCCTCCCCGACTTATCCTTGCGGCCTCGATCCTTACCTCGCCGCCGTCACGGCAGGCGAGAATGAGGCGGCTGTCCTCATGCTCGGTGTGAGCCAGTGCCTCGGTACGGAGGCCGAGCTCCACGATGTCGATACCCCATGCACGTGCTGCTGCTTCGAGCACTAACTTGACGGACCCCCGTCGGTGATACCAGTACTCCGCCGGATCCCAGTCGTCTGGAGCAACAGCGTGTTTTGGCAAGAAGCGCTCGTCTCGCGGCTCCTTCAATACTTCGTCGGGATAGAGCCAGCCGGTCCACTGATCAACAACAAGGCATTCAGGAGGCAGGTCCAATACTCGATACTTCGTTGAGTCCGCAACCACCGTCCCCTGCTTGTCGTCGTGGTAGACAAGAACTTCGTATCTTGGGATCAAGTAGACCTCCTGCAGCGGCCTGATCCAGTCTTCGAGTTCCTGAGGGCTCAGTAGCCCTCGGCGTGCAAACGCACAAGGCAGATCCTCGGCCACGACTCCGAGCGACATGGCCAACTGGCCCGCTTCATACCTCGTGGTTGGAGTCGCGTACTCACCCGTGCCACACTTCTCAGCCTGAGAAGCCGCCCATGCTTTCAGTTTATCGGGACCAGCAATCGGAAATGCCTGGGATCGATCCGCCTTCTTCGGCACCCCCACAAGGACCCCCAGCACATTGCGAATGGAGTCCGTCTTCATCCCGCCCACGTACACGTAAGCTTCCGGCGATGGCCACCACCATTGATCGTTTGCCACCAACTCATCCAGCCCCGCAGCAAGCACCGCCCGCCCCACTATGTCGCCCTCATCGTCATAGATGTCCTCTAGATTCGCCGTGAATACAGGTTCGAAGGCGGCGTACATCGCGCGTTCCCACCAGTTGTTCCGCCGCGAAGGACGAAGGTAGAGCCGGTGGTACAACTCTCCGGGACTCAGCGTCTTCCATTCGTTGCCTGCGACGATCTTCTTGAGTTCCCCAGACTCGTCGGACACAAACAAATCAACGTCCAGCGAGAAGCACATCTCGCAAAGAACAACCTCGAAGAGTTCCCATACGGACAGGCGGCTGACCATCTGTTGAAACAAACCGTCGGAGCTTAGCGGCGGATCCCGAAGCACCAGCAACACCTCGGTGCCAGGCTGAGACAACTCCTCATCCGACGCAGCCTGTCGAATCAGAGGTCGAGACCGGAGCCCATCTCGAAATTCGAGAATATGGGTCTCACTGCTTGCCGCCTTCACGGCGAGAGATCGGACCGTTACCTTATCCGCGACCATGAATGCCGAGAAGAACCCGATCCCATATCGACCCGTCGCCTTGAAACCCTTCGAGGCCAGGCCAGGGAATTCCTCCAGTCGCTCCTGTGACGACCACTGAGAATTGCCAAAGTCGGTAAGGAACCTAACCATCTGAGAGGAGGACATTCCGAGGCCATTGTCAACGACTGACAAGTGCCAATCGTCTTCGACCTGCCGTAGTCGCACCTCTACGCGCAGTCCAGTGTTTTCAAATTGAACCCTTCTCGCGCGCACTGCATCGGCAGCATTGGAAATAATCTCGCGGAGCGCCACCAGCGGTTCATCCCCGTAGAGAGTTCGACCCCCCAGTCGCTGAATTAGATCCGGAACCTTAGACACCCGCAGCGACGCGTCCAGTGGCGTCCAGTTCGCGGTTTCGACGAAGCGCGCAAAACGGGCTGGGTCTTCCACGCCGGCCACCGAGCGCGCTCGCATGCGAGGCAACTGCAGGTCGGCGCAAAGCGCGTCGACTCCCCTCAGCTCACCGTCTACCATGCGAAGGGAGTCGTAGGCGACCCACCACGCGGAGCTTTCTTCGACAGTGAAGGGGACAGAGCTTGTGTACTCAAGGCGATCGTCCCGCAGAATCGGCTTAGCCATTCGGGATTGAAAAAGCCAATGGTCATCGGAACTGCCCACCGGCTTACGAAACGCATGGAGGAAGAGCGGCGCCCTGCTTTGGTCAAGATGGCACGCGTCCGCCAAACGCAGGATTGCGGCCAGCTTAACCGGATCTACCGTCCATGCCTGGGGTAGCGACATGGCACCGATCGGGCGGCGCAACCGGGTTGGAAGCTCAGCCACATCATACCAATGGCTCTCTGCGATCTTCCCTATTTGGTGGCCGAACTGCTGCCTTAGTCGCGGGTCTTGCAGCAGGTAGAAGGAGGTGCCAGCCTGACGAAACTCATGCGACATCAGGTTCGATGCTTGTTTCGCGTGATGTCGGCGGAGATACTGCGTTAGGGCCAATTGGGTGGCCTGCTCTTCACTGAGCGCCGGGTTGGCTTCTCTGATAGAGGCCAAACTGTCGGTGTACGAAGATTCTTGCTTTATCTCTTCGAGGCCGCCCGGGTAGGCGACAAGGCCCATTCCCAAGTCGTGCATGAGGAATGCGCACCCGAGCACAAATACCTCTGCGGGTGTAAGCGGGTAGTCCTGTCCGATTACCAGATCCGCCATCTCCCACAGTGCGTCCACGTGTTCGGCCGAGTGGTCGGTGAAGTCTGGCATGCTGCGCGCAATCTCTCCGGCGAGCGGCTTGACTGCTGTGCGCATATTGAGGAAAGCCGAACGGAGCCACTCGCGGTCCTTTTCGTCGGGATCTTGGTCCCGATAGGCTAAGTGCGACCATAAGGAAGTGCGTTCGAATGACTCCACTTAACGCCTTTCTGGTGACTCTGCGGACATAGGGGCCGTCGCTCGGAACACAATCTAGCGGGTCGACGCCGGGGCCGTGCGCGTCGTTGAAGGGTCGGTCCACACGGGCTGGCGCACGGCGCTAGTCAGTGCCAGTTGCTGTTGCGGGTCAAGGGAGGTCTCGAACTGGCGGTAGCGGGCTCGGTCCTTGGCGGTGGGCGCTTTTCCTCGCCAGGCCGGTGAGAGGTCGAGGTGGGCGTGCGCGACGTGGACCCATTGCCAGGTCAGACCGAGGTCGTAGGCGCCGTGCCGAGTGCCGGGCCGGTAGCGGCGGGCCCATTCGTCAAACCAGCGGCTCATCCCGAGGCGGTGCCTGATCTTGGCTTCGGTGGCGCGGTAGTCCCTCCGTGGTGACTCCTCGCCGGCGCGCCATATCCGAGCCTTCCACTCGTCGGCGGTGACGAGCATGGTCGCCGAGCAGGCCCGGGCGCAGCGCACGCCCATCGAGCCGGGCATGCCCAGGGCTTCGGCAGCCGCGGCCCATGACGTGATGTCCGGGTGCAGCCGGACCAGTGACAGGGACGCGAAGCGTCGGACGGTCGCCTCGCCGGAGGAAGAGGCACCCGCGAGGTGCTCGAGGTACTGCTCGTGCGGGATGACCTGGGGGATGACGCGCAGGTTGATCGGCATGAGCGTTCCATCGGATCTGGTCGTGTCGAGGTGGTGGGACAGGCGCCGGTGCGGGGCGCGGGCGGCTATGACGAGCCGAGTCAGGGTGGGAGTCATGACCGTGCGGTCGGCCAGCCAGCCGAGTGGCCCGTCGTTCGTCGTCGGGGTGAGCTCGGTCCACGGCGTCATGAGCGTGGCTGCGGTGTCGAGGTCGTCGGCGGCCAGGATCGTGTCCGCGGTCGCTAGTGCCTCGCCCCGCATGGCGGGGTCGTCGGGTGGGCGCATGCCCCAGCGTGGCCCGCGGGTCGAGGTGCGCTCTGCGGCCACGTGGGCGAGGTCGGCCACCCATGGCGCGAGGCCGTCGGCGCCGGGTCGTCCGGCCAGGTGCAGCAAGAGCGTGGTCAGGTGCCGCAGGTCGGCCAGGTATGCCGCGGGCGTGGCCAGCTCCCCGAGCACCGGAACGCTCTGACCAGTGAGGGCGACGCCGATCCGTTCCTGGGTCGCCAGGATGACCGGGGACGCCGGCACGTCCCCGAGGGTGGTGAGGTCGTGCTGGCACTGCTTGAGCGGCCCCTGGCCGAGCGGGTTCCCGCACACCGTGGCGGCACCTACGCGGCGCAGGTGGGAGTGGCGCTGGTCGCGGAACGGCCGTTCGCACGCCGGGCACTCAGCGACCAGGACGAGGCCGTGGTCGGTGCATGCAGCGACGAGGAGGAGTCGCCACGCGGTCTTCCAAGCACCGGTCTCGGCGACACACGCCGCGCAGATCTGGGTGCCGTGGGCGGGTGTCCAGCCGCGGGCGGCGACCTGTCGGTAGGAGTACCGATCGGTCGGGTCGAGGCGGGTGAGGTCGAGGGCGGTGCCGTCGAAGGAGGCTAGGGTCGCGGCATACACGACCTTCTCGTCGACGCGGGCGAGGGCTGCGAGTCGCGCGATGGTCTCCGGGGAGGGTGCGAGGGTGAGGTAGCGCGTGGTGGCTCCGGTGCGGCGGATGGTCGCGAGGAGCTGGGCGGTGGTGAGGCCGTTGGCGTCGGCCAAGTGCTCCAGCCACGACTCGACCGACTCCTCGGGTCGCGGTGGCACTGAGATGGGCAGGACCGCGTTCACGTCGCCGAGCCCCAAGGTGGGCGCGACCCCCAGGCCCTGTCGTCCGGCAGGCAATCCTGGGGCTCACTTCCCGATCCCTCGCAAGGGTGGGCGTCACGAGGATGTCCACCACGGTCGGCCGGGTACGCGGCCATGGTCGACGAGGGCGCCGGGCTGGGCGTGCCGTTCTTATGCATGTCTAAGGCCGCTTATCGATTCGCTATGCGGGGCTAGACATCCATAAGAGCAATCGTCTGCAGGGGGGTCATGCCGTTCGCCTCTGTCGCGGGTGACGTTGGCGGGCGTGGTCGAGTCGGCCGTTGCGGTAGCCGCGTCCGGCGGCGATGCCGGTGTAACCGGTCAGTTCGGCGAGGTCGGCGCACTCGGTCGCGATGGGGCAGGCCACGCATAGTGCGGCGGGTTCTGTCAGTGCGGCCTGCCGGGCAGCGTCGGTGAGTGAGGCGGCATACGTGGCCTCCCAGCGGGCCCATTCGACGGTGAGGTCTTTGCAGCAGCCGTCTGCGAGGCTCCAGGCCGCGTCGCGGGCCAGGACTTCGCGGCTGATGCCTCTCACCGCTGGCTCCGACGGGAGCCGAGGCACTTGGTCGGGACGTGCGCTGTGGTGATGGTGATGGATTCGAGGAGGTCGGCGTCGGGGCCGTATTGGCACAGGAGTTGGTGTTGGAGGTTGGCGCGTGCCTCGCGGGCGGCGTGCTCGGTGGAGTAGGAGCCGGCGATGTCGTGGCAGTTCCAGACGAGCCATACGCGGGTCACGGAGGCGGGGACCGGGTGAGTCTCGGCGAGGAGCTCTTCGACGAGCATTCGGAGCTCTTCGGCGTAGTGGGCGTAGAAGGTGGCGTCCATCCCGGGGATGGGGGTGTCGTCCATCGCCTGCAGGACCCGTGCGGCGCGGGTACGCAGGTCTTCGTGGTCGGGATCGATGGGGGTCATCCGTACCTCCGGGTGACGCCGGCGATGGTGGCGCGAGTAGCGGGGATGGTGATGAGGTCTGTGTCGGCGAGTAGGCGTTGTCCGGTCTCGTGCAGTACGAGGCGGGTCTCGGGGTCGATGGCTGCGTTGAAGGCGCGCACGTGCCGGTCGGGGACGAGGGGGAACGGGCTGGTCCACATGGGTCCGCGGGTCATGCGTGTCCAGGTCCAGCCCAGGGCCAGGACTCGGGGCTCGTACCCGTCGATCTCGGGCAGGTTGCTCGCCGGGACGGGAAGGCGGGGCAGCGTGGTGATGGGGCGAAGGATGTCGCGACGGCGCTGGTAGTCGATCAGACCGTCGTTGAGGAGCACCCTGACTGCGTCGCCGAGGAGGTGTGCGTCGGTGTGGCTGATGCCGCGTCCGAGGCGGACGCCGTCCAGCAGCCGGCTGGTGTCGGTGGCGGCGGTGCCGAAGGCGAGGGCGGCGCGGCTGGACGAGGGCGTGCCTTGGTGGGTTTGGGTGAGCAGCATGTGCAGCGCGAGGGCGGCGCGGCTGGACGAGGGCGTGCCTTGGTGGGTTTGGGTGAGCAGCATGTGCAGCGCGAGGGCGGCGTGCCAGCGGGTGCGCCAGTCGGAGGGTTTGGGCAGGCCGTCGTCGTCGGGATGCGGCAGCAGAGCGGGGACGTGTTCCGGGCGTATGCCGTGCCGGGCGACCTGGTGCTCGAGCTGGGTGAGGAGCCAACGCAGGCGGCCGCTGTCGGTGGCGTTGAATCCGGCGACGATCGGCCGTCGTGGGGGCGCCGGAGGACGCTGCGGAAGGTACTTGCGTGGGTGGCGTTTCGGTGTGCCGCGGCGGCGGGCGTGGCCTTCGCGGGATAGCTGGTCGTGGAATGCGGTGGAGTGCAGGGCCGGGCCCGCGCTGACCAGGATCGTGGCGACGGTGGCGGGATCTGCGCTGGGGAAGGCGCCCCAGGCCCGGGCGGTCGCTTCGTCGACCGGCGGCAGGGACGAGTGGCGGTGGGGCCAGGTGTCGTCGATGGTCTGGGCGATGAGGGCGCACAGGCGGCGGAACCGGCCGAGCCGGACTCGGGCGCTGTGGTGAGTGATGGACACCTCAGCCAGGTCGATGAGCTCGTCGACGAGGACGGTCAGGTCCCGCGTGGCGTCCACGATCCCGTCTGTCGACGCGGCGGTGGCGGGGATGAGCAGGACGCTGCACTGGCGGCACATCGGTGAGAGCGCGGTCTGCCAGAGCAGCTCACGTCGCCCGGTGCGGGGCGTGCACCGTGGGCAGATCCAGTCGGCCGAGAAGTGAAGGCGCCAGCCGCCGCGGTGGGTGGGGCCCTGACCGCGGACGGTGGGCGGGTAGCGGTCCATCGTCAGCCGCACCGCGGCCGCTGGGTCCAGTCCGGCGAGGGTGGCGAGGGTGTCGAGTTCGCCGGCGGGGACGCCGACGTCGCGGCGGTGGGCCGGCAGGATCCGGCTGCGGGTGAGGCCGTTGGCGTCGGCGAGGCGGGCGGCATACGAGGTGAGCGGTTCCCCCGTCGCGGGGACCGGTCGGACGGGCAGGGCCACAGTCATGACCGGCGCTTCTTGCCCTTGGCCTGGTCGAGTTGACCGTCGATCGAGCGTTCGCTGAGCTTGATCGCGTCGAGATCGTCGTGGGTGATGTGGCTACGCCGGTCGTGGACGGCGTCCAGGACCGAGCCGGTGACGAGTTTGGCCACCTCGCCGACGAAGCCTTGAGTGCGCCGCCAGATATGTTGGGCCAGCTTGGTGACGAACAGGTCCGGTGCCGCATCGGGCAGGTGCTGCAGGGGCCGTTCGGAGGCGGTCGCGAGAAGGTCCTGCCAGGCTGCCTTGTTCTCGATGCTGGCGATCTTGAAGGCGTCCACCGTCATCGTGGTCAACCGGGCGCGGATCTGCGGATCGTCGAGGATGGCGGTGCTCTCGAGGTTGGCGCCGACGAGGATGACGGTGCCGTTGTTGATCTCGCCGAGTTCGGTGTTGAGGAACTTGATGTAGTCCAGGACCTCGCGTCCCTTGGCATTGGTCGAGCGGAGCATGTGGGCGTCGTCCAGGATCACGACTTGCACGCCGTGCATCCGCAACGCATGCAGGACGCGGGTGGTTGTGGTGCGAGCGAGACCCTCGGGCGGGTAGCCCAGGTAGAGGAGGATCAGCGCGTTGATCTCCTTGATCGAGCTCGACGCCATCAGGGTCACGAAGACGATCGGCACCCAGTCCGCGATCATCCCGGGCTTGGGAGACCACGTTGGTCGGGGCTCGTTGACCTGGTCGCCGAGCACGCCTCGATGGACACCGAATCCCCAGTGCTTGAGCAGCGTGGACTTGCCCGCCGAGTACGGTGCAGTGACCGCGACCAACGGCATCGCGCCTGGCGGCCGGAGCCGGTTCGTCTCGACGATGTCGTCGAGGTGGGCCTTCACGGCCTCCATCGGCCTTGAGACGACGACGGTGGCGTTCATCGCCACGCGCAACCGACGGAAGTAGTCGTCTCGGCCGGCTCGAGACCAGCCGTCGTACTCGGCGATGGAGACCGGGTCGGGCCACGCCGGGGGTGGAGCTGTTGCTTGCCGGTGCCAGTCGTGTGCGTCCATGTCACACCATCTCTCGGTAGTCGGGCCAGGGCTCGTCATCGGTCTCCTGGGTGGGTTCAGCGGCTCCCGGCTCGGAACTGTTGTCTGCCGCCGCGGGGGCGGGGAAGCGCAAGACGTTGCCTTGCTGAGCGAGTTCGAGGGCTCGGTGGGCCTCGGCAACCTCGGCGTGGTCGCGTTGGGCTTGTCCCCACCGGATGTATGCCGCGGACAGCTGCGCCCGTGACTCGTCCTTGCCCTTTGGAGTGGACAGGTCGCCGATCTCGTCAATGATCTGGAGCATGATCGTGCGCTTCTTGAGCGCTCGATTCCCGCCGCGTTCTTGGATGCGGTCGTTGACCCGGTCGACCAGGACGTCCACCAGGGGTGCGTCGATGAGATGCCTTCCTCGCCAGCCGATCTCATGGATCCGGTCGGTGTCGGGGTGGCGGAACCAGATACGCGTCATGTCGCGCGGGTCGTGGTGGAACGGGATCGCGCTGTCCTGTTCACGGAACGTCCCTTTGCGGACATGACGGAAGTCCTCGAGGACCTCGTCGTCGTAGGTCAGGTTCTTGAACTCGACCCCGGCGTGGCCGGGCGCGAGCCAGATGATGGGGAGGAACTGGTAGATCAGGTCGGGGTGCACCGGGATCGTGACGCGGCCGGTGATCGCGAACAGGGCATCCCAGTACTCCAGCGGAGTGACACGCCTGCCCGGTTCACCGGGAAGGTGCAGCCCGTCGTGTGGTTGTCTGCTGTAGTCCAGAGTGAGGAAGCGTTGCATGTCGGTGAGGTACTTCTCGGCGGTGCACATCGGCTCGTCGGCAACGACCCCGACCCACGACCCTCGCTCGTAGATGCCGCGCCCCTTGAACGCCTCCGATTGTTGGTAGAAGCGCTGGTAGGTCTCGTGGAGCCTCTCGATATGGGGGTTGTCGCTGGGCTTCTTCCCGCGGCTGAGCTGCAGGGTGATGCCGAACTGGTCGAGCAGCGACCGGAAGTGCTTCCCGACATAGATGGAGCCGTGGTCGGACCGGACGGACGTGGGAGTCACGCCGGGAATCTGGTGTTCTCCCCAGATCTCCAGGTCCGGCTTGGCGACGCCTCGGCGCCCGGTCCGCACCGGGTTGCCGTTGAAGTCCAGCGACTGGGGCACTCCGATCCATCGCCAGTCGTCGATCGTCGGCCCGTCGGGGCCTTTCTCGACCAGCATCGACTGGTGGCGCATCGTGTCGTAGAGCAGCAGTCCGACGTCGACGCCGTTGGCAGAGCGGGGAAAGAGGCGCATCGCGGTGACGACCCGCGATGGTGTGCTCATCATCGAGCCGATCTCGACGCTGACGGGGCGGTCCTGGATCGGGTCCCAGATGAGATTGTCGCCGCGGCAGATGTCGGTGCAGCACTGGGTGCTGTGCTGGGCCGGGTAGCTCGCATGCCCGGAGACCTTGCGCAGACTGCGGGACTTCTGTTGCTTGGTCGTTCTCCCGATGGCCCGCCAATGGTGACTGAGATACTCCTCCATGAGTCGCTCGGGCAGGTTCTCGATGACCAGGCCTTCCTGCTTCATCTGCAGGCGGATTCGGCGTTCGATCTCGTTACGGCTGATCGCGCTGTGGCGGCCGTCGAACTGGCCAAACTGCTCCTCGGCGATGCGACGGAAGTTGGCGTCCAAGGCGTCGAAGCCTTGCTTGTCGCGGATGCTGCGTCCGTCGACGAGACCGCCGAGCCCGAGGGTCAGCCAGTTCTTGTCCCAGGTCATCATGGCTCGACCGGTGATGCTCGGCTTCTGGATCTCACCGTCATAGACGCGCTGCATGATCGTGCGGTCGACGGTCCGCTCGAAAGAGACCAGACGGCTCATGTGCTCGTAGCGCTTGGTGATGCTAACGCCGTAGCTCTCGCCGAACGGCCAGAAGGGCTCGCCTGGTTGCGCGAGCTCGGCCAAGCCCTCACGGAAGCCGCTCCGGCTCTCCATGACGCATTGCTGTCGGAACAGCGCGGTCGCTTGGACGTCAGCGGGTAACTGGACGAACCAGGGCAGGAGGGAGGAATGGAGCACCTGGACTCCCGAGTCGCTGATCTCTCTGGCATCCAGTTCCGTGTAGGCGGTGAAGTAGGTGTCTCCCGTGGAGCCCTTGAGGTGAACACCGTGCCTGTCGAGTTCAACAACGATCGCAACCCCGCGGTTGGTGAGGATGCGCATCCCAGGGGAGATCTCGACGGTGGCTCTACCCATCGGAGGCTCCGTGGGCCCACGCGATTGGCGCTGTTCGTCCGATCCTGTGGTCCAGGTCGACGACCAAGTCGCCGCGCCATGCGTAGTGCCACATCGCGGAGACGAGGTGACCGGCGCCGTGGTCGGCCTCGATGACGTCGTTCATCGACGCGCCCGCGTCACACAGGTCGACGAGCTCGGCCTTGGCCGCCGCGTACCAGGGTCGGTCGTGACGGTATGCCGCGAGCCACCTCAGGTTGTACTTCTTGGCGCGCGAGTGACCCGGGAAGACGGCGTAGCCCCAGCCGACTTCCTGACATGCCGCGGCCGTCGCGTCGCTCTGGATCCTGAACCTGTCATCTTGGCGCTCAGCGGAGCGGACGTTCCAGATGGTGACGCGCCCGGCAGTGTCGAGCATGAGCAGGTCGGGTGTGTGGATCGTTCGTCGCCCGTTCGGCAGCGTCACCCCGAGACGGCCGGGCTGCGGCACGAACCATGCAGCGGTCGGGTCGCGCTCCAACATGAGGAGCAGGTCGTACTCGAGACCCGATTCCAGCTTCAAGGTGGTGCCCGTGACGAAGCAGTGCGCCTGCACCGGGATGTGCCTCGACTTCTCCGTCGACCGCGGGTTCCGGATTGGCTGCAACCCGCGGATGTCTGGGGAGCCGAGGGACCAGTCCCATCGGATCGGATCCGACCCTTGGAGACGGAAGGTCCAGTCGGTCACCCGACCCACGGGGGCTGGCCGCACGCATGCGGCATCAATAGACTGACCCAACGGAGGATCCTCGCTTGCCTAGAGCGTTCCATCGGATCCACCACGAGGGCGCGCCTTGCTACCAACAGGGCGTGCCCTCACTTACGTGTGGATCCATTGCCCACAGTAGGGGCACAACGACCACCGGCGCAATAGTTAGCCCGCATGGTCCTGCTGAACACGCCCGGTTCCCGAGTTTGATTCGACTGCATAACCATGCACTCTCGGAGCAGGCGACCGAGCCAGCACCCCCATTCCTAGCAGCAGTACGCCCTTAGGCGCGACATCGTCGCAGGTCACGACTATACGGGCTATCCTCACCAACATGAGCATCTTGCCTGCCGGAAAGCCACGAAAGTCGTATGCTGACCAGGACGTGCAAGCCACTCGGGGTCTGACCAGCCCCAACCGAACCGGCCTGACCAGCCGGCTGACCTCGGAGGATGGTTCCACCTCCACGAGGAACGTTGTGAGACCTTCTTTGGAAGTCCTGCGTAAGCGACGGGGACGTGACGCGCGCCCGGACAACCTCGTTGAGGACGTCCGGGCATGCATCCAACCGGTCGCCGAGACGTGCTGCCTGTCGCCCACCTGTCATGAGGTCGTCAGTTGGCCGAAGACCGGAGGTCGTCCGAGCCGATTCTGCTCCCGCGCCTGCCAGGAGCGCTTCGATCGCGAACGCGGGCGACTGCTTGCGGAGGTCTCGGCGATAGAGGCTGCGCTGCCGTTGGCGTCTGCCCCGGCCGAGCGTCGGTTTCTCGCCAACCAGCTGAGTCGCCGGACGTGGCTCTTGGAACGCTATCCGTTGCCCTACAAGGAGCAGGACCGCCTGCTTAAGCTGGAGAGGGAGACCCGCAAGTGACGACAGCACGGCTCGAGCTTGTCTGGCCCGGGAAGGACAAGTTCCTGCTCGTGCCCAAGGACGAGACGGGCAAGCCGATCTGGGTGGAGCGCGACCATCCAGCTGCTTCCGAGGTCCGGCTCGCCGACTTCGACGGCTTTGTCGGTGAGGTGCCGGAAGACCCGTATGCCGCAAACCTCCTCTTCACAGGTGACTCGCTCGACGTGCTGCGCATCCTGTGCGAGGTCCCTGAGTACCGCGCCATCTACAGAGGCAAGGTCAAGCTCGTCTACATCGACCCGCCCTTCAACACGGGTCAAGCATTCGAGCACTATGACGACTGGATGGAGCACTCGACCTGGCTGTCGTTCATGCGCGAGCGGCTCCTCCTGATCAGAGACCTCCTCGCCCCCGACGGCTCGGTCTGGGTGCACCTCGACGACGCAGAAGTCCACCACATGCGTGTGATGATGGACGAGGTCTTCGGTGCCACGAATTTCCTCGGCACCGCGATATGGAAGCGTAGGAACGATCCCCGGAACACCGCGCAACACCTCTCGATGGACCACGACACGGTTCTCGTGTTTGCGCGCGACATACCGAGGTGTCAGTTCAACCAGCTGCCACGGACTGCCGCTATGGACAGCGCCTACACGAATCCGGATGGCGACCCGCGCGGACCCTGGAGACGCGGCGACCTGGCCGCGCGCAACTTCTACAGCAAGGGGCTCTACGCGGTCACCACTCCCTCAGGCAAAGTCATCCCAGGGCCGCCGAGCGGGAGCTACTGGCGCGTGTCTGAAGAAGAACTGGGCCGCTTGGATGCGGATGGGCGTATCTACTGGGGCACCCACGGCGACTCACGGCCGTACCTGAAGCGCTTCCTCTCGGAAGTTGCCGGAGGTCGTGTGCCGAGCAGCGTTTGGCACCCAGAGGAAGTTGGCTTCGTCCGAAATGGCAAGGAGGAGGCGCGCGCACTGGTGGGGGATGTATTCGCCACTCCTAAACCGGAACGGTTGCTCGAACGCGTGCTGCAGGTCGCGTCCGTCTCCGGGGACATCGTCTTTGACTGCTTCGCGGGTTCAGGCACCACGGCGGCCGTGGCGCACAAGATGGGACGCCGGTGGGTCACTGTGGAGCTTTCTCCGTCGACGGTGGAGCAGTTCACGCTGCCTCGGCTGACGAAGGTGGTGGCGGGTGAGGACCCCGGCGGCATCACGAAGGCGGCGGGCTGGGAGGGAGGCGGCGGCTTCCGGACGCTGACCGTCGGACCGTCGATGTACGAGGACACGCCCTTCGGCGTTCTCCTCGCTGAGTGGGCAACTAACGGGAGATTCGCCAAGGCAGTCGCCGGGCAGCTCGGGTTCGAGTTCCAGGATGACGCGGCGCCGCTGTGCGGGGTTCGCGGGCGAATGCGCCTGGCCGTCTTTGATGGCGCGGTGGGCCCGGAAGAGGTACGACACGTCGTAGGCGCATTGGGTGAGAAGGAGCGAGTGACGATCGTCGCGAAGTCTGTTCTCCCTGAGGCGGAGTCGAGTCTTGCGGAGATCAGTCCCGGTTCGAGGATCCGAAAGGCGCCTCGCGACTTGCTGACGAGCGGGGCGCGGCGGATGCGGCGACGCACCGAGGCGAGCCCACGGCATACCTCGAATGAGACGGAAGGATCGGGGTCGTGAGCATCGACTACGACCCGGCACTGGTCGAGCAGGTGAGCTACAACCTCGACCTGCGTGAGCCGAACCAGCAGGCGCTCGACGCGTTGGCGAGGGCGCTGGGTGAGGCCGAGCCGGGGGCGGAGTTCATCGCTGACCTGGCGACTGGTGTCGGCAAGACGTACATCGCTGGCGGCCTGCTCGACTACCTGTATGAGTCCGGGGTGCGCAACGTTCTGATCGTCACGCCCGGGTCGACGATCCAACGCAAGACGATCGACAACCTCACTCCGGGCCACGCGAAGTACCTGCGGGGGATGCAGTCCCGGCCGATGGTCATCACCCTCGACACCGTCGAGCGGGGCGAGGTCGGAGCAGCCTTGGCCGACGAGGACCGGTTCAAGGTGTTCGTCTTCACGGTGCAGTCGCTGCTGCGGCCCAACAAGGAGGACCGCCGTCGCGCGTTCCAGCCGCACGAGACCCTCGGCACCGCGGTAAGGACGTACCTGGAGCAGGCGAATGACCTCGTCGTCATCGCCGACGAGCACCACGTCTACTACTCGGGGTCGGCGAAGAAGTTCGAGGCGGCGATCACCGAGCTGCACCCCTTGGCGACGATCGGCCTGACGGCGACCCCGCACGCGGCGTCGGAGTCGATGATCGTCTACCGGTATCCGTTGTCTGAGGCGATCGCCGACGGGTGGGTGAAGATCCCCGTGCTGGTGACTCGGCAGGACGGCATCCATGACGTGCGCACCCAACTGGCCGACGGGCTGACGCTGCTGGATGCCAAGCGGGAGGCAATGCGGGCCTACTGCGCTCAGGTGCGGGGGCGGAAGTTCGCCGAACCGGTGATGTTCCTCGTTGCCTCGACCATCGACGAGGCCACCGAGTACCGCGACCTGCTCATCGGCTCGGACATGCTCGGCTCACCGGAGCAGGTGCTGCTCGTGACCTCCGAGGAGCCCGACGCGACCTTGGCGCTGCTGGATCGGCTCGAGGACCCGGATTCGCCGGTGCGGGCCGTGGTGTCGGTCTCCATGCTCAAGGAAGGCTGGGACGTCAAGAATATCTACGTCATCGCCTCCGTGCGCTCGATGGAGTCCAGCCTGCTCACCGAGCAGATCCTCGGCCGTGGCCTGCGCCTGCCATTCGGGCAGCGCACCGGCAACCCGATGCTCGACACCGTCGAGGTCCTGTCGCACCGGTCGTTCGCGACGCTGCTCAAGCAGGCCAAGTCCCTGCTCGAGCAGACCCTTGGTGACCGCGTCGACGAAGCCTCCGTCGTCGTCAATCCAGTGGTGGGAAGGTTCACACGCGGGACTGAGGCCGGTGGCCGGGGAGAGTTCACGGGCGACTTCTTCCCTGCGTCGGGGACGGTCGAGATTGACCTGCCCGGTCGTGCTGCGACGGACCCCAGTCAGGGAAGTCTGTTCGAGGTCGACGAGGACGCTGATGCGGAGGGGAGCGCACGGCATACCGGTCTGATGGTGTCGACGATGGACGCCCGCGTGAGTGCTGGCGCGGCCTCCACGGAGACGTTGCGTCGAGTGTTGACGCCGCGGACGCCGGGCGGGGTGAAGATCCCGCTGTTCCTGCCTTCGGTCGGGACGCGGTGGGAGCGGGACCGGTTCACGCTCGCGTCGATCAACCTCGACTCCGTCGAGGCCCTCGGTCGCACTTTCGCCGAGGACAACGCACCCACCCTGACCCGCAAGGCGATCGACGCCGAGCGGGACGCCACCGGCGCCGCGCACGTGGTCATCCGGGACGAGATCGAGCAGGTCATCGCCACCCAGATAGCCATGCCCTTCGACACGATCGAGAACGACCTCGTCGGGCGGCTCATCCGGACCAACGCCGTCGAGGCGTCGGTGACCGAGCTGAACGCCGCGGTCGGCGTGGCGCGGGCCTTCCTGGCCGGGGCGGGCGTGACAGAGAGGACGCCATGGCGGCCCGAACACGGCCGGCTGGCGACGGCCCGACTGACGGAGTGGATCCAAACCAAGCAGACCTCGTCACCCGCGCGGGAGGTCCGCGAGGTCCGACCCGTTCGGTGGCCAGAGCCGTCGGAGCGCTACGAGACTCGTCCCGCGGCCGATCGGCAGGTGGTCACGTCATCGCGCGAGTTCGTGCGGGGCTACCCGTATGCCGGCTATGCCAAGTCGGTGTACGAGGTGAACGCCTTCGATGCGTACTCGACCGAGTTCCTGCTGGCCGACCTGTTCGAGAAGTCTGCTTCGGTGAGGGCGTGGGTGCGGATCGATGAGACCGTGCCGCTGCGCATCACGTACCTGTCTGGGGCAGTTCAGCGGCAGTACGAACCCGACTTCATCGTCATCGACGACGCCGGTGTGCACTGGATAGTCGAAGGCAAGCGAGACATCGACATGGCCTCGCCCGTCGTCATCGCGAAACGCGACGCCGCCGCCGCGTGGGTCAAGACCGTCAACGGATCCGACGAGGTCCACGAGACCTGGGCCTACCTGCTCGCGTCTGAGTCGGTCTGCAGCGCCGCCAGCTCGTGGGAGGCGCTCAAGTCCGGCGGCCAGGTGCATCGTTGACTGCGTCAAGTTCAAGCCGATTGGTGCAGTTGACCGCCAGATCTCGCGCCGGTGTTCGCTTCGAGGCCAAGCGCGAACGAGAGCTTGACGAGGCTTTGCTCGCACTCGCCATCAAGTTGCCCGCTGCTGCCGGCCCGGTGGCTGTCTGTCGCGAGTTCACGGGCCCTCGTGGCATCCCGGACCTGCTTGTCACTACCCGGTACGAAAGGCATCTTGCTGCGAGACGTAGCGCGCTCATCCCTCCGATCACGGGCAGATCCGAGACAGCCGTGCTTGCAGCGCTTCCATTGGGCTCAAGGCGCACGCTTCCTTGGGTCGCGGAAACCTGTGGCTTGAGCCTCCAACAAGCCCAGGATCGACTCCGAACGCTTGTAAGGATTGGCGCCGTATGTCAGGACGAAGGTGGGTATCGTCGCCATCTTGACCTCGTGCCGATAGGACGCACATACGCGGTTGAAGCCAAGGTCAACGACTGGGGAAAAGGCCTAACGCAGGCCTTGCGCTATCTCACGTGGGCCGACTCTGCCTCGGTCGTGCTTCTCGACCCGCCCAGGGACCTAGGGCGTGCAACCGACCAGTGCCGTTCGCTCGGAGTCGGTCTGGCTGTGAGCGACGTCTGGAAGGTTCGTCCCAAACTGGGCAAACCGAACAGAGGGCTCCGCTTGGCTGCGTCCGAAGCCTGGTTCCGGGACTTCGCCCCTCAGAAGCCTTCAGCCGACGCATAGGCCTCCAGCACGCTAAGCGGCTGGGACGCCCAAGTCAACTTCTCAGATGGAGGGACGGTTCGTCCGAGCGCTGTATTGAGGCTGTCGAAGTCCGCTTCGGCGGCGCGGTACCGGTCGCGGAGTTCACGCACACGGCTACTTCGAGAGCTATGGCCAGACACCGCCGCCAAAGCGGCCCGCAATTGCCCCAAGTGATGCATGCGCTGGGCGGCGTCGCTTGGCGGCATCGACCCTCCCCGCATGCGATACGCCTGTCTTGGATCCCACCTTTCGATCGCCTCGGCGACGTCCCTGCGCATCACAGCCATCAGTCCGCCCTGCGTGACGTATGACGCCGGGATACGGATTCCTGGATCCGAGTCCAACCGGAAGCTGTTGGGGTCGAAACAACGCTGGCCGCGATCCCATCCGCTCCCCACTGTGTCCGCCCCCGCAGCAACGGCAGGCATTCCGGAGAGATCGGCATGCGCGACGATGACGCGGGCACGCTCGGAAAGTGAGTGGTGTCCGTGGCCATGAAAAAGTCCCCACTGGTGGCCAGGTAGCGGTCCCCGCTGGTGCCATGACCAGTCCCCGGTGGTGGCCAAGTAGAAGTCCCCGCTCCTCGTTCTTCGCGTGTTGTAGCAGTCCTTGAGGGCCCTGCGTGGCGACGGTGGCGATGCCTAGTCAGCCGTCGTCACCACGCA
>Ga0209571_1000136_pt1 | contig 161295 bp, 165 predicted proteins | sample EBPBio102011_DNA_FD_185866 | JGI IMG/M metagenome (GOLD analysis project Ga0209571, IMG submission 185866) | Wastewater treatment Type I Accumulibacter community from EBPR Bioreactor in Madison, WI, USA - Reactor 1_1/10/2011_ DNA (SPAdes)... | ecosystem: Engineered > Bioreactor > EBPR >...
TGGCGAAACCTACCCGATCCTGCGGCTTCTGCCCGAAGGCTTTACCGTGGATGCCGCCGAAGTGAGCCACCTGCGCGGCCTGGTCGAGGTCTATGAGGGCACGACCCTCGTCTCGCGCTGCCTGATCGTCGCCTCGGGGATCGAGGGGAGCGAGCTGATCTGCCGCATGAAATGGTCGACCGCCGCCCGCGCGACGCCGCCCCTGGATTATGTCCGGGACGACGGCGCGCCGACGGGCTACCTGACCGGCCCGTCGGGCTGACTACTGAAGGTCGCCGAACGCCCGCCCGAGCCGCGCCACCGCTTCCTCGACGCGCGCGCGCGGCGTCGCGATGTTGAAGCGCAGGTAGCTCTCGCCGCCCTTGCCGAAGGTCTTGCCGTGGTTGACGGCGATCTTCGCCTCGCGTTCGACCCGGCGCAGCGCCTCTGCCTCGCTCATGCCGGTGCCGGAAAGATCGACCCAGGCAAGGTAGGTGGCCTCGAGCGGCATCGACCTCAGTCCCGGAATGGCCGCGATCCCCTTGTCGAAGACCTGCCGGTTGCCGTCGAGGTAGGCGACCAGCCGGTCGATCCAGTCGGCACCTTCGGGGCTGTAGGCGGCCTGCGCCATCTCGATCCCGAAGCTGTTCGGCGAAATGCCGAGCGCCATCATGCGGCCGGCGAACTTCGCGCGCAGCCCCTCGTCGGCGACGATGACATTGCCGGAATGACAGCCCGCAATGTTGAAGCTTTTCGTCGTCGCCGTCATCGTGACCAGCCGCCCCGCCGCCTCGGGGAAGGCGGCAGCCAGCACCCGGTGGCGCTGGCCCGGCATCACCAGGTCATGGTGGATCTCGTCTGACACAAGGACCAGGTCGTGGCGCTCGCAGAAATCGACGACGCCCTTCAGCTCGTCAAGCGTCCAGACCCGCCCGCCCGGATTGTGCGGCGAGCACAGGATGAACATGCGTTCGTTCCCGGTCATCAGCTTGTCCCAGGCGGCGAAGTCCATCTCGTAGCGGCCATCGACCAGCTTTAGCGGGCATTCCCGCACCTCGCGCCCCGCAGCGCGGATGACACGGGAAAAGGCATGGTAGACCGGCGTCGTCAGGACGACCGCATCACCGGGCGCGGTAAAGGCGTCGACGCAGATCGCGGTGCCGTTCACCAGCCCTTGCGTGGTGAAGATCCAGGAAGGCTCCACCTCCCACCCGTGGCGGGCCTTCATCCACCAGCGGATCGCGGTGTGATAGTCGCGCTCGTCGCCGTAGTAGCCATAGACGCCATGGGCGGTCATCGCCTCGACCGCGCGCTGGACGCAGGCCGGGGGCGCGAAGTCCATGTCGGCGACCCACATGGCGATACCGTCCCCGGGGCTGACACCGTAGGCCGCCTCCATCATGTCCCATTTCGCCGAATGGGTGCCCACGCGGTCGATGATCCGGTCAAACTCGCTCATGGCGCCCTCTTTTCCTGCCTTCAGCGCGCACTATGCCGATTTTCCCCGCCCCGTCCACGCCCCGGCGATTGCGTGGGCCAAGACCTTGACCTAAAGACCGATTCATGACCCTGCGACCGATCCTTCTGCATCCCGACCCCCGCCTGAAGAAGCCCTGCGAGCCGGTGACCGAGGTCACCGACGCCCTTCGCGAGGCGGCAAGGGACATGCTTGAAACCATGTATGACGCGCCGGGCGTGGGCCTGGCCGCGCCGCAGGTCGGGCTTATGAAGCGCCTTTTCGTCATGGACTGTGTGAAGGACCCCGACGATGCGCCGCGCCCCATGGTGCTGATGAACCCCGAGATCGTCTGGTCCTCCGACGACAGGCGCGTCTACGAGGAAGGCTGCCTGTCGATCCCCGACCATTATGCGGAAATCGAGCGCCCTGCCGCAGTGACCGTCCGCTGGCTGGGCCTTGACGGGGCCGGGCACGAGGAAACCTTCGAGGGGCTCTGGGCCACCTGCGCCCAGCATGAGATGGACCATCTCGACGGGCGGCTCTTCATTGACTACCTCTCGCCGCTCAAGCGCCAGCTCATCACGCGCAAGATGGAAAAGCTGAAGCGCGATCGCGCGCGCGAAGGCGTCTGAGCCTTGGCGGTCCGCCGGCTCCTCCTCTGGCCAGACGCGCGGTTGCGCACCCCGGCGGAACCCGTCCCCGCGATCACCGAAACCGTCCGCATGATCTGGGACGACATGGTCGACACGATGGAGGCGATGCCGGGCGTCGGCCTTGCGGCGCCCCAGATCGGCATCGGCCTGCGGCTGGCGGTCGTCGACGCCTCGGACAAGCGGGGCCAGGTCGTGCGCATGGCGAACCCAGAGGTGCTGCACGCCTCGGTCCAGTTGCGCAAGTATGAAGAGGCAAGCCCGAACCTGCCCCATGTCTCTGCGCTGGTCGAGCGCCCCCGTGCCGTGACCGTCCGGTTCCTGAACGAGGACGGTCAGGTCGAGGATCGCGACTTTGTTGGCCTCTGGGCGACATCGGTGCAACATCAGATCGACCATCTGGCCGGCAAGCTCTACATTGACCGCCTGTCGCCCTTGCGTCGCAAGATGATGGTGGCGCGGTCCGAGAAGCTCAGGAAAGGTCAGGCGTGAAGGAGTACCGCGTCCTCTTCATGGGCACGCCCGACTTTGCGGTCCCGGCCCTCAGGGCGCTGGCCGACCGCCACCGGGTCGTGGGCGTCCTGAGCCAGCCACCCCGACCGTCGGGACGCGGGCAGAAGCTCAACCCCTCGCCCGTCCATCGTGCGGCCAATGATCTGGGCCTGCCGGTCCGCACGCCGTTGACACTTCGCGATCCGGCAGGGGTGGCAGAGCTCGCGGCCTGGCAGCCAGAGGTTGCCGTGGTCGTGGCCTATGGGCTGATCCTGCCGCAGGCGGTCTTGACCCTACCCCGTCATGGCTGCCTCAACATTCACGCCTCGCTGCTGCCGCGCTGGCGTGGTGCGGCGCCGATTCACCGCGCAGTCATGGCGGGGGACGCCGAGACCGGCATCTCGATCATGCAGATGGACGAGGGGCTGGATACCGGCGCCGTACTTCTGCACCGCGCCGTCGCCATCGGCGACGAGGATACGACGGGCGACATGCATGACATTCTGGCCGAGCTGGGGCGCCAGATGATCCTCGCTGCCCTCGACGGGCTGGCCTTTCTGCCGCGCACCGCCCAGTCGCGCAGGGGCGTGACCTATGCGAAGAAGATCGACAAGGCCGAGGCGCGGATCGACTGGTCCGAACCCGCGCCCGACCTTGCACGACGCATCCGTGGCCTGTCACCCTTCCCCGGCGCCTGGGCGGAAATCGGCGGCGAGCGCGTGAAGTTCCTGCGCGCGCGCGCAGTGGATGCCGCTCCGGCCCCGGCCGGGACAATCCTGCCGGGCACCGACCTGACCATCGCCTGCGGACCGGCCGACCGGCCCGGCGCCATCGAGGTCGCCCTCGCCCAGCGCGCCGGCCGGACGGCGGTGTCGGGCGCCGAGTTCCGTGCGGGCCTTCCCGACGGCGGGCGGTTTAGCTAGGGCCTTCCGGCAAACGGCATGCCCGGGCGGGATCAGGAAACGCACTGCGTTTCCCCGCCCGCAGTGAAGCGGTGCCGCTGGACCGCTGATGTAATGAACCACCAAAGGCCGGCGCCTGCCCCGGTGGGCGCGGAAGCGCCCGCCGATGGCGGGGCGGGCGCTGGCCGGTGGCCTTTGGGCCATCGGCTGGGACAAACGGCGAAATCACCGCATGGCAGGGTCAACGGCCCCTGCCACCTCGGGGGGCGCCGACCGCCCCCTAGCCCCGCTGCCCCTTGAACGGCGCCATCCCCGCCCGCGCCAGCGCATCGGCCCGCTCGTTTTCCTCATGCCCGGCATGGCCCTTGATCCAGGCCCAGGTGACCTGGTGCCGCGCCGCCGCCGCTTCCAGCCGCTGCCACAGGTCGACATTCTTCACCGGGCTGCCGTCCGCCGTGCGCCACCCCTTCTTCTTCCAGTTGTGGATCCACTGGGTGACGCCGTTCTTCACATAGGCGCTGTCGGTCGTCACCGTGATCGCGACCGGCTTGCCCAGGACCTCGAGCGCGCTGATTGCCGCCAGAAGCTCCATCCGGTTGTTGGTGGTCATCGCCTCGCCGCCCGACAGCTCGCGCTCTTTCAGGACGCGCGCACCCTCGCGGGCCTGCAACAGGACACCCCAGCCGCCGGGACCCGGATTGCCCGAACATGCGCCGTCGGTAAAGGCGTGGTAGTCGGCCATGGGGGCCCTTTCATCCGGTCAGGTTTCACGGGGCTTTGCGGGCGGCGCGCGCCGAAAGTCAAGGCTGCCGCAGGACGCGCGGCACCTTGAACTCGACATGCTCACGCGCCGTCTCGACCATCTCGACCGTCACGTCGTAGCGGGCGCGGAAAGCGTCGATCACCTCGTTCACCAGCACCTCGGGCGCACTCGCCCCCGCCGTCAGGCCAATGGCCGTGGCGCCCTGAAGCGCCCGCCAGTCGATGTCGTCGGCGCGCTGGATCAGCTGCGCGAAGGGGCAACCCGCCGCCCGCCCGACCTCGACCAGACGGCGCGAATTCGACGAGTTCGGCGCCCCGATCACCAGAAGCGCGCCGATCTGCCCGGCGATGGCCTTCACCGCCTCCTGCCGGTTCGTCGTGGCATAGCAGATGTCTTCCTTGTGCGGCCCGATGATCGCCGGGAACCGCGCGCGCAGCGCCGCCACGATGTCGGCCGTATCATCGACCGACAGCGTCGTCTGGGTGATGAAGGCGAGCCGTTCCGGATCGCGCGGCGCGATCCGCGCCACGTCCGCCACCGTCTCGACCAGAATCACCTCGCCCTCCGGCAACTGGCCCATGGTGCCGAGCGTCTCGGGATGGCCCGCATGGCCGATCATCACCATCTGAAGGCCCGCCTCATGGTGACGCTCGGCCTCGATATGGACCTTCGACACAAGGGGACAGGTCGCATCGACATAAAGCATCTGCCGCCGCGCCGCCTCGGCCGGGACCGATTTCGGCACGCCATGGGCGGAAAAGATCACGGGGCGGTCATCGGGGCAGTCGTCCAGCTCTTCGACGAACACCGCGCCCTTGGCGCGAAGGCCGTCGACCACGAAGCGGTTGTGGACGATCTCATGCCGCACATAGACCGGCGCGCCCCATTTCTCGATCGCCATCTCGACGATCTTGATCGCGCGGTCCACGCCGGCGCAGAAGCCGCGCGGGGCGGCAAGATAAAGGGTCAGGGGCGTCATCGGGCAGGCCTTCTCATCGCGTCCGGGTTAGGCCCGGCCAGCGTCCGCCTGTCAAGACCGGGCGAGGCCTCAGGCTTCGGTCGTCGTCTGGGCCATCTCGGTCCGCGGCTCGCGCGGCGGCCGGCCGATGACCTCGCGCAGCGCGTCGAGCTCGATGAAATTGTCGGCCTGGCGGCGCAATTCATCGGCGATCATCGGCGGCTGGCTGCGGATGGTCGACACGACAGACACGCGCACACCCTGCCGCTGCAGGCTTTCCACCAGCGCGCGGAAATCGCCATCGCCCGAGAAGAGGACGATGTGATCGACCCGCGGCGCCAGTTCCATGGCGTCGACGCAAAGCTCGACCTCCATGTTGCCCTTGACCTTTCGGCGGCCCTGGCTGTCGGTATATTCGCGCGCGGGCTTCGTCACCATGGTGAAGCCGTTGTAGTTCAGCCAGTCGACCAGAGGCCGAATCGGCGAGTAATCGTCGTTTTCCAGAAGCGCGGTATAGTAGAAGGCGCGCAAAAGCTTCGAGCGCCGTTCGAATTCCTGGCGCAGGAGCTTGTAGTCGATGTCGAACCCAAGTGCCTTGGCCGCCGCATAGAGGTTCGAGCCATCGATGAACAGCGCAAGCCGTTCGTCCTTGTAGAACATAATCTGCCTTTCAAATTCGGCGGTTTTCTGTCTTCTCCGAAAGGGCGGAGAGTTGGGCAACAGACCACTGGTCAAAAACGGGCAGCAACACCAAGCAACTTAAGCGCCAGAATATCTCGATTGGAGCATAATCAGCAGCACATGGACATTTTTGTGGCACTGGGTGGGAATAAAGTCTCACTGGGCGGCGGCCCGTCCTCGACCATTCGCAAAGCCCTGATGTCGCTCGCCGACCACCGGATCGCCTTGCAGGCCGTAAGCCGCTTCTTTTCGACCCCGGCCTTTCCAGAAGGCTCCGGTGCCGACTATGTGAACGGCGTCGTTTCTATCAGCACTTCACTGCCCTGTGAAGAACTACTTGCGGCATTGCATTCCGTGGAACAGGCATTCGGCCGGACCCGCGACGAACGGTGGGGGGCGCGCACGCTCGACCTGGACTTGCTGGCCTATGGCGACCGGATAGCGCCCGATCGCGCGACCTATGACCGCTGGGCGAACCTGCCGGCGGCGGACCAGCGGCGCCTGGCACCGTCCGAACTGATCCTGCCCCACCCCCGCCTTCAGGACCGCGCCTTTGTCCTGGTGCCCTGGGCCGACCTGGCCCCCCGCTGGCGTCACCCCGTCACCGGCCTGACCGTGGCCGGGATGATCGCGCGCCTTCCCCCCGCCGATGTCGCGGCTGTGCGACCTTTTTGAGCGGCATTTTCACGCCTTTTTGGCTTGCCTTTGCCCTTCGCCGCGCATAGATAAGCCATTCCATTTTCCCCCGAACGGAGCATCCCATGGCCCGCGTCACCGTCGAGGACTGCGTCGACAAGGTTCCGAACCGTTTCGAGCTGGTCATGCTGGCCTCTCACCGCGCCCGCGAAATCGCGTCGGGCGGCGCGTTGACCATCGACCGCGACAATGACAAGAACCCCGTCGTGGCCCTGCGCGAAATCGCCGACGAAACCCAGGGTGCCGACGACCTGCGCGAGCGCATGATCGAAAGCCACCAGACCCAGATCGAGGTCGACGAGGCCGAGGAAGACGACATGGCGCTTCTGATGAGCGCCGAGATGGATCGTCCCGACGCCAACGACATGACGGACGAAAAGCTGCTGCGCGCCATGATGGAAGCTCAGGGCGAGGCTTAACGAGTCTTTGGGGGCCAAGGGGGTCGGCTGTGGAGCGGACGGGACTGATCGACGTCGAGGAACTCGTCGAGCTTGTCCGCAACTACAACCCCCGCACCAACGCCGACCTGATCCGCGAAGCCTACGCCTACGGGCGCCAGATGCATCAGGGCCAGATCCGCAAGTCGGGTGAGGAATATTTCACCCACCCCGTCGCGGTCGCCGCCATCCTGACCGAACAGCGGCTGGATGATGCGACGATCATCACCGCCCTTCTGCACGACACGATCGAGGATACGAAGTCCACCTATTCCGAGGTCGAGCGCCTGTTCGGCGAGGAAATCGCCGAACTGGTGGACGGGGTGACGAAACTCACCAACCTGCAACTCTCCTCGACCGAGACGCAGCAGTCGGAAAACTTCCGCAAGCTGTTCATGGCCATGTCCAAGGATCTGCGCGTGATCCTGGTCAAGCTGGCCGACCGGCTGCACAACATGCGCACCCTGAAGTGGCAGCAGCCCGAAAAGCAGATCAAGAAGGCGCGCGAGACGATGGATATCTATGCGCCGCTCGCCGGCCGCATGGGTATGCAATGGATGCGCGAAGAGCTTGAGGACCTGGCCTTCAAGGTCCTGAATCCCGAGGCCCGCGCCTCGATCATCCGCCGCTTCATCACGCTCCAGCGCGAAACCGGCGAGGTGATCCCCAAGATCACCGCCGACATCCGCACCGAACTCGACAAGGCCGGGATCGAGGCGGACGTCTACGGCCGCGCCAAGAAGCCCTATTCGATCTGGCGCAAGATGCAGGAAAAGCAGCTTGCCTTCTCGCGCCTGTCGGACATCTACGGCTTCCGCATCATCTGCCGGACCGAGGCCGACTGCTACCGCATCCTGGGCGTGATCCACCAGCGCTGGCGCGCCGTGCCGGGCCGCTTCAAGGATTACATCAGCCAGCCGAAGTCGAACGGCTACCGCTCGATCCACACCACCGTCTCGGGCCGCGACGGCAAGCGGGTCGAGGTGCAGATCCGCACCCGCCAGATGCACGAGGTGGCCGAGGCCGGCGTCGCCGCGCACTGGTCCTACCGCGAAGGCGTGCGCGTCCAGAACCCCTTTGCCGTCGACCCCGCCCGCTGGGTCACGACCGTGACCGAACGCTTCGACGAGGGCGGCGATCACGACGAGTTCCTCGAGAACGTCAAGCTCGAGATGTATTCCGACCAGGTCTTCTGCTTCACCCCCAAGGGCGAGGTGGTGCAACTTCCGAAGGGCGCGACGCCGATCGACTTCGCCTATGCGATCCACACCCGGATCGGCGATGCCTGTGTCGGCGCCAAGGTCGACGGGATCCGCGTGCCCCTCTGGACCCGGCTGAAGAACGGCCAGTCGGTCGACATCATCACCGCCGCCGGCCAGCGCCCGCAGGCCACCTGGATCGACATCGTGGTCACGGGCCGCGCCAAGGCCGCCATCCGCCGCAGCCTGCGCGAGGAAAACCGCGAACGCTTCATCAAGCTTGGCCACGAGCTTGCCCGCGTCGCCTTCGAGCATGTCGGCAAGAAAGCCACCGACAAGGCGCTGCGCACCGCCGCCAAGGTGCTGGGCCTGACCGACGAGACGGAAGTGCTGGCCCGCATCGGCAGCGCCGAACTGAGCGCGAGCGAGGTCATCCGCGCCATCTATCCCGACCTTGCCGCACAGGTCGGCGAAGAGGTGGCGACCGACCGCGCTGTCGCGGGACTGGCCGCCGACCAGTCCTTCCGGCGCGCCAACTGCTGCCAGCCCTTGCCGGGCGAGCGCATCGTCGGCATCACCTATCGCGGCCAGGGCGTCGTCGTGCATGCGATCGACTGCCCCGCGCTGGCCGAGCTTGAGGATCAGCCCCAGCGCTGGGTCGACCTGCACTGGCACACCGGCCGCCATGCGCCGGTCAACAACGTGACGCTCGACCTGACCATCGCCAACGGCGCCGGCGTCCTTGGCCGCGTCTGCACCATCATCGGCGAACAGAAGGCCAATATCGCCGACCTGACCTTCGCCGACCGCAAGCCCGACTTCTACCGCCTGCTGGTCGAGGTCGAGCTGCGCGACATCGAACATCTGCACAACCTCCTGAAGGTGCTCGAGGCCGAAAGCGACGTGGCCCAGGTCGAGCGGGTGCGCGACCTGTCGCGCAAGCCCTGAGCCCGCCATGTTCAAGCGTCGCACCCCGCGCACATCGCTCGAATCGTTCCGCCACGCCCTGATGCCCAAGGGCGGCTGGCGCCGGCAGGGGCTCTACATGCTCCACCGCCTGCGCCGCCTTCCCGACACGCCGCACGCCATCGCCCGCGGACTGGCGACCGGCGTCTTCATCTCTTTCTCGCCGCTGTTCGGGCTGCACTTCGTCCTCTGCACCCTCATCATCTGGCTGATCCGGGGCAACTTCATTGCCTCGGTCGTCGGCAACTGGTTCGGCAACCCGGCGACGCTGCCGTTCATCGCACTGTCGTCCGTCTCGCTCGGGCAGGTGGTGACCGGCCAACAGGTCCACGTCAACCTGCCCCAGATCATGCACCTGACCGGCCGCATGTCGACCGAGCTCTGGGACAACCTCTTTGCCCCCTTCACCTCGGCAACCGCCCATTGGGACGCCTTCGTGGCCTTCGGGCAGGGCTATTTCATGCCCTATCTCATCGGCGGCCTGATCCTGGGCACCGTCTTCGCCATTGCGGCGCACGAGATGACATGGCGCACCGTCGCCGGCCTGCGCCAGGTCCGCCTCCGCCGCCTGGCCGAGCGCCGTTCCCGGCGCGAGGCCGAACTGCCCGCGCCCCCCGCCGACGAAGGGCTCTGAGCCGTGTTCCGCCGCCGCGACCGGCTGCCGCTGCGCGAGCGACTGACGGCCCTTGTCTATCCCCGTGGCGGCTGGCGGCGCGCCTCGCGCTATGTGGGGCTGCGGCTCCGCCGCCTGCCCGACCCGCCGCACCGCATTGCGCGCGGCATCTTCGCGGGCATCCTCGTGTCGTTCACCCCCTTCTTCGGCCTGCACCTGATCGCAGGCGCCGCACTCGCCTGGGTGATCCGTGGCAATGTGCTCGCGGCCCTTCTGGCGACATTGATCGGCAATCCCGCGACCTTCCCGGTCATCGCCGTCGCCGCGCTCGAGATCGGCCATTGGCTGGTCGGGGGCGATCTGCGGCTTGGCCTGCCAGAGGTGCTGGATGCGGTCGGCATGGCCTGGTCGCAGCTCTGGGCCAACCTGCGCGCCTACATCACGGGCGCGCCGGTCGAATGGCAGCATTTTTCGGCCTTCTGGCGCGGTGTGCTGGTGCCCTACACGCTCGGCGGTCTGGTCCTTGGACTGCCTGCCGCCTTTGCAGGCTATTTTATCAGCCTGCCGATCACCGGCGCCTATCAGTCGATTCGCGCCCGCCGCCGCCGCGAACGGCACGAGAAGCGGCTTGCGGCCGAGCGGGCCGCGCGCGAAGGTCGGGGCGATCCTGAGGACCAAGGGGACCTGCCATGAGCGCACCGACCAAGCCGAAACTCCGCCTTGGCGTGAACATCGACCATGTCGCGACGGTGCGGAACGCCCGCGGCTCGGCCTACCCCGACCCCCTGCGCGCGGCCCTTCTGGCCGAGGCGGCGGGCGCAGACGGCATCACCGCCCACCTGCGCGAAGACCGCCGCCACATCCGCGACGCCGACATCGAGGCCCTTGCCGAACGGCTGACGGTGCCCCTGAACTTCGAATGCGCCGCGACGGCCGAAATGCAGGCCATCGCGCTCCGCCACCGCCCCCATGCCGTCTGCCTGGTCCCCGAGCGGCGCGAAGAGCGCACGACCGAAGGCGGCCTTGACGTGGCGGGGGACCAGAACCGCCTGACGACCTTCATCGGCCCCCTGCGCGAGGCAGGCTGCCGTGTGTCCATGTTCATCGGCCACGAGCCCCGCCAGATCGAGGCGTCGGCCCGCATCGGCGCCGCCGTGGTCGAGCTTCACACCGGCCATTACTGCGACCTGCACGCCGAAGGCCGCTTCGCCGAACGCGACGCCGAACTTCAGGCGCTGGCCGAAGGCGCGCGCCTGGCGCACGCGCTCGGGCTCGAGGTCCACGCGGGCCATGGCCTGACCTTCGACACGGTCGGCCCCATCGCCGCGCTGCCAGAGGTGCGCGAACTCAACATCGGCCATTTCCTGATCGGCGAAGCGATCTTCATGGGCCTGGGCCCGGCGATCGCGGAAATGCGCACGCAAATGGACGCGGCGCGCGGATTTTCTTGATTTCCGCCTCGCAACGGGGGCACCTTTCACCCAGCGGGTCAGTAAACCCGCAGTTGAATGGGGGAAGTCATGCACTGGGTTCTTATGCTTGTCGCTGGCGTCTTGTCGGTATTGGCCGGCCTGTTCGCCATCTTCAATCCGCTCGCCGGGTCCATCGCTGCGGTGACCATCGCAGGCTGGGGTTTCCTGATCCTTGGTGTCCTTGAACTGGTCGCGGCCTTTCAGGCCATCGGCTGGGGCGCCCGGCTCTGGGCGATCCTTCTGGCCGTGATCGCGATCATCGCCGGGATACAGCTTCTGACCGACGTGCTGGGTGGCCTCTTCTCGTTGACCTTCCTGCTTGGGATCCTGTTCCTTGCCTCGGGCATCTTCAAGATCATCGCCAGCTTCCAGACCCCCGGCGACCTGCGCTGGCTCGTCCTTCTGTCAGGCGTCGTGTCGCTGATCCTGGCCTTCATGATCCTGTCGAGCTTCCCGGCCTCGGCCCTGACGATCCTCGGCATCCTGCTCGGTGTCGAGCTTCTGTCGAACGGCGTCTCGCTCATCACCCTGTCGATGATGGGCCGTCAGGTTGAGGCCTGATCGAAGCCACACCGCGCGCGTCCCGGAAACGGGGCGCGCGTGATACTCGGGATCGGCACCGACCTGGCCAACATCGACCGGATCGCCGGCGTCCTGGAGCGCCACGGCGACCGCTTCCGCAAGCGTGTCTTTACGGCCCGCGAACAGGCGACAGCCGAACGCCGCGTCCAGACTGCCGCCACCTACGCCAAGCGTTGGGCCGCGAAGGAAGCCTGCTCGAAGGCACTCGGCACCGGGCTGCGCATGGGCATCGCCTGGAAGGACATGGCCGTCACCAACCTGGCGACCGGCCAGCCCGTCATGACCCTGACCGGCTGGGCCGCCGAACGGCTGAAGGCCATGACGCCGGATGGCCACGAGGCCGTGGTCCACGTCACCCTGACCGACGACCATCCCTGGGCCCAGGCCTTCGTGGTGATCGAGGCGCTGCCCCTCGGCTCGCCTTCGCCCGGCCCGGCGCCGGCCCCGGCTCAACCGCAGTTGACTTGACAGGCCAGCCCCCGGCGCCCATGAAGCGCCGGACTTCAGTGATCGGGACGAGAGATGAGCGTGCAGGAAGACCCGGCCAAGGGCGGCATCGGCGAAACGATCAAGACCGTCGTCTATGCGGTCCTCATCGCAGTCGCGTTCCAGACGCTCTTCTTCAAGCCCTTCTACATCCCCTCGGGGTCGATGAAGGACACGCTGCTGATCGGCGATTATCTCTTCGTCAACAAGATGGCCTACGGCTATTCGCGCTATTCCTGCCCCTGGGGCCTCTGCCCGATTTCCGGCCGCATCCTTGCCAGCGAACCCAAGCGCGGCGATGTGGTGGTCTTCCGCCATCCCGGCACCGGCAATGACTTCATCAAGCGCCTGATCGGCCTGCCGGGCGACACGGTGCAGATGAAGGACGGCGTCCTTTATCTGAACGGCACCGAAGTTCCCCAGGAACCCGCCGGCACTTTCCAGGAGATTTATGAGCCTCAGGGCGGCGAGGGGCGCCCGCCGTCCTGCGCCAACCAGCCCAAGGCCATCGGCGACATCTGCGAAAGCAACCGCTCGACCGAGACGCTGCCGAACGGCGTGCGCCATGACGTGCTGTCCACCGGCACGACGCCTCAGGACAATACCGACATCTTCACAGTGCCGCCCGGACATTACTTCTTCATGGGCGACAACCGCGACAACAGCCTGGACAGCCGGTTCGACCCGCCCTCGGGCGTCGGCATGCTGCCCGCCGAAAACCTGATCGGCCGCGCCGACCGCATCATCTTCTCGTCCGCCGGAACCTCGCTTTTCGCCTTCTGGACCTGGCGCCCGGACCGGTTCTTCAAGGCGATCAACTGACCGCCGGCCCCTGATGATCGCGACCGCGCTCGACAGCGCTCTTGACTGGCACGGTCGCACCAAAAGGGGCCCTGCCCTTGCTGCAACGCTTTTGGCCGGCGCACTCGTGCTGCTCGCGGGGGTCGCGGACTGGGCGCTCTGGTCCGACCGGGCCGACCCCTGGCGGCTTTTGTGGCTGGCGAGCGGCCTCGTGACGCTGCCCCTTTCGACGGTCCTCGTCCGGCGCCTCCATGACGCGGGCCAGTCCGGCAAATGGATGGGCCTTTTCCTGCTGCCCTGGATCTGGATCCCGGCGCTCGCCGTCATTCTCGCCCTGCCGACGGGCGGGCGCTACCGTTCGATCGGCCATGCTTCGGGCCTGAGGATCCTCGCCCGGCTCGCGGTCCTGGCCTGCGTCCTTCTGACCATGGTGCGCGCGGTCGTCCTTCTGGTGCCCGTCAGCGCGCAGGGGATGGAGCCGGCACTTCTGCCGGGCGACGTGGCACTGGTCTGGCGCACCGGCGCACCCCGGCCCGGCGACCTGGTCGCCTTCGCGCAAGCCCCCCCGCGCGGGACGGGCATCGCCCGGATGATGGCCGGCCCCGGCCAGCACATCGGCGTCACCGCCGGGCAGGTCATCGTCGACCGCCAGCCGCTTGCGCAGATCCGCGTCGGCACCCTGACCCTGCCCTTCGGCACCGGCAGCCGCGACAGCCGCCTGATGCGCTGCCGCAATGGCCCCGTCGGCCTTGGCGCGGGGTGTGAGTTCGACCTCTGGCAGGAAACGCTGGCCGACGGCCGCACCCATGTTATCCTAGACGCCGGCGTCACGCCGACCGACCAGATGACCGACATGCCGGTGCCAGGGGGCCATATCTTCGTCATGGGCGACAACCGCGACAACAGCCTTGACAGCCGCGCTTCGGCCACGAGCGCGGGGACCGGCCCCATCCCCGAAAACGCCATTCTCGGCCGCGCCACGCGGGTTGTCCTGTCCTTTGCCGGCGCCCCCTGGCAGGTCTGGACCTGGCGCCCCTTCCGCACGCTGAGGGGGGTCCGGTGAGGCTCTCGTCCGATCTTTCGGCCTTTGCCGCGCGCCTTGGCCATGCCTTCGCGCGCGCCGACCTTCTGGTGCAGGCGCTGACCCATGCCTCGATCGCGACGCCGACGCGCACCGACAACCAGCGGCTCGAGTTCCTGGGCGACCGCGTCCTTGGCCTTGTCATGGCCGAGGCGCTGCTCGCCGCCGATCCGGGCGCGACCGAGGGTCAGCTCGCCCCCCGCTTCAACGCGCTCGTCCGCAAGGAAACCTGCGCCGACGTGGCCCGCACGCTGGGGCTCGGCGACGTTCTGAAGCTCGGCCGGTCAGAGATGATGTCGGGCGGCCGGCGCAAGGAGGCGCTGCTTGGCGACGCGATGGAGGCGGTTCTAGCCGCGGTCTATCTGGACAGCGGCTACGTTGCGGCGCGGGCCGTGATCCTGCGCCACTGGTCCGAGCGGATCGGCCAGGTCGAACCCGACGCCCGCGACGCCAAGACCGCCCTTCAGGAATGGGCCCAGGCACGCGGCCTGCCGCCACCGACCTACACGGCGACCGACCGCGAGGGGCCGGCCCATGCCCCCCTCTTCACCGTCGAGGCGCGGCTGACCACCGGCCAGGTCGCGACCGCGCAGGCCGGCGCCAAGCGCACCGCCGAACAATCCGCCGCCCGCGCCCTTCTGGCACAGGTCGAGAAGGGCTGACCTAGTCCGGCAGCCGCTGCGGCATCCGGCCCCTTTGCCGGGCATCGCAGCGCCAGAGTTTCCGGCGTATCCCCTCGGGTTCCATCCCGGCATATTTCCCGCGCGAAAACCTGGGCCAGTCGATCGCCATCCCGGCCTTCACCATCTCGGCCGACAGGTCGCGCCCGTCCGGCAGGTAACAGGTCGCAACCGTCCGGTCATAGGACAGACCGCCGTCAAACACCGCCCGGACCTCCCACCCCTTGCACAGGTTGACCAGCGCCCACTTGGCGGTCCTGCCATAGGGATGGTCCATTTCCGGCGCGTCGATCCCGGCCAGCCGGATCCGCGTTCCGCCGATGTCGATCGTGTCGCCGTCGATCACCCAGGCACGCCCCCGGATTTCGGTGACCTCGACGATGGTGATTTCTGTGGTCTGGCGGACGGTCACCGTCTGGCGGGGGACGAACGACACAGCCTCTGGCGCAGCCACATGCCGCAGGACGGGGGGGCGCCTTGGCCGCCGCACCCCAAAGGCGCGGAACAGGAACCGCAACAGACTCATGGCCTCGCCCGAACTCTTTGACCACCGACCTTTCTTCCGCGCTTGCCTACCTTGCTTTTCGGGCCATTTTAGGGCGCGATGACCCGACCGGTCCCGTCTGGCGCCAGAGGCCGGAATCCTCTATGCGGCTCCGATCATCTGAAAGCAGGATACGCCCATGAACACCCGCGCCGGTTTCGTCGCCCTGATCGGAGAGCCGAACGCCGGCAAGTCCACGCTGCTGAACCGCATGGTCGGCGCCAAGGTGTCGATCGTCACCCACAAGGTGCAGACGACCCGCGCCCGCATCCGCGGCATCGCCATGGCGGGCGAGACGCAGATCGTCTTCGTCGACACGCCGGGCCTCTTCCGCCCGCGCCGCAGGCTGGACCGCGCGATGGTGGCGGCTGCTTGGGGTGGTGCGGCGGACGCCGATATCGTTGTCCTTCTGGTCGAGGCCCAGCGCGGCCTGACCGAAGGCGTGCAGGCCATCATCGACGCGCTGAAGGAACGCGCGCCGGGCCGGCCGGTGGCGCTGGCCATCAACAAGATCGACCGGGTGAAAGCGGAAACCCTGCTCGCCCTGTCGCAGGAACTGAACGGGGCCTATCCCTTCGCCAGGACCTTCATGATCTCGGCCGAAAAGGGCTACGGCTGCGACGACCTGCGCGACTGGCTGGCGGCCGAACTGCCCGAGGGTCCCTGGCTTTACCCCGAGGACCAGATCGCCGACCTGCCCTTGCGCATGATCGCCGCCGAGATCACGCGCGAGAAGCTGACGCTAAGGCTTCACGAGGAAATCCCCTACCAGCTGACCGTCGAGACCGAACGGTGGGAGGACCGCGACGACGGATCGGCCCGCATCGACCAGATCGTCTATGTCGCGCGCGACGGCCACAAGGGCATCGTCCTTGGCAAGGGCGGCGAGACGCTGAAAGCCGTGGGCACCCAGGCCCGGGCCGAAATCGCGGCCTTCCTCGACCGGCCGGTGCATCTGTTCCTGACGGTCAAGGTCCGCCCCGACTGGCTGGAAGAGAAGGAGCGCTTCACCGAGATGGGGCTGGAGTGGAAGGATGGCGCCTGAGTTTGGCGGGCCAGAGCCGCGCCTGACCGCCGATTTCTGGGTCCGCGCCTATCTGCGCCGGCTCGAGGGCGCGATGATCCCGGCCTATGTCACCCGGCGTGGCGACCCGACCGCCGGGGCGGTGCTGGTGAAGGTCGCAACGCTCGACGGCCTGGCCCGCGCCTTCCAGCGCAGCTTCGACCTGATGGCCGACCGGCGCATCTGGGTCACGCTCGCCGAAGGCGACGAGCGCACGGTCGATGCGACGCTGGCCCGCCAGCGCCAGAACGACCCCGACCTCTGGATCATCGAGATCGAAGACCGTCAGGGCCGCACCCTTCTGGATGAAGAGGGCCTGTCATGAGGGCCCCAGCCTGATGGACTGGCAGGACGAAGCCCTTGTCCTGACCGTCCGCCCCCATGGCGAGACCTCGGCCATCGTCGATCTGTTCACGCCGGCCCATGGCCGCCATGCCGGGATCGTGCGCGGCGGCCTGTCGCGGCGCATGGCGGCGGTCCTGCAACCGGGCACGCAGGTGCAGGCCCGCTGGCAGGCCCGGCTCGAGGATCAGTTGGGCCGCCTGACACTGGAACCCCTGCGCAGCCGTGCGGCGCTTTGGGACGACCGGACGGCCCTCGCGGCACTCGCCGCCGTCTGCCAGATGGTGGCCGCCCTTCTGCCGCCCCGCGACCCGCATCCCGGCCTTTATGCCGCAACCCTGTCCCTTCTGGACACGGCGGGCCCGGGCGAGCGCTGGGCCCGCCTTTACCTTGCCTGGGAAAGGCTACTGCTCGATGAGCTGGGCTTCGGCCTTGACCTGTCGACCTGCGCCCTGACCGGAAGCCGCGTCAACCTGACCTTTGTCAGCCCAAAAACCGGGCGCGCCGTGTCGCAGGCGGCCGTCGACCGGGGGCTGGCCGGCGACTGGGCCGACCGCCTGCTTCCCCTGCCCGCCGTCCTGCGCCCGGACGCAGGCGCCGCGACCCCGCTGCCCCCCGCCGACCTGGCCGCCGGCCTGACCCTGACCGGCCACTTCCTGAACCGGCTCGCGGCCGAAATCGGCGCCGCCCCCCTGCCCGCCGCCCGCGCGCGGCTGGTCGAGCGGTTGACTGCCCCGTCTGCTGAAGCGTAGCGGCACACAACCCGACATAGTCTGTCGCAAACCGACTCGACAAAGCACCGGCCCCGGCGCGGTCTGGCGGCGGTAAACCACACCCTTTTTGACGTGCGCCTCGACTGGTCGATCAGACCCCGTCACAGCGTCGGTCTGACGCAGGTCTACGCAAGATGTCCCTTTGCCCCGTCAGCGGCCGCCCGGGGTCCTGGTTCCCTATCTTCCGGCCTGCAACCCGCTGAACGTCGCGCGCTGACTCGCTTTCTGTCGCCTTTGTCACAGACGCATCGGACAAGAGCGCGCCAAATCGGACCATAATGGCTCTGCGTTACATACCAACCCACTTGCGCCACGGCGCGCCACCGGGCATCCACCATTTCGCGATCCTTTCGGGGCTTGAGGCTGCCGTGCGCGGCTCTCTCATCTCGGTCATGCCGCTCGCCGTGCATGATGCGCTCGGCTCGACCGTCGGGGCATCGCGGGCCTATTTCATGGTCGGCTGCATCTCGCTTTTCTGGGGGCTGATGGTGCCCTGGGCGGCACGGACCCTGCCCCGCCGCTGGCTCTATACGCTTGGCTGCCTTCTCTACCTCAGCGGCATGGCACTGGCGCTGGCCGGCACCAGGGTAACGGTCCCGCTCGCGCTGCTTGTGAATGCGATGGGCACGGTCACACTCTTTGTGTGCCTCAACGCCTATATCCTGGACTATATCGAGCGGACGGATCTTGGCCGGGGCCAATCGCTTCAGATGCTCTATGCCGCAACGCCCTGGGCCGTCGGTCCGATTCTCGGCGTCTGGCTGCATGACCTCTGGAAACCGGCGCCCTTTCTCATGGCGGCAGGCTTCTCGATAGCGCTGCTCGTCACATTCTGGGTCCTGAGGCTCGGCAACGGCAAGCAGATCGCGCGGGCGCGGCGGCCGGCGGTGAACCCTCTCGCCTATCTCGGCCGCTTCTTCGCGCAGCCCCGGCTGATCGTCGGCTGGTCCTTTGCCGTGATCCGCTCGTGCGGCTGGTGGGTGTATGTCGTCTACCTTCCCTACTTCTGCATCGAGCAGGGACTCGGCAACAAGGTCGGAGGATTTGCCCTGTCGACCTCCAACGCCCTTCTCTTCATATCGCCGCTGATGCTGCGCTTCGCGCGCCGCATGTCGGTCCGCTTTTCCGTCCGCTTCGCCTTTGGCATGTGCGCGATCCTGATGATCGGGGCCGCCGTCGTCTCTCCCTGGCCGTGGGCAACCGTGGCTGCGCTGATGGTGGCCTCTATCTTCTTCGTCATGCTCGACGTGGTCGGCGGCCTGCCCTTCCTGATGTCCGTAAAACCTTCCGAGCGGACGGAGATGTCGGCAGTCTATTCAAGCTTCCGGGATGTCTCGGGGATCCTCACGCCGGGCGCCGCCTGGGCCGTCCTTGCCGTCGCTCCGACGGCTGCGATCTTTGCCGTCTGCGGCCTGGCGATGGCGGGGGCGCATGCCGCAGCCGGGCGGCTGCATCCCCGTCTTGGTGTCGCGCGCCCGTCGCGCGGCGGCGCGGTCAGGGCGTGAAGCTCAGCGCAACCTTACAGGCAATGATCAGTCCAAAAGACGCCGCGCAATGACCTGCGCCTGAATCTCGGCCGCGCCCTCGAAGATGTTCAGGATGCGCGCATCGCACAGGATGCGGCTGACCGGATACTCCAGCGCAAAGCCGTTCCCGCCATGGATCTGCAACGCATTGTCGGCCGCCGCCCAAGCGACGCGCGCGCCCAGAAGCTTGGCCATCCCGGCTTCCAGGTCGCAGCGCTGGCCGTGGTCCTTTTCCCAGGCGCTGAAATAGGTCAGCTGCCGCGCGACCATGATCTCGACCGCCATCATGGCCAGCTTGCCCGCGACCCGCGGGAACGAGATGAGCGCCTTGCCGAACTGCTTGCGGTCCTCGGCGTAGCGCATGCCGACTTCCAGCGCCGATTGCGCCACGCCGATCGCCCGCGCCGCCGTCTGGATGCGCGCGCTTTCGAAGGTCTGCATCAGCTGCTTGAACCCCTGCCCCGGCACGCCGCCCAGAAGGTTTTCGCCCTTCACGCGGAACCCGTCGAAGCCCAGCTCATATTCCTTCATGCCCCGGTAGCCCAGGACCTCGATCTCGCCCCCGGTCATGCCGGGCGTCGGGAAGGGCGCCTTGTCGGTGCCGGGGGTCTTTTCGGCCAGGAACATCGACAGGCCGCGATAGTCGGTCGTGTCGGGGTCGGTCCGCGCCAGCAGCGTCATGACATGGGTCCGCGCCGCATGGGTGATCCAGGTCTTGTTGCCCGTCACCTCCCAATCGTCACCGACCTTCACCGCCCGCGTGCGCAGTGAACCAAGGTCGGACCCGGTGTTCGGTTCGGTAAAGACCGCCGTCGGCAGGATTTCCCCGCTGGCAAGCTTCGGCAGCCACTCCGCCTTCTGCTCGTCGGTGCCGCCACCCAGGATCAGCTCTGCCGCGATCTCGGACCGGGTGCCGAGGGAACCCACGCCGATATAGCCGCGCGACAGTTCCTCGCTGACCACGACCATGCTGGCTTTCGACAGGCCAAGCCCGCCGAATTCCTCCGGGATGGTCAGGCCGAAGACGCCAAGATCGGCAAGCTCGCGGATGACCTCCATCGGGATCAGCTCATCCCTCAGGTGCCAGCCATGGGCATGGGGCACCACCTGTTCATCGGCATAGCGGCGGAACTGGTCGCGGATCATCTCCAGATCCTCGTCGAGCCCGGTTGCGCCGAAGGTCGCGCGGCCCTGGTTGTCGCGCATCAGGGCAACCAGCGCCATGCGCGCGGCAGGGGTGTTCCCGCCGGCGATCAGCCGCGCGGCCGCAGCACCCGGCGTCCAGGCCAGCCCAAGGTCCGAAAGCCGGGCCGTCTCGCCCTGGCTCATCGGAATACCGCCCGCGATCTGGGCCAGATATTCGCCAAAGCCGATCTGCAGGATCAGCCGTTCCATGTCCCCGAACCGCCCCGCCGCACCGATCCGCGCCGCCCAGGCCTGCATCTGGCGCAAGGCCTCGACATAGGTCGCCAGCCAGGAAAGCGCATGCGCCGCGAACTGATGCTCTTCGAGCGCCGCGCCCGAAATCTTGCCGTCCCGCGTCACGCGCGCTCGAAGCGCGGCCTGACCGGCGGGAACCAGCGGCTCGACCTCGGCCAGAGCGGCTGCGGTCAGGTCGGTCAGATCGGCGAGGAGGACGCTGTCGGTCATGGATCACCCAAGGTAGCCCGCGCGACGGGGACTCGGGCGCGGTTTCTGCACCCGCACTCTTACGTCATTTCGCAGTTGCAGCGCAATATTCATTCGCAAGACCTGCACGCCGCGTTTCTTTATGTCCCTGCCGATTTGCCTCGCGGCCCGCCGCCCCCGCAGGCTAGAAGGCGCCATGGCCGGGATCGACCCCACCCTTCTTTGGCTCGCCGCTGCCGTCACGCTCTTCGCGGGCTTCGTGAAGGGCGCGATCGGCTTTGCCATGCCGATGATCATGATGTCGGCCTTTTCCGCCTTCCTGCCCGGCCCGGTCGCGCTGGCGCTCCTGATCCTGCCAACGCTGGTGACGAACGTCGCGCAGGCCTTCCGGCAGGGGGTCGCCCCGGCACTGGCCAGCGCGCGCGAGTTCCGGCTGCACATCGGCGCGGTGGTCCTGGCACTCGCCGCCTCGGCGCCCTTCGTGACGGTCCTGCCGCGCGCGGTGATGACCGGCCTTCTGGGCGCGCCGATCCTCGCCTTCGCGCTCTGGCAACTCGCCGGCCGCCCGCTTCGGATGCGGATCGAGCACCGGGCGCGGGCCGAAATCGGGCTTGGCCTGATCGGCGGCCTTTACGGTGGCGTTTCAGGCATCTGGGGCCCGCCGCTCATCGTCCTTCTTCTGTCGCTCGACACGCCCAAGGCAGACGCGCTCAGGGTGCAGGGCGTCGTCTTCCTGATCGGGTCGGCCGCCCTTCTGGCCGCGCACCTGCACACGGGCGTCCTGAACAGCCAGACGCTGACCCTGTCGGCGCTGATGGTCGCGCCGGCGCTTGTCGGCAACCGGATCGGCCTTGCGGTGCAGGACCGGCTGGACGCCGCACGTTTCCGGCGCTGGACGCTGATCCTTCTGGCGCTGACCGGGGCGAACCTTCTGAGGATCGCCCTTGCCTGACCCCTCGACCCGCGCGCGCCGCCGGGGCAGAGTGCACCCATGACGCTCGGCGCCTTCCACCTGTCCCTGCCCGATCTTCTGGCGCTCGCGCTCTTCTTCGCGCTCTGGGCCGGGCTGACCTTTGCCATCGAACATCCCCCCGCGCGCCTCCCTTCGGTCAGCGAGCTGATGAAGGTCCACCGGATGGAGTGGATGGAGACGTTCCTGACCCGCAATCCGCGCATCTTCGACGCCTCGGTCATCGACAACCTGCGTCAAAGCACCAGCTTCTTCGCTTCGACCTGCCTGATCGCCATCGGCGGCGGCGTGGCTTTTCTCGGCAACCCCGACAAGCTCGCGACGCTGCGCCAGGACCTGCCGATCCTGCCCCCCGACCCGGCCGACTGGCAGGTGCGCATCCTTCTGGTCCTGCTGATCCTGACCAACGCGCTGTTGAAGTTCGTCTGGTCCCACCGCCTGTTTGGCTATTGCGCGATCCTGATGGCGGCGGTGCCGAACGACCCCGAAGACCCGGTGGCGCGCCCGCGCGCCATTCAGGCGGGGCAGGTGAACATCCATGCGGCCAAGAACTTCAACCGGGGGCTTCGCGCGGTCTTTTTCGCGCTCGCAGCCTTCGCCTGGCTGCTGGGTCCCGCGGCGCTGGCCCTAGCCGCACTGGTGACGACCGCGATCGCCGCCCGGCATGAATTCGCCTCGCACTCGCGCGCGGTCCTACTGGGTCAGGCGCGGGGCTGACGCCGCCGCCCCTCGATCGTCCAGGCCCCGACCATCAGCGCCAGCGCCAGCAGCAGCGCGAGCCAGTCGGGCAGCAGCGCCACCTGCCGCAGGTCCAGAAGCCGCGAAGCGCCGCGCGGCGTGATGCCGATCCAGCCGCGCCCGCCAGCTTGGTCACCGGACCGCACGGCGCGCATCTCGGGGAGGCCGTCCTCGATCCAGCGCACCGACCCGCCCGTCGCTTTGGCAAGGGGCGCCAGCGCCGCCCCGGTCGCGACCGGGTCGGCATATTCGCGCGGCTGGGCGGCGCCGACGGCAAAGACCCCGGTCAGATCGCCCTCTGCCATCTGGTAGAGCCCTGGCGCGGGCGCGGTCCAGACGGCCGAATACCGCCCCGGCTCGCCCTCGGTCAGGGGCACCGCCGCAGTGGCGCCGTTCGGTCCCGTCACCGTCACGGAACGCGGACCCTCGCCCATGGTCCGCCGGGTGATCGTGACGCCGGCACCGCTGGCCGAAGCCGTCAGCGCCTCTTCTTCCAGGTCCGGCTCCCGCATCGACCAGTGCGCCAGCCGTCGCAGAAGCTCGGCCTGCGGACCGCCTCCCTCGAACCCCCGCGCCCAGAGCCAGGCCTGATCGGACGCGAGCAGCGCCACGCGCCCCTCGCCCACCCGGTCCAGGACCAGAAGCGGCGCGCCGTCCGGCGTCTCCATCACCGCCTGACCCTTCACCTCCGTCAGCCCCACATGCCGGAGCCAACGCCCCCAGGGCCGGTCCGGGTGCCAAAGCCCCACCGTCACCGGATGCCGGTCGCCCAGCCGCGTGAGGCGCGGCAGGAACGCACCTTCGACCACCCGGCTGTCGGGCGCGGCGGGCAGGACCGAGGCCAGCGCCGAATGATAAAGGCTCTCGGCCGAAGCATAGTCCGGCCCCGCCGTCAGAAGGACCGCGCCACCCGCCCGCACATAGTCCGCGATGCTGGCGATATAGTCCGTCTCGAGCGTGCCGCGCTGGGCGAAGCGGTCGAAGATGATCAGGTCGAACTGCCGGATCTTCTCGACAAAAAGCTCATGTGTCGGAAAGGCGATGAGCGCGAGCTCGTTCACCGGCACGCCGTCGTCCTTTTCCGGCGGCCTGAGGATGGTGAAATGCACCAGGTCGACCGAGGGGTCGGACTTCAGAAGGTTCCGCCAGGTCCGCTCGCCCGCATAGGGTTCGCCCGACACCAGAAGGACCCGCAGCCGGTCGCGCACGCCGTTCACCGTGACCACCTCGCTGTTGTTGCGGTCGGTCAGCTCGCCCTCGGCGGTCGGGATCGACAGTTGCACGACATTGGCCCCGGCGTGCGTCAGCTTGACCGGCACCTCGACCTCGGCCCCCGGCCGCGCCTCGAGCGTCACGCGCGGCGCGCCATCGACCGTCACCGTCAGCGTCACCGGCGCGCCCGCCCTGTCCTTCGGGATGGCGCCGGCCTCATCGACCCGGACCGCAAGCCGCGTCTCCTGCCCGATCAGCCCGAACGAGGGCGCCCGCGTCACATGCAGCCGCCGGTCCCAGTCCGCCCGCGCCCCGGTCAGGATCGTCGTGACCGGCGCCGGCACGGTCTGCGGCAGGGCCGGGGCGTCGGCGAACTGGCCATCGGTCAAAAGAACCACCCCCGCCAGCCGGTCCATCGGCAGGGCCGACAGCGCCCGCGACAGGGCCGCCCCGCCCGGCGTGCCGTCGTCCGGGCCCCCGTCCGGGACCGTCACACGCCGCACCTCGGCCAGGGGCGCGATCCGGGCGGCGAGCGTGTCGGCCGCCGCCGTCGTCCGGTCCCCCCGCGCACCGATGCGGTTCGAGCCGCTGTCGTCCGTCATCAGAAGCACCAGGTCGCGCAGGGGCTCCTCATGGGCCACGCGCCAGGTCGGCCCGGCCAGTGCCGCCGCCAGCACCAGCGCAGCACCCAGCCTGAGGGGCCAGCCCCTGAGGCCGCGCCAGCCCGCGACCGCCGCCATCAGCAGGGCGACGAACGCCAACGCCGCGATCCAGCCCCAGGGCAGCAGCGGCGTGAAGCCGATGGCCGACACCCCGCCCGTCATTGCCCCAGCCTTTCCAGAAGCGCCGGCACATGCACCTGGTCGGACTTGTAGTTGCCGGTCAGCACATACATCACCAGGTTGACCCCGAACCGCTCGGCCATCTCGCGCTGGCGCTCGCCCGCCACGCCCTCGCCCACCGGATAAAGCGGCTGTCCCCTGTCATCCATCGCCCAGGCGGACGCCCAGTCGTTGCCGCCGATGATAACCGGGCTGACCCCGTCGTTCAGGCTGCGGAACGGCACGCCCGTCGCCGCGACCGCATCCGGCGGCGGTGCCTCGGCCCAAACCGGCGCGCCGACATAGCGGCCGGGAAAATCGTCCAGCAGGTAGAACGAGCGCGTCAGCACATGGTCGGGCGGCACGGGCGCGAGGGCCGGGATGTCGAGCCCGGCGGCAAGCACTTTCAGCCGCTCCGCCTCGGGGCTGGTGCCGGGGGCGGTGGACCCGTCGCCATCGCGGGTGTCGAACAGGATCAGCCCGCCCGAGCGCAGGAAGGCGTTGAGCCGCCCATAGGCGGCGGCCGACGGCAGGGGCTCATCGGCTGCGACCGGCCAGTAAAGGAAGGCGTAAAGCGACAGGTCGTCCTTTTCGAGGTCGATCCCGACCGGCGGCCCCGGCTCGACGGCGGTGCGCAGGGTCAAGGTCCAGGCGAGGCCCGTCAGCCCCTCGTCCGCCAGCCGGTCGACGGCAGCATCCCCCGTCAGCACATGCGCGAGCACAGTTCCCCCCGCCGCCCGCAGAAGCGCCGGGTCATCAAGCGCGCGCGCGCCCCGGGGGTCGGGCAGGGCGAACAGGCCCAAGGCCAGGGCCGCCGCCAGTCCCCGCGCGAACCGGCCCGAAAGCCAGACCGCCGCCAGCGCCTCGACCGCCAGAAGGACGAGCGCCGCCGCCAGCAGAACGCCCTTGAGCGACCGCGCCGGCGCTGCGTCCAGCCGGTCGAGCGTCACGCCGGCCGGCCAGGCGGCGGGGGCAAGTGCCGCACCCGGCGGCAGAAGCGGCAGCGCCATGCGCCGGCCGCCGGACTGGTAAAGGCCCGCCGGCATCTCGGGGCCCGCCGGCCCCGCTGCCAGCCGGGCGCCCGGAATGCCCGCGCCGCCGGCCCCTTCGGCGACCGGCTGCAGCGCGCCCGACGCATCGACCGTCGCCACCGCCCGCCAGACGCCCCCGGTCAGAACCGCAGCCCGGTCGCGCGCGGGCGGCGCGATCATCGCCAGCCGCTCGAGCATCTGCACGAACAGGCCCGAGGCCGGCAGGCTCGACCAGTCGGCGGTCGCTGTGACGTGGAACAGGACCACCCGCCCCGAACCCAGCGTCGATTGCGTGACAAGGGGCGTGCCGTCCTGAAGCGTGGCGAGCGCATGGTCGGAAAGCTCCGGCCCCGGCTCCGCCAGGACCTGCGTGCCGACCGTGACATCGGGCGGAAGGGTCAGTCCGCTGAAAAGACTGTCCTTCGCGAAGGGCGCAAGCGGGCGCGGCGCGCCCCAGGTCATCGTGCCGCCCAGCGCCCGGTCACCCGGACGCAGCCGCACCGGCAGCAGCAGGTCGTCCGGCGCATCCGGCTCGATCGACGCCGCCAGCCGCGGCCCGGCGAAGCGCACGAGGATACCGCCCTTCCGCACCCAGTCGATCAGCGCATCCGCCTGATCGGCGGGCAGGCGCCCCGCATCGGCCAGCACGATTCCCTGCGGCGCGGCGCGCACCATGTCCGGCAGCGCCCCCTCGATCACGTCGGCGCCGTCCGCCAGCGCCGCGCGCAGATAGTGCGAGGGCGACAGAAGCTCGAGCCCCTCTTGCGGCGGCGTCGGGTCGACCAGCGCCACCTTCGGCCGCCGCGCACCATCGTCGGCCAGCGCCAGCGCCCCGGCCGTGCCGCCACCTTCCAGCGTGATCCGCTGGACACGGTTCCTGAGTTCGGGCGCCAGGTCGAGCGTCACCGCCACCCGGTCTGCCCCGGCCGGGACCGCGACCGGCTGGCGGGCCAGAAGCCGCTCGACCCCGTTCGGATCGGTCCCGGCGATGGCGAGCCTGTAGCTTTCGGCCGGCCCGCGGGCCGGGCGCAGAAGCGCGAGATTGAGGCCCGCGCCCCCGGGCTCGGGCGCCGTCAGCGCCGGGGGTGGCGCGGGCGGCGTCAGGACCCGGACCGGCCCCCGCGCCTGCAGTGCCGCCAGCAGCACCGCCCGTTCCGGCCGGTCGAGCGCGTCGGCCTGCCAGATCGTCTCGAACCGCCCCTCGGGCAGCGCACCCGCGAGCGCGGCAAAGCGCGCCGCCGGCACCCCCCAGGGCGCCGGGCGCAAGGCCGCGATCCGGTCCCGCGCGGCGCCCGGCAGGCCAAAGACCGGCCGGGGTGCCTGAGCCTCTGACAGGACCGCAACGGCGACCGGCCGGCCGGCGGCGACGGCGGCGCTGGCTTCGTCGGTCAGCCGGGCCTGCAGCGCGGGCCAGCGGGCGGCGTCCGGCCAGTCGGCTTCCACGACCATCAGCACCGGCCCGCTTCCGCCGCCCATGGCCGCCAGGGGCCCCATGGGCCCAAGGACCGGCCCGGCAAAGCCGAGGATCGCCGCCAAGAGCGCCGCCGTCCGCAACAACATCAGAAGGATCGGCGTGCGGTGCACATCCGCGTCCCGCTCGGTCAGGCCCAGCAAGAGCGCCACGGCCGGAAAGCGGCGCACCACCGGCGCAGGCGGCAAGAGGCGAAGGAGGAGCCACAGCGCCGGAATCAGCGCCAGCGCCCAGAGGAGCGCGGGTGCGGCGAAAGTCAGGGGCAGCCCCCCGATCATGCGCCGCCGCCCCAGTGATGCGCCCGCCGCCCGACAACCCCGCCCAGCGCCCAGAGCGCCGGGGCAGGCGCCGCATCCGTGCGGTGGGTCAGGACCGTCCAGCCTGCCGCACGCGCAAGCGCTTGAAGCCGGTCGCGCCGTTCGGCCAGCCGCTCGCGGTAGCGGGGGCCAAGGGAAGCCGGTTCGCTCGCCTCATGGCTGAGGCCGCCGCCGATCGAGCGGAAAAGCGTCCGCCCCGTGAAGGGGAACGTCTCTTCCGCCGGATCAAGGACCTGCATCAGGACACCCGACATCCGCTTGCCCGCCGCCTCTTCGATCAGCGCCGCAAGGGGGTCGAGCGGACCGAGGAAGTCCGACAGAAGGACCGCCCAGCCGCCCGGCACCAGCGTGCCCGAACGGGGCACCCCGAACTCGGCATCCGGGGGCGCCGGCCGGGCGAAGGCACCCGCCAGCCGCTCGACCTGAGCCCGGCCGACACGGGGGGGCAGATCGGGGTCGAGCGTGCCCACCCGCTCGCCCCCCTGTTCCAGAAGGATCGCCAGCGCCAGCGCCAGAACCGCCGCGCGATGGGCCTTTTCCGGCAGGCGCGGCGCGGAATGATAGCGCATGGAAAGGCCGCCATCCGCCCAGACCTGCACCGTCTGGACCTGCACCCATTCCCGGTCGCGCACGTAATCCTGATCGGCCCGCGCCGACCGGCGCCAGTCGATCGAACGCGCCGCATCGCCCGCCTCGGCCGCGCGATACTGCCAGAAGTCCGGCCCCGGCCCCGCGCGCCGCCGCCCATGCCCGCCTGCCCGGACCGAGGCCGCCAGCCGCTCTGCCGCCGCCAGAAGCGCGGGCGCTGGATCGGCGAGCGACTCGGCCCCGGCCCGGATCGTCGCGCGGGCGATCAAGGACTGGCTCACACCGACGCCCCGAGCCCCGAGGCGACCCCGTCGATCAGGGCGCCGAGCGTCTCGCCCCGCGCCCGCGCCGCATAGCCAAGCGCCATGCGGTGCGACAGGACGGGCCGGGCGAGCGCCGTGACATCAGACACGGACGGCACCAGGCGCCCGTCGATGAGCGCGGCCGCCCGGACCGCGAGCATCAGCGCCTGCGCCGCGCGCGGTCCCGGACCCCAGACGACCGAGGCGCGCACCGCCTCGGGCGCCTCGGTCGCCTCTGGCCGGAAGGCGCGCACAAGGTCCAGAACTGCCGCCACCACGCTTTCCCCGACCGGCATCCGGCGGACCAGCGCCTGTGCCGCCATCAGGCCGCCCGCATCGAAGACCGGCGCGATGGCCGCCGTCTCGGCTCCCGTCGTCGCGATCAGGATGTCGCGCTCGGTCGCGCGGTCGGGATAGTCCAGATCGACCTGCACCAGAAACCGGTCGAGCTGCGCCTCGGGCAGGGGATAGGTCCCCTCCTGCTCGATCGGGTTCTGGGTCGCCAGCACATGGAACGGCGGCCCGAGCGGCCGGTGCGCGCCCGCGACCGTCACCTGGCGTTCCTGCATGGCCTGCAGAAGCGCGGACTGCGTGCGGGGCGAGGCGCGGTTGATCTCGTCCGCCATCAGAAGCTGGCAGAAGACCGGCCCCGGCAGGAACCGGAACGACCGGCGCCCGGCTGCGTCCGTCTCCAGCACCTCGGACCCAAGGATGTCGGCCGGCATCAGGTCCGGCGTGAACTGCACCCGGCGGGTATCGAGCCCCATGACGACGCCCAGCGTCTCGACCAGCAGCGTCTTGCCCAGACCCGGCACGCCCACCAGAAGCGCATGTCCACCGCACAGAAGCGCGGTCAAGGACAGGTCGACGACCTTCGGCTGGCCGATGAAGCGCCGCGCGATCATGGCGCGCGCCTCGGCAAGTTGGCCCGAAAGCCGCTCGGCCTCGGCCACCAGATCGTCTGCGTTCGTCATTCAAGTCCCCTTTGTCTGGTCCCGCGCAGTAAGACAGAATAGGCTTCGCCGACCAATGGTCATTTTTCCTTGAGGAGCAAGCCCTTGCCCACCGATCAGACGCGCCCGTCCGCCGACACGCTCGCGGCTGCCGCCCGTCAGGCCGGAAAGCGCGGGCGCCCGCCGGTCCATCTGTGGAACCCGCCCTTCTGCGGCGACCTGGACATGGAGATCCGCCGCGACGGAAGCTGGTGGTATCTGGGCACCCCGATCGGCCGTCATGCGCTGGTGCGGCTCTTCGCCTCGATCCTGAAACGCGAGGGGGATCGCTATTACCTCGTCACCCCGGTCGAGAAGGTGGGCATCCGCGTGCAGGACGCGCCCTTCCTGGCCACCGATTTCCGGGTCGAGGGCGCGGGCCGCGACCAGGTCCTGACCTTCGTGACCTCGGTCGAGGATGAGGCGACCGCCGGCCCCGAGCTTCCGATTCGCGTCAAGCGCGATGCGGCGACGGGCGAGCCCTCGCCCTACGTCCTGATCCGCGACGGGATGGAAGCGCTCATCGACCGCAAGAGCTTCTACCGGCTGGTGGACCTCGGCGTCCACGAACCGCATGAGGGTGAAAGCTGGTTCGGCCTCTGGTCGGGGGGGCGGTTCTTTCCGGTCATTCCGTCGGCCGAGCTGCCCTAGGCTAGATTGACTGTCCGCCGTTGCCGGACCGGCAAGGCCCGGCCGGGCTCGGGCGGGATCAGGAAACCTACAGGTTTCCCCTGCCCGTGTGGGAACGGCGCCGCTGGACCCTTCGCGTCCTGTACCCACGAAGGCCGGCGCCCGCCATGGGCGGGGCGGGCGCTGGCCGATGGCCTTGGGGCCACCGGCGGGGACAGGCCGGGACAGGCGGAGAAGCCTTCGCATGGCAGGGTCAACGGCCCCTGCCACCTGGACCGGAATGGGCCGGAACAGCCGACAGCGGCCCTAATGCAGCTCGTCGGTCCGGCAATCCGGCGTCCCGCAGGCCTCGCCCGCGGTTTCCGTCTCGATCATCACATGGGTCACGGAAAACCGCTCGCCCAACATCTTCTTCACCCGCCCCCGCGTCGCGCCATGGTCCGCACCCGGCCGAAGCGTCACATGCGCCTCGAGCGCGATGCGCTTTTCGTCAAGCTGCCAGAGGTGGACGTGATGCAGGTCCGCGACCCCCTCTTCGGCCCGGATCGCAGCGCGCAGGTCGGCATCGGCCACCCCGGGGGGCGCGCCCAGCATCAGGATGCGGATCACCGGCCCGACCTCGACCAGCGCATGCCAGAGGATCCAGGCCGAAATCGCGATGGTGATAAGGGGATCGGCCAGCCGCCAGTCCCAGGCCCAGACCAGCAGGCCGCTGATGACGACGGCGACCGAGGTGCCCGCATCCGACAGGTTGTGCAGGAAAGCCGCGCGGATGTTCAGACTTTCCTTCGACAGCCTCCAGGTCAGAAGCGCGGTGATCCCGTTGATGGCGATGGCGAGCAAGGCCAGAAGGATGACGATCCCCCCCTGGACGGGCGGCGGGGACCAGAGCCGCTCGACGGCAGCCGCGCCAAGCCACAGGCAGATGAGGGCCAGTGCCACATAGTTCACCAGGGCGGCGATCAGCTCGACCCGGGCAAAGCCGAAGGACATGGCTGGGGTCGCGGGGCGTCGGGCGATGCGGCGGGCGGCGAAGGCCAGGACCAGCGCCACCGCGTCCGACAGGTTGTGCAACGCGTCGGCGATTAGCGCGACCGACCCCGCGATCAACCCGCCGACGATCTGCGCAGCCGTCAGCGTCAGGTTGGTCAGGACAGCCGCCGCGACCAGCCCGTCGCCCTTGCCCCCGAGACTGTGGCCATATCGGTGGCGATGTCCGTGGCTGGGCCCCTGACTGGGCCCGTTACTGGGCCCGTTACTGGGCCCGTGGCCTTCGCCGTGGTGCCCGTCCCCGCCCATATCATCATGGTCGTGGTCGCGCGCCTCGGCCATCGTCCCCTCCCCTCAGTGCGCCTCGGCCCAGGTCGCGCCCTGACCGGCATCGACAACCAGCGGCACCGACAGGTCGACCGCCGGATGGGGCGCCTCTTCCATCACCTTGCGCGCCACCGCGATCAACTCGTCGACCGCGCCTGCCTCGACCTCGAACAGCAGTTCGTCATGGACCTGCAACAGCATGGTCGCGGGCAGGTGCGCGATGGCTGGCTCCATGCGGATCATGGCACGGCGGATGACGTCGGCCGCCGCCCCCTGGATAGGCGCGTTGATCGCGCCCCGCCGGGCGAACCCGGCGGTCGGCCCGCGCCCGTTGATCTCTGGCGTGTGGATCTTGCGGCCGAAGCGCGTTTCCACATAATTGTGCTCTTTCGCGAAGGCGACGGTGCTGTCCATGTACTGCCGGATTTCGGGGAAACGCTCGAAATAGGTGTCGATGAACGCCTGCGCCTCGGCCCGCGGGATGCGCAGGTTCCGCGCAAGCCCGAAACCCGAAATGCCGTAGATCACGCCGAAATTGATCGCCTTGGCGCGGCGGCGGACCATGGGGTCCATGCCTTCGACCGGGACGCCGAACATCTGGCTCGCGGTCATGGCATGAATGTCGATGCCCTGGTGGAAGGCCTCTTTCAGCGCCGGAATGTCGGCCACGTCGGCCAGGATGCGCAGCTCGATCTGGCTGTAGTCAAGGCTCACGAGCCGCATGCCCGGCCCTGCCACGAAGGCCTCGCGGATGCGCCGCCCCTCTTCGCTGCGGACGGGGATGTTTTGCAGGTTCGGATCGGTCGAGGCGAGCCGCCCGGTGTTCGCCCCGGCGATGGAATAGGACGTATGCACCCGCCCCGTTTCCGGGTTCACGAAGGTCGGCAGCGCGTCGGTGTAGGTCGACTTCAGCTTGGATAGCTGCCGCCAGTCCAGGACCAGCCCCGCGAGTTTCGCGGCCTGCGGGATGTCGTCCTGCGCGGTAATGTCTTCGAGCACATCGGCCCCGGTGGCATAGGCGCCCGTCTTGCCCGTCTGGCCGCCCGGCACCTTCATCACGTCGAAAAGAATCTCGCCAAGCTGCTTTGGGCTGCCCACGTTGAAGGGCTGGCCCGCCACCTCGGCGATCTCGGCCTCAAGCCCCGCCATCTTCTGGGCAAAGGCGTTCGACATGCGCGACAGCGTGCCGGGGTCGATCCGCACCCCCGCCATCTCCATCCGCGCAAGGACCGGCACCAGCGGCCGCTCCAGCGTCTGATAGACGGTCGCCACCCGGTCTGGCGCCAGCCGCGGACGCAGCGTCTGCCAAAGGCGCAGCGTGACATCCGCATCCTCGGCCGCGTAGGGCACCGCGTCCGTCATCGGCACCGCATCGAAGGTGCGGGCGGACTTTCCCGACCCCAGCAAACCCTTGATCTCGATAGGTTTATGACCAAGGTAGCGTTCCGACAGCCCGTCCATTCCATGCAGGTGCAGACCGGAATAAAGCGCGTAGGACATCAGCATCGTATCGTCGATCGGCGCCATCATGACGCCGCGCCGCGCGAGGATCTTCCAGTCGTATTTCATGTTCTGGCCGATCTTGAGGATCGCGGGATCCTCAAGCACCGGCTTCAGCGCCTTCAGGACCGCGTCCGCGTCCATCTGCCCAGGCACGCGGGCCGACGCACCGAAAAGATCGCCCGCGCCAGAGGTGTGGCCGACCGGAATGTAGCAGGCCCGCCCCGGCGCGACCGACAGCGAAATCCCCACAAGCTCGGCCTGCATTTCGTCGAGGCTGGTGGTTTCCGTGTCGATGGCGACGAACCCGGCCTCCCGGATCGCCGCAATCCAGCCCGCGAGCGCCTCGGCATCGGTGACGGCCGTGTAGCTTGCCACGTCGAAAGGCACTGCGGCGTCCGCGACAGGCGCGTCGGACTTGTCCCCGCTCGCCACCCTGACCGGCTCGACCGCCACCGGCGCCTCGACCTTCAGCGCCTCGGCCACGCGCTTGGTCAGCGTGCGGAACTCCATCCGGTTCAGGAAGCCCAGCGCCTCTTCCGGGTCCGGCCGCCGCACCTGCAGGCCTTCGAGCGTCACATCAATCGGCACCTCGGCGTCAAGCGTCACCAGCCGGCGCGAGATGCGGACCTGTTCAGCATTGTCGATCAGGCTCTGGCGGCGCTTTTCCTGCTTGATCTCGCCCGCCCGGGCCAGAAGGGTTTCGACGTCGCCATATTCGTTGATCAGAAGTGCCGCCGTTTTCAGCCCGATGCCCGGCGCACCCGGCACATTGTCGACCGAGTCCCCGGCCAGCGCCTGCACCTCGATCACCTTGGCGGGCGGCACGCCGAACTTCTCCTCGACCTCGGTGGGGCCGATCCTGCGGTTCTTCATCGCGTCCCACATCTCGACCTTCGGGCCGACCAGCTGCATCAGGTCCTTGTCGGACGAGATGATCGTGACCTCGCCCCCGGCCTCGGTCGCGCGGCGGGCGAGGGTGGCGATGATGTCGTCGGCCTCGAACCCCTCCATCTCAAGACAGGCGACGTTGAAGGCGCGGGTGGCCTCGCGCGTCAGCGGGAACTGCGGGCGCAGGTCTTCGGGCGCCGGGGGGCGGTTGGCCTTGTAGTCGGCATAGATCTGGTCGCGGAAGGTGACCGAGGAATAGTCGAAGACGACCGCCAGATGGGTCGGGTCATCCTTGGCCGCGTTCGCCGCGATCTGCCCCCAGAGCATGTTGCAAAAACCTGCGACCGCGCCCACCGGCAGCCCGTCAGAGGCGCGCGTCAGGGGCGGCAGCGCGTGATAGGCGCGGAAGATGAAGGCCGATCCGTCGATCAGGTGCAGGTGGCTGCCTTTGCCGAAACGTGCCTCGTCGGTCATGCCGCCCGCCCCTCTTTCCGATTCCTCGGCGCAGCCTCCGGGGGCTCTGGCGCCGTCAGCTCTTCAGCTTCTCGATGAAATTCTCGTTGATGTAGCGCTTGTCGCAATAGCCGCAGTCCGCCACACCCTCGTCTTGCGGAATCGCGATCCAGACGCGCGGATGGCCGAGCGCACCCTCGCCGCCGTCGCAGGCGATCTTCCAGACGTTCACCACCTCGGTTTCCGGCGCCGGAAAATCGGCCGCGCAGCCCGTGGCAGACAGTTCGTCAAGAAGCGTCGTGTAGACCGGTGCAGCCTCGGCCGTTCGCTTGGGTTTGGTCATCTCGTCTGGTCTCCGAAAGGTTCGCCCATCATAGCGCAGCCGGGGGGGCAGGCAAGCCGACCCGGCCGCGTCCCGAGCCTAGGCGTGGCTCAGCATCGGGCCAAGCGGCCGGCCGGCCAGAATGTGCAGATGGTAGTGCGGCACTTCCTGATGGCCGTTGTCCCCGGCGTTCGAAATGCCACGGAACCCCGCGCCACCGTCGCCCGGCGCCACGCCCAGAAGCGCGCAGGCCCTGGCGGCCGTGCGGTGGAAATCGGCGATTTCTTCGGGGCTCGCCTCGGCCGCGAAATGCGCGAAATCGACATAGCGCCCCTTCGGGATCACCAGCACATGCACCGGAGCCTGCGGACGGATATCATGAAAGACGAGCGTATGGGCGCTTTCGACCAGCGTCTTGTTCGGGATCTCTCCCCTCAGGATGCGGGCGAAGATGTTGGTGTCATCATAGGCGTAGGGCATCGGGGCCTCTCAGTCGTCGAACAGGGGGGCGGTGGCCGCGATGGCCTGCGCCTTTTCGAAGGGAATGGCAAGGAAGTCGGCCAGTGCGCGGGCATTGTCGGCAAGCGGCGCGCCCTCGTCCAGATGCCAGAGCGGCCGGATCTGGCGCAGCCGGGCGCGTTCATAGACCACGTCATGGCGCACGACCGGCAGAAGCGTCGCCAGTTCCTCGGCGCCGGCATGGTCGGACAGAAGCCCGACGCGGCGGGCGTGGCCTTCCAGGTAGGCGTCGGTGAAGCGGCACCCCACGTCCAGAAAGCGCACCTGCGCCGGATCGGCCGCCAGATCGCGGATCAGGTCCATGTCGGCCGGATCGACGCAGATCGCCAGCCGGTCCGCGCCATGTTCCTGCATCAGAAGGTTCAGGAACGCCCGCCGGTGCCGCGAGCGGCGCGCGACCGTCGCCTCGGTCCCGCCCATGGCGGGCAGCGCCGCGTCATCCTCGCTGAAGAGGTAGTGGGCGACCGGCATGCCCGTCTCGCAGCCGATGGCCGCGACGAGCCGCTTGCCGACATGCCATTTCTTGCAGATGACGACAGATAGCCGCTGCCCCGCGCCGACCTCTCCGCCCCAGTCCCAGGCAGGCGGGCCGAACCGCCGCCCCTCGCGGCCGCGCGCCGACAGGAAGTCGCGCAGCCGCCGTCCGTCTGCCCCCGGCGGAAAGTCCACCTGATCCCCGCCATAAAGCGCCCCGAGCCTCTCGCGCAGGTCGCGCGCCTCGGCGCTGATCTTGCGGGCGAAAAGATAGTCCTGCGCCACCAGGTGGTCGTAATGGTCGTTGTAGAAGGTCGCGGGCATTCCATAGTCGGTGAACATCAGGAAGGTCAGCGTCCGGCATTGAATCTCGCGCGCCGGCACGAGGTGGCGGACAAGCGTCTGAAAGAAGGTCTCGTCCGGTATCCAGGTCGTCTTGAAGAAGCGCACCACATCGGGCCGGTCCTTGCAGAAGGCCAGCACGCGCTCGATCGTCCGGCGCCTCAGGCACCACCACTGGCTGCCGATCATGATCCCTAGATCTGCCGGTATCTCGCGCTCGAGCTTCAGCCGTTGCTGAAGCGCAAGGGCGCCGTAGAAGAGCCGCTTGTGCCGGCGTTCGTTGAAGTAATGGCGGTAGGTCAGCCGCTCGACTTTCAACCCCGTGCGGATCCAGTCGCTTTGGAAGAAATCGAAGCTTTCGATATAGTCGCAATCCTCGGCATCGAGCCGCGCGCGCACATGGACCGCCGTCTTGATCGGCTGGCAATCGCCGGAGATCATGTAGAAATGGCTCGCAAGCGGAAAGGCTGCGACCGCCGCACGGACAGCGGCGAGCGAGGCCTCGACCAGGCTCCACTCCCCCCAGCCGCATTTGACCCGCTTCTTCGCGAACGCGACGCGCGGATTGGACGCGAAGGCAGCCCTGAGCGCCCGGTGCTGGGCACCCGGTGCGCGGGCGTCGAAATGGATCGCCACGCAGTCGCCGGCTTCGGTCAGCCGCTCGACCTGGCGGATGATTCCGGCAGGGTCCTTGTGACACAGGAGGATGAAGGCGATCTCTGCCATGTGTGGCGGTCTGGCTCCGTCGCCGGGACTCGCGGACCCTTGTCCGTCGCCCCGGTTGAAAAATCGTGATTTGTTAGTATTTTCCCGTCAAATTTGGCGCAAGTTCGTTTCGGTTGGATTAAGGACGCTCGATGGGATTTCCCGGAACATGGATGACCGAAAGCGAAAGCATGGTCTATCGGGTTGTGCCGAAGTGCGCCTGCTCGTCAATCGGGCAGATCATGTTCTATTCCGATCATGGCAGGTTTTTCGACGGTGACATCCATGATGCCACCGAAGGCCTGCACAAATGGGCGCAAGGTGCGAGCCAGCCGCTGATCGAGGCGAACGTGGTGGCCCACAAGTCCGTCACCTTCACCTGCGTCCGCAATCCCTACACCCGCATCCTGTCCTCGTTCTTCGACAAGATCTGCGGCATCCAGCGGAACGGCAAGCGCTACCGGGGCAACCTGGTGCCGATGCTGGTGCAGAAATACGGGGTCGAGGTCGGGCGCTCGGACGAGGATTTCGCCTTCGACCAGATCGCGAGCTTCCGCCGCTTCCTGCTGTTTGCCCGCGACACGATCCGCTGGCGCCGGCCGATGGAGCCGGACATCCACTGGTCTGCCATGTCGGGCCATATCGCCACCTTCATCGTGAACGGCGGCCGCTACGATCAGATCTTCTTCACCGAGCGCTTCGACGAGGGCATGCAGCGCGTGCTCGACAAGGTCACGACGCCGGTGCCGGTCAACCTGGCCGAGGTGCCGCGCTTCAACGAAAGCGAAGGCCACGGACCGAAGCGCGCGCACAAGATCAGCGCCTATTTCGACGACCTGTCGCATCACCTGATGTGGGAAATCTACAAGCGCGACTTCCAGCTCTTCCGCTATGATTTCGACGATCCCGACCGGAAGGAACCGCTGGGCGAGGTCGATCTGGCCGAGGTCCACGCCAAGCTGGGCGATTAGAGCCTCGCGCCTTCGCCGCCCGTGGACCGCTGGCCCCGGGCGGGAAAAGGAAACGCACCGCGTTTCCCCCGGTCGTGTGGGAACGGGGCCGCTGGACCGCTGATGTTATGAACTGCCAAAGGCCGGCGCCTGCCCCGGTGGGCGCGGAAGCGCCCGCCATGGGCGGGGCGGGCGCTGGCCGATGGCCTTAGGGCCACCGGCCGGGACAGGCGGAGGAGCCTTCGCATGGCAGAGTCAACGGCCTCTGCCAGCCGGGCATCCAAGGTCCATGATCTACAGGGCCCACCCCCCTCAGATCAGCCCTTCGGCCCGGAAGATCGCGGCGATGTCCGCCTCTGGCCGGGCGCCGACATGGCCGATGACCTCGGCTGCGGCGAGGCAGCCCATCCGGCCCGCCACCGCTAGGCTGCGCCCGGTCGCCAGCCCGTAAAGGAAACCGGCGGCAAACTGGTCGCCCGCCCCGGTCGCATCGACCGGCACGACGCGGTGCACCGGAATGTCGGCGCGTTCATCGCCCGACAGGATCACCACATCCGCACCCGACCGCGTGCAGACGACCAAGGGACAGTCCGCCCGCGCCTGTTCCAGCGCCTGGCCAAGGTCGGCCGTCTGGTAAAGCGCGCACCATTCCTGTTCGTTCCCAAGGACATAGTCCATGCCCCCGGCCACCAGCCTGCGGAAGTCCGCGCGGTGGCGGTCGACGCAGAACGGGTCCGACAGCGCGATGCCTGCGCGCCCGCCCCCGGCCCGGCAGGCAGCGGCGGCGGCGCGGAAGGCGGCCTTTCCCTGGTCCTTGTCGAAGAGATAGCCCTCAAGGAACAGGATATCCGTCGCGCCCGCCACGGCCGGGTCCACATCGTCCGGCCCCAGATCGGCCGAAATGCCCAGATAGGTGTTCATCGACCGCTCGCCATCCGGCGTGACGAAGATCATCGACCGCGAGGTCGGATCCCCTGCCCCCGCCACCGGCGGATTGGGGAAGTCCGTGCCCTCGGCCGTCAGCGACCGCGCGAAGAAATGGCCCAGCGCATCATCCGCCACCCGGCCGATGAACGCCGCCCGCAGCCCCAGGTTGCCCACCCCCGCGACCGTATTGCCGACCGACCCGCCCGGCGCCTCGGTCCGCGCGCCCATCGCGCCGTAAAGCGCCTCGGCGCGGGCCCGGTCGATCAGCTGCATGATGCCCTTCCCGATCGACATGCGGGACAGGAAGGCGTCGTCTGTCGGCGCCAGAACGTCGACAATGGCATTGCCGATCCCCACCACCTGATAGCGTCCGGTCATATGGTCTTCTCCTCGTAGGGGCAGAGGTCGGCGATGAGGCAGTCCGCACAGCGCGGCTTCCTCGCCGTGCAGATATAGCGACCGTGCAGGATGAGCCAGGTATGGGCATGGGCCTGGAACCCGGCTGGAACCTGATCCTCGATCGCGCGCTCGACGGCCACAACGTCACGGCCGGGCGCGATGCGGGTGCGGTTCGCGATGCGGAAGATGTGGGTGTCGACGGCCTGCGCCGGCAGATGGAACCAGATGTTCAGGACCACGTTCGCTGTCTTGCGCCCCACCCCCGGCAGCGACTGAAGCGCGGCGCGGGACGAGGGCACCTGCCCGCCGAACTCATCGACCAGGCGCTGCGAAAGCGCGATCACGTTCCTGGCCTTGGTCTTGTAAAGCCCGATGGTGCGGATCGCCTCGGCCAGCCGCTCTTCGCCGAGCGCCAGCATCTTCTCCGGCGTGTCGACCGTCTGGAACAGGTCGCGCGTCGCGCGGTTGACGCTCGCGTCCGTCGCCTGGGCCGAAAGCGCTACGGCAACCAGCAGGGTAAAGGCGTTCACATGCGCGAGCTCGCCCTCGGGATGGGCGTTCGCCGCCTGAAACCGGCGGAAGATCTCAAAAACCGTCTGATAATCGAGCGGGCGGGTCATGTCGGCCATGTCTTGCCCCGGCCAGGGGCCCTTCGGCAAGGGAAAAGCCCGGCCAGGCGCGAAGCCGCAGGTTCCGGGTCGCGGGGCGTGGGACACTGTCCTAGATTGCAGGACAGACAGAGGGACCAGACCATGACCGACCAGCAACCCGTTGACTACCATTACCGCGTCATCGCCCGCGCCATCGCCGAGATCGACGGCCCCGGCGGCGCGCACCTGTCGCTCGACGACCTGTCGGCGCGGCTCGGGATGAGCCCGGCACATTTCCAGCGCACCTTCTCGACCTGGGTCGGCGTCTCGCCCAAGCGATTCCAGCAATACCTGACGCTCGACCACGCCCGCCGGCTTCTGGCCGACCGCCGCAACATGCTGGAAACCGCGCACGAGGCGGGCCTGTCCGGCGCCTCGCGGCTCCATGACCTGTTCCTGCGGTGGGAGGCGATGTCGCCCGGCCAGTTCGCGACGGGTGCGGCGGGCGTCGAGATGGACTGGGGCCGCTTCCCCTCGCCCTTCGGCGAGGTGCTGGCCATGGGCACCGACCGCGGCCTCTGCGGGCTGGCTTTCACTGACGGCACCGGGTTCGAGGCAGCCTTCGCCGACCTCTCGGGCCGCTGGCCCGCCGCCACCTTCCGCGAGGCGCCCGCGCGGCTCGAACCCTGGGTCACGGCCGCCTTCACCCAAAGGGGCGAGGCGCGGCTGACGCTGATCGGCGCGCCCTTCCAGATCAAGGTATGGGAGGCGCTCCTGACGATCCCCTCGGGCCAGGTCACGACCTACACCGACCTCGCCCGCGCCGTGGGCCACCCCAAGGCGGTGCGCGCCATCGGCACGGCGGTCGGGCGCAACCCGATCAGCTTCCTGATCCCCTGCCACCGCGCGTTGCGCACCACGGGCGCGCTCGGCGGCTACCACTGGGGGCTGCCGGTCAAACGGGCGATCCTGGCGTGGGAGGGCGCGCGCGCGGACGATCTGGCGGCCTGAAGGCGGCCTGAGGGCGGCCTGAGGGCGGCCTGAGGACAGCAGGGGGACTGGCGAAAGATGGCCGATCGCCCGGAAACCTGCTAGAACGGGCGCGCGTTCGATCCCAAGGTTATTGCCTAACCTCACCGGCTGCGTCAGATCGGGCGCGCAAAGACCCTCAACCAGAATTCGGAGCGTTCCATGCGTCTGAACAAAGTCCTTATCGCCGCGATCGCCGGCACCACCGCGCTTTCGGCCTGCGTGCAGCCGGGCATGTACAATGATCCGAACGCCCAGGCCAAGGGCGGGGCGCTGATGGGTGCCGTGGCAGGCGCGGCCCTTGGCGCGGCAAGCAACAACGGCGGGAACTCCACCGACCGCATGCTGGGTGGCGCGGTGATCGGCGGCATGCTCGGCGCGGGCGTCGGCGCCGTCCTTGACCGTCAGTCGGCCGAGCTTCGGCAGTCGATCCGCACGCCGGGCGTCCAGATCATCAACGAAGGCAACCGCCTGCGCGTCGTCATGCCCGAAGGCATCCTCTTCGCGACCAACAGCGCCTCGGTCAACCCGGCGATCTACAACGACCTGAACTCGGTCGCGATGAGCCTGAACCGCTATCCCAACAGCATGGTGCAGGTCGTCGGCCACACCGACAACACCGGCACGGCCGCCTACAACATGGACCTGTCGCAGCGCCGCGCGGGCGCCGTCGCGGGCCTGCTGCAATCGGCCGGCGTCGCACCTAGCCGCATCGCCGCCATCGGCCAGGGCGAAAACCAGCCCGTCGCCTCGAACCTGACCACCGCTGGCAAGGCGCAGAACCGCCGGGTCGAGATCATCATCGTTCCGACCGCCTGAGCCGCACCGGACCACGCCAAAAGCAAAACGCCCGGCCAATCGGCCGGGCGTTTTCTTGTGGTGTCGGTGGACTGCTGCCGGTGGACTGCTATCGGTGGGCGCCGTCAGTGCAGCTTCGCCGCAACCTCGTCGATCGAGGCATCGGCCAGGCGCGCATGATCGGCCGCAGTCATCTGCTTGGCCAGCATGTCGCCCGCCGCCGCGACCGCAACGCCGATGGCGCTGTTGCGCACCTCGCGCACCGCCGCCGCCTCGGCCGAGGCGATCTGGTCCGCCGCCGCCTGGAGCCTGCGCGCGATCGAGGTCTGCAGGTCCTTCTTGGCCTGCTCGGCCGCATCCGAAGCCTCGCGCCGCGCGGTTTCGACGATGAGCGCGGACTGCGCCTTCATCTCTTCGTGCTTCTTGTCGTAGCCCGCGAGGATCGCCTTGGCGTCATCATGCAGCTTCCGCGCCGATTCGAGTTCCGCCCGGATCCCGTCGGCCCGTTTGTCGAGCGCAGTGGCGATATGCCCGTGCGCCCGCGCCCAGATCAGGATGCCGATGAAGATGATGAAGGCGATCGTGACGACGAACTCGGTCGAGCGGAGCGTGAAGAACGCCTCGTCCCCGGCGGCGCGCGCAGGCGCGCCCGCCAGTGCCACGAACGTCAGTGCCGCGACGGTCAGTGCGCTGAAAAGCCGCTTCATGCCTGTCCACCTTTCATCCGGGCCGCGACGGCAGCCGCAACCGTTTTCGCATCCGCCGCGCCGCCCAACTTGCCGACCACCGCTTCGGCGGTCGAGCGTGCGACCTCGCCCACGGCAGCGACGGCACCCTGGCGGATCTCGTCGATGCGCTTGCCCGATTCTGCCGTGCGTGCGGCAATCTCTGCATCAGCCTTGGCCGTCGCCTTGTCGAGGTCGGCCTGGATGTCGGCCCGCGCCGCGGCGACGATGCGCCCGGCTTCGGCCCGCGCATCCGCCAGCGCCTGGGCATAGGCGGCTTCGGCGGCGACCGCCTGGGCCTTCAGCCGCTCGGCGGCGGCAATGTCGGCATCCATGCGCGACTGGCGGTCGGCAAGGATCCCGGCGATGCGCGGCAGCGCGATCTTCGACAGGACGAGATAGGTCACAACCAGCGCCACGATCAGCCAGAAGACCTGGTGCGCGAAGGTGCTGGTGTCGAGCTGAGGCATGCCCCCGGAATGTTCCGTGGCCTGCTCGGTCGCGGTCGACAGGGCCTCCGTCGCCGTGCTGATGGCCGAACTGGCGGCGTCGCCGACCGTTTGGGTGGTATTCCCCATGGCGTCCCCCTTCAGAACCCCGAAACTTCAACGGTCGGGCGCGGCTGGCGCGCCCGACACGTCCGTAAGGATCGCGCGTCGGATCAGACGGCGAACATCAGCAGGAGCGCGACGAGGAACGAGAAGATCCCGAGCGCTTCGGCGAAGGCGATGCCGATGAAGAGCGTTGCGGTCTGGCCGCCGGCCGCCGACGGATTGCGCAGGGCGCCCGCCAGGAAGTTGCCGGCAACGTTGCCCACGCCGATGGCCGAGCCACCCATGCCCATGCAGGCGAGGCCCGCACCGATGTATTTGCCCAGAGCGACGGCTGCTGCGAGTTCCATGATGATCTCCTTACGATTGGAATGGCAGTTGGTTTGGGGGCGCTGGCGGGCTCAGTGGCCCGGATGCAGCGCGTCCTTGAGGTAGACGCAGGTCAGGATGGTGAAGACGTAGGCCTGGATGAAGGCCACCAGAATCTCCAGCGCATAGACCGCGACGATGGCGACGATCGAGAGCGGCGTGACCAGGTAGCCGACCGCCGACATGAGGATGAGCGGCGCAAAGGCCGCGAAGACCTTGATGACGGCGTGGCCGGCCATCATGTTGCCCGCAAGTCGGATCGAGTGGCTGACCGGCCGCACGAAGTAGGAAATCACCTCGATCACCGCAAGGATCGGCCGCAGCGGCAGGGGCGCCGACTTGACCCAGAAAAGGTCAAGGAAATGCGCACCGTTGCGGATGATGCCCAGGATGGTCACGAACAGGAACACCAGGACCGCCAGCACCGCCGTCACCGCGATGTGCGACGTGGTGGTGAAGGCGCCGGGGATCAGGCCCAGGAAGTTCGAGGCCAGGATGAAGGTGAAGAGCGTGAAGATATAGGGGAAGTAGCGAACCCCGTCCTGCCCGGCGACATCGACGACCATCTTGTAGATGAAGCTGTAGGCCACTTCGGCGATCGACTGGGTCCGGCCCGGAACGACCGCCTTCTTCGAGGTGCCAAGGACGAAGAGCACGATCACGCAGGCGACGGCGACACCCATCCACAGCGTGACGTTGCTGATCGAGGTGACGTTCAGCGCGCTGTCGAACAGCGGGCGGACCTTGAACTGTTCCATCGGGTGGAACGTAAGACCCTGTTCAGCCTCGCTTGCCATCGTCTTCCCCTTCGTCCGCCGCGGCCGCGCCGCGTGCATTCTTGTCCTGGATCTCTTGCGCGGTGCGCAGCATCACCCGCACCCCCGCCCCGAAGCCCAGCAATGTCAGCACCACCAGGAAGATCGGCAGCGTCCCCAGAAGGAGGTCGATCCCGTATCCCAGCCCCGCGCCGACCATGAGGCCGGCCACGAGTTCGATCACCATGCGCCAGCCCTGATCGGCGGCGCCGAAATTCTTCACCACCGCGGGCTCTGGACGGCTGGCCTTCTTCAGTGCGTCGATACGCACCTGCAACTCGTCAAGCCGGTCCGGTTCAGGGCCATTCGTCATGACAAGGGCCTTTCGCGGTATCCGGCTGGGGTCTAGGGCCCCGGGCCCAAGGAGTCAACCGGGTAGTTGGCGGCCGAATGTCAATACAACCACTTGAATTCGTGTGATTTAATTTCCAACCCAACGCCACCGCCCCCTGCCCCGCCCCCATCCGTCGCTTTTGATTATTCAACCATCCGGTTGACGATCAGCACGGCTCCGTGCCAGATGCGGCCATGACCGAGGCCCCCCTGCCCCCCTTCCCGGACCCCAAAGAGGCGCGGCTCGACGCGATCTTCGCGGCTCTCTCGGACCCGACGCGGCGGGCGATCCTGACCATGCTTCTGGAAGACGATATGGCGGTCACCGACGTGGCCCATCCCTTCGCCATCTCGCTCGCGGCCGTGTCGAAACACCTGCGCACGCTGGCCGATGCCGGGCTCATCCAGCAGGAACGCCGGGGCCGCGTGATCTGGTGCAAGCTCGACCCCGACGCGCTGCGCGCCGCAACCGTCTGGATCGCGGGCTTCGGGATGTTCGAGGCGCTGGACCTCGACGCCTTCGAACGCTTTCTGGAGGCAGAGCCGGAAGAGCCTAATCCCTGACCAACATCAGAAGCGCCAGCACCGTGGCCGCGATGCCCAGAAGGACCATCGGCCCCGGCACCGCACTGCCGAGCGCCACCTCCCAAAGGATCACCCAGCTCGGCGTCAGGTAGGTGTAGGCCATGACCTTCGCCGCCGGCAGCCGCAGCGCCGCATATTGCAGAAGGACGAAGGTCATCGCCGAGGCAAAGAGCGCCGTATAGACCAGCGTCACCCAGACGATCGCCGGCAGATGCGCCCAGTCCGTCGCCAGTATGTCGCGCCAGCCCCAGACCGACAGAAGGACGAAGCCCGTCGCCAGAACGCCGAAGGAAAAGACGAGCGGGCTTTCCCCCCGGTTCAGCTTGCGGACGAGCGGCGTATAGAAGGCATGGGCCGCGCAGCCCCAGAAATAGATCACCTCGCCGCGCCCGACCTGAAACCGCAGGATCGCAGCCCAGTCGGCGCGAAAGATCACCCAGACCGCGCCCGCCGCCCCGATGGCCAGCGCCGCCGCGGTGCGCGGCGTGGTGATCTGGCGCAGAAGCATCCAGCCGAAAATCCCCGACAGGATCGGCGTCAGAGTGAAGACGGCGGCCGCCGACACGGGGGGCGCGGTCTTCAGACCCTCGAACATCAGGACGAAATAGGCCGAAAGGCACAGGCCCAGCAGGCCATAGCGCCAGGGCGCGCGGGCGTCGGCGGCGCGGAAAGACCCCGTCGCGGCGGCCACCGCACCGACGATGGCGGCGGCCAGAAGGAAGCGCGCCGCCGAAAAGGCGGTGGGCGAGACGAGCGTCGCCATCCGCCCGCCGAGCGAGAAGGACCCCGCGACCAGCGCGGAAAAGGCCAGCATCGCCAGATGACCGCGCGCCGCCGGCGAAAGGCCCCTCACCTAGCCACGTCCCGCAAGCGCGGCTTTCAGATGCGCCGTCAGGGCCTGAACCTTGGCGCTGCGGTGCAGGTCGACATGGGTGACGAGCCAGAGGGGCGCCTCCCACTCGGGCCGAGGCGCCATGATCTCGACCAGACCACGGCCCGGCGCGAGGATGCAGGGCTGAAAGCCCGCGCCCACCCCCTCGCGGATCGCCGCATTGACCGCTTCGGGCTCGGACGCGCGAAAGACGAAGCGGTCGTGGCTGACCGTGCTTTGAAGCCATTGGTGAAAGGGGGCCCGGGCCAGAAGGTCGTCGGGGCCGACAAATTCGTGCCGCGACAGGTCCGTATCGGTCTTCGGAACCCCGTGCCGGGCCACATAGGCCGGCGCGGCATAAAGCGCGTAGCGCAGGTGGGTCAGCGGCTGCACGACATAATCCGGCTCGGACGGCTGCGGGCCGGCCCTGAGCGCGACATGCGCCTCGCCCGAGTTCAGCCGGTAAAGCCGCATGTCCGACAGGAAGCGCACCCGGACGCTCGGATGATCCGTCCGAAACCCGGCCATGATCGGCACCAAGAGGTCCGTGAGCCCGGGAACCGAGGTGACGACCAGCTCGCCCGTCACCTCCTCGGCCTGACCCTTGATCCGGGCCTCCAGCTGGTTGAACCGGTCTGACGCGCCCTGCGCCACCTCGAAAAGCGCCTGCCCCGCCTCGGTCGGCGCATAGCCGCGCGCGTGGCGCTGGAAGAGGCGCGTGCCAAGGCGGCCCTCAAGCGCGTCGATATGGCGGATGACGGTCGCATGATGAACGCCGAGCGAATCCGCTGCGCCGCTGACCGTGCCGTGGCGCGCAACGGCCCAGGCCGTGCGGATCTCGTCCCAGTTGTCCAACGTGTTTCCTCTGGCCCTCGCGCCGCCACCTTTCACCAAGCCGGGCCGTTGCGCAATCGCCCGCTGCCGCCAGAGGCCTATCCCTGACCCAACCTTGACTCCGCCCCCCACGTCCACTATTTCGCCCCGCAATACCCCGGAAGGTCACTCTTCCGGTTCCGGCTTCATGCCGGGATCGCCGCCCGTCAGCGCGTTGCGCCCACGGGCGCGATCGTCGTTGGAAGGACCGTCGGGAAAGGAACCGCGATGTTCGAAAGCCTGTCAGAACGCCTTGGCGGCGTGTTCGAGCGCCTGACCAAGCAGGGCGCCCTGACCGAGGCTGACGTGAAGACCGCGCTTCGCGAGGTGCGGGTGGCGCTTCTGGAGGCCGACGTCTCGCTGCCCGTCGCCCAGACCTTCGTGAAATCGGTCGAGGCGAAGGCCACCGGCCAGTCGGTCATCAAGTCCGTCACCCCCGGCCAGCAGGTCGTGAAGATCGTCCATGACGAGCTGATCCGCGTTCTGGCGGGCGATGGCGAGCCCGAGGCGCTGAAGATCGACAACCCGCCCGCCGCCCTTCTGATGGTCGGCCTGCAGGGGTCGGGCAAGACGACGACGACGGCAAAGCTCGCCAAGCGCCTGGCCGAAAAGAACGGCAAGCGCGTCCTCATGGCCTCGCTCGACACCAACCGCCCGGCGGCGATGGAGCAGCTTCAGATCCTGGGCCGCCAGATCGGCGTCGACACGCTGCCGATCGTGAAGGGCGAAAGCGCCGTCCAGATCGCGAAGCGCGCGAAGAACCAGGCGACGCTCGGCGGCTATGATGTCGTCATGCTCGACACCGCTGGGCGCCTCCATATCGACGACGCGCTGATGGCCGAGGTCCAGGCGGTGCGCGACATTGCCCAGCCGCGCGAGACGCTTCTGGTCGTCGACGGGCTGACCGGCCAGGACGCGGTGAACGTCGCGACTGAGTTCGACGGCAAGGTCGGCATTTCCGGCGTGGTGCTGACCCGGATGGACGGCGATGGCCGGGGCGGCGCCGCCCTTTCCATGCGCGCCGTGACCGGCAAGCCCATCCGCTTCGTCGGCCTGGGCGAGAAGATGGACGCCATCGACGCCTTCGACCCCGAGCGCGTCGCGGGCCGCATCCTTGGCATGGGCGACATCGTGGCCCTGGTCGAAAAGGCGCGCGAGACGATCGAGCTGGCCGAAGCCGAACGCATGATGAAGCGCTTCCAGAAGGGGCTCTTCAACATGAACGACCTGCGCAGCCAGCTTGAGCAGATGCTCAAGATGGGCGGCATGCAGGGCATGATGTCCATGATGCCGGGCATGTCGAAGATGCAGAAGGCGGCGGACGAGGCAGGCTTTGACGACCGCATGATCCGCCGCCAGATCGCGCTCATCCAGTCGATGACGAAGAAGGAACGCGCCAACCCCGACCTGCTGGCCGCCAGCCGCAAGAAGCGCGTTGCCGCCGGAGCGGGGATGGAGGTGGCCGAACTGAACCGCCTTCTGAAGATGCACCGCCAGATGGCGGACGTGATGAAGAAGATGGGCAAGATGGGCAAGGGCGCCATGCTGAAGCAGGCCATGAAGGGCATGTTCGGCAAGGGTGGCGACATGCCCGCCGACATGGCAGGCATGGACCCCGCCCAGATGGAAGACGCGATGAAGGCAGGTCTTGGCAGGATGGGGGGTGGCCTTCCGGGTGGCCTGCCCGGTTTGGGCGGCATGGGCGGCCTCGGCGGGATGAAGCTGCCCGGCGGCCTGTCGGGCCTTGGCTTCGGCAAGAAGAAGTGACCCTTTGGCGATGATCGTCCCCACGCTTCAGACCGCCCGGCTTACCTTGCGCGAACCGCGTCTGGCGGACTTCGAGCACTGGGCGGCCTTCTTTGCGACCCCCCGGTCGGTCCATGAGGGCGGGCCCCTGACGCGCACCGAGGCCTGGCGCCACTGGGCCTCGGACGTGGCGGGCTGGGCACTCAGGGGCTACGGGCCGTTCGGCGTCGAGGACCGCGCGACCGGCGCCTATCTGGGCGAAGTCGGCATCTACCACGGCGACCATTTCCCCGAACCCGAGCTTGGCTGGTTCGTCCTGCCCGAGGCCGAAGGCAAGGGCTACGCCGCCGAAGCCGCGCAAGCCGTCAAGGACTGGGCGCGGCGCGAAAAGGGCTGGTCGCGGCTCGTTTCGATCATCGACCCGGCCAATCACCGCTCGATCGCCACCGCCGAGCGCATCGGCGGCCTTATCGACCCGACCCTGCCGGGCGTCGACCCCGACGACGTGGTCGTCCGCCATGACCTTGGCCCCAGCCCAGCCGAAAGGCCCGCGCAATGACGACCGAGATCCTGACCACCGGCGACGCCACCGAACGCGCCGCAGCGCTGCTGAAAGACCACCGCGCCTCGATCGACCGGCTCGACGCGATCCTGGTCTATACGCTGGCCGAGCGGTTCAAGCACACGCAGGCCGTGGGCACGCTGAAGGCGACCCACGCCCTTCCGCCCTCTGACCCCGCGCGCGAGGCCGACCAGATCGAACGGCTTCAGGCGCTGGCCAAGGCCGCCGACCTCGACCCTGAATTCGCCACGAAATTCCTGACCTTCATCATCTCGGAAGTCATCAGGCACCACGAGAAATTGCAGAAATGACAGGGGCTTGCCCCAAAGTCACAGAAAAGACAGGGGCTTGCCCCTGTTTCCCAGCCATCGAAAAGGAGTAAACCCATGGCTATGAAAATCCGTCTGGCGCGCGGCGGTTCCAACAAGCGCCCGTTCTATTCGATCGTCGCCTCCGACTCGCGCATGCCGCGCGACGGCCGCTTCATCGAGAAGCTGGGCACCTACAACCCGCTCCTGGCCAAGGACAGCGAGGATCGCGTCAAGCTCAACATGGAGCGCGTGAACCACTGGCTCGCGCAGGGCGCCCAGCCGACCGATCGCGTCGCCCGCTTCCTCGAAGCCTCGGGCGCCCGTCCGAAGGCCGCCCGCGCCAACATGCAGAAGGCCGTTCCTGGCGCCAAGGCCACCAAGCGGGCCGAGGAAAAGGCCAAGAAGGCCGAAGCCGCGTCCGAGTAAGGGCCGATGTTCGCAGGCTTCCTCCTGCGCCGGATCGTGACCGTCGCGCTCTGCGCGGCGGCCTTCTGGGGCGGCGTGAAGGCCGACGCGCTCTTCGCCTCTGCCCCCGGCGCCCAAGCGCAGGGGGCCGATTGCGCCCGGCCGCAGGCCACTGCGCCATGACCGGCTCGCCTCCGGTCTTCGACGCGGCCTTCCGCAGCCAGCTGCATGACCTCATGCGCTGGCGGCGGGACGTGCGGCATTTCCGCGCCGACCGGGTCGATCCGGCCGCGCTGGCGCGCGCGCTCGACGGCTTTCGGCTGGCGCCATCGGTGGGCCTGAGCGAACCCTGGCGGATCGTCCGGGTCGAGGGCGATGCCGCCCGCGCCGCCGTCCGCACGAATTTCGAGGCGGCGAACGCCGATGCGCTTCGCGGCTACGACGACGACCGCGCCAGCCGCTATGCGCGCCTGAAACTCGCGGGCCTGGCCGAGGCACCCGTGCACCTTGCCGTCTTTTGCGATGACGCAACGCCCAAGGGCGCGGGCCTTGGCGCGCAGACCATGCCGGAAATGCGCGCCTATTCCGTCGCCTGCGCCATCACCTGCTTCTGGCTCGCACTCCGGGCCGAGGGGCTGGGGCTTGGCTGGGTGTCGATCCTCGACCCCAGCCGCCTCGCCCGTGACCTTTCGGTCCCCGCCGACTGGCGGCTCGTCGGCTACCTTTGCGTCGGCCACCCCGCGGACGAGGAGCAGACGCCAGAGCTTGAGCGGCTCGGCTGGGAAGCCCGGGCCGAAACGCTGATGAGTGAGGTAAGATGACCGACGACCCCCGCATCTGCGTCGGCGTGATCTCCGGCGCCTTCGGCGTCCGGGGCGAGGTGCGCCTGAAAAGCTTCTGCGCGCAACCCGAAGCCATCGCCGCCTATGCGCCCCTTTGGACCGCCGACGGCAAGCGCAGCTTCACGCTCCGCCTCACGCGCGGCACCGGCGGCGGCCTGACCGCGCGCCTGTCGGGCGTCACCACGCGCGAAGAGGCCGACGCGCTCCGGGGTGTCGAGCTTTACGCCGACCGCGACCGGCTGCCGCACCTGCCGGACGACGAGTTCTACCACACCGACCTGCTGGGCCTTCAGGTGCTGGATACTTCGGGTCGCCCCCTCGGCACCGTCCGCGCCGTCCACAACCATGGCGCGGGCGACATCCTGGACGTGGCCGGGCCCGGCGGCGGGCTGCTGATCCCCTTCACCAAGGCTGCGGTTCCGACCGTGGACCTGACGCTCGGCCGGATCATCGCCGACCCGCCTGCGAGCGACGACGGGCGCGGGGACGAGAGCGACGGCGGCGATGAGTGAAACGCCCCGCTCGCACGGCCGCCTGACCGCGCGCCCGACGATCCGCCCCCGCGACCTGATGGAGGGACCACCCCCGGTCAAGGGCGCCTGGACCGCGCGGATCGTCACGCTGTTCCCCGAAGCCTTCCCGGGCACGCTCGGCCTGTCCTTGACCGGCCGCGCGCTGGCCGAGGGCCGCTGGGCGCTCGAAACCGTCGACCTGCGTCCCCATGGTATCGGCCGCCACCGCATGGTCGACGACACGCCCGCCGGCGGCGGCGCCGGCATGGTCCTGCGCGCCGACGTGGTGGCGGCGGCGCTGGACGAGGCCGCGCTCGGCACCAGCCCCGACCGCGCCCACTGGCCGCTCCTTTACCTCAGCCCGCGCGGGGCGCCCTTCACCCAAGCGACCGCGCGCCGCCTGGCCGCGACCGAAGGCGTGACGATCCTCTGCGGCCGGTTCGAGGGCGTGGACCAGCGCGTCCTGGACGCCTACGCGATCGAGGAGGTGAGCCTCGGCGACTTCGTCCTGACCGGCGGCGAGATCGCGGCCCAGGCCATGCTCGACGCCACCGTCCGCCTTCTGCCCGGCATCCTCGGCAACGCCGCCTCGACCGAGGACGAAAGCTTCAGCGCAGGGCTGCTGGAATACCCCCAATACACCCGGCCGCCGGTCTGGCAGGGGCGGGAGATACCGCCCGTCCTGATGTCCGGCCACCACGGCGAGATCGCCAAATGGCGGAAGGCCGAGGCGGAAAGGATCACGCGGGAGCGGCGGCCGGATTTGTGGGAAGATGTAGTGGCGCTCGGCCCTCCAGACAAAACATCCGCAGGTCTGATCAAGGACCTTTCTTGGGAAAGTCTGGAAGCGACGCAGAGGTTGGCGGTCGAGAGACTGTCCGACCGCCCATCCCTGCAGCCAGAGTGGCTGGCAATCGAGACACTAGACAAGTCGCAGTTTGAAAATGCCTCCCGAGTTCTGGCGGCCCGGCTGCAACGCGGCGACCGACGCTGCGCGGCGATCCTGCTCGGATGGCTGCGTGACGTTAACTGGCCCGGTGGCATGGAAGCCATCAACGCCCTGGAAAGGGCTATCGGCATCGAGCCCGACATTAGGCAAGCCCAACTCCGCGCCGCGCGAGACAAGGACGAGATCTGGAGCGAGGCACTGACAGACCTCGCTTCGGCGCGGGCTGCGCTCGCCAAGTAACCGGACCCAAACCCCGGGGCGACGCGCCCGTCAACTTGCCGGGTTCCGGCAACGCGCGCGCACCACGCCGGTGAGGCGGCCTGAATTGTGGCAGGCCACTTGCCCGCCACGCGGCTAACTGTCAGCCTGACGACATGACCGGGATCGACCGCAACTCCATGTTTGATCGCATCCTGCCGATCTTGCCGGAGTTTGGCGCTGAGCTGCAAGCTCTGAAGGAAGACTATCTGGCCAGTCCGCACGCAGTCCCCCCTGCGCCTGATTTCCCCTATTATGGGGCTGCTAATGCGCTCGCGCACCGCGTCATCACGCTACTGGAAAATCACCAGACCGACACGATCAAGGACGTTTTCGCGGTCCTCGAGGATTGGCTGCTTCAAGGGGACGACTTCGTGAGCGAAGTCGCGACCATCGGCCTGATCGAGGATCTGCAGAACGGAAATCTGCACCCTTCAACCCAACCGGCAGACCTGGTCGGGCTACTTGGGCCGGAGGGGCGCTATTGGTGGATGAAGGTTGAGCGTTTCTGGCTGCATGGTGAAATCATCCACGATGATCGCGTCCGGCAGGACTGACACCCCCCCCACCCTTGACCCACACCCCCCTTCGCCCCTATACGCCCTCTGTCCGGGGCTCTGCCGAGTCGTCCGGGCCTGCACCTATGGCTGATGCGCCCGTCTCTTCGCCGGGTCCGGGCCTTGGGCGCAGATCATGAAACGGACCAATCCCCTGGCGGGCGCTGCGGCGGCCCGGTGAAGGACCAGGGCTCTTGATCCTGAGAAAACGCGGACGAAACCCGCGATGAAAGGAACCGCGATGGACATTATCGCACAGCTTGAGGCCGAGCAGATCGCCGGCCTTGCGAAGAAGATCCCGGACTTCAAGGCAGGCGACACGCTGCGCGTCGGCTACAAGGTCACGGAAGGCACCCGCACCCGTGTGCAGAACTACGAAGGCGTCTGCATCAGCCGCAAGGGCGGTGCGACGATCTCTGCCTCGTTCACGGTGCGCAAGATTTCCTTCGGCGAAGGCGTCGAGCGCGTCTTCCCGCTCTACTCGACCAACATCGAGACCATCGAGGTCGTGCGCCGAGGCCGCGTCCGCCGCGCCAAGCTCTACTATCTGCGCGACCGTCGCGGCAAATCGGCCCGCATCGCCGAAGTCACCAACTACAAAGAAAAAGCCCAGTAAGGAGCCGCGCCATGAAAAAGGGCACCCATCCCGAATATCACTTCATCACGGTGAAGATGACCGACGGCAGCACCTACCACACCCGTTCGACCTGGGGCAAGGAAGGCGACACGCTGGCGCTCGACATCGACCCGACCGTGCACCCCGCCTGGACCGGTGGCTCGGCCAAGCTTCTGGACACCGGCGGCCGCGTGTCGAAGTTCAAGAACAAATACGCCGGGCTCGGATTCTGAGCATCTCGCGCTTTCCACAAAAGCGCCTACAACATATAGTCAGGGCGCGCTGGAAACGGCGCGCCTTTTGAGTCTGGGACAGGTGGGGAAGATCGGTGGCGCATATTATCGTCGTGGGCAATGAAAAGGGCGGGTCGGGCAAGTCCACGACCTGCATGCATGTCGCGACGGCGCTTGCCCGGATGGGGTTCAAGGTGGGGGCGCTGGACCTGGACCTGCGCCAGAAAAGCTTTGGCCGCTATATCGAGAATCGCCTGGCCTACCTGAAGAAGGAAGGGCTCGACCTGCCGACGCCCGACTACCGCGACCTGCCCGAGGTCGATCCGACGGCGCTGGAACCCGGCGAAAACGCCTATGACCGGCGCCTGTCGGCGGCGGTCGCGGCGCTGGAAGGCGAGGCGGATTTCATCGTCATCGACTGCCCCGGCAGCCACACGCGGCTGAGCCAGGTCGCCCACTCGCTGGCCGACACGCTCATCACGCCCCTGAACGACAGCTTCATCGACTTCGACCTGCTGGCACGCATCGACCCCGACACGAGCCGCGTCACCGGCCCCTCGATCTATTCCGAGATGGTCTGGTCGGCGCGCCAGTTACGCGCGCGCGCCGGGCTGAAGCCCATCGACTGGATCGTCCTGCGCAACCGCCTTGGCGCGCAGCAGATGCACAACAAGAAGAAGGTGGGCGAGGCGCTCGAGCAGCTGTCGAAGCGCATCGGCTTCCGCGTGGCGCCCGGCTTTTCCGAACGGGTGATCTTCCGCGAGCTTTTCCCGCGCGGCCTGACGCTTCTGGACCTGCGCGACGTGGGCGTCGATCACCTGAACATTTCGAACGTGGCAGCCCGCCAGGAGGTCCGCGACCTGGTGAAGGCGCTGGACCTGCCCGGCGTGACGGTCAATTTCTGAGCGTAGCGAACCCCGTCAGACCGACGCCATGTCGCGGCGGAACAGGACCGGGTTGCGGCTGTAGCGCGAGAGGGGCCGCGCGGGCTTCGCAGCGGTCAGACGCTTCAGCCGTTCCTCGAACTGGTCGTCCTTGGCGGTGGCTTCGCGACGGAAAAGCCGCGCCATCTTCTCTTTCAGACTGTTCATCGACGCCTCCTGACGTTCGTGCACTAGGCTGATGCCTTGACCAAGTTTCGCCGCCGAGATGGGCGGAATCATGGCGGCCCGCAGCCAAATTGGGGGCGATTGCCAGGTGATCGACCGCAACCTGAGGGTTTCGGGTCGCCTCATGGATTCGCGTAAATTGACGCTAGGACAGGCTTGCGCTCGCGCAGGCTGACCGAAATGACTTGGCGAAATGCCCGATTTTCCTGACAATCTGACGCATATCAACGCCCGAAACGTCACCAATTTGACTTGTGTCGAAGGGACCGAGGACTAGTCTCCCCCTATTCGTCGCAATGGACCAAGCGCCCGCCCCCATGCAGGCCTCAGCGCCAGATGCGGCCAAACCCCAAGATCGGGAGGCTTTCATGAAACGTCGTCTGCTTCTGTCCACCGTGCTCTGCGCGGCACTGGCTGTGCCCGCGCTGGCCGCGAACCCCCAGCCAGGTGAAAAGCTGTCGGACAACCACAGCTACACCTTCCGCGAGCTGGACGCGATCAAGACGCTCGACCCCGGTCTGAATGCGGACGTGGAAGGCTCGGACGTTCTGCGCGCGCTCTTCGAAGGGCTTTATAACGAAGACAGCGACGGCAACCTGGTTCCGGGTGTGGCGACGAGCTACGACCTGTCGGACGACAAGACGACCTACACTTTCCATCTGCGGCCCGAAGCCAAATGGTCGAACGGCGACCCGGTCACGGCGCAGGACTTCGTCTATGCCTGGCAGCGCCTGGCCGATCCCGCGCTCGCTTCTGAATATGCCTGGTATCTGGAACTTGGCCAGATCGTGAACGCGGCCGAAGTGACCGCAGGCAAGGTCAAGCCCGACCAGCTGGGCGTCAAGGCCGTCGATGACCACACGTTCGAGGTCAAGCTGATCGCCCCCCTGCCCTATTTCCCGAAACTCGTCACCAACGCCTCGCTCTTCCCGGTTCACAAGGCCACGATCGACAAGTTCGGCGCCGACTGGACCAAGCCCGGCAACCTGGTGTCGAACGGCGCCTATGTGCTGAAGGACCACGTTCTGGGCGAAAAGGTCGTGATGGAGCGCAACAAGAATTACTGGGATGACGCCCACACCTTCATGGACACGGTGACGGGCGTCACCATCAATGACGAAAACGCCGGCCTGACCCGCTTCCTGGCGGGTGAGGTCGACCGGACCGACGTGCCGGCGGGCCAGTATCCGCAGCTCAAGGAAAAATATCCGGATATGGCGACCTCGACGCCCTATTCCTGTTCCTACACCTACGTCATCAACCTGACCGACAAGGGCAACAAGGCGCTTCAGGACGTGCGCGTCCGCAAGGCGCTGTCCTATGCCGTGGACCGCGACATCCTCGTCAACAACGTGCTGCAGGGCGGCCAGAAGCCGGCCTACAACTGGACCCACTGGGCGGTGAACGGCTTCAAGATGCCCGACATCGACTATTCGCACTGGACCCAGGCCGAACGGAACGACAAGGCCAAGGCGCTTCTGGCCGAGGCGGGCTATGGCCCGGACAAGCCACTGACGATCCAGCTGAATTACAACACGTCTGAAGCCCACCAGAAGATCGCGTCCGCCATCGCGCAGATGTGGAAGCAGACGCTGGGCGTCGATCTGGTCCTGAACAACATGGAATGGAAGGTGCACACCGACCGTCTGCAGAGCCAGGACTTCGAGATGGGCCGCTATGCCTGGTGCGGCGACTATAACGAAGCCTCGACCTTCCTCGACCTCTTCGCCAGCTACTCCGGCAACAACAACGGCAAATATTCGAACCCGGAGTATGACAAGCTTCTGAAGGACGCCAAGACCGCAGCGGACCCGAATGCGGACTACACCAAGGCGGAAGAAATCCTGGCGACGGACATGCCGATCATCCCGATCTACCACTATGCCAAGGTCGACATGATCCAGCCCGACATCAAGGGCCTGCCGCAAAACAACGTGCAGCAAAGCTGGTACGCCAAGGACATCTATCGCATCGCGAAATAAGGGCGCAGCCCTGATCCCCCGGCCCATCGAGGGCCGGGGGATGGTCGCATGCTATCGGTCGGCAGACCGGGGCTGAACCCCGGTCCATTCTTGCGGGGGCAGGATGTTTGCTTACGTCATGAAACGGATCGCGGTCGCCATTCCGACCCTTCTGATCCTCATCATCATCTCATTCCTACTGATGCATGCCGCCCCGGGCGGCCCCTTCACGTCGGAAAAGAAGTATCCCGCCCAGGTCCTGGCCAACCTGAACGAGAAATACGGGCTCGATCAGCCGCTCTGGAAGCAGATGGCGACCTACGTCTGGAACATCGTGCGCCATTTCGATTTCGGGCCCTCCTTCGTCTACAAGGACCGCACGGTGAACGAGGTCATCGCCCAGGGCTTCCCCGTGACGCTGGTCTATGGCTCGATCTCCTTCGTGGTCGCCACCATCGTCGGCATCGCGCTCGGCGCCGTCGCCGCGCTGAAGCAGAACACCTGGGTCGACTACCTGGCGGTCGGCATCTCGATCGGCGCGCAGGTGCTGCCCTCTTTCGTCATTGCCCCGATCCTGGTCCTGGTCTTCACCCTCTGGCTCGGCTGGCTGCCGGGCGGCGGCTGGGAACATGGCGAGGTCAAGTATGTCATCATGCCGGTCATCGCCCTGTCGACCGCCTACATGGCCTCGATCGCGCGCATCACCCGGTCCTCGATGCTCGAGGTGCTGACCTCTAACCATATCCGCACCGCGCGGGCGAAGGGCCTGCCCGAATGGAAGGTCATCCTGCGCCACACGCTGAAGCCCGCCATGCTGCCCGTGGTGTCCTACCTTGGCCCGGCCTTCGTCACGATGATTACCGGCTCGGTCGTGGTCGACATGTATTTCTCGACCGGCGGCATCGGCCGGTCCTTCGTCGATGCGGCGCTGAACCGCGATTATTCGGTGATGATGGGCGTCACGATCCTGGTCGGCGCCCTGACCATCTTCTTCAACCTTGTGGTCGACATCCTCTACGCCTGGATCGACCCGAAGATCCGGTATTGAGCCATGACCATCGACACGATCAAGATGCGCCGTCTGAGCGAGAGCCTGGCCGAGGGCGAGGTCAAGGGCCGGTCGCTCTGGGCCGACGCGCGCAAGCGCTTCATGAGGAACAAGGCCGCGGTTGCGGGCGTCGTCATGCTGATCTTCGTGACCGCCTACGCCTTCCTGGGCGACTATGTCGCGGCCTATACCTACGACTTCAAGGACTTCGCGATCATGGGCCATGCCGCCGAGACAGGCGCGCCGTCCTGGTCGAACGGGCACTATTTCGGCGTCGACAATGACGGCCGCGACATGTTCGCCGTCACCGCGCAAGGGACGCGCATCTCGCTCATGGTGGGGATCGTCGGCACCGTCATCGCGGTGATCGTCGGCACCATCTACGGCGCGGTGTCGGGCTATGCCGGTGGCCGGACGGACGGGATCATGATGCGGATCGTCGACATCCTGCTGTCGATTCCCTTCATGTTCGTCATCATCCTGCTTCTGGTGATGTTCGGCCGGTCGATGGCCATGCTCTTCGCCGGGATCGGGCTTCTGTCCTGGCTCAACATGGCGCGCATCGTGCGCGGCCAGACGCTGAGCCTGAAGAACAAGGAATATATCGAGGCCGCCCGCGCCACCGGCGTTCCGGCCTGGAAGATCATCCTGCGCCATGTCGTGCCGAACCTTCTGGGCATCGTCGCCGTCTATGCGACGCTTCTGATCCCCGACATGATCCTGACCGAAAGCTTCATCTCGTTCCTCGGCCTTGGCGTTCAGGCGCCGATGACAAGCCTTGGCGCGCTGATCTCTGACGGGGCCAAGACCATGCAATACGGAACGATCTGGGCGCTTCTGGTGCCGCTTTTCTTCTTCGTCGTCACCATGTTCGCCTTCTACTTCATCGGCGACGGGCTGCGCGACGCGCTCGATCCGAAGGACCGCTGACATGGCCGAACCGCTACTCGATGTCCGCGACCTGCGCGTCAGCTTCGCGACGAACGACGGCACCGTCAGCGCCGTGAACGGCATCAGCTTCACGCTCGGGCGCGGCGAGACGCTTGGCATCGTCGGCGAAAGCGGGTCCGGCAAAAGCCAGCTCGCCTTCGCCATCATGGGGCTTCTGGCCAAGAACGGCCGCGCCACCGGATCTGCCCGCTTCAACGGGACAGAACTGGTGAACGCGCCGGTCGCCGATCTGAACAGGATACGCGGCGACCGGATCGCCATGATCTTCCAGGACCCGATGACCTCGCTCAACCCCTACATGCGGGTGTCCGACCAGATGGCCGAGGCGCTGGTGCATCACAAGGGCATGTCGAAGGACGAGGCGGTGCGCGAAAGCGTGCGGATGCTCGATGCGGTCAAGATCCCCGACGCGGCCGGCCGTGTCAGGCTTTACCCGCATGAATTTTCCGGCGGCATGCGGCAAAGGGTGATGATCGCCATGTCGCTTCTCTGCCGCCCCGACCTTCTGATCGCCGACGAACCGACGACCGCGCTCGACGTGACGGTTCAGGCGCAGATCATGACCCTTCTGGCGGAACTGCAACGCGACTTCGGCATGGCGACGATCCTCATCACGCACGACCTGGGCGTGGTCGCCGGTTTCTGCCGCGAGGTGGTGGTGATGTATGGCGGCCAGGTGATGGAACAAAGCCCGGTCGAGCCGCTGTTCGTCCAGCCGACGCACCCCTACAGCAAGGGCCTTCTGCGCGCGATCCCGCGGGTCGACCGGGATGATGCGGCGCTGGCGACCATTCCCGGCTCACCCCCGAACATGCTGCGCGCGCCGCAAGGCTGCCCCTTCGCGCCGCGCTGCGACTATGAGATCGAGCGCTGTTCGCTGACGCTCGACCCGCTGACCGAATGGACGCCGGGGCGCTGGCGTGCCTGCAACCGCGCGGTGGAGGATGTGGCATGACGAAACCCGACCGCCCCCTGCTGTCCGTCGACGACCTGCGCGTGACCTTTACGCTCAGGCGCGAAGGCGACATGCCCTGGACCCCGCCCCGGCTTCTGCATGCAGTGAGCGGTGTGGATTTCACCCTCAACCCCGGCGAGACGCTGGGCATCGTCGGCGAATCGGGCTGCGGCAAGTCGACGCTCGCCCGCGCGCTGATCCAGATGGTGCCGGGCACGGGCCACGCGGTCTGGATCGACGGCACCGACCTTCTGGCGCTTTCCTCCCGCGCGATGCTGAAATACCGCGCCGACATCCAGATGGTGTTCCAGGACCCGCTGGCCAGCCTCAACCCCCGCATGACCATCGGCCAGATCATCGCCGAACCCCTGAAGACCCATCACCCGAAGCTTGGCCGCGAAGAGGTGAAGAAGCGCGTCAAGGACATGCTGGAAAAGGTCGGCCTGCTTGCGAACCAGATCAACCGCTATCCGCACGAGTTTTCCGGCGGCCAATGCCAGCGGATCGGTATTGCCCGCGCCCTGATCGTGGGGCCGAAGCTGCTGATCTGCGACGAGCCGGTCAGCGCGCTCGATGTGTCGATCCAGGCGCAGGTCATCAACCTGCTGATGGAGCTGCAGCGCGACCTGGGGCTGGCGATGATCTTCATCGCCCACGATCTGAGCGTGGTGAAACATATCTCGGACCGGGTGATGGTCCTCTACCTCGGCAAGGTGATGGAGGTGGCGCCGAGCCGCGAGCTGTACGCCAATCCGCAGCATCCCTACACGCAGGCGCTTCTGTCGGCCGTGCCGATCCCCGACCCGGTGGCCGAGCGCGCCAAGAAAATGATCCCGCTCGAGGGCGAGCTGCCCTCGCCCCTGTCGCCGCCCTCGGGCTGCGTCTTCCGCACCCGCTGCCCGCGCGCGCAGGCAGTCTGCGCCCGCGAGGTTCCGGTCCTGAAGGGCGAGGCCCACGCCGTCGCCTGTCATTTCCCGGGACGGCTGGAAGGGGTCGAGCGGGTCGAGGCGGTGGAAACGGTCTGAGGGGGGTCCGTTGTCGGGCCGGGTCGGGAAAAGGAAACGCCCCGCGTTTCCCCGCCCGCTGCGATACGGTGCCGCTGGACCGTCCGTGTTATGAACCGACAAAGGCCAGCGTCTGCCCCGGTGGGCGCGGAAGCGCCCGCCGATGGCGGGGCGGGTGCTGGCCGATGGCCTTTGGGCCACCGGCCGGGACAAAAGACCAAGCCTTCGCATGGCAGGGTCAACGGCCCCTGCCACCCCTGGCGAAAGGGCCCCTACCCCAGAAGCGCGCGCATCAGCCGGCTGTCCGGCGTTTCCAGCCCCTCGATCACGTTGAAATGGTGCAGCCCCGGATCGACCGTCACCGGGCAGCTCCAGGCATTCCCGAGCCGCCGCGCCTGATCGAGGAAGCGCGGCCGCTCCGCCCCGCCGACCCAGACATGCACCCGCACGCCGGGGCGCTTGGGACCGAGCGCGGGGCTCTCCGAAATCGCCTCGGCGTCCGAAATCTGCAGGTCCTTCTGCATCTCCGTCTCGCGCAGCGGGCGCAGATCGCTCAGGGGCGAAATCGGCACCACGCGGGCCAGCCGCCCGATCATCCCCCGGTCGGTCAGCCCGTCGAACGAGGCCATCCGCGCCGAAAGCTGCCCGCCTGCCGAGTGGCCGGTGGCGACGATCGGACCCGCGACTTCGGCCGCCATGACCGGCAACGCGGCAAACATCTGCTGCGTCATCTCGGAAATCCGCGCGGCGGGCGCCAGCGTGTAGGCCGGCATCGCACAGGCCCAGCCCCGCGCCACCGCACCAGCCGCCAGATGCGAAAAGTCGCGCGGCCCGAACGCCAGCCAGAAACCGCCATGAATGAAAACCACCAGCCCCTCGGGCGTGCCCCCGGGCAGGTAAAGGTCAAACCACTCCCGGTCGGCGGTGCCATAGCGCAGCCCGAGCCGCGCGCGATCCCCCTGGCTTTCACGAAAGGCCGCCGCCTTTTCCGCCCAGCGTGATGGAAAATATTTTCCGTCCGCTAAATATTTTGAATTGGCAAAAGCGTCATCAAAGCGCATAGGATGGCTCCCGTCACGGGGCCGGACGGCCCTGATCCTGCCTGCCCCGAAAAGGGGCCTTTCACAAGCCAAGAAGGGGCCTGCCATGCTCGATTCCGTCACTGACCTGCGTTCGCTTCTGAAAGACCCGTCGCTCCTGTGCACCAGGGCCTATGTGGCCGGCGAATGGGTCGATGCCGCCGACGGCAAGACGTTCGAGGTCCGCAATCCCGCCCGCGGCGATGTCATCTGCACCGTCCCCGACCTGACGCGCGAAGATGCCCGCCGCGCCATCGCCGCCGCCGACGTGGCCCGCCGCGAATGGGCCCAGCGCACCGGCAAGGAACGCGCCGCCGTGATGCGCAAATGGTATGACCTCTGCATCGAGAACGCCGACGACCTGGGCAAGATCCTGACGGCGGAAATGGGCAAGCCCCTGGCCGAAGCCAAGGGCGAGGTGGTCTATGGCGCCTCGTTCATCGAGTGGATGGGCGAAGAGGCCAAGCGCGTCTATGGCGAGACGATCCCCGGCCACCAGCGCGACAAGCGGATCACCGTCCTGAAACAGCCGATCGGCGTCGCGGCCTCGATCACGCCCTGGAACTTCCCGAACGCGATGATCGCCCGCAAGGTCGCCCCGGCGCTCGCCGTCGGCTGCGGCTTCGTCGCGCGGCCCGCCGCTGAAACCCCGCTCTCGGCCCTTGCGCTTGCGGTCCTTGCCGAACGCGCCGGCGTGCCGAAAGGCGTCTTTTCGGTCATCACCTCGTCGCGGTCGTCCGACATCGGCAAGGAGTTCTGCGAGAACCCCGCGATCCGCAAGCTGACCTTCACCGGCTCGACCGAGGTCGGGCGCATCCTCCTGCGTCAGGCCGCCGAACAGGTCCTGAAATGCTCGATGGAGCTTGGCGGCAACGCGCCCTTCATCGTCTTCGACGACGCCGATCTGGACAAGGCGGTCGAGGGCGCGATGATCTCGAAGTTCCGCAACAACGGCCAGACCTGCGTCTGCGCCAACCGCATCTATGTGCAATCGGGCGTCTATGACGCCTTCGCCAAGAAGCTCGCGGCGGCGGTCGACAAGCTGAAGGTCGGCGATGGGCTGAAAGACGGCGTCACGACCGGTCCGCTCATCAACGAAAGCGCTGTCGAAAAGGTCGAGGAACATATCGCCGACGTGCTGGCGGGCGGTGGCAAGGTCATGACCGGCGGCCATCGCCACCCGCTCGGCGGCACCTTCTTCGAGCCGACCGTCGTTACCGGCGTCACCCCCGACATGAAGGTCGCGACCGAGGAAACCTTCGGCCCCCTCGCCCCCCTCTTCCGCTTCGAGACCGAGGAAGAGGTGATCGAGAAAGCGAACGCCACCATCTTCGGCCTGGCCTCCTACTTCTACGCCCAGGACGTGGGCCGCATCACCCGCGTGCAAGAGGCGCTGGAATACGGCATGGTCGGCGTCAACACCGGCCTGATCTCGACGGAGGTCGCGCCCTTCGGCGGCGTCAAGCAGTCGGGCCTTGGCCGTGAAGGCAGCCACCACGGCATCGAGGACTACCTCGAGATGAAATACGTCTGCCTGTCGATCTGAGGTCGGTCCAAGTGCGCTCGCGCTGGCCGACCTGGGCAGCGAACGCCGCCTTTGGGCTTCTGGTCCTGGCCGCCACCCTCTGGGCGATGGTGGTGGCCTGGCATCACGCTGCAGGCCTCTGGCGCGGGGCGGCGCTGGGCCTTCTGGCACTCGCGGCGGCGGCGATCCTGATCCTCAGGTCACGGTCAAAGGGCGGAGCGTGGGGCGCTTTCGCGCTGGCGGCGCTTCTCGTCGGCATTCCCTACGCGCTCCTTCAGCCAAGGGGCGACCGCGACTGGGCGCCGGACGTGGCCCATGGCGTCACCGGCACCGTCGACGGTGACATTGTGACGCTCGACAACGTGCGCGCCTTTCGCTGGACCGACAAGGACCACGCGGCCGAAGCCTGGAAGACCGAGACGGTCAACCTGAACGACCTGACCTCGCTCGACCTTTTCACCTCGACCTGGAACGGCCCGGCGATCGCCCATGTGCTGGCGAGCTTCGGTTTCGCCGACGGCCGCCACATCGTCTTTTCGGTCGAGATCCGGCGGGAACAGGGCGAGGTCTACTCGACCCTCGGCGGCTTCGTGCGCCAGTTCGAACAGGTGCTGATCGCCGCTGACGAAGAGGATATCGTCAAGCTCAGGACAACCGACCGGGGCGAGGATGTGAACCTCTATCCCATTGCGCTGTCGCCAGAAAAACGCCGCGCGCTCTTCCTCAACTACGTGGCTCTCGGCAATGACCTCGCGGCCCATCCGCGCTGGTACAACACCGTAACCGGCAACTGCGCCTCGTCCGTTTACCGGATGGTGAACGACAACATCGCCCCCCTGCCCTTCGACTGGCGGCTGCTGCTGACCGGGGGCGTGCCCGACTACCTGAACAACCTCGGCTTTCTGGCCGGCGCCGGCACCATGGAGGAACGCCGCGCCCGGTCGGCCATCAGCGCCCGCGCGCGTGAGATCCCCGCGGGGGCCGACTATTCCACCTGGATTCGCGGCAACTGACGCCGCATCGGGCCCGGTCAGTTGCTGTTCCAGGCAAGCTCACTGACAAGGCTGTTGCAGGCCTGCTGCTGATTGGTGAACATGACGGCGGTCGTGAACGCGCCCTGCGTGTCCTGCCGCGCCCGTTCCATCACTTCCGGCGTCGCCCCCAGGGTCTTCGCCGTGACGACGCTGCGGTTGGCGTCCTGCTTCATGCGCTTCACGCTTTCATAACCGCCGGCATAACCGCCACAGCGCTGCGCGGCCAGTTCGGCGGCGGCGGCCATGCGCGCCTCACGCTCCATCGGGGATTTGGGGGGCTGCACACATCCGGCCAACGCGGCGACGACAACCAACAGCACACAGGTCTTGTTCAATTCGGGGCCTTTGAAGTTGTTCCAACAGCCCCATAGGACGCGCCACTCCTTAATAATCAGTTAATCGGCGCAGGCCGACCGGCCAGGGCGCCGCCATCGCAAGGCCGCGTGACATCGCCGGACGACCTGCCTATCGTGCCCCCCGAAACAGGAGGACCACCATGCAATCCATCACCAGACTGCCCCCGACCACCGGCATCGAGCCGTCGACCGCCGATCTGGACGGCTGGGTCGTCAAGGAAGGCAGCCCCAAGATGAAGACCTGGGTGCTGCATACCTCGAAGGACGGGGCGATGGTGTCGGGCATCTGGGAATGCAGCCCCGGCACCTATCACGCGACCTACACCGCCTACGAATATGTCGTGCTGATCGACGGCAAGATCACCATCACCCCGGACGGCGGCGCGCCGGTCACGGTCAAGGCCGGTGACGCCTTCGTGGTCGAGCATGACTTCAAGGGCACCTGGAAGATCGAGGAATATGTGCGCAAGCACTTCGACTTCCGCGTGAAGTGACGCCTCAGGGGTCGGCCGGCTCGCCCGTCGACCCCCCGTCGCCGCCGTCGTCCGCATTGACGAGCGGCGCCTCGTCCTTTTGCGACAGATCCCAGTCGTAGTGGACCGACTCCGTGACCTTCGCGCCGGCCTCGAGCGTGGCCTCGCCATCGGCAGCAGCAATGCGGTCCTTCGTGACCTGCAATTCCCAGGACAGGTGCGTGGCGCCCAGCGCGTCGCGGCTCGCGCCGAAACGATAGGAAAAGCCGGGCGCCGTCAGGTCGACCGGGTCGGGCAGCGCCAAGGGCGACGGCGCGCCGATCACCGTGACATATTGTTCAAGCCGCCGGATCGGCGACGCATCGAGCGACCCCTGCCGCGGGCCGTCCGGCGACCAGTCGAACGGCTCGTCGATGTCCGGCGCGACCAGCGGGAACGCGGTCCAGAGGTCGGTCCCCTTCAGGTCCGTGGCCGGCAGATAGTAATATTCGACGACGGTCAGGCGGTTTTCCTCCAGATCGTCGGTCTTCTTCACCGGGGCCGACCGCATGATCCCCGGATAGTTGCCCTGGTAATACTCCAGGTAGGCCCCGGTGATGTCCTCTTCCGGGCTTTCGGCCCAGCGCGCGCGTTCGGCATTGGCAGCCGTGCCCCGCCGGTCGGTCGTCACCGTCAGGAACATGCCAAGGGGCGTGAAGGTAAAGACCTCGCGCGAGGTGCGCCGGTAGGCCATCTCGGGCGTCGGCACCAATTGCTCAAGGGCCGTCGCATGACCGTCGAGCGGCAGGGCGAAGCCCGTGTCGGGCGTGACCGCCAGGTCAAGCCGCCCACCCTCGTGATAGCCGGTCGGGTCCATCCAGTAGGTCTGGCCGTCCACCACCGCCTTGACGATCATATGGTCGAAGGCCGCCGCCGACGGCAGCCGCCGGTCGAGCGCGCGCCCATAGTCCAGATCGGTCAAGGCTGCGTCGGCCCTGATCCCCATCCGGGTCAGAAGCGTGCGCAGAAGCAGCGACTTGTCCTTGCAGTCGCCGAAGCCCGCGTCGGCCACCTCGGCCGGCAGGCGGGCGTAATAGCCGCCGCGCCCGACCTCGATGCCGACATAGCGGATCTCGTCCTGCACCAGCCGCAGGGCCGCGATGACGCGGTGGGCATCGTCCGGACCGGCCGCCTTGATCGCGGCGAGCTTTTCCTCCCACTCGGGCGTCAGGGGGTAGTCGGACTGGTAATAGGGCGACATGGCAGTGACGAGCGGCCCCCAGTCGTACCAGCCCGACAGGTCCAGGAAGGCCGACTGGTCCTCTTCGACCGGCTGGCCATCCTCGGCATAGGGCGCGGGGTCGCCGGTTTCGGTGTAGATGCGCCGGACATGGTCGCCCTCGTCGCGCTCTTCGACCTTGATCCGGGGCGGCAGCGGACCCTGCCGCAGGGGCCAGGCCTTGGGCCACAGGATGTCGGTCCGCCAGACGCCCGCCGTATCGCCGGAATCGAGGACCGAGCTGTAATAGCGCACCATCCCCGGAACGGGCGGCCGGTGGCGTACGAGAAAGCCCGCGTCGACCAGATCGCCGACCTTCACCCCCGGCACCTGGATGTGAAGCGTCAGCGTGCCGTCGATGATCCCGTCCTCGAGCGACAGTTCGCGCCTGAGGAGGACGGGTTTCACCCGGCGCGCCACGTCGATCAGTTGGCCGCCCCGGTGGATGACCAGGTGGGTCAGCGCCAGGTCGTCAAGCTCGGGGTCGTAGTCCTCCTGCACGATGGCCGCGCGCTCAAGCCCGCTGCGGGTCGTCGCCGTCACCACCCGACGCAGAAAGACCGTGCGCCCCTCGTCGTCGAAGCGCGCCTGCCAGTCGTCCACCAGGTTCAGGAACCCGTCATAGGCCCCGGCCTTCCGGTCGGGCGTCACCTCGGGGATGGCCCGCATCTCGGCCCAGCCCGGACGCGGCGCGCGCGCAAGTTCGTCCGCCTGGCCGGCACCCACGCCGAAGGCAAGCGTCACAAGAAGCACCAGCGCGCCGAAAACCCGACCCATGTTCACCCTTACCCTCTGGTTTTCCCTGACCTTGGCCGGGCCGCAGCGCCCCTGCAAGCCACCCCGATGCCCCACCACGCAACATTTTTGCCCTTGGCTCCAAGGATTGCGGTCCGGCGCGCGTCCGACTTATGGATGCGCATGGACCGACGGACCGAGCCGATGTCACCAACGGACGACGAGGCGCTTGCCAAGGCCGCCGCAGCGGGCGACCGCGCGGCCTTTGCGACGCTTCTGGACCGGCACTACGACCGGCTCTTCGCCTTTGCCTTCCGCCTGACCGGCGCGCGGGCCGAGGCCGAGGACCTGACCCAGGACATCTGCCTTGCCCTGCCAGTAAAGCTGGCAAGCTACCGGGGCACGGCGCGCTTCACGACCTGGCTCTACCGGGTCGCGGTCAATGCCGCCCACGACCGCCGGCGGCGGGCCGCCACACGGGCCCGCGCCACCGATGGCTGGGGCGACTGGGAGGTGGACCGCCAGGCCGCGATCGCGGCCGAGGCCGAGGTTGAGGACTGGCTCGCGACCGCCATGCGCGCGCTCCCGCGCGAGTTGCGGGACACGGTGGCCCTGACGCTTGGCGAGGGCCTCAGCCAGTCCGACGCCGCAGAGGTGCTGGGCCTGTCAGAGGGCACCATTGCCTGGCGCATGAGCGAGGTGAAGAAACATCTGCGCGGCCTGGCCCGCGCCGAGGGGATGCTATGAGCGACGATCTGGACCGCCTGAGCGACCGCCTGAACGACCGGCTGCGCGACCGGCTGAAGGCCGCGCCCCCTGCCCCCGACCCCGACGCCCGCGCCCGGACGCTGGCGCGCGCCATGGAAAATTTCGACGCTCACGCCAAGGCCGCCCAAGAAACCGCGCCCGAGCCGCGTCCGACCAGTGACCGCCCGGATGGGGCGGGGTTCCTGACCGGAGTGCGTGCCATGCTGAACCGATTGACAAAAGGCCCGATCCTTGCCGCGACCGCCTCTGCCGCCGCCCTTGGCGCTGGGCTGATGATCCTGATGCCGACCCTGACGGGTGGCCCTCACGCGCCGCTGAAGGCCCCGGTGACGCCAACCATGACCCCCACGGCAACCGAGGCGCCGAAGCCGGAACACCCGCCCGAAGCCGCCACGCGGACCCTGGTCCCCGCAGCCCCCGTGGCCCCCGTGGCCGAGGCCGCACCCGCGAAGCCCGGCGCGCCGGCCGCAGATGCAGCCCTGGGGCGGGCGCTGGATGCAGGAGCCTTGGCCGACCAGCAACCCCTGTCCCCGCCACCCGAGCCGCCGACAGAGACCTCCGCCGGGGCGCCGTCCGAGGGCCTGTCGGAGCCGGTGATGACCCCCGCGCCCGCCACCAGCGACGCCGCGTCAGAGCCGGAACTGCTTCAGGAGCCGATGATGGCCCCCCCGCCTGCCGGCAGCGCAACCGCCGCCTCGCCGATGATGGCCAAGGCCAAAGAGGCGCCGATGCTCGAAAGCCGGGGCTTTGCCGATCAGGTCGCGCCCCTGCCACCCTCGGACGAAGCCTTCGCGAACGGCCCCGCGAACCCGGTCAAGGTCACGGCGGAAGAGCCGGTATCGACTTTCTCGGTCGATGTCGACACCGCCTCCTGGTCGATCATCCGCTCGTCCCTGTCGGCAGGCGTCCTGCCCCCGCCCGAGGCGGTGCGGATCGAGGAGATGGTGAACTATTTCCCCTATTCCTACCCCGCACCCGCCGCCGACGGGCCGCCCTTCTCGACATCGGTGGCGCTGTTCCAGACCCCCTGGAACAAGGATACCGAGCTTCTGCGCATCGGCCTCCAGGGCCGCATGCCCGCGACGACGGACCGCCCGCCCCTCGACCTCGTGTTCCTGATCGACACCTCCGGCTCGATGGACGAGCCGGCGAAACTGCCGCTTCTGGTCCAGTCCTTCCGCCTGATGCTCGACCATCTGCGGCCCGAGGACCGGGTGGCGATCGTCGCCTATGCGGGCTCTGCCGGGCTGATGCTGGAACCGACCGCCGCCTCTGACCGCGCCAGGATCGACGCGGGGCTCGCCGCCCTGCAGGCCGGCGGCTCGACGGCCGGCGAGGCGGGCCTGACCGAGGCCTACCGCGTGGCGGGCCAGATGAAGAAGCCCGGCCATGTCGCCCGCGTGATCCTTGCGACGGACGGGGATTTCAACGTGGGGATCGACGATCCGCAGGCGCTGGAAGCCTTCATCGCGAAAGAGCGCGACAGCGGCACCTACCTGTCGGTCCTGGGCTTCGGGCGCGGCAATCTGGACGATGCGACCATGCAGGCGCTAGCCCAGACCGGGAACGGCACCGCCGCCTATATCGACACGGCGGCCGAGGCGCAGAAGGTCCTGTCCGACCAGCTGACGGGCGCGCTGTTCCCGATTGCCGACGACGTGAAGGTGCAGGTCGAGTTCAACCCGGCGACCGTCGCCGAATACCGGCTGATCGGCTATGAGACGCGCGCGCTCCAGCGCGAGGACTTCAACAACGACAAGGTCGATGCGGGCGAGATCGGCGCAGGGGTCCAGGTCACGGCACTTTATGAGGTGACGCCGGTCGGCAGTCCCGCCCGGCTGACCGACCCGTCGCGTTACGCGCAACCGGACGCGACCGGCGGCACGGGTGAACTGGCCTTCCTGAAGCTGCGTTACAAGGCGCCGGGGTCCAAGACCTCCGAACGCTTCGAGCAGCCGATCCCGGCCACGCCGACCGACCGGCCCGACGACGACGCCCGCTTTGCCGCCGCCATCGCCGGCATGGGCCAGCTTCTGACCGGCGGCAAATACCTGGGCGACTGGGGCTGGACACAGGCCATCACGCTCGCCGACGGGGCGCGCGGGCCGGATCCGGACGGCTACCGGGCCGAGGCGGTGCGCCTGATGCGTCTGGCCGCAGCACTGCCGCACTAACGAAGCTGCCGCACTAACGAAAATGGCGCGCCCGGTCGGGGCGCGCCATTCCCGGTTCGGTCGGACGCGATCAGGCGTCGGCCTTTTCCAGTTCCGGGGTGTCCACCTCGACCGCGGCGGCTTCGACCCTGGCAGGCTCGGCCTGCAGGATGTCGATGCGGCGGGGCTTCAGCGCCTCGGGCATCTCGCGCTTCAGGTCGATGTGCAGCATGCCGTCGGCATGGGCCGCACCCGTCACGCGCACATGGTCGGCAAGGGCGAAGCGACGCTCGAACGCGCGGGTGGCGATGCCACGGTGGAGGTAGGTGCGCGGCGTTTCCTCCGTCGCCTTGCGGGCAGACACCAGAAGCGCGCCGTCCTTCACCTCGACCGTAAGCTCGTCGGCGGCAAAGCCCGCGACAGCGACGGTGATGCGATAGGTGTCATCGGCGGTCTTTTCGATGTTGTAGGGGGGATAGGTCGGCTGGCTCACGTCTGCGGCCAGAACCCGGTCCATCAGGTCGGCAACACGGTCGAAGCCAACGGTCGCCCGGTAAAGGGGCGAAAAGTCAAAAGTGCGCATGTCATCCTCAATGAGCGATGGGGCCAGCCCGTATGGCAGGCCTGGTGAACCGGGCCCGTCATGGCGCCCGGATGCCCCCTAGATGGGTTGGAAAGGGCGCCAATCAAGGGCCTGTCACGCCTGCGCGTCAGGGTTTGACGAACTTCGCGCCGCCGCTGTTCGGGGTGCCGATCTGCGGCAGCTTGCCGGGGTTCGCGGCCTGGACAATCACCGGCGCGACCGCAGCCGGCGGCAGGGTGGTCGCGGTCGCCGCCGCGACCGCCCCACCCGCGACCTGCCGCGCATATTCGGCCCGCAGCTCGACCAGGGGTGCCGCCATCTGCGCGCCCAGGGACACCGACCGCCCGTCAAGGACCGCCTTGGCCGATACGACCGACACGATTTCGGGCGTGGTGCCGACGGTTTTCAGGATCGGCGCGCCGGACGAGCCGAAATCGACAGAGCAGGAAAACACGTCGATCCCCATGGCCGAGGGCAGCGTGTGACAGGCCTGCTGCAGGCTTGGCGCCTCTGACCGGTCGACGGCGTAGGACACGACCTCGACACGGTCGCCTTCCGCCGGGTCGCCGCCGGTCGCGAAGGGGCGGATGGTGGCAAGCGGGATCGGCATGTCAAGCTGCAGGAACGCCAGGTCATAGGGCGTCGCGTCGATATTATCGGGGCCGCGATAGACATAGTTCGGATGCGCCACGACCCGCACCACGCCGCGAGTCGCGATGGCCCGGCCATTCCTCAGCCCCGCACGGAACGTATAGGCGTCGGCCGGCGACTTCTGGCGGCTGTCCTTGTCGTAAAGGCAATGGGCCGCCGTCAGGACGAGGTCGGGCGCGATCAGCGTGCCGGTGCAGAAGGCATGATCGCCGATGTCGATCCGCCCGACCGCCTCCCAGCCCCGGGTGGCGTCAGCGGTTTCGAGCGCCTTCAGCCCGCTGTCGAGCCCGAACTGCTGCGCCCATGACGACTGGCCCGCGCCAAGCGCGGCGCCCAGGAACGCGACAGACATCAGGACAGGGCGCATGGAACCTCCGGGCGACCGGAAAGCCCTAGCAGCCCATCGCGGCAGGAATATGACCCCTGCCGCCAGACTGTTGCCCAGACCCTTACCGGACGGCCCCCCAAACCGGACGGCCCCCTTGCCGGGCGACCCGATCAGCCGATCGCAGCCGCCTTCACGTCGGCGTCGATGTAGGGGACATACTGCGCGAAATTGTCGGCAAACATCTCGACGAGCTTCTTGGCCTGCGCATCATAGGCGGCCTTGTCGGCCCAGGTCTGGCGCGGGTCCAGAAGCGCGCTGTCGACCCCCGGCACCGCGACCGGAACCTCGAACCCGAAGTTCGGATCCTTGCGGAACGCCACCTTGCCGAGCGAACCGTCAAGCGCCGCCGTCAGAAGCGCCCGCGTCGCCTTGATGGGCATGCGCTTGCCGGTGCCGTAGGCGCCGCCGGTCCAGCCGGTGTTCACCAGCCAGCAGACCGCACCCGTCTCGCGGATCTTGTCCTGCAGAAGCTTGCCATAGACCTCTGGCCGGCGCGGCATGAAGGGCGCGCCGAAGCAGGTCGAGAAGGTGGGGATCGGCTCGGTCACGCCGACCTCGGTCCCCGGCGTCTTCGAGGTGAAGCCCGACAGGAAGTGATACATGGCCTGCGCCGGCGTCAGCCGCGCGATCGGCGGCAGGACGCCATAGGCGTCGCAGGTCAGCATGATGACATTGCGCGGCTGGCCCCCGAGCGAGGAGGCGCTCGCGTTCGAGATATAGTCGAGCGGGTAGGCCGCGCGCATGTTGTCGGTGAGCGAATTGTCGGTGAAATCCAGCGCCAGCGTTTCGGGGTCGAACACCATGTTCTCGATCACGGTGCCGAAGCGGGTGGTCGTGCCGTAGATTTCCGGCTCGGCCTCGGCCGACAGGTTGATGGTCTTGGCATAGCAGCCGCCTTCGAAGTTGAAGGTGCCCTTGTCCGACCAGCCATGTTCGTCATCGCCGATGAGCGTGCGCGACGGATCGGCCGACAGCGTGGTCTTGCCGGTGCCGGAGAGGCCGAAGAAGATCGCCGTGTCCGCCTCGTCGCTGATCGCATGATTGGCGCTGCAATGCATGGCCATCACGCCCTTGCCGGGCAGGATGTAGTTCAGAAGCGTGAAGACGCCCTTCTTGTTTTCACCCGCATATTGCGTGTTGCCGATCAGGATCAGCTTCTTGTCGAAGTTGAGCGCGATGACCGTTTCCGACCGGCAGCCGTGGCGCGCCGGGTCCGCCTTGAAGGACGGGCAGTTGATGATGGTGAACTCGGGCGCGAACGCGTCAAGCTCTTCGGCCGAGGGGCGGCGCAGCAGGTGGCGGATGAAGAGCCCGTGCCAGGCCAGCTCGGACACGACCCGCACGTCAAGGCGGTGTTCGGGGTCGGCCCCGGCAAAGAGGTCCTGCACGAAATAGTCGCGGCCCTGCATATGGGCCATCATGTCGGCATGGAGCCGGTCGAAGGCGTCAGGCGCCATCGGCTTGTTGTTGTCCCACCAGATCGTATCCTCGACCGACGGGGTGCGGACGACGAACTTGTCTTTCGGGCTGCGGCCGGTGTGCTTGCCCGTGGTCACAAGGAAGGCGCCGCCCTGGCCGAGCGTGCCCTCGTGGCGCTTCAGCGCCTGTTCGATCAGTGCCGGCTCGCGCAGGTTGTAGAAGACCTCGCCCAGCCCGGTGATCCCCTGAACTTCCAACCGGTGTGCGGGATTGACTCGTCCGACTGTCATACGCTTCTCCTGCTGCCGCTCGCCGCGGCGGATGTTGCCGTTCCTGTCCCCAGTCCCGCGCGGGCGGATGCCCTTCGGGTTAGACACCTCTGCCGGGGTCTCGGACTGGCTATACAAAAGCCTATCACATTGAACCAGAAGGGTTTCATGCCGTTAGCGCCACCACTCCCACTTTCGTGTGATTGCCGCGCAACTCGGCTCACGGCCGGAAACAAACCGTCACAAACTGCGGCAAATTGGCCAAGGTTGGGAAATTTATGCGCCTGCGGCGGCGGCGCGCGGGCCTGATTCGCAGTTGGCGATTGATTTGGGGCGGCAAAACCCTGAAACTCTCGGGAAAACAACAGTGAGCAGAAACATGTCGCGTATTGCCCTGGTGGATGACGACCGCAACATCCTGACATCGGTCGCCATGACGCTCGAGGCCGAAGGCTTCGAGGTCGAAACCTACAACGACGGCCAGTCGGCGTTTGATGCCTTCAACAAGCGGATGCCGGACATGGCGGTCCTGGACATCAAGATGCCGCGCATGGACGGCATGGACCTCTTGCAGCGCATCCGGCAGAAGACCTCGATGCCCGTCATCTTCCTGACCTCGAAGGACGACGAGATCGACGAGGTGCTGGGCCTGCGCATGGGCGCCGACGACTATGTGAAGAAGCCCTTCAGCCAGCGGCTTCTGGTCGAACGCATTCGCGCCCTTCTCCGCCGCCAGGAAGCCATCGCCACCGGCGAGGTCGCGACGACCGAGGAAACCAAGGTCATGACGCGCGGCCAGCTGGTCATGGACCCCCTGCGCCATTCGGTCAGCTGGAAGGGGATGGACGTGGCCCTGACCGTGACCGAGTTCCTGCTTCTGCAGGCGCTGGCCCAGCGGCCGGGCTTCGTGAAGAGCCGCGACCAGCTGATGGACGTGGCCTACGACGACCAGGTCTATGTCGACGACCGCACCATCGACAGCCACATCAAGCGCCTGCGCAAGAAGATGCGCCTGGTTGACGACGACTTCACCGCCATCGAAACGCTTTACGGCATCGGTTACCGCTACAACGAAGAATGAGCCTTGCCTCCTGGATCAGACCGCGCCAGCGCCCCGCCCAGCGGGGCGATGTCGCATTGGGCGAGGACTGGACCGGCCCCGACGGCACCGTCGATTCCGAACTGAAGGCGGGGCGCGAGCGGCGGAGCTTCATCTCGCTCAACCGCTCGCCGCTCGCCCGCAAGATCATCACCTTCAACCTGATGGCGATGATCGTGCTGGTCGCGGGCGTCCTGTACCTGAACCCCTTCCGCGACAGCCTGGTCCTGCAGCGCGAGGCGGGCCTTGTCGCCGAGGCGCGGCTCATCGCCCGCGTGGTCGAGGCGCGCGCGAACGGGGCCAAGGCCGTCACCTCGGACATGGCACAGGGCTCGCTGAGCGGTGCCGACCTGCCGCACGGGGTCGAGGCGCTGGTCTTTTCCCCTGCCGGCAACATCCTTGGCCGCGCCTCGGGCACCGCGCCCCCCCTCAGCGAGGTGATCGGCTCTCAGGACCCCGGCCGCACCACCATCATCACCGACCTTCTTAACGCGCTCTGGGACGGGATCGCCGCCATCCTCGCCCCCGCCGTGACAAAGACCGACTCCCTTCAGCCCGAGGACATGGCCCGCCAGCTGGTCGGCTCGACCCCAAGCGATACCACCCAGGTCAAGACCACCCGCGACGCCAATGGCGAAGCGATCTTCACCGTCGCGACCCCGGTTTTCCAGGACGGCGACGTGGTGGCGACGGTCGCGCTGACCTCCTTCGCCGGAGAGATCAACCAACTGGTCCGCGTCGAGCGTGAACAGGTCCTGCAGATGTTCGTCGTGGCGATCATCGTCTCGATCGGCCTGAGCCTGGTCCTCGCCTCGACCATCGCCAACCCGCTCTCGGACCTGGCCGCCGCTGCGGAACTGGGGCGCGAGAAGAACGCCCGCAAGATGTCGCCCTCGCGCGTGCGCATCCCGGACCTGACCGCGCGACCCGACGAGATCGGCCGCCTTTCGGGCGCGATGCGCGGCATGGTGTCGGCGCTTTATGAACGCATCGAATCGAACGAACAGTTCGCGGCCGACGTGGCGCACGAGATCAAGAACCCGCTCGCCAGCCTGCGATCGGCCGTCGGCACCCTGCGGGTCGCCAAGCGCGACGACCAGCGCGAAAAGCTTCTGGACGTCATCGACCATGACGTGCGCCGCCTCGACCGGCTGGTCAGCGACATCTCGAACGCCTCGCGGCTGGACAGTGAACTGGTGAAGGAAGAGGAAGAAAGCTTCAACCTTCTGAAAATGCTGGGCAACCTGACCGAGTTCCTGGGCGACGACGCGCGCTCCAAAGGCGTCGAGTTCATCGCCGACCTGCCGCCCGAACCGATCATCATCACGGGGCTGGAGGCGCGGCTGGCGCAGGTCTTCGTCAACCTGATCACCAACGCCATCTCCTTCTGCGGCGAGGGCGACGCCGTCCGCGTCTGGGCCCGCAAGCGCGACAGCCGCGTGCTGGTCGTGGTCGAGGATACCGGGCCGGGCATCCCCGAGCTGGCCTTGCAGAAGATCTTCAAGCGCTTCTATTCCGAACGTCCGCCTGGCCAGTTCGGCGAACATTCGGGCCTTGGCCTCGCCATCTCCAAGCAGATCGTCGAGGCGCATGGCGGCGTCATCTGGGCCGAGAACATCCGCCCGACCGAGGCCGACGTGACCTCGGAACCCTTGGGCGCGCGTTTCGTCGTGGGCCTGCCGGTGTGACCGGAACGGACGCCGGGGCGCAGGTTCTGCTGCATGCGACCACCGTTGCGGCAAGGGGACGGGGGCTTCTGATCCTCGGGCGTTCGGGCGCCGGGAAATCGTCCCTCGCGCTGCAACTGATCGCCCTTGGCGCCGCACTGGTCGCCGACGACCGCACGCGGGTGACCCTGGGACCAAAGGGCCTTGTCGCCTCTCCCCCGGACACGATCCGCGGCCGGATCGAAGCGCGGGGCGTCGGCCTTCTGACTCTGCCCCACGAGCCCGAGGCACCCCTGTCGCTGGCCGTCGATCTGGACGAGACAGAGCCCGGCCGCCTGCCCCATCCCCATCATGTGACGATCCTCGGGCATCGCCTCCCTTGTCTTCGCCGCGCCGAAGGCCCACATTTTCCTGCGGCCGTGCTGATGACCCTGGCCGCGCCGCTGACCAATCCCGATGAGCCCTAAGACCACACCGCCGCTTCACCACCTGACCCTTGTCACCGGCCCTTCGGGCGCCGGCCGCTCGACGGCCATCCATGCGCTCGAGGATCTGGGGCAGGAGCCGATCGACAACCTTCCCCTGTCGCTGGTGGAACGGCTCTTCGACGGCCCGCCCCTGAACCGGCCGGTGGCGCTGGGCATCGACGTGCGGAACCGCGACTTTTCGGTCGAGGGACTCTTGCAGCTGATCGACCGGCTGCGCGCGCGTGCCGACGTGGCGGCCGAACTCCTATTCCTGGACTGCGATCCGGCCGAACTTCTGCGCCGCTACGGCGAAACCCGCCGCCGGCATCCCTTCGGCGGCGCCATCGCCCCCGACGCAGCCGTGGCGGGCGAGATCGACCTGCTGGCCCCGATCCGCGCCCGCGCCGACCGGATCATCGACACGACGGGCCTCTCGCCCCACGACCTGAAGGACGAGATCGCGCGCTGGACCGGCACCGGGGCGACCGACCGGCTGGCCATCTCGGTCCAGTCCTTTTCCTACAAGCGGGGCGTGCCGCGCGGGCTCGACCTGATGTTCGACTGCCGGTTCCTCGCGAACCCCTACTGGGTGCCCGAACTGCGCCAGAAGGACGGCACCGACCCGGCTGTTGCGGCCCATGTCACCAATGACCCGCGTTTCGCGGCCTTCTTTGACAAAACCCGCGATCTGCTCCTGTTCCTGTTGCCGGCGCAGGCCGAAGAGGGCAAGAGCCACCTGACCATCGGCTTTGGCTGCACCGGCGGCCAGCACAGGTCGGTCGTCGTGGCTGAACAGATGTCCAAGGCGCTTGCAGAGGCCGGCTGGCAAGTGTCTAAACGTCATCGGGATCTGGACAGCCGCGGGAAGGCGGCGCCAGCAAACGGGCAAGGTGATCTGGGTTGATCGGGATCGTGATCGTCGCACATGGCGGCCTGGCGCGGGAATATCTTGCGGCGGTCGAACATGTGGTGGGCAAACAGACCGGCATCCGCGCCATCGCGATCGAAGAGGATCATGATCGCGGCGAGAAGCAGGGCGAGATTCAGGCGGCGGCCGAAGCCGTCGATGTGGGGGACGGCGTCGTCGTCGTGACCGACATGTTCGGCGGCTCGCCCTCGAACCTGTCGCTGAAGGCCTGCACGGGCTGCGACCGCCAGATCCTCTATGGGGCGAACCTGCCCATGCTCATCAAACTCGCCAAGTCGCGGCAGCTTCCGGTGCGCGAGGCGGTGGCCCAGGCCCTTGAGGCGGGGCGCAAGTATATCAACTCTTACGTCGGTTCGGGTCAGGGCAGCCAATGACGACCATGTTTCTGGACATCGTGAACATCAAGGGCCTGCACGCCCGTGCATCCGCCCGCTTCGTCGAGGTGGTCGAGGCGCATGACGCCACGGCGACCGTCGAGAAGGACGGGATGGAAGTGTCGGGCGACAGTATCATGGGCCTTCTGATGCTGGCCGCCTCGCGCGGGACGCAGATCCGGGTGACGACCGACGGGCCGCAGGCGCAGGCGCTGGCCTCTGCGCTGAGCGAGCTGGTCACCGGCAAGTTCGGCGAAGGCGAGTAGGTCCAATCGCCCGGGTGGCAAGGGGCGGCATCACCCGTTGCCGAACGGCCGGGCCGGACGGGATCAGGAAACGCGACCCGCGTTTCCCCCGGCTGTGTAGGAACGGTCCCGCTGGGCCGCTGATGTCCTGAACCAACGAAGGCCAGCGCCTGCCCCGGTGGGCGCATGGCGCCCGCCGACGGCGGGGCGGGCGCTGGCCGATGGCCTTTGGGCCATGGGCGGGGACAAAAGACCAAGCCTTCGCATGGCAGAGGCGATGGCCTCTGCCACCCGTGCCGTGGGGCGCAACGGCACCCCGACCTAGCGCGTCGGCACCGGCACTTCGCCCCTGTAGTCGTAGAACCCCCGCTGCGTCTTGCGGCCAAGCCAGCCCGCCTCGACATACTTGGTCAGCAGCGGGCAAGGCCGATACTTGGTATCCCCCAACCCCTCGTGCAGCACGTTCATGATCGCCAGGCAGGTGTCGAGCCCGATGAAATCTGCCAGCTCCAGGGGCCCCATCGGATGGTTGGCGCCAAGCTTCAGCGCCTCGTCGATCGAACTGACCGAGCCGACGCCTTCGTACAGCGTATAGACCGCCTCGTTTATCATCGGCATCAGGATACGGTTGACGATGAAGGCCGGGAAATCCTCGGCCGAGGCCGCGGTCTTGCCCAACCGCCCGACCACGTCCAGAAGCGCCTGATAGGTCGGCTCGTCCGTCGCAATCCCCCGGATCAGCTCGACCAGTTGCATCACCGGCACGGGGTTCATGAAATGGAAGCCCATGAACTTCTCCGGCCGGTCCGTCCGGCTCGCCAGCCGCGTGATCGAGATCGACGAGGTGTTCGAGGTCAGGATCGTTTCCGGCTTCAGGTGCGGCAGAAGGTCGGCGAAGATCTTCTGCTTGACGGCCTCGCGCTCGGTCGCGGCCTCGATTACCAGATCGCAGGCGCCAAGGTCCGCGAGCACCAGCGTCGTCCGGATGCGCCCCAAGGCCGCCTTGCGGTCGGCCTCCGTGACCTTGCCGCGCGCAACCTGCCGTTCGAGGTTCTTGCCGATAAGCGCCACGGCCCTGTCCAGCGCCTCTGGCGACACGTCCGTCAGCACCACGTCAAAACCGGCCAGCGCAAAGACATGGGCGATGCCATTGCCCATCTGCCCCGCGCCGACCACGCCTACCGACTGGATCGCCATCTTCGCCCCCTTCGCCCCCTTCGCCATCGCGCGCGACCTTACCCACGCCCCGATCGTCGCTGCAAGTGCGAAGGCCGGCATTTCCCCCGGGCCCGTTAGGCTTTTGGCAATCTCTTGGGCGCAAATTGGACCTTGGGTGAACGATACAACGTGAAGGTGGGAAAATGGCCTATGAACATCCCGGCGCCGGGGCGCTGGACTATCTGCCGTGCCGCTACGGCCAGTCGAAACTCTTGTTCCGCGGACCGCGGCGGTCGCTCGAAGGCACCTTCTGCGCCTTCCTCGGCGGAACCGAAACCTATGGGAAATTCGTCGAAAGGCCCTTCCCGGCGCTTCTCGAAAGCGACATGGGCGTGCCGATGGTGAACCTCGGCTACCAGAATGCCGGGGTGGACCTTTATCTCAACGAACCCGTGCTGCTCGAAGCCTGCGCCCAGGCGAAGGTGACGGTCATCCAGCTGCCCGGCGCGCAGAACATGACCAACCGCTTCTATTCGGTCCATCCGCGCCGCAACGACCGGTTCCTGCATGCCGCGCAGATCCTGCAGACCATCTACCGGGAGGTGGATTTCACCGACTTCCACTTCACGCGCCATATGCTGAAGACGCTGAAGACGCTCAGCCCGGAAAAATATGTGCTGGTCGAACGCGAGCTGCGCGAGGCCTGGGTCGCGCGGATGCGCCAGCTGCTGCAACAGATCGAGGGGCCGACCGTCCTTCTGTGGCTTGGCAACTGCCAGGCGGAAGGGGCGGCACAGGATTCGCTCGGCCCCGACCCGCTGTTCCTCGACCGCCACATGGTCGAGGCGATCGCGCCCTTCGCCACCGAACTGGTCGAGGTGCAGCCCTCGGCCTCGGCCCGGGCCTACGGCACGATCGGCATGGCCTGCGCCGAAATGGAGCTTCCGGCCGCCGCGCACCTGCCGGGCCCGATGATCCATGCCGAAGTGGCGGCAGCGCTCGAACCGGCAATCAGCCGCTGCCTCTAGCGGCAAGGGCCGCGACAAAGGAAAAGGGCCGCCCCGGCGGGACGGCCCCTCTATCCGTGACCCGAAGGCTCAGAGCTTCGAGGTCAGTTCCGGCACGACGGTGAAGAGGTCACCGACCAGCCCATAGTCGGCCACCTGGAAGATCGGCGCCTCTTCATCCTTGTTGATCGCGACGATGACCTTGCTGTCCTTCATGCCGGCCAGGTGCTGAATCGCACCCGAGATGCCGACCGCGACATAAAGGTCCGGCGCCACGACCTTGCCGGTCTGGCCGACCTGCCAGTCGTTCGGCGCATAGCCCGAATCGACCGCCGCGCGGCTGGCGCCGACCGCAGCGCCCAGCTTGTCGGCCAGGCCCTCGATCAGGTCGAAGCTTTCCTTGGACCCGACGCCCCGGCCGCCCGAGACGACGATCTTGGCGCTGGTCAGTTCCGGCCGGTCGCTGGTTGCGACGCGGTCCTCGACCCAGGCGCTGAGCCCCGGATCGGCCGCCGCGGCCACCTTCTCGACCGGGGCAGAGCCGCCCTCGGCCGCCGCCTCGAAGTTGGCGGTGCGGACCGAGGCGACCTTGACCTTGTCCGACGACTTCACGGTCTGGATCGCGTTGCCGGCGTAGATCGGCCGCTCGAACGTGTCGGCGTCGATGACGGCGGTGATGTCCGAAATCACCATCACATCCAGAAGGGCCGCGATGCGCGGCAGGATGTTCTTGTTGAACGCGGTCGAGGCACCGACGATGTGACTGTAGTTCCCGGCCATCCCGACGACCAGCGCCGCCATCGGCTCGGCCAGCCCGTGGCCCAGCGTCGCGTCATCGGCCTGCAGCACCTTGGCCGCACCCGACAGCTTGGCCGCCGCCTGCGCCGCGCCATCGGCGCCCTGCCCCGCGACCAGCACATGCACGTCGCCCAGGCCCTTCACGGCGGTCAGCGTCTTGGCCACGGCGTCGGTCGCCAGATGACCTTCGTTCACATCGGCAATCAGAAGAACGGCCATGTCAGATCACCCCCGCTTCGTCTTTCAGTTTCGCGATCAGCTCGTCGACCGAACCGACCTTCACGCCCGCCTTGCGGCCGGCGGGTTCCGTCGTCTTCACCACCGTCAGGCGCGGCGCCACGTCCACGCCGTAGTCGGCCGGCGTCTTGGCCGCGAGCGGCTTGGCCTTGGCCTTCATGATGTTCGGCAGCGAGGCATAGCGCGGTTCGTTCAGGCGCAGGTCGACCGTCACGATCGCCGGCATCTTGACCGAGATGGTCTGAAGGCCGCCATCGACCTCGCGCGTCACCTGGGCCTTGTCGCCCTCGACCGACAGTTCGGACACGAAGGTCGCCTGCGGCCAGCCCAGAAGCGCTGCCAGCATCTGGCCGGTCGCGTTCATGTCATTGTCGATCGCCTGCTTGCCGGCAAGGACCAGGCCCGGCTGCTCTTCCTTGATGACCGCGGCCAGAAGCTTCGCGACCGCAAGGGGCTCGATGTCGGTGTGCACGTCGGCCGCCGCCTCGATCAGGATTGCCCGGTCGGCGCCCATGGCGAGCGCGGTGCGCAGCGTTTCCTGCGCCTGCTTCACGCCGATCGACACCACGACGATCTCGGTCGCGATGCCCTTTTCCTTCAGGCGGATCGCCTCTTCGACGGCGATCTCGTCGAAGGGGTTCATCGACATCTTGACGTTGGCCAGATCGACACCGCTGCCGTCCGCCTTGACGCGGACCTTCACGTTATAGTCGATGACCCGCTTGACAGGCACCAGCACCTTCATGGGCGACGTTCTCCTTGGTCAGGGCGCCACACCTTGGGCGCGGCGCGAAAACTCAGGCCGCTCATAGCGATTCTGCATCGCAGAGGACAGCGCAAAATCGACAGGATCAGTCGCGGGGACGCCACGTTGGCGGCTGTTAGCGACGGACAGGCGGCCGAATCTGACCCTGGGTCACCTCGGGGGTCAACGGGTGGCGCCCGGCACCCACAGGGGATCGGCGCCGCCATTGGCCACGCGCGCCGCGACGAAGAACCAGTCCGACAGCCGATTCAGATAGCGGATGGCGCTGTCGTTCACGCCCTCGGACCGCGCAAGCTCGACCGCCAGCCGTTCCGCCCGCCGCGTCACCGTGCGGCACAGGTGCAGGTGCGCCCCAAGCGCGTTGCCGCCGGGCAGGATGAAGCTGCGCAGCGGCGCAAGGGGCGCGTTCATCACGTCGATCTCGGCCTCGAGCCTGTCGACCTGGGCAGGGATGATACGCAGGACCGGATAGGGCGCCTCGGCGTCGCGCTCGGGTGCCGGGCGCGACAGGTCCGCACCCAGGTCGAAAAGGTCGTTCTGGATGCGGGCGAGGGCCGCCGCCATCTCGCCTTCGGCATGGAGTTTCGCAAGCCCCACGGTCGCGTTCACTTCGTCGACCGTGCCATAGGTCGCGACCCGCGCCGAATCCTTGCCGACGCGCGACCCGTCGCTGAGCGCGGTCTCTCCGCCGTCGCCGGTGCGGGTGTAGATGCGGTTCAGGACGACCATCTCAACCCCCGCGCCGCAGAAGGACATAAAGGACGATCAGCGCGATTGCCACCGCCTGCGCGATGATCCGGTAGCGCATGATCTTGTTGGCATATTTGCGGTTGAACTCGCCCCCGCGCGCCATGCCGCCGATGCCGGTCATCAGGACGACAACGACGACAAGGCAGGCCAGGGCCACCAGAAGGAACAGCGGATCTCTGAGCATCGAGGCCCCCCAAGCTAGGCGGCCACTCTAGGGCGGATCGACAGGGGGCGCCAGCCTTGGTCCTGTCGGCCTGGAGTGGCAGGGGCAAGTGACCCTGCCATGCGAAAGCTTTGCCTCTTGCCCCGGCCGGTGGCCCAAAGCCACCGGCCAGCGGCCTCCCTCCACACGGGCGGGGGAAACGCAGTGCGTTTCCTGATCCCGCCCGGCCCGGCCCCTCACTCGCCCCGCAGAAGCCCGGTGAAATCGACGCGCCCCACCTGTCCGGTCAGCCGCGCCCGATAGATCGGCAGGCTTTCGGCCACGCGCATCACGTAGATCTGCGTTTCCCGAAGCGGGATCGATTCGATCCAGTCGACCGGATCGACGGCACGGGTGCGCGGATCGCCGAAGGCCTGCATCCATTTCTTCGACCGGCCCGGCCCGGCATTGTAGCCCGACGCGACCAGAAGGGGCGAGGTGCCGAACGACTGCTCCAGCCCCGCCAGATATTCGGACCCGAGCGTGGCGTTATAGTCGAAGTCCGACGCGAGCTTGGCGCCGTCATAGGTAACGCCCATCTTCTTCGCCAACTCCCGCCCCGTCTGCGGCATGACCTGCATGAGCCCGAGCGCACCGACCGACGACCGGGCCGAAGCGTTGAATTCGCTTTCCCGCCGCGCGATCGAAAGCGTCAACTCGGTCCTGACCGGCAGCTTCAGATGGTCCAGGCCCACCAGCGGGAAATAGGCCGTCGGCCAGATCACCCCCTTGTCGGCCGCCCGCTTGGCCATGGTCAGCGCGATGTAGGGCTCGCCCGTTTCCAGCCCGAACCCCGCGAGCCGCCCGATCTCTTGCCCGGTCATGCCTTCGGTCATCTGCGCGAGGAACCGCGCGGCCAGCGGGCGCTCTCCCGCCGCCAGAAGGGCCCGCGCCGCGATGAACAGGGACGAACCCGTCACCTCGGGCACGTTCCAGGCCGGATAGGCCTCGCCGCCCACAAGCGCAGGGGACAGCGGCAGCCCGACCTTTTCGGCCGACAGAAGCCCGTAGAAAGCGGTCTGGTAGCGCGCGCTTTCGGCATAGGCGTGCTGGGCTGCTGCCTTGTCGCCCCGCGCCTCTTCAGCCCGGCCGAGCCAGTAGTTCGCCCGGCTCTTGCTGATCGGCCCGTTCGCGGCCTGCGCCACGCGCTCGAAATGCGTCACGGCAAGGTTGCTGTCGCCCAGCTTGCGCAACGCGATGTAACCCGCGAGCCATTCGAGGTCGGCGAAATCCTCGCCATCCTCGACCGACAGGAAATGCCGTGCGGCGATCTTGTAGGCCCGCCGCGGATCGCCCTCGCGCATCTCTTTCCGGGCCAGCTTGCGCCGCCAGTCCGCCCAGTCGTCGGGAAAGCCCAGCGCCTCGGCCGAGGTCGAACGCTCCAGGATCAGCGCGATCGCGTCCGGGTAAAGGTCGCGCTTGATGCGCCAGCGGAAGCGGTCGTAGGCCAGCCCCGCCGACTTCGCCGCCGCCTGCGCCGGGATCGCCGCCACCTTGGCCGCAGCATTGGGCGCGTTCGTCTGAAGCGCGAGCCGCGCCTCGGCGACCGCGCGCGTCGCGTCCGACACGAGTGGCAGCATCCGCCGCGCACTCTCGACCTCGCCGGCCCACAGAAGCGCGGTCAGCCGGCCGCCGTTCTGGTCGCCAAGGAACGAGCCGAATGCACCCACGAAAGCGTCCTGGGTTTCCGGCTGCATCGGCAGCGCCCGCCAGCCGCGCACTGCCTCGGCCCGGGCCCCCTGCTCATCACCCAGGGCTCTCAGCGCCATGGCAAGCGCCAGGCTCCCCTCGCCCGTCTGGGGCGGCTCGCCCTGGAAATACTCGCGCACGAGCGGCGGCGCGAGCGACCCGCCCATCGACGCCTCGCCATTCTTGCGGATGAGCTTCAGCCCCGGCCAGTCGGGATGACGGGCGACGAAATCGGCAAAGACCGAAAAGGCGGCGCTTTTCGGCGGCGCCTCGCGCAGGAAGCGCCACAGCACGATGTCGCCCGACACGGGGCCGGCAGCCTGTCCTTCGGCCAGTGCCGTCGGCCAGTCCCCGCGATCCGCCGCGTCCATCCCCCTTTGCAACGCCGATACATCGAAGGCGGCGACGGCCGGCCCGGCAAAGACCAGGGCCGCGAGCCAAAGGAAGGCCAGCATCGAAGAAAGGCGCCACCGGGCGCGCCGGGCGTTGGGGGTCATGGGACTGCCTCGATCTTTTTTTTCGCAGTCTACCCGACCGGGTGCCCCGCGAAAAGGGCGGCGGCGCCCTCAGGGCGGCGCAAGGCCGCCGGGCGCCGCCAGCGCCAGCAGATCGGCATTGCCCGGATTGGCCCGAAGCGCAGCCTGCAGGACCGTTTCGGCCATTGCCCGGTTGCCGGACTTGACCAGAAGCTCGATCAGCGCGCGGCTTTCGGCCGGGCCGTTCTTCGTGACCTCGACCGCCTGCGCCATTGCCCGAAGCGCGAGCGGCGCCATGTCCTGCGCCTCGTATCCACGGGCGAGCGCCACCAGCAGGCCGGGATCGTCCGGCGTCGCCGCAAGCGCCTGCCGGGCGACGTCGACCGCGCGCGCCCCGTCGCCACGGTCGAGCGCCAGCCCCGCCCGAACGAGCTGCGCCTCGACATTCTTGGGGTCAAGCGCCGCGGCCTCTTCCGCAGCCTGAAGCGCCTCTGTCCGCTGGCCCGTGGCGGCGAGCGTCCGCGCCAGCGCCCCCAGGGGCAAGCTGCGCCCGGCATCCGGGGGTGCTGCCTTCACGATCTTGCGCAGGATGGTGATGGCGCGCTCGATCTCGCCCTGGTCGAACCGCACCTCGGCCGCGCGCACCCGGTAGCCGTCGGCCAGCCCCTGGTCCGCCAGCCCCGCCGCCAGCCCGTCGAGGACCGGCACCGACGCGCGGTCGGGGTAATGCGCCACGACATAGGCCGCAAGTGCGGCGTGATCGTCCGGCCGGTCGCCGGTCCGCGCCGTCAGATCCCTAAGGACCGCCACCGCCTCATCCGGGGAGCCATGCGCGATCATCCAGTCGCGGACCCGGCGCTGAACCTCGCGATTGTCGGGAAACCGGGCGTAAAGCGCGCGCACCGCGTCGCCGGCTGCCGCCTCCTTCCCCGCCGTCCCGTTCAGAAGGTCGAAGCGCAGAAGAAGCAGGGACACGCTGTGCGGATTGGACCCGAGCGCATCGTCGGCGACCGACAGCGCATAGTCCGGGCCATTGTCATGCACGGCGGCCGAGACGACGACGATCGCGGCGGGCAGGCTGGTGGGCGTCTTTTCCAGAATGGCTTCGCAATCGGCGAGCGCGGTGGTGCGCGCCGGCCCGTCGGGCGATGTGAAGTAGCGCGTGGCGCTCGCGGCGGCATGGATCCGCGCGGGGTCCGCCCCCTGCGCCAGCGCCAGGTGCGGCAGCGCCGCCTGCCCGTCGAAGCGGCTGATCGCCAGTTCCGCGAGTTGCAGGTTGAGGTCCGGGTCATTCGGCGACCGTTCCAGAAGCGCCTGAAGCTGCATGGCGGCGCGCTCCAGGAGGCCCCGGCGGATGAGGTTCGGCACCAGCGCCCGGCGTGCGGCGGTGTTTTCCTTGTCTTCGGCCAGCGCGGCATTGTAGGCGGCGGCGGCGGGCAGGTCCTTGCCCTCGGCCTCGAGTGCGGCCCCCTCGGCCACGAATCGCGCCGCCTTGTCGGCGGCCGTCGGCATCAGGAGGATAAGCCCGACCCCCGCCGCGATCGACAGAAGGACGACCACGGCCAGAATCACCAGCCAGGGGTATAACCGGCCGGTCCTTTCGCGCGCCGAAAGCGCGGGGTCGTTGTCGATGGGCATACCAATCCCGGAAATCGTGCTTCCCGAACGGGACTACAGGACCGGGTGCGGCCCTTGCAACCAAAGGCCGCCCGGCGCCGTCGGCCTAGCCGTCCAGGACAACAATGTCGCGCGCATCGACCGATAGTGTCGCAGCCTCGCCCGGAGCCGGCAGGGCGCGCCCCTCGCGGTTGAACTGCGCGACGGACAGCGGCGTGGCCCCCGGCGCCATGGCGCGCAGGCGCACGACCGAGCCCAGGAACTCGCTGTCGGCGACCTTGACCGCGAAAGCCACCTCACCCTCCCTCGCGCCCTCGGCATCAAGGTGCAGCGCCTCGGGCCGGATCGCGAGCGACACCGGCGCGCCGGCCGTCTGCGTGAGCGCGCGGCCGAGCGTGACCGAGCCGGCCGGCGTGTCGACCCGGCCGGTCGCCGCGTCGACGACCTTGCCCGACAGGATGTTGAGCGAACCGATGAACTCGGCGACGAACCGCGTGGCGGGACGGTTGTAGATCTCGTGCGGCGGACCCACCTGCTCGGCCCGGCCGGCCGACATGACCACCACCCGGTCGGACATCGACAGGGCCTCCTCCTGGTCGTGCGTCACGAAAAGCGTGGTGATCCCCAACTCGCGCTGGATCGCCCGGATCTCGGACCGGAGCGACACGCGGATCTTGGCGTCCAGCGCCGACAGGGGTTCGTCCAGCAGAAGGACACGCGGACGCGGCGCGATGGCGCGGGCCAGGGCCACGCGCTGCTGCTGGCCGCCCGACAGCTGGAACGGATAGCGCGCGCCAAAGCCCGCGAGTCCCACGAGCCCCAGCATCTCTTCGATCCGCGCCTTCGCCTCGGCCCGCGCGACGCCCGCGACCTTCAGCCCGAAGCCCACATTGTCGGCCACGGTCAGGTTGGGAAACAGCGCATAGGACTGGAACACCATCCCGATCCGCCGCTTGTTCGCCGCAACGCCGGTCATGTCCTGTCCGTCGATGACGATCTCCCCCCCGGACGGCGGCTCGAACCCGGCCACCATGCGCAGGACCGTGGTCTTGCCGCAGCCCGAGGGGCCGAGAAGCGACACGAACTCGCCCTGGGCGATGTCGAGCGAGAAGTCGCGCACGACCTGCGTCTGCCCGAAGGATTTCTGAAGGTTTCTAAGTTCGATGAAGGCCATCAGCGGCGCGCCTGCGTCTGTTTGGAGAAACGGGAAACCAGCTGGATCAGCCCCATGGCCATCCAGGTGATCGCGAAGGCCACGACCGCGAGTGCCGCCGGCTCATAGGCCTTGTTCGAGCCCATCCAGACCATGTAGGGCCCGAAGGCCGGGCGGTTCAGAAGGGCGGCCAGCACATATTCGCCGATGACGATGGCGAAGGTCAGGAAAGCCCCGGACAGGATCGCGGTCAGGATGTTGGGCAGGATCACGCGCGCAAGGATGGTGATCCAGCCCGCCCCCAGGCTCTGCGCCGCCTCGGTCAGGGTCGGCACGTCGATGGCGCGCAGGCCGGTGTCGATGGCGCGATACATGTAGGGCAGCGCCAGCGTCGCATAGCCGCACATCAGAAGGATGTCGGACCCCGTCGCCGTCCCCAGAAGCGGCAGCACCGACGAGGTGTTGTACATGCGGATGTAGCCGAAGACGATGACGATGGGGGGAATGACCAGCGGCATCAGCGTGATGAACTCGACCACCGGGCGCAGCGCCGGAAGCTTCAGCCGCACCCAGAAGGCGGTCGGCGCCACGATCAGGACACCCAGCAGGATGGTCGCGATCGCCAGGACGAAGGAATAGGTCAGCGTGTCGCGGAACTGCGGGTCGCTGAGGACATTGCGATAGGCGTCGAGCGAATAGACCCCGCGCCGGGCGCGCAGCGAAAACTCGACGGTGCCGATCAGGGGCAGCAGGAAATAGGCCGCGCCGAAGGCGAAGACGATCCAGGAAACCAGCCGGGGCGCCTTCATTTCTGCCACCTTTCGGCCCGGGCCCGCAGGGTGACGTAGATCAGGTTCGCAACCCCGGTGACGACGATCATCGCGAAGGCGACGGCATAGCCCAGATAGGGGTCCTGCAACACGTCGCCGCGGATCTGCGCGAACAGGATGATGGGCAGGATCGACAGGCTCGACCCGGTCAGCGCCATCGCGGTCGCGACGGCCCCGAAGGCATTGGCGAACAGAAGCGCGAAGGTGCCGATCAGCGACGGACCAAGGACCGGCAGCGCCACCATGCGCCAATATTGCGCGCCGCTGGCCCCAAGACTCTCGGCCGCCTCGCGCCAGTCCTTGCGCAACCCGTCGAGCGCGGGGGTGATGATCAGCACCATGAGCGGGATCTGGAAGTAAAGGTAGGCCAGCGCCAGGCCGGTGAAGCTGATGAGGTTGAAGCCCATCGCCATCAGGTTGACGCCGAACCAGTCGCGCATGATGACGGTCAGAAGCCCCAGCCGGCCAAGCGTGGCGATGAAGGCGAAGGCCAGGGGCACGCCCGCGAAGTTCGAGGCGACGCCCGAAAAGGTCATGGTCGTCGCCCTGAGCCAGCCGGGCAGCCCGCCCCGCGTCACGGCCGCCGCAAGGACCAGCCCGATGACGCAGCCCAGAAATGCCGTCACCAGGCTGAGGCGCAGCGAAATCGTCAGCGCGCCCAGGATCGAGGGCGTCATGAGCCCGCGAATGTTTTGCAGCGTCACGCCGCCGTCCGGCGTGCGGAAGGCGCCGGTCACGATCTGCAGCGTCGGCAGGATCAGGAACAGAAACGCAAAAAGAAGGAAGGGCACGACACCCAGCCAGACCGTAAGGCGGCGGCGGGGACGGTCAGGGGGTGGGGGCATGGAATCTTTCCCGTCTGTCAGACCCCGCCGCACGGGACACGCGCGGCGGGGCAGTCGCAGTCAGACCGAACGGGGTCGGATCACTCGGCAACCTTGGCGCCGACGACCGCATCCCACTGGCCGGTCACGACTTCCTTGTTCTTGGCCTGCTCGTCGATCGACGGGAAGACCGCGCGGGCATAGGCTTCGGCAGGGGGCAGCGCGTCCAGAAGCTCTTTCGGCACCTCGCCCGCCTTGACCATCTGGTTGAAGCGCGCGGTGTGGCAGTAGCCCTTCACGAAGCCATTCTGGCCCTCGTTCGAGAAGATGTGCTCCATCCACAGTTTCGCGGCGTTCGGGTGGGGCGCAAAGGCGCTGATCGCCTGAACGTAGACGCCGGCCAGGACCGGGCCTTCGGGGATGACGACATCCATGGGCGGGTTGCCCTTCAGGCTGTCGCGCCAGGCCAGAAGGTTGTAGTCCCAGGCCGCGACGATCGGGGTCTGGCCCTGGGCGATGGTGCCCGACTTGGCCGTCACCGGAACGAAGTTGCCGGCCTTGTTGACCTCGGCCATGAACTCGAGCCCCTTCTTGCCCGACTCTTCGCCCGGCTTGGCGCCCTGCGACATGCCCATTGCCATGATCGCCAGAATGGCCTGGTTCGAGGCGCGCGGGTCGCCGGTCAGCGCGAAGGATTGCGCGAAGTCGGCTTTCTTCAGGTCATCCCACTTGACCGGGTTTTCCTTGACCAGGTCCTTGTTCACGCCCAGCGCCATCACGCCGTAGTAGGAACCGGCCCAGAAACCGTCCGCATCCTTGATCTCGGCCGGGATGCCGTCCCAGGTCGAGACCTTGTAGGGCTGGATCAGCCCTTCCTTCTGCGCCTGCGGACCGAAGGCCAGACCCACGTCGACCACGTCGGGCGCCTGCGGGCCCGTGTTGTCCTTGTTGGCGCGGATCGCCTCAAGCTCGTCGGCCGAACCGGCGTCGGGGTTCAGTTCGTTGACCTTGATGTCCGGGTATTTGGCCTTGAAGCTGTCGATGATGCCGCCGTAGTTGCACCAGTCGTGCGGCAGCGCGATCGTGGTCAGCATCCCCTCTTTCTTGGCGGCGGCTTCGATGTCGGCCAGCGTCTCGGCCGACACGGCGACAGCCGAAGCCATGAGGGCGATCAGGCTGATGCCCGAAACCAGGGTCAAGCGTTTGGTCATGGTCAGACTCCTATTTGGTCGGGCGCAGAAACCCGAGGACAGTTCCCGAGGACCGGGCGCGCAGCGCCGACGGGTTCAAGGGACCGCTCGCTGCATAGGTGGAATTTGTAACAGTCGGATTGCGCGATTGCGACAGTTTTCCGCGCGCGTAAGGTCCTTCGGTGCGCCCAGGGGCATGACGCTACGGCAGGCCGGCCGCTGGTCCCCCTCGCCTGTCCGGGGCGTCCGTGCTAGTCAGGGCGGACCTTCCGAAAGGCCCCACCCGTGCCGCGCTACTCCGCTGCCATCTTCGATCTTGACGGACTGCTGGTTGATACCGAACGCCTCGGAATCACGGCCGGCAATGCCGCGCTGGAAGAGATGGGCGTGCCGATGGTCGCCGGCCGGCTCGAACGGCTGATCGGGCGCGACGAGGCCGCTGCAACCCGCCTTCTGGCCGAGGATCTGGGCGCGGACTTTCCCTATGCCGAGTTCATGGCGGTCTGGAACAGCCACTATAGGCTGCTGGTCGCGGACGGCATCCCCCTGCGCCCCGGTGCCGAACGGCTTCTGACCGACCTGAGCGAGGCGCGCCTGCCGATCGCGCTCGCCACGTCATCGACTCACCAGAGCGCGCACAAGAAACTGCGGCTGACCGGAATCGACCGCTTCTTCGACGCGGTGGTGACGGTGGATTGCGTCACGCGGCCCAAGCCCGCGCCCGACCCCTACCTGCTGGCCGCCGAGCGGCTGGGCCAGGACGCCCCCCTCTGCATCGCGTTCGAGGACAGCGACACCGGCGCCGCCGCCGCCCGCGCGGCCGGGATGACCGTGGTGCAGATCCCCGACCTTGGCCCCGCGACCGGCATCCATGCCCACCATGTCGCCGAAGACCTGATCGCAGGCGCCCGCGCCGCCGGGCTGATCTGACCGGCGATGCGGCAGCCAGAGGCCGAGGCAGCGCTTTCCCGGATCGGCTGGACCGACGCCCGCACCGCCGACCTGCCCCCGGACACGCTACCGGCGCGCGTCAGTGCCGTCCACCGCAGCCGCCTGACCGCGATCTTCGCGGACGGCGCCCGGCCCCTGGCAACGCCCCCCGGCCTTTCGACCGGCGACATCGCCGTCGGCGACTGGATCGCGGCCCAGCCCGACGCCCCGCAGGCGGCGGCCCTTCTGCCCCGCGCCACGCTCCTGTCTCGCCGCGCGGCGGGGCGCGAGACGCGCGACCAGTTGATCGCGGCCAACGTCGACACGGCCTTCCTGACCACCTCGGCCAATGCGGACTTCAACGAGGCGCGGCTCGAACGGTTGCTGGCGCTGGTCCATCAGGGCGGCGTCCGGCCGGTGATCCTCTTGACCAAGGCCGACCTCTGCCCCGACCCAGTGGCCTACCTCGATCGCATCGCCGCCATCGCGCCGGACCTGTCCGCGCTGGCCCTGACCGCGACCGACCCGGCCAGCGTCGACCATCTGGCCCCCTGGACCGGCCCCGGCCAGACGGTCTGCTTCCTTGGCACTTCGGGCGTCGGAAAATCGACGCTCGCCGGCCACCTCGCGCGCCTTTCGCTTGAAACCGCGCCGATCCGCGAGGCCGACGCGCGGGGGCGCCACACGACGACGGCCCGCACGCTCTATCCGCTGGCCGGGGGCGGTTGCCTGATCGACACGCCGGGCATGCGTGAACTGCGCCTGCCGGACGTGGCCGAGGGGCTGGAGGCGACTTTTGCCGACGTGACCGAACTGGCCACCCATTGCCGCTTCCGCGATTGCGCGCACGAGGCCGAGCCGGGCTGCGCGGTGCAGGAGGCCATCGCCGAGGGCCGGCTCGACCCTGTCCGGCTCGACCGCTGGAGGAAACTCCAGGCCGAGGACCGCCACAACGCCGCCTCTGCCGCAGACCTGCGCGCGGCAGGCCGTCGCTTCGGCCGCATGGTGCGCGATGCGGGCAAGCACAAGCGCCGCTGGGACGCGAGCGACGAATAGTCGGGCGAGCCACCCCCCGTTTACCTCCGTCCCCTGAGCTACTACATCTGAACCACCCTGACCGCCCGCAAGTCTGAGGCCCCGATGACCGAGGAAACCGGGAACCGCTACCAGGTTCTCGCCCGCAAATACCGGCCCGAAACCTTCGCCGACCTCGTCGGGCAGGAGCCGATGGTGCGCACGCTGAAGAACGCCTTCGCGGCCGACCGGATCGCGCAGGCCTTCATCATGACCGGCATCCGCGGCACCGGAAAGACGACGACGGCGCGCATCATCGCCAAGGGGCTGAACTGCGTCGGCCCGGACGGCACCGGCGGCCCTACGACCGATCCCTGCGGCGTCTGCGACCATTGCCGCGCCATCATCGAGGGCCGTCACGTCGACGTGATGGAGATGGACGCCGCCAGCCGCACCGGCGTCGGCGACATCCGCGAGATCATCGAAAGCGTCCACTACCGGGCGGCTTCGGCGCGCTTCAAGGTCTACATCATCGACGAAGTGCACATGCTGTCCACGAACGCCTTCAATGCGCTTCTGAAGACGCTCGAGGAACCGCCCGCGCATGTGAAGTTCATCTTCGCCACGACCGAGATCCGCAAGGTCCCTGTCACGGTCCTGTCGCGCTGCCAACGCTTCGACCTGCGCCGGATCGAGCCGGAGGTGATGATCGGCCTTCTGCAGAAGATCGCGGCGGCCGAAAGGGCCGAGATCAGCGGCGAGGCTCTGGCCCTCATCACCCGCGCGGCCGAAGGGTCCGCCCGCGACGCGACCTCGCTTCTGGATCAGGCGATCAGCCATGGCGCGGGCGAAACGACGGCGGATCAGGTGCGCGCCATGCTGGGGCTGGCCGACCGTGGGCGCACGCTCGATCTGTTCGACATGATCCTGAAGGGTCAGGCGGCCGAGGCGCTGGCCGAACTTGCCAGCCAGTATGCCGGGGGCGCCGACCCGATGGCCGTCCTGCGCGACCTGGCCGAGGTGACGCACTGGATTTCGGTCGTGAAGATCACGCCCGAGGCGGCGGACGACCCCACGGTCCCGCCGGATGAACGCGCGCGCGGACTGGCGATGGCCGCCGCATTGCCCATGCGGGCGCTGACGCGGCTGTGGCAGATGCTTCTGAAAGCGCTCGAGGAAGTGGCCCAGGCGCCGAACGCGATGATGGCCGCAGAAATGGCGGTGATTCGCCTGACCCATGTGGCCGACCTGCCCGACCCCGAACAGCTGATGCGCCGCCTGGCTGAGGCGCCCGCCCCTTCACCCGCCGCGCCGCGCGCGCCGACACCGCCCCCATCTGGACCGGCGGCGCAAGTGGCCCAACCCCAACCGCGCGCCTTCGTCGCCCCTTCCGGCGCGGCGGCCGCGCCCGCGCTCGCCCCGGACACCAGCCTTGCGCGCTTCGCGACCTTTCCGGCGGTGGTCGAACTGATCCGCGCCAACCGCGACGTGCGCCTTCTGGTCGATGTCGAAACCTATGTCCGCCTCGTGCGCTACGCCCCCGGCCGGATCGAGTTCGAGCCCGCCCCCGACGCCCCCCGCGACCTGGCCGCGACGCTCTCGCAGCGCCTTCAGTCCTGGACCGGCGCCCGCTGGGGCGTGTCGATCGTAGCAGGCGGCGGCGCGCCCACGGTGATCGAGGAACGCGGCGCCGCCCAGCGCGCGGCCGAGGACGAGGCGCGAAAGAACCCGGTCGTGCAGGCGATCTTCGCCTCGTTCCCCACGGCAAAATTCCGGTCCGTGCGCACCGTGGCCGAGACCGAGGCCGAAGCCGCAAACACCGCCCTGCCAGAGGCGGATGACGACTGGGATCCGTTCGAGGAATAGGAGAGAAAGACGATGCTCAAGGGACTGGGTGGCCTCGGCGGCCTCGGCGACATGGCCAAGATGATGAAGGCCGCGCAGGAGATGCAGGGCAAGATCGCGGAACTGCAGGACAGTTTCGCCCGCATGAACGTGGTGGGCGAGGCCGGCGCGGGCCTTGTGACCGCCACCTGCACCGTGAAGGGCGAGATCAGGGCGCTGGACATCAACGCCTCGATCCTGGATCCCGCGCAGAAGGAAGTGGTCGAGGATCTGATCGTCGCCGCCCTCAAGGACGCGCAGTCGAAGGCCGCCGACAAGGCCCAGTCAGAGCTTCGGTCGCTGACCGAAAGCCTGGGCCTGCCGCCCGACTTCAAGCTGCCGGTCTGAGGCGCCGCCCGGCCATGCCCGACACGCCTGCCGACGTCGATGCGCTGATCGAGCTGATGGCCCGGTTGCCCGGCCTTGGCCCCCGCTCGGCCCGCCGGGCGGTGCTGCATCTCCTGACGCGGCGCGGTCAGGTGATGGCGCCGCTCGCCGACGTCATGGCCCGCGTCGCGCGCACCGTCCACGACTGCACCCGCTGCGGCAATATCGCGACGGGCGAGATCTGCGACATCTGCGCCGACCCTGCCCGCGCCACCGGCGAATTGTGCGTGGTCGAGGACGTGGCCGACCTTTGGGCGATGGAGCGGGGGCAGGCCTTCAAGGGCCGCTATCATGTCCTTGGCGGCACGCTCTCGGCGCTCGACGCCGTGGGGCCGGACGACCTTGGCATTCCCCGCCTCGTCGCGCGCCTGAGCGACGAAGGCATCGTCGAGGTGATCCTCGCGCTCGACGCCACGGTCGATGGCCAGACGACCGCCCATTACATCGCCGACGCCATCGAACGCGCCGCCCCTGCGGGCGAGCCGGTCAGCGTCACCACACTGGCGCGCGGCGTGCCGGTCGGGGGCGAGCTCGACTATCTGGACGAGGGCACGATCCAGGCCGCGCTCCGCGCCCGCCGCCGGTTCTAACCCCTTCAAGCAAAAGAAAAACCCCCGGGCACCTTGCGGGACCGGGGGTCTGTTCTTCGCAGCAAGCGGGACGGGATCAGCGGCGCGGGCCGCGATCGTCGTCCTCGTCCTCGTCGTCGTCATCATGGGCGAGCGGCTTGAAGAAGCTTTCGGCGTCCGAAAAGTCCTTCTCGTCCTTCTCTTCCGGCTCGGGCTTCGCACCGAAGGACTCGAGCACCGCATCGGCCGAGCGCGGCTCGGCCGACATGCCGAGCGACTGTTCGGTCGAGACGAGTTTGCGGCGTTCGTCGTCGCTCATGACCCCGCCCTCGGCCGCCTTCTTCTTCACCGCGCGCTGCACTTCGGCGTCAAGCTCGGACTGCTTGGACAGGCCCAGCGCCACCGGATCGACCGGGGTGATGTTGCCGATATTCCAGTGGGTCCGGTCGCGGATGGCGGCGATGGTCGGTTTCGTCGTGCCGACAAGCTTGCCGATCTGCGCGTCCGACAGTTCGGGGTGGAATTTCACCAGCCACAGGATGGCCGCCGGCCGGTCCTGCCGCTTGGACAGGGGCGTGTAACGCGGGCCGCGGCGCTTTTCCTCGCCGAGGGCCGCCGCGTTGAACTTCAGCTTCAGCCGATAGGAAGGGTCCTTCTGGCCCTTCTCGATCTCGATCGGTTCGAGCTGGTTGTTGGCGACCGGGTCGAACCCCTTCACGCCCTGCGCCACGTCGCCGTCGGCGATGCCCTGCACCTCAAGCTCGTGCAGTTCGCAGAACTCGCCGATCTGCTTGAAGCTCAGCGTCGTATTGTCGACCAGCCAGACTGCGGTTGCCTTGGCCATCAGGGGCTTCGTCATCACCCACTCCTTTTTTCGGGGCGCGCAACGGACAACACCGCTGCCGAACATATCTTTCCCGCACCGTGAAAACGGCTGCGACCGGGGTCGCCTTTCCACGTTTTCGGGGAAGTCAGCGCGCTATATAGTCGCCCCGACCGCCCATGGAAAGAGAAAATGCAGCCCCTTTCGCGCCTGATCTTCGGCCTTCTCGCCCTTCTTTGGGCAACCGCCGCACTCGCCGGCGGCAAACCCGGCGACTTCGACTATTACCTGCTGTCGCTGGGCTGGAGCCCCTCGTGGTGTGCAACGACGGGCGACCGGCGCGGCGATCCGCAATGCGACGCAGGCACCGGATTCGCCTTCACGCTGCATGGCCTATGGCCGCAGTACGAACGGGGCTGGCCTTCGGACTGCCAGTCCGGCCGCCGCCCGCCGACGCGGACCGAGACGGCGGCCATGGCCGACATCATGGGGTCGGCCGGGCTCGCCTGGCACGAATGGCAAAAGCACGGCTCCTGTTCGGGGCAGGATGCGCCGGGCTATTTCGCGCTGGCCCGCTGGGCCTACCAGTCGATCACCGTGCCGCCGGAACTTGCGCACCTTGGCCGCGACATCCGCCTGCCCCCCGACCTGGTGATCAAGGCCTTCCGCCAGGCCAACCCGGCGCTGCCGGCCGACGGCATCCAGGTCACCTGCACCGCCGGCCGCATCGACGAGGTGCGCATCTGCCTGACCAGGGACCTGGTGCCGCGCGCCTGCGGGTCGGACGTGGGCCGGGGCTGCGGGGTGGGCAGCGTCCTGATGGAAAAGGTGCGCTGAGCCCCTTAGCGCACCTTCAGGACGATCTTGCCCACATGATCGCCGCCCTCCATCCGCCGGTGCGCCCCGGCAGCATCCGCAAGCGCATACTCCCGGTCCATCACCGGCGCGATGCGCCCCGAGGACAGCAAGGGCCAGACCTGCGACCTGAGCGCCTCGGCGATCGCCGCCTTGTCGCCGTCCGACCGGGGCCTGAGTGTCGAGCCGGTGATCGTCAGCCGCCGCGCCATGACGGGCGCAAAGTTCAGCTCGACCTTCGGCCCCTGCAGGAAGGCGATCTGCACCAGCCGCCCGTCATCGGCGAGCGAGGCGACGTTGCGCGGCAGGTAGTCGCCCCCGACCATGTCGAGGATCAGGTTCGCGCCGCCCTCGGCCTTCATCGCCGTCACGAAATCCTCGGTCCGGTAGTTGATCGCCCGTTCGGCGCCAAGCCGTTCGCAGACCGCGCATTTCTCGGCACTCCCCGCCGTCGCGAAGACCCGCGCGCCGAACGCATGGGCCAGCTGGATCGCGGTCGTCCCGATGCCGGACGTGCCGCCATGGACCAGGAACCGCTCGCCCGCGCGCAGGCGCCCGCGGTCGAAGACGTTGGTCCAGACGGTGAAGAACGTCTCGGGCAGGCAGGCCGCCTCGCGCAGCCCCATGCCATCCGGGACCGGCAGGCAATGGGCGCCGGGCGCAAGAGCATAGTCCGCGTAGCCCCCGCCGGGCACCAGCGCGCAGACCCGGTCGCCGACCGACCAGTGCGCCCCCGGACCCACCGCCGCGACTGTTCCCGCCACCTCGAGCCCCGGCAAGGGCGAGGCCGACGGCGGCGGGGCATAGGCCCCCGCCCGTTGCAGCGCGTCGGGCCGGTTCACACCCGCATAATGGACCGCGATCAGCACCTGCCCCGCACCGGGGTGCGGCACCGGCACCTCGGCCAGCCGCAGGACATCCGGGCCGCCGGGCGCGCTGATCTCGACCGCGCGCATCATCTTTGGCAGGGTCATGCCGCGCTCCCGGTCCGGGCGACGAGCCGATCAAGCGCCCGGCCGGACGGCGCAAGGAGCCTGCCCGCGAAACTGTCGCGAAAATCCGCCTTCAGCTTCTCGAACCGCATCACCTCGGCGATCCGCCGGTCAAGGAAGGCCCAGGTATCGGCAGCACCCGCGCTCTGGTCCCCCAGCCAGTATAGCACAGTTGCGCCATAGACGGCCGACAGGCTCGCGCGCTTGGTATAATGCGCGATCCCCTCGGATCTGTCGCCCAGCGCGCGCCAGATCGCATCCGCCGTGCCCCAGATCAGCCCCGATCCGACGCCGGCCTGTTGCGGCAGGGCGAACAGCGCCGCCCCCCGCCGCACCACCTCTCGGTCCGCACCCTGAAGCCGCAACTGCACCGCCCGCGCCACCTTCTCGCGGAACTTGAGGCCGCCCAAATCCTCGGCGGCCAGCGCCGACTCCATCGCGCGGTCGCCCCGGCGGTGATAGTCGACGGCCAGGTCGAGCGCCCCGCGCGGCAGGATCACCGGCAGAAGGTCGGGCGCAATGCCGGCCTCCGCCGCTGCCGCCCGAAGTGCTGCATCGGTCCAGCCGTCGAAGGTGACATGCGGCAGGATCGCCTCCAAGAGCCGCGCGCGGTCGCCAGCGATGGTCGGTCCGGTCATCTTCACCCCCTCTTCAGCTTGCCGAAGGATAACGCCCGCGTGCGGTGGACAAAAGCCGAAACCCCTGCTATGGGGGCGCTTCCTGCATTTCATGCAACTCTAACCTAGGAAGGTGGTGACACCACATGCAGGTCAGCGTCCGCGACAACAACGTCGAACAGGCCCTCCGCGCGCTCAAGAAAAAGCTTCAGCGCGAAGGTGTGTTTCGGGAAATGAAGCTCAAGCAGCATTTCGAGAAGCCCTCCGTCAAGAAGGCCCGCGAGCAGGCCGAGGCCGTCCGCCGCGCCCGTAAACTGGCGCGCAAGAAGGCCCAGCGCGAAGGCGCTCTCTGAGCCCATTCGCAGGTCCGCCGGACCAAAGGCAGGGGAAACCCCGCCAAGGAATGAACCCCTGAGGCCTGCGCGCCACAGGGGTTTTTCTTTTCTTTCCGGGGCTTGAAAAATCGCGCAGCCACCCCATGCGCGGATCCCCGCCGACCACGACTCTTCACGGTTCCGCGATCCTGACGGGTTTGCTAGCACTCGTCCCCGAACGAGGAGACCGTCATGCAAGCCATCCTTCGCACTGCCGCCCTGGGGCTTCTGGTCCTGATGGTCAGCGCCTGTGGCGACAAGGGCCCGCAAGTGACCCGCGCCATGACCTACCAGCCCGCCGTCGCCGGCAACACGCCCGAGATGCAGCGGCTGGTCGCGAAATATGCCGACCTTTACGACGTGCCGGAATCGCTGATCCACCGCGTGATCCGCCGCGAAAGCATGTATAACCCCGCGGCCCGCAACGGCACCTATTACGGGCTGATGCAGATCGACCCGCGCACCGCCCGCTCGATGGGCTTTCAGGGCCCGAACTCGGGGCTTCTGGATGCGGAAACCAACCTGAAATACGCCGGAAAATACCTGCGCGGCGCCTGGCTCGTGTCGAACGGCAACGAATCGCGGGCGGTCGGCTGGTATGCGCGCGGCTATTACTACCAGGCCAAGGCGATGGGCCTGCTGCAAGAGGCTGGCCTTTCGGGCTGATCCCGTCCCCGGTTGACGCCACTGCGGTTGCGGCCCACGTTGGCCGCGGACAGGAAGGCAGGACCGGATGACCGGATTTTCAGCCGTGCGGCGGCAGATGCTGCGCCGCTCTCGGCTCATGGTAGTATCGCCGAACCGCTGGCGCGCGCGGCTGGTGTTCTTTCTGGGCGCACTGGCCATTGGGGCCGTCAGCGTCCTTTTCGCGCAGATGTCCGACCAGGCGCAGCTGCTCTTCCGCCAGACGTTCGGCGGGCCTGGCCCTTCGCACTGGCTGCCGCTTCTGGTCACGCCCCTGACCTTCGCCACCCTTGCCTTTCTGGCCGACCGATATTTCCCGGGATCGCAAGGAAGCGGCATCCCCCAGGCGATCGCGGCGCGCCACCTGCAGGATGACCCGAAGCGGGGCGGTTTCCTGACGCTGCGCATCGCGGCCGGAAAGATCCTGATGACGGTCACAGCACTCGCGGCCGGCGCCTCCGTCGGGCGCGAGGGCCCGACGGTGCAGATCGGCGCGGCGATCATGGTCTTTGCCGCCCGCATCGGCGGCCTTCGGCGGGTGCACGGCCTGATTCTGGCGGGCTCGGCCGCAGGGATCGCCGCCGCCTTCAACACGCCCCTCGCCGGGATCGTCTTCGCGATCGAAGAGATGAGCCGCAGCTATCAGGTCCGCACCAACGGCCTTGTGCTGTCGGCCGTCATCATCGCAGGCGTTGCGTCCCTGTCGCTCTTGGGCAGCTATACCTATTTCGGGCAAAGCCACGCGACCGGAACCTTTCCGTGGGACTGGCTCATGGTCATTGTCACCGGCATCGCAGGCGGCGGCCTCGGCGGCCTGTTCAGCCTTGCGGCGCTGACCCTGACCACCCGGTTCCGGCGCATGCGCCGCCTGTCGCGACCGGCGCGCATCGCGCTCGTCGGCCTTGGTTGTGGCCTGGTGGTCGCAGGTGCCGGGCTGCTGTCGGGCGGCGCAACCTTCGGCACCGGCTACGAAGAGGCGCGCGGCATCATCGAAGGCACGCCCCAGCCCTGGAGCTACTTCCTGCTGAAGTTCTTCGCCACGCTTGCCTCGACCGTCTCGGGCATTCCCGGCGGCCTCTTTGCGCCCTCGCTGTCGGTCGGGGCCGGGCTTGGCGGCGCGATCGGTTCGGCATTCGGCGCCAGCATCGGCTTTGCCGCGCTGATCGGCATGGCCGCCTATTTCGCGGGTGTCGTTCAAGCGCCCTTCACCACCATCGTCATCGTCCTTGAGATGACGGGAAGCCACGCCAGCGTCACACCCATCATGGCGGCGGCGATGATCGGCTTCGCCGTCTCGCGCTATATCTCGCCGGTGCCGCTTTATCATGCGCTGGCCCGCCTCTGGATCGCCGACGCGATCCGCCAGCGGCGCGCCACGCACGAGGCACCGCCCGCCCGCTGACCTCAGACCGGAATCGCAGTCGTCTTGAAAACGGTCCTGAGCGCAAAGGACGAATGCATCTGCTGCACCCCCGGCAGCCGCGCCAGATACTGGCGATGGATGCGGGCGAAATCGTCCGTATCCTCGGCGACGACCTTCAGAAGATAGTCGGCCGTCCCCGCCATCAGGTGGCACTCCAGAACGTCCGGGATGCGCCGCACCTCGCGCTCGAAGGCCTCCAGCACCTCGTCGGCCTGCCCCGACAGGGTGATTTCCACGAAAACCGTCGTCGGCCGCCCCATCTTGCGGGCGTTCAGAAGCGCCACATAGGCGTCGATCAGCCCCTCGGCCTCAAGCCGCTGCACGCGGCGGTGACAGGCCGAAGGGGACAGGTTCACACGCTCGGACAGTTCGGCATTGGTCTGGCGCCCATCCTTCTGCAGCGCAGAAAGTATGCGGCGATCTGTTGCGTCCAATTCCATAGCTGCGCAAAATCCTTCGCAAGAACAGCTGATATGCAGCAATTATGTGCGCGTCAGTCAGGAATGGCCACCGTTCTTTGCAAAGCAATTTCTTCGCCCCCGCGCCATCCTGCGCCATCCCAATTTCGCGCGAGGAGTCGCACATGAAGATCGGTTGCCCGAAAGAGATCAAGCCGCAGGAATTCCGCGTCGGCGTGACCCCCAATGCCGCCCGCGAGGCTATCGCCCACGGCCACGAGGTCTATGTCGAGACGAACGCCGGGACGGGTTCGGGCTTCAGCGATGACGACTACCGCGCCGCTGGCGCCAAGATCCTCGCGACCGCGGCCGAAGTCTTCAAGACCGCTGACATGATCGTGAAGGTGAAAGAGCCCCAGGCGGTCGAGCGCAAGATGCTGCGCGAGGGCCAGATCCTTTTCACCTACCTGCACCTGGCGCCCGATCCGGAACAGACCCACGACCTGCTGAAGTCCGGCGCAACCTGCATCGCCTATGAAACCGTGACCGACCGCAACGGCGGCCTGCCGCTTCTTGCGCCCATGTCCGAGGTTGCCGGCCGTCTTGCACCCCAGGTCGGCGCCTGGACGCTGCAGAAGGCCAACGGCGGCCGTGGCGTCCTGATGGGCGGCGTGCCCGGCGTGGCGCCGGCCAAGGTCGTGGTCATCGGCGGCGGCGTCGTCGGCACTCATGCCGGCAAGATCGCGGCCGGCATGGGTGCGGACGTGACCGTCCTCGACCGCTCGATCCCGCGCCTGCGCTACCTCGACGACGTGTTCGGCCGTGTCTTCAAGAATGGCTATGCCAGCGCTGGCGCCATCGCCGAACTGATCGCCGACGCCGACATGGTCATCGGCGCGGTCCTGATCCCCGGCGCCGCCGCCCCGAAACTCGTCTCGCGCGCGCAGCTCAAGACCATGAAGCCGGGCGCCGTGCTCGTCGACGTGGCCATCGACCAGGGCGGCTGCTTCGAGACATCGCACGCGACCACCCACCAGGACCCGATCTACGAAGTCGACGGCATCATGCACTACTGCGTGGCCAACATGCCGGGCGCCGTCGCGCGCACCTCGACCATCGCCCTGGGCAACGCCACCCTGCCCTTCATGCTGGCGCTTGCCGACAAGGGCTGGAAGAAGGCCTGCGCCGATGACGTGCACCTGATGCACGGGCTGAACGTCCACGCCGGCAAGCTGACCTACGAAGCCGTCGGCAAGGCGCTGAACCTGCCGACCGTCACGCCGGAAAGCGTGCTGGCCTAAGGTTTCTGGCCTAAGGTTTCTGGCCTAAAGTTTCTGGCCTGACGCTCGCGCATCCGCGCTGAACAGGAAACGCCGGGCCCGAGGGTCCGGCGTTTTCGTCAGTAGGCGCGGAAAAGGATGAAGGCATCCGGGAAGGGCACATCCGCGAACCGCTTTCCGTCGGGCGCCAGGACATAGGCGCGGTCGCCCGCAACCTGAACGCTGCGGCCACCCGCCGCCCTGTCGAGCGTCACCACCCCGCGCGCGGCGTCGAGCCGGTAGCTGCCCCGCGTGGCGATAGGCTTCGCCGGCTTGCCCTCATAGCTCTCCTCCATCCGGTAGCGCCCGTCGGCGCCAAGCGTCAGGACGGTGCGCAGCCCCGAACAGTCCGCACAAGGCAGCCGCCCGTCGTAGGTGCCGGCAATCGACGCCATGCTGACAGGCACCGGCGCTTCCGAACGGAAGGTGGCATAGCCCGCGCCGCCGGAAAGCTGGCAGGCCGAAAGGCCGATCACGGCAAGCGCGGCAAGGGCAATCGGGCGTATCATGGGGAAGCCTCCTTCGGGTCGGGAAAAAGAAAAGGGCGGCCCCGGAGGGCCGCCCCGGCTTGCACGGCCAGACGCGCTCAGCGCTTGAGCTGGTCGCGGATCTGCATCAGCACCTCAAGCTCGGTCGGGCCGGCCGGCGCATCGGCGGCAGCGGGTTTCTTGACCGCTGCATCCTTGACGCGGTTCACCATCTTCACCAGCAGGAAGACCACGAAGGCGATGATGAGGAAGTTGATGATCGCCGAGACGAACGAACCCCAGGCGAAGACAGCCGCGCCGGCGTCGCGCGCCTGCTGCAGCGTGGCGCCATCCGGGACATTGCCCTTCAGCACGACATAGTGGCTCGAAAAGTCCGTGCCCCCGGTGATGAGCCCGATGATCGGGTTGATGATATCGCCCACGAGCGAGGTCACGATGGCCGTGAAGGCCGCACCGATGATGATACCAACGGCCATGTCCATGACATTGCCCTTGGCGATGAAGTCCTTGAATTCCTGAATCATGTCTGTCCCTTTCCCCTTCAGAAGTCCGGACGTTTTCGCCCTGGACAAGCGGGCAGAGATTACCACGCCTTGACCAAAGTCAAAGCGGATAAATTCGCCGCGAATTCCCCCTAGCGGCGAAGAACCCCGCCTGTGGCTTTTGCGACCTTCTCGACGATCCGCGCCGAAACGGCCTCAATCTCGGCCTCGGTCAGGGTCCGTTCGCGCGGCTGAAGCCGGACGCTGATCGCCAGCGACTTCTTGCCCGGCCCCATCTGCGCCTCGGCCCGTTCGCCGGTGAACTGGTCGAAGACCGACACCCGCTCGATCAGCGCCTTGTCGGCACCTTGCGCGGCATTGACGAGCGTCAGCGCTTCGACCGACTGGTCGACGACGAAGGCGAAGTCGCGCTCGACGGCCTGCAGGTCCGACAGGGCGAGGGGCGCGCGGGTGGCGCTGCGGGCCTTGGGGAAGGGAATCGCCTCAAGGTGCAGGGTAAAGGCCACGGCCGGGCCCTTCACGTCGAAGGCGGCAAGGATGCGGGGATGCAGTTCGCCGAACGTCGCGAGCGCATTCGGGCCGAGTGCGACGGTGCCGCTGCGCCCCGGATGCCACCAGCCCGCCACCTTGCGCCCGATCTGGACGCGCGCGGGGGCGCCGGCAGCGGCGAGCGCCGCCTCTGCATCCGCCTTGGCGTCATAAAGGTCGACCGGACGGCGCGAACCGAAGGGGTCGCGCGCAGCACTTGCGCCGATCAGAAGGCCCGATGCCTGAAGCCGCTGCTCGCCGGGTTCGCCGCCGTGGAAGACCGGTCCGACCTCGAAAAGCGCGAGGTCGGCAAAGCCGCGCGCCTGGTTGCGGGCCGCGGCGCGCAGCAGGCCCGGCAGCAGGTCCGGCCGCATGTGCGTCATCTCGGACGAGATCGGATTGTCGATCCGCGTCGCTTCGGCGCCCCCGTCGAAGTGGGTTGCGGCGGCGCTGTCGATGAAGGAATAGGTCACGCATTCATTGTAGCCGATGGACGCAATCGTCCGGCGCACCATGCGCTCGCGTTCCTGCATGGGCGTCAGGATCGGGCGGGGCACCCCGGCCTGCGCACGTGCCAGCGGCTTGCCTTGAAGCCGCGTCAGCGAGGCGATGCGCGCGACCTCTTCCACCAGATCAGCCTCGCCCAGCACGTCCGGACGCCAGGTCGGCGGCTGGACCTGATCGCCGGTGACGGTAAAGCCCAGCGCGCGAAGCGTGGCGATCTGCACATCGGCCGGAATCTCCATCCCGACAAGCGACTGGACCCGCGCCGGGTCCAGCCGGTAGGCGCGGCGCGTGTCCGGCACCGCGCCGTCGCGCACCACATGGCTGGGCGTCCCGCCGCAAAGGTCCAGGATCATGCGCGTCGCGAGTTCCAGCCCCGGTTCGGTGAAGGCCGGGTCGACGCCACGTTCGAAGCGGTAGCGCGCGTCCGAGGTGATGCGCAGCGCCCGGCCGGTGGCCGCGACCGTGATCGGGTCCCAGTAGGCGCTTTCGACGAAAACGTCGGTCGTCCCCTCGCTCACGCCCGAAGCCTCGCCGCCCATGATCCCAGCCAGGCTTTCGGGCCCGGCGTCGTCGGCGATGACCATCGTGCCTTCGGGCAGCGCATAGGTCCGGCCGTCGAGCGCGAGCAGTTCCTCGCCCTGAACCGCCGGGCGCACCCGGAGGTTGCCCTTGACCAGGCCGGCGTCGAAGACATGAAGCGGCCGGTTCAGGTCGAAGGTGAAAAGGTTGGTGATGTCGACCAGCGTCGAGATCGGTCGCAGGCCGATCGCCTTCAGCCGCGCCTGAAGCCAGTCCGGCGACGGCCCGTTCTTCACGCCACGGATCAGCCGCCCGGCAAAGAAGGGGGCGCCCTTGGCCTTCAGGTCCGGCGTGATGCTGACGGTCAGCGGGCTGTCGAACTGGCCCGGCACCGGCTCGACGGTCAGCGGTTTCAGCCGGCCAAGCCCGCGCGCCGCCAGATCCCGCGCAATGCCGCGCACGCCCAGCGCATCGGGGCGGTTCGGCGTGATCTTGATGTGGATCATCGGGTCATTCAGCCCGCGCCAGTCGATATAGCGCGCGCCAAGGGGCGCGTCCGCCGGCAGCTCGATGATGCCGTCGTGATTGTCGCTAAGCTCGAGCTCGCGTTCCGAACACAGCATCCCGTTGCTTTCGACGCCCCGGATGACACCCGGTTTCAGGTCCACGCCCGTCCCCGGCACATGCGTGCCGGGTGGCGCGAAGACGCCCACAAGCCCCGTGCGGGCGTTCGGCGCGCCGCAGACCACCTGCACCTCTTCCATCCGCCCGCCCGTCCCGTCCGGATAGGTCGCCACGCGGCAGACCCGCAGCTTGTCGGCATTCGGGTGCGGCCCCGCCTCGATCACGCGGCAGATGCGGAAGGCGCCGAGCCGCGCCGCCGGATCAGTCACGCCCTCGACCTCGAGCCCGAGGTCGGTCAGCGCCTCGGTAATCTCGGACAGGCTCGCGTCGGTCTCAAGATGGTCCTTGAGCCAGGACAGGGTGAATTTCATCGCATCGGTCCGTTGGTTCCGAAAAGGCCCCGCGCCCTTTCGCCCGCTTTTTCGCTTGGCCTTGTCGCCCGTTCGCGCGCCAAGGTCAAATGCCGCTCAGTAGCGCACTCAGTGGCCCACTCAGTCGTGCACTCAGTCGCGCAGAAGCTCGTTGATCGCCGTCTTGGCGCGGGTCTGCGCATCGACGCGCTTCACGATCACCGCGCAGTAGAGGTTGATCCCGTTCTTCGACGGCATGGACCCCGCCACGACGACCGACCCTGCCGGAACCTCGCCATACATGACGGCGCCGGTCTCGCGGTCGACGATCTTGGTCGACTTGCCGATGAAGACCCCCATGCCAAGGACCGAGCCTTCGCGCACGATGCAGCCTTCGACCACTTCGGACCGGGCGCCGATGAAGCAATTGTCCTCGATGATCGTCGGGCCGGCCTGCATGGGCTCCAGCACGCCGCCTATGCCGACGCCGCCCGACAGGTGCACGTTCTTGCCGATCTGTGCGCAAGAGCCGACCGTCGCCCAGCCGTCGACCATCGTGCCTTCATCGACATAGGCGCCGATGTTGACGAAAGAGGGCATCAGGACCACGCCCTTGGCGATATAGGCCGAACGCCGCACGATCGATCCCGGCACAGCGCGGAAGCCCGCAGCGCTCCACTGCTTTTCGCCCCAGCCCTCGAACTTTGACGGGACCTTGTCCCACCAGGTGGCAGCGCCGTTACCGCCCGAAATCACCTCCATGTCATTCAGCCGGAAGGACAGCAGGACGGCCTTCTTGGCCCACTGGTTGACGTGCCAGATGCCGTCGGGCCGGGGTTCGGCCACGCGAAGCCTGCCGCTGTCGAGCGCAGCCAGCGTGCTTTCGATTGCGTCGCGGCTTGCACCCTTCGTCGCCGGCGACAGCGTCTCGCGCGCCTCCCAGGCTTGCTCGATGGCGGCTTCCAGATCGGCGTAGTGCATGGCGTCGCTCCCAGAAATACTGTTCATCCGCCTATAGGGGCGCGGGGCCGCCAGATCAACGGGCCGCCCTTTTCCCGCCGCGCGAATGGCCTATGGTGGCGGCGGGGTAAGCCCGCGAGACAAAGGACCGACATGACCAGCAAACTCACCCGCCATTCGCTGCGCAACTCGCGCGAGGATCTGGCGGCCACGACCCGCACGCCCGAAACGCCCCAGACCGAAGCCCCGGCCTATCGGCTCGCCTACACGGACCCCGACTTCATGGTGCGCGAAGAGTTGAGGCCGGTGCGCCTGCAGCTCGAACTTCTGAAACCCGAGATGATCCTGAACGAACGCGGCATCCGCTCGACCATCGTCCTGTTCGGCGGGGCGCGGATCCTTGCGCCCGAACATGCGGGCCAGGCGCGGTCAGAGGGGCTGAAGTCCCTGTCGCACTATTACGAAGAGGCGCGGCGCTTCGCGTTCCTGATGACCGAGCACAACCTCAAGTCCTACGGGCGCGAGAATGTCATCGTCACCGGCGGCGGACCGGGCGTGATGGAGGCCGGCAGCCGCGGCGCGGCCGAGGCGGGCGGCCAGTCGATCGGGCTGAACATCGTCCTGCCGCACGAACAGGCGCCGAACCCCTATGTCACGCCCGAGCTCTGCTTCAACTTCCACTATTTCGCCATCCGCAAGATGCACTTCCTGATGCGCGCCAAGGCGATCTGCGTCTTTCCGGGCGGGTTCGGCACATTGGACGAGCTCTTCGAATCGCTGACGCTGATCCAGACGGGGCGCATGGAGCCGATTCCCGTCCTGCTCTTCGGGCGGACCTTCTGGGACGAGATCGTGGATTGGAAGAAGCTGGTCCATTACGGCACCATCTCGGCTGCCGACCTGGACCTTTTCCAGTTCGTCGAGACGGCGGAAGAGGCGATCGCGATCATCGAAAAGGCGCAAGGCCCGAACGGCGACCTGGCGGACGCCGGCGTCTAACCGGCGGCAGGCCCCTCACCAGTAGGCCCCTCGCCTGCGGCCCCCTCGCCCACAGGCACCTTGCGCACCCGCCGCTCGCGCTCGGACGCCGACTTCAGCTGCCCGCAGGCCGCCATGATGTCCTCGCCCCGGGGCGTGCGGATCGGGCTCGCGTAGCCTGCCTTGTAGATGATGTCGGCGAAGCCCTCGATCCGGTCCCAGTCAGACCGCTCGTAAGGGCTGCCCGGCCATTCGTTGAAGGGGATCAGGTTGATCTTCGCCGGAATGCCCCGGATCAGCTTCACCAGCCGCCGCGCGTCCTCGTCCGTGTCGTTGACGCCCTTCAGCATCACATATTCAAACGTGATCCGCTCGCTGTTTGACAGCCGCGGATAGTCGCGCAGGGTGTTAAGGAGCGTCTCGATATTCCAGCGCTTGTTGATCGGCACCAGCCGGTCCCGGACCGCGTCCGTCGTCGCGTGGAAGCTGATCGCAAGCTGGCAGCCGATCTCGGTTGCGCAACGCGCAATCTCGGGCACGACGCCGCTGGTCGACAGCGTGATCCTGCGACGGCCGAGCGCGATGCCCTCGCCGTCCATCACGATCCCCATCGCGTCGCGCACCGCGTCGAAGTTGTAGAGCGGCTCGCCCATCCCCATCAGGACGACGTTCGACACCAGCCGCGTCTCGTCCTTTGGCACGCCCGGTTGCGGCCAGTCCTTCAGGTCGTCGCGCGCCAGCATCACCTGGCCCACGATCTCGCCCGCCGTCAGGTTGCGCACCAGCTTCTGCGTGCCGGTATGGCAGAAGGAGCAGGTCAGCGTGCAGCCCACCTGGCTTGAAATGCAGAGCGTGCCGCGATTTTCCTCGGGGATATAGACCGTCTCGACTTCATGCCCGCCGGCGATGCGCAGCAGGTATTTCCGCGTGCCGTCGGCCGAGACCTGCTTCTGCACGATCTCGGGCAGGGCGATCACGAACGTCCGCGCCAGAAGGTCGCGGTAGTCCTTGCCGAGGTTGGTCATGGCGGCAAAGTCGCGCACGCCCCAGTGATAGACCCATTGCCAGATCTGGCCGACCCGCATCCGCACCTGCTTGTCGGGCGTGCCGGCCGCGCGAAGCGCCTCGGCCAGTTCCGTCCGCGTCAGGCCGACCAGGTTCACGCGGCCATCGACAGGCTGGGCCTTGCGCGGCAGCGACAGGACGTCGGGCAGGATCGGGGCGGCGGGGGCGACGGACACGTTGGTCATGGGGCCTAACTCTCGGGGACAGGCTTACATAGGGATGCCGGGGCCGAAAGGAAAGACTAGTGCGCCAGTGAAGCCCCCCGGAACTGCTGGTCGTAAAGCTGCTTGAAAAGGCCGCCCTGCGCCACAAGCTCGCCCGTCGTGCCCTCTTCGACGAGGCGGCCATCCTGGATCACGCAGATCTTGTCGGCATTCAGCACCGTCGAAAGCCGGTGGGCGATGACGATCGTCGTCCGGCCCTTGGTCAGATGGGCGATCGCCTCCTGCACCAGCCCCTCGGACCGGCTGTCGAGCGCACTCGTCGCCTCGTCCAGAAGGAGGATCGGCGCATCCTTCAGGATTGCCCGCGCGATCGCCAGCCGCTGCTTCTGGCCGCCCGACAGGAAAGCGCCGTTCTCGCCGACCGCAGTGTAATAGCCCATGGGCAGCTTCTCGATGAATTCATGCGCATTCGCGGCCTTGGCGGCATCCATCACCTGCTCGTCGGTCGCGTCCGGCCGCCCGAAGCGGATATTGTCGAGGACCGAGGCTGAAAAGAGGAAGGTCCCCTGCCCGACGAAGGAAATATGGTCGCGGAGCGACGCGAAGGAACTATCCTTCAGGTCGATGCCGTCGATCAGGACCTGCCCGTGCGTCGGATCGTAGAGCCGCAGGACCAGGGTCAGGATCGTCGACTTGCCCCCGCCGGACGGGCCGACGAGTGCTGTGGTCTTGCCCCCCTCGAACGTCAGGCTCAGATGGTCGAGGACGGTCCGGTCGTCGCGGTAGCGGAACTGCACGTCGCGGAACTCGACCTTGCCCCGGCCGCCGCCCAGATGGGCCGGCGCCTTGGCCTCGACCAGCGTTTCCGGCTGATCCAGCAGCCCGAACATCATCCGCACGCCCACGAGGTTCGCCTCGATCGCGACGCGGGTCCGCGACAGGCGCTTGGCCGGCTCGTAGGCCATCAGAAGCGCGGTCACGAAGGACATAAGTTGCCCGGCCGACGTCTGCCGGTCTTGCCCGAAGAAGTTCACAGCACTCAGCGCGACAACGCCCGCGATGGCGAGGCCCGAGAGCGTATCCATGAGCGGGCTCGTGATCGATTCGAGCCGCGAGATCGAGTTGGCGCGCTTCTCGACCTGGCGGACCGCGTCGTTCATCCGCGCCGCCATCCGGTCCTCGAGCGCGAAGGCCTTGATGACCAGGATGCCGGCCGAGGTTTCCTGGATGACCTTGATGATCTCGGCGAGCGATTTCATCTCCATCTCCATGATGGTGCGGACCTTCTTCAGGATCAGCCGCACCCCCAGCAGCGCCACCGGCCCGATCAGAAGCGACACGACCGTCAGCGTCGGCTGCTGGTAGAGCATGACGCTGACCAGTCCGATGAGCGACAGCGTGTCGCGCACCGCGCTCGTCACCAGGATGTCGATGATCATCCGCGCCGACTGCGCCGACTGCGTCAGCCGGGTCAGGAGGTCGGAGGATTCGTTGAGGTTGAAGAAGGCGACGCCCTGGCGGAGGAGCTTCGCGTAAAGCCGCCGCTGCTGGGTCGCGACGATGCGGTTCCCCGCCCGGCTCAGCGCCACGTCCTGGACGTAGCTGCCGACGCCCTTCAGGAAGAAGATCGCGGCCACCATCCCCGCGACTGCGAAGACGCGCGCCCGGTCGTTCGGGTTCGTCATGGCGTCGACGATGTCCTTCATCGCCCAGGCCGTGGCCGAGGTCATGGCGGCGACAAGCACCATCGCCGCAACCGAGACGGCATAGAGCGGCATCTGCGCCCTGAGATTCTCCGCCAGAAGGCGGCGAATCTCGGGGCTGACGAGTCTGGGAAGAAGGAAGTTCAGCAATTCCGTGCCACGCTGGGTTTCGGCTCATATGAGCGTTCGGGGCGCAAAATGGAAGCGCCACGCGGGCAAGGACCCCCAGGAAGGCGGTTTCGCGCGCGCCGGCGCTCAATTGTCCTGCCGCACGATGTCGGTGATGAGGACGCCCGACACCAGGGGGCCGATCGCGGACTGTGCACTTTCGAGGAGCGCCGCCCTGAGGACATCCATGGCGTTCGAACTGGTGAAGGAACCGTCGAACCCGCCTGCATTCGCATGGTCGAAGAGGACCTGCAGGAACCCGTCGCGCAATTTCGGTTCCTGCGCATAGACCTTGGCGCTTTCGCCGAAGGTCACTTCCAGGCTCAGGGACAGGATCACCAGCGACTGGACCTTGCCGTTCTCGACGACCGGCACGATGAACTGGTTGTTCAGCTTGACATATTCCGTCGCCGGATGCTCGCCCTCGGCGCCATGGCCGCCGCTTGCCTCGCCCTCGTGGGCCTTGGCCTCTTTGGCCTCGCCGGGTTTGGCCTCGCCGACCTTTGCTTCGGCACCATGTTCGGCCGCCACCGCGCCTTCGGCAGACGGTTCGGCAGGGGCCTCGGCGGCCGGCGCCGGGCGCAGGAAATGTCCGGCCCCGGCGCCCGCGCCAAGGCCGACGAGCGCCAGGAGGATCGGCAGGATCAGCTTCTTCATCGCGCGCGGCTCAGAAGGGCAGCAGCTGGTCAGCGATCTGCTGGCCGTAGCGCGGTTGCTGCACGTCCGAGATCATGCCGCGCCCGCCATAGGAAATGCGCGCCCCGGCGATCTTGTCGTAGGTCACCTCGTTCTGTCGCGAGATGTCCTCGGGCCGCACGAAGCCCGTCACCACCAGCTCGCGGATCTCGTAGTTCACCCGCACCTCCTGGCTGCCCTGGATCTGCAGGATGCCGTTCGGCATGGTCTGCAGGATCGTCGCCGCGACCCTGAGCGTCAGCTTTTCCTTGCGCTGGATGTTGCCGGTGCCCTGGTAGCTCGACCCCGACTTCGTGTTGACCGCGTCCGCCATGGACGAGCCCTCGGCCAGCGACTGGTCCAGCACCTGCGGCACGCCGAAGAGCGACGGCACGCCCATCTTCTCGCTCGAGGTGCGGCTGCGGCCCGACGTGTCGGACATTTCCGCCTTGTCGTTGATCTCGACCACCACGGTCAGGATGTCTCCCCGCTGGCGCGCGCGCTGGTCCCCCAGAAGCGAGGCCCGCGTCCCCGACCAGAGCGAGGCCTGCCCGCCCGGCCCCCGCGGCACCGGCGCGTCCGGCAGGCCGCCCCCCGACATCGCGGCATATTCATTGCCGCTTTCGACCGGGGTGAAGGCAGGGGCCTTGCCGACCTGGCTCAGCCTGCCGCACCCGGCCAGCACGAGAAGGATGGAAAGAAGGGGAAGGAATTTCAAAGACCTGGTCCTTTCTGGAACATCAGTTGAGGATGCGCACCTGGCCGTCGGCGGTGACGACGCCCGACAGCGTTGCGCGCGAGGCGGCATTCATCACGCGGATCACCTCGCCGGCCGCACCGCGGTCGAGCGCGCGGCCCTCGGTCGCGATGGCGATCCCGGCGCGCTGGTAAAGAAGCGTGACGATCCCGTTCCGCTCGACCAGCGCGGCCGGCGCGAGATTCGCGCGCAGGATCGGCTGGCCCTTGTAGACGGCCATGCGCAGTTCCTGCCCCAGCACCTCGCCGGGGTCGGAGAGCGCGCCGGGCTGCGCGTCCCCGGCCTCGACCGTCAGATCTGCGGCCAGGATCGGCTGGCGTGGCCTGAGGCTCCGCGCCGCGATGAGCGTGTCGGCGACGGCCGGGCTGGCGAGAAGGCTCAGAAGCAGAAGAAGGCTCCGCATCAGCGCACCTGCACGGTGGCGCCGAGCATCTGGTCGGCGGCGGTGATGACCTTCGCGTTCATCTCATAGCCCCGCTGGGCCTCGATCAGGTCGGTGATCTCGCGCACCGCATCGACCGAACTCGCCTCGAGATAGCCCTGCCGCACGGTGCCAAGCCCGTTCTGGCCCGGCGCCGCGACATTCGGCGACCCCGAAGCCTGGGTTTCCTGAAAGAGGTTCGAGCCCATCGCCTTCAGCCCCTTTTCGTTGGTGAACCCCGCGAGCGTGAACTGGCCCAGAAGCTGGGGCGCGGTCTGGTTGGTGAAATTCGCATAGACCTCGCCCCCGGCATTGATCGTCAGGCTCGCGGCATCGGCGGGAATGGTGATGCCCGGCACCACCGCATAGCCGTCCTTGGTCACGATCTGCCCGTCGGCCGACCGCTTCAGCCCGCCGTCGCGCGTATAGGCCGACCCGCCCGAGGGAAGCGTCACCTCCAGGTAGCCCGAGCCTTCGATCATCAGGTCCAGATCGCCATTCGTGGCCGAGGGGCTGCCCTGGGCTACATTGACGGTGACGGCCGCAGTCCGCACGCCAAGACCCAGCTGGATGCCGGTCGGCACCACGGTCCCGTCGGCCGCGTTTATGGCGCCAGGCGGTGCCACCTGCTGATAGTGCAGGTCGGCAAACTCGGCCCGGCGCGGGCTGTAGCCAGTCGTCGACATGTTGGCGAGGTTGTTCGATATGACCTCGACGCGGGTCTGCTGGGCACTCATGCCGGTCGCGGCAATCTGAAGGGCGCGCATCGGTTCCTCCTATCGGGTGACGGTCTGGACGACCGAGCGGATGCGGCCGTCCTCGGCCTCGAGCAGCCCTTGCCCGGCCTCGTAGGCACGCTGGACGGCGATCATCCGCGTGATCTCTGACACCGGGTTGACGTTCGAGGCTTCGAGAAAGCCCTGGTGGATCTGGCCGCCTTCGACCGGTTCGACGCCGCCCTCGGTGCGAAAGCGCGTGCCGCCGGCCTCGATCAGGTCGATGGGCGAAGCGGGGCGAAAAAGCCCGATCTGGCCGATCGGTTGCCCGCCGGCCGACATGGTGCCGTCGCCCGCGATGGTCACGGGGCCGGCGTCCGTCGGCACCGCGACCGGCGCCCCGCCGGCATCCAGCAGGACCGCGCCGTCCGACATCACGAGGTTGCCCTCGGCCGACGGCGTGAAGGCCCCGGCGCGCGTCAGCCGCACCCCTTCGGGTGTCTGGACCTGGAAATAGCCCTCGCCCTCGACCGCCAGGTCGAAGGCGCCGCCGGTCTGTTGCAGCACGCCCTGGCTTTCGTTGACCAGCCGCCCCTCGGCATTGGCCATCGAGAGCGACGGTTCGCCCGCACCCAGATCCGCGACATGCTCGGCGAAAAGCGTCCCCTCGCGCCGGAAGCCGGTCGTCGACATGTTGGCGATGTTGTTGGCGACCAGCGCCATTTCCTTCGCCAGTCCCGACTGGCGCGTGAGCGTGGCGTAGATTGCGTTGTCCATGCCCTAGCCTCGCGCGATCAGGGGGATGAGGCTGTCGGTCAGGAACGACAGGAGCGTGCCGGTCATGAAGCTCATCGACACCCAGAAGACGATGAGCATCGCGCCCACCTTCGGAACGAAGGTCAGCGTCATTTCCTGGACCGAGGTCAGCGCCTGCAGAAGCCCGATGGCCAACCCGACGACCAGTGCTACGGTCAGCAAGGGCGCCGAGACGACGACGGCGGTCCAGAGCGCCTGGCGGAGCATGTCATAGTAAAGCCCCTCAGCCATCTCAGACCTGCATCCTGAGGATTTCCTGATAGGCCTCGACCACCTTGTCGCGGAGCGTCACGGCGGTTTCGACCGCAAGCTCGGACGTGGCGAGCGCCTGCACCAGCGCCTGGGGATCAGCCCCCCCCGGTCATCGCCGCGCGGGCCGTATCCTCGCCGGCCGCGACCGTGCGGGCAAAGCCGTCCACGGCTGCACCGAAGCCGCCGCCAGAGGGCCGCGCGGCCCCGGCAGCGTCACCCGGCGTGGCTGCCGTCGCGGGCTTTGCCCGCGCGTAGCTCTGAGTTGCAAGCGTGCTTCGCACGTCCATGTCCGCACTCCCTTCTAGCGCCGGAGAAGTTCCAAGAGGCCCTGCGACATCTGCCGGGCCTGGTCGAACAGCTTGAGGTTCGCCTCGTAGCTGCGCTGCGCTTCGCGCGCGTCCTGCAGTTCCATCACCAGATCGACGTTCGACCCGTCATAGCTGCCGTCCGGCCCCGCGAGCGGATTGCCGGGGTCATAGACCCGCGTGAGGTCGGCCGGATCGAGCGCGACATCGCCAAGCGCCACGGCACCGGGACCGTCCCCCATCGCCGCCTCGAAAGGCGCGATCTTGCGGCGGTAGCCGGGCGTGTCCGCGTTGGCGACATTTTCCGAAATGTAGCGCAGCCGCATCGACTGCGCCTCCATCCCCGAGGCGGCAACGGCGAGCGTATTGGCATAATCCCCCATGGCCCGTTACCTGCGACCGAGGCTGGCGCGCAGGATGTTGAGCGCGCTCTTGTAGACGGTCAGCGCCAGGTCATTGTCCTTGCGCACGGCGGCGGCCCGCATCATCTCATCCTCGAGCGACACCGAGTTGCCGTTGGGCGAGGCATGGGCCGACGGCCGTTCGTGAAAGCCCCCCGCTTCGCCCCCCGCCGCCGGCAGATGGCCCGCCCGGGTCTGGCGCAGCGCAAGCCCCGCGCCACCCCCGTAGACATCGGCGAACGCCGCACCGTCCTGGGCGCGGTAGCCGGGCGTATCGGCATTGGCGACGTTGCCGGCGATGGCCGACAGCCGGTCCGATGCGTTGGCCGACAGGGCGCCGGCCATCGACATGATTTCAGGCGGTGCAAACATCGGGGCTTCTCCTCCGAACCTTCAATCAAGCCTTAACCCCGATTCGTTTAGAAACCGTAAGGACGGGTCAGGAGGCTTGCGATGACGGCGGATGTGCTGAAACGGCTGAGGGACGAGATCGCGGACATAGGCCCGGCGCGCCCGCTCGCGCGCGTGGCCGAAGCGGGGCGCGGCCTTCTGCGCGTCACCGGCACCGGCCGCGACTGGCGCATGGGCGACCGCGTTGTGATCCGCGGCAGCCTCGCGGCGATCGGCGGCGAGATCGTCGTGCTGGACGAACGCGGCGCCGGCATCCTGACCGACGAGCCGCCCGACGGCATCCGGCTCGGCGACCCGGTCGAGCCGGGCGAAGGCGGCCGGATCGCGCCCCACGCAGGCTGGATCGGCCGCATCCTCGACCCCTTCGGCGCGCCGCTCGACGGCCGTCCGCTGGCCGGGGGCGGCCTGCCCCGCCCGCTGCGCAACGCCCCTCCGGCCGCCGCCACGCGGCGCAGGCTGGGCGCTCGCCTCGAAACCGGGATGCGTGTCTTCAACACGCTCCTGCCACTGGTGCGTGGCCAGCGGATCGGGCTTTTTGCCGGGTCAGGCGTGGGGAAATCGACGCTCCTGGCGAACTTCGCGCGCGAGGTCGAAGCCGACGTGACCGTCGTCGCCCTGATCGGCGAGCGGGGGCGCGAGCTCAGGGCGTTCGTCGAGGATGTGCTAGGCCCCGAGGGGCTCGCGCGGACGGTCGTCATCGCCGCAACCTCGGACCAGTCCCCCCTGATCCGCCGCCGCTGCGCTTGGACGGCGATGGCGGCGGCCGAGCATTTCCGGGACGAGGGGCGCCAGGTCCTGTTCCTGGCCGATTCGATCACCCGCCTGGCCGAGGCGCACCGCGAAATCGCCCTCGCGGCGGGCGAACCGGCCAGCTTTCGCGGCCATCCGCCGTCGATGTCGCATCTGGTCATGTCGCTCGCCGAACGCGCCGGGCCGGGGCCCGAGGGCGCGGGCGACATCACCGCGCTTTTCTCGGTCCTGGTCGCGGGGTCGGATATGGAGGAACCCGTGGCCGATGTCCTGAGGGGCGCGCTCGACGGGCATGTGGTCCTGGACCGCGCGATCGCGGAACGCGGGCGCTATCCGGCGGTCGACCTCTTGCGGTCTGTGTCGCGCTCGCTGCCCGAGGCGGCCGATCCGGCCGAAAACCGGCTGATCGGCGCCGCGCGCAAGCTTCTGGGCGCCTACGACCGGGCCGAACTGATGATCCGCGCCGGCCTCTATCAGGAGGGGTCGGACCCGCTGGTCGATGCAGCCGTCCGGGTCTGGGCCGAGCTGGATGCCTTCCTGGCCGAAGCGGAGCCCGGCTCGAGCCGCGACAGCTTCGCGCGCCTGGCCGCGATCATCGCACGCGCGCGGCTGCCCGAAGGTCCGAGGGGTGAGGGTCCGCCGGGGTGAGGCGCCGCCTAGCCCCGCGACTGGCGCTGGATATAGTCGCGAAGCTCTTCCGCCTCGGCCCGCGCATCGCGCAGGCCCTCCATCGCGGCGCGCAACTCGGCCTGCGTCTCGGCCAGTTCGCGCGTCAGCGCGCCCTCGCGCTCGTCCATGTAGGCAAGCGCCTCGTCGCGGGTTTCCTCGGCATCGTGCAGATGGCTCGCCATCTCGTCGAGCGCGCCGATGTCGGCCTGCGTGACGCGGGTCAGGCGGTGGGTCAGCCACGAGGCGAACCAGCCGAGCCCGAAGGCCAGGAACAGAACGATGGTCATGGCAATGACGAACTGGCTGTGGGTCATCCTGGCGGTCCGGTCCTTAGGGTTTTTTCAGCTTCGCCGGGCGCGGCTTCGGCTGGATCGCATCGGCGGGCGGCGCGAAATCGGGTGCGGCGCCATCAGGCGCGGTGCCATCAGGCGGGGCGTCCGCCCCGTCCGGGATCGCATCCGTGCCTCCGTCGGCAATCGCATCGGTCGGGCCCGAGGCGTCCGTCCCGGTCATGTCCGCGCTTCCATCCGCCGGAAGGGCACCCTCTGGCGCCGCATCCGCTGCCGGCGGCGCACTGTCGGCCGTGTCGGGCGTCGCATCCGCGGGGGCCACCTGGCCCGCACCGCCGACCGGGCGGCCCTTTGCATCCAGGAGCAGGAATTCGATCCGGCGATTTTGCTCGCGATCGGCCTCGGTATCGTTGGCCATGACCGGCATCGTCTCGCCATAGCCCCTGGCCCGCAGGTTCCCGGTCAGGACACGCCGCGACAGAAGCGCCTCGATCACCGACTGCGCCCGCTGTTGCGAAAGGGTCAGGTTCATCTCCTCGCGGCCCTGCGAATCGGTGTGGCCTCCGACCTCCATCGGATAGGTGCCGCACTGCTTCATCAGGCCGGCGATCTTGTCGAGCGTCTCGCCCGACCCCGGCGAGATCACGGCCGAGCCCGGCTCGAAGGCGATCTTCCGCGCCGCAAGGGCCGCATTGATCCGGGCCACGCACTCCGGCCCCGTCGGCAGGTTCGCCGTCGGGTCGAGCGCCTTGTCATACTGGATCTTCAGCTCATAGCGCGTGCCAGAGCCGAGCTTGCCGCCGATCAGCCGAGCGATCTGGTCCGAGGCATCCTTGGCCCCCGACTTGCCCGCTACGATGATCGTGTCGGGGCGCACCTGCACCTCGCCCTGGCTGAGCTCGCCCAGCGCCTCGAGCCCGACGAGGACCCGTGCCGCCCAGCCTTCGGGCAAGCCGTCCGACAGGCGGATCGCGGAATGAAGGGCGCTCGAGCCGAAATGCGCGGCGGCGAAACTCTCGACCGCGCGGCGCGACAGGTCATCGCCGAGCCGCCCGCTCAGGTCGACCTTGCCGTCCGCTGCCAGATCGGCGGTAAACTGGGCCGCGTTCGCCGCCGCCGGCCCGGTCGCGGCGGCGACGACCGCCTTCACTGAAAAGATATCGGGCAGGTTCGATTCCAGCTCGCCCACCACGCGGTCGACATCCGCCTGCGGCACCTTGGGGTCGACCGTCAGCGTCACGTCCGCGTCCGAAAAGGCGACCGACGCGGACTTGAGTTTCGCGACCTGCTGGATCGCCAACACCACGGCGCGGCTCCAGTCGGGCGTCGGCACGCCAAGCCCCACGGAACAGTCGCTGTCCTTGGGCGCCCCGGCCGCGCGGGCCGCCGCCAGGATCGCCGTCCGTGCCTCGTCGCTGTCGGCAGAACAGGCGTCGAAATGGGCACCCTCGGCCGTGCTGACGAAGCCCACGGTGAAGGGCGTGATGACCGGATGCGGGATCGAGATGTCAAAGGTCGGCATCAGACCCTGCGGCGCGCGGCGGCGCAGGTCGTCCTGGATCCTGGCCTTGTCTTCCGGGCTCGCGGCCAGCGCCGTGACCTGAACGCGCCCCGCCTCGACCGACACCTTGGATTGCGGCAGTTCACTCAAGGCTTCGGTCGCGAAGCCCACCGCACCCTCCCAACCCGCGGGCGGCGGCTGGTCGGCGCTTTCCAGCATGTCGGTGACATGACCCGGCGCCAGCGCCTCGAACGCGGCGAGGAAGGCCGCGCGATCCATGTTCGCCGGCACCATGCCGATGACGGAAATCCCTTCGCTGTTTCGCAACAGCTGCAGCGAGAAGTCGGGCGCCTTTTCCTGCTTGGCCACCTCGACCTCGATCCGGTCCCGGATGCGCGCGGCATCCACCACATTGCCCGCAGCGGCGAGCGCGCGGAGCCTGAGCGCCTCGGTCGGGGCGGTGCCGCCCACATAGACCTTGAGCCCGTCCGCCTCGACCGTCGCCCAGCCGAAGCCCGCGTCGGTCAGCGCCCGGCGCACGCCCAGCATCGAAAACCGCTCGATGGCGTTCGCGGTCCAGATCGACAGGAGAAGGCACAAGAGCCCGGTCCCGACGAAGACCGCCGGCACGATGACCCGGTTACGCAAGCGTTTAGGCAGGATGGCCCCCGATTTCGACGCCCGATCAGAACGAACGACCGCACTTCCTTAAGGAACCGCGCCGGGCCGATCAATCACAGGAACGCGGCGGCGGCGAAAAACAGCGCAGGCAGGAAACCTGCGTCGCGGTTCGACCGGAAAAGCCTGAGGCAGAGCGCCGGGTCGTCGGGATCAAGCAGCCGCAATTGCCAGAGCAGGTGCCAGCCGAGCATCCAGGGCCCGGCGAGCGCCACGGTCAGCTTCAGCCCGCTCGCCACCGGCAGAAGCGCCATCATCACCGCAGCCGCCATGGCGACGACCGTCACGACCAGAAAGCCCGAAAGCCAGCGCCCCGTCGCCGCACCGAAAAGCCGCGCGGTGGATTTCACGCCGATGAGCGCGTCATCCTCCTTGTCCTGGTGGGCGTAGATCGTGTCGTAGAAAAGCGTCCAGGCAATCCCGGCAAGGTAAAGGACCCAAGGCGCCAGGGGCGGAAAGGCGCCGGTATGGGCGGCCCAGGCGACCGGCACGCCCCAGTTGAACGCAAGGCCCAGGAAGACCTGCGGCCACCAGGTGAAGCGCTTGGCGAAAGGGTAGATCGCGACGAGCGCGAGAGAGGCGACGGCGAGCCCGATTGCGACCGGCGGGAAGGTCCACAGGATCGCGCCCGAGGCCGCGGTCTGCAGGGCCATCCACACCAGCGCCTGCCGCACGCTGACCTGCCCTGACGGGATCGGCCGCGATCTTGTGCGGGCGACGGCGGCATCGAACTTGCGGTCGGTGATGTCGTTCCAGGTGCACCCCGCCCCGCGCATGAGCGCAGCACCCAGCCCGCAGGCCACGAAGATCCACAGATCGTAAAGCCGCCAGCCGTCGACCGTGGCCGCCAGGGCCAGCCCCCACCAGCAGGGCAGCAACAGAAGCCAGGTCCCGATCGGCCGGTCCGCGCGCGACAGCCTGAGGTAGGGCCGCGATGCGGCCGGCGCCCAGCGGTCGACCCAGTTGCCCGACGGCGCATCGGCGACCGTGCCGATCTGACCCCGCCCATTCTGGCCCCCTCCATTCTGGCCCCGCCCATTCTGGCCCAGCTCAGCCTCTGGAAACTCGCCGGTCGGGGTCATAGTCTGGCCTCATGCAGGACGAAAAGATCAGGCTCTGTGTAGATCATCCGCTCGGGCCCGGACAGGGGGTGCCCCTGACCGAGGCGCAGGCGCATTACCTCTTTGGCGTCATGCGGCTGGCGGTTGGCGACCGGCTGAAGCTCTTCAACGGACGGGACGGCGAATGGCGGGCCGAGGTCGAGGCGGCGGGCCGCCGGACCGGCGCCCTGCGCGTGACCGGCCAGACCCGGCCGCAGGAGGCGGGCTCGGACCTGTGGCTGATGTTTGCCCCCCTGAAGAAGGCCCGGACCGACATGCTGGTCGAAAAGGCGGTCGAGCTGGGCGCCACGCGGCTGATGCCGGTCCTGACCGAATATGCCAACGCCGAGCGCTTCCGTCCCGACAAGGCCGAAGCCCATGTGCGCGAGGCGGCGGAACAGTGCGAAACGACCCTCCTGCCCCGCATCGACGCGCCCCGCCCCCTGACGCGCGTCCTGGCCGACTGGCCAGAGGGGCGGCGGCTCGTCTGGGCCGACGAGGGTGCGGGACGCGCAGGCGAACGGCTCGCCGCCCTGCCCGAAGGCCCCGCCGCGATCCTGATCGGGCCAGAGGGCGGCTTTTCGCCCCCCGAACGCGCACGCCTCGCCGCGCTGCCCTTTGTCACCCCCATCGCGCTCGGCCCCCGCATCCTGCGCGCCGAAACCGCCGCCATCGCCATGCTGACGCTCTGGCAGGCCCAGCGGGGCGACTGGGTGTGAGGCTGGTGGCGCTCGATCCCGGCGACGCGCCCCGGCTGGCGGCGGCCCGCGCCTTTCTGGCCGAAGACCTGGCCGGGGCCATGTTCCCGCTCGCCGCGATTCACGCCGGACGGCTGACCCGGCCCGGCGCGCCCCTCGCCCACCCCTACGCGCTTCATGCCTGGGTCGCCGAAGGCGCGCGCGGGATCGAAGGCTTCGTCGGCGCAAATGGCGACGGAATGCTCGTGCCGCGTTGGCCCGGACCGGTCCTGCCCGAGGCACGGCATGCGCTTGGCAAGGCGCTGGCGGGGGTGCCGATCACCGGCCTCGTCGGCCCGGCGTCCGATGCCCGCGCGATCCTCGGGGCGCTGGGGCTGGACCGGACCCCTCGACGGACCGACGGGGTCGAGCCGGGCTATGCGCTCGACCTTGACGCGCTTGCCATGCCGGACACGGCAGGTCTGGCGCTGCGCCCGATCGAGGATGGCGACACAGGCCAGGTCGAGGCCTGGCGGACGGACTACCTGCGCGAGTTGCAGCACCTGGGCACGGCCGAGGCAGCGACCAGGGCAGCGCGCGACGTGGCCGCCTGGCGGGCGGCGGGGACGCACCGGATCTTGTGGCGGGGGACGGCGCCAGCCGCCCTGACCGGCTTCAACGCGACCCTGCCCGGCGTCGTCCAGGTGGGCGCCGTCTTCGTGCCGCCCCCCACGCGCAACCGCGGCCTTGGCCGCCGCGCGGTCGCGCTGCATCTGGCCGAGGCGCGCGCCGCGGGCACCCGCAAGGCGGTCCTGTTCGCCGCGGGTCCGGCGGCCGAACGGGCCTACCGCGCGCTCGGTTTCCAGCGGGCGGGGGACATGGCCGTGATCGAGTTTCAGGCGCCGGCCAAGGTCGCGGGCCCCGGTGGGCCGGCATGAGCTTCCTGCGTCCCGAAGTGACCGACGCGCTCAGGCGCCACTCCGAACTGATCGCGGCAGGGGCGGTCGTCCTTCTGGGCCTGTGGATCGCTGCGTTCGGCGGCTACTTCCTGACCCCTCTCGGCGCCCTCATCGCCTTGACCGGCCTTGGCCTTGGCCTGATCGCCTGGCGCAGGCTCCGGTTCGCGGCCCCCGTCGCGGCACCTGGGGTCGTGCAGGTGGATGAAGGCCAGATCGGCTATTTCGGCACCGATTTCGGCGGCTTCGTCGCCGAACGCGACCTGGTCGAGGTGCGGCTTCTGCGCCTGAACGGCCTGCCGCACTGGCGGCTGAAACAGGCGGACGGACAGGCGCTGCTGATCCCCCATGCCGCCGCCGGGGCGGGCGCGCTTTTCGACGTGTTCGCGGTCCTGCCGGGCCTCGACCTTGCCTCCCTGACCGAGGCGCTGGCCGATCCGGGGCCAAGCCGCCTTGTCTGGCAGCGCCCGGCACGTCTCGCGCGCTCTTGACAGGCCGGGCGGGCCACGCCACGAGTTTCCGCCCGCACCCCAGACCCAACGGAGCCCCTCATGTCGATTCCCCAGTCCGGTGGCGGTCCGATCGAAAGTTTCGACCAGCTCGCGGCCCTGATCGAAAGCGGCTCGAAGCCCAAGCCCGACTGGCGCATCGGCACCGAGCACGAGAAGTTCGGCTACCTGACCGACAGCCTGATGCCCGTGCCCTACGACGGCGAACGCTCGATCCGCGCGCTTCTGGAAGGGCTGCGCGACCGCTACAACTGGCAGCCGGTGATGGAGCAGGACAAGATCATCGGCCTGACCCGCAACGGCGCGAACGTGAGCCTGGAACCCGGCGGCCAGTTCGAACTGTCCGGCGCGCCGGTCGCGAACCTGCACGAGACGAAGGCCGAGCTCGAAAACCACCTGACCGAGCTGCGCACCATCGCCGAACCGCTCGGCATCCGCCATTTCGGCGTCGGCGCCGCGCCGGTCTGGTCGCACGCCGACATGCCGATGATGCCCAAGGGCCGCTACCGGCTGATGACCGACTACATGGGCCGCGTCGGCACGCACGGCACCCAGATGATGTATCGCACCTGCACCGTGCAGGTGAACCTCGACTATGCCTCCGAAGCCGACATGGTGAAGAAGCTGCGCGTGGCGCTGGCGCTTCAGCCGGTCGCGACCGCCCTTTTCGCCTCGTCCCCCTTCTTCGACGGCAAGATCAACGGCTTCAAAAGCTGGCGCTCGCGCATCTGGCGCGGCCTGGATGACAGCCGGACAGGCATGCTGCCCTTCGTCTTCGAGGACGGCATGGGCTTCCAGCGCTATGTCGACTGGGTTCTCGATGCGCCGATGTATTTCGTCTATCGCGACGGCCGCTATGTCGACGCGCTGGGCCAGAGCTTCCGCGACTTCCTGAAGGGCGAACTGCCCGCACTTCCGGGCGAAAAGCCCACACTGTCAGACTGGGCCGACCATATGACCACCGTCTTCCCCGAGGCGCGGGTGAAGAAATACATCGAGATGCGGGGCGCCGACGTCGGCACCGCCCCCTGGGTCGTCGCGCTGCCGGCCTTCTGGGTCGGGCTCATGTATGACGGCGCGGCCCTCGACACCGCCTGGGATCTGGTCAAGGGGCTCGACGCCGAAACGCGCGAAGGGCTCAGGGTCGCCGCATCGAAGGACGCGCTGGAAGGTCAGGCCGGGGGCGTGAAGCTTCTGGACCTCGCCCGCGCCGCCGTCGGCCTGTCGCACGCGGGCCTTGCCGCCCGGGGCCTGGGCGAGGAGCGCCACCTTGCCCCCCTGGTCGAAAGCCTGGACACGGGCCATGTGCAGGCCGACCGCTGGCTCGCCCGCTACCGGGGCGACTGGAAGGGCGACCTGACGCGGCTCTACGCCGAGGCTGCGCTGTAACCGTCCGGCCCGATCGGGTCCGGGCCGAAGCGGTTCGGACCCTGGGTGCCGCGCGTGGCGAACCAGACGATCAGGATGATGGCGCCGATCAGCGGGACAAAGATCAGCAGATACCACCAGCCGGACCGGTCGGTGTCGTGCAGGCGCCGGACCGCAGCCGCGAGATGGGGCAGAAAGAGTGCCAGCATGACGAGATGGTAGATAGGCGACCGCCAGACCATCATCGACATCGACATACCCGGACCCATGACGACGTAGCCAAAGAGCATCCAGTCCAGAATGCTGGCAGCGACGCCGACGAGCACCCCGAAAAGGACGAACCACCAGTATTCGGCCCGCCGGGCACGGCCCTCGAACGTCACATATTTGGACAGGCACGTCCTGACTGCGGTTGGGAAGTCCATCCGAGGCCTCCTTTGCCCATTTGACCCTCGGGCGAATCTTGCCATGGTTGCGGGCCGCATTGCTACGCCGCTTTTGCCGCCCCGATTTTTTCTGCGACGCGGCAGAAGCGGCTTGGCAAATCCGGCCGAAGGGGGCGACACTGCTGCCAGCCCGATTCTTGGAGCCCGCCCCATGACCACCCATCCGCTGACCAACGATCTGCGCCCGCAATTCCTGGAAGCCATGAGCCGCATGGCCGCCTCCGTCTCGGTCCTGACGACCGACGGGCCGGGCGGCCCGGCGGGGCTGACGATCTCGTCCCTGACCTCGGTTTCGGCCGACGGGCGGGCGCCCTCGATCCTGGCCTGCATCCACCACCAGAGCCCGGCGGCGGCGGCGATCATGGCCAACCGGGTCTTTTCCGCCAACGTCCTGCGCCACGACCAGGCCCATATCTCGGACCGCTTTTCGGGGCGGCACGGCGCCAAGGGCGCCGACAAGTTCGAAGGCATCGACATCGAGGTGGGCGACACCGGCGCCGCGCGGATCAAGCGCGCCGCCGTCACCTTCGACTGCCGGGTGGTGACCGCGCTTCTGTGGGAAACCCACCACCTTTTCGTGGGCGAGGTCGTGTCGGTCACCCTGCCCGACCCGGTCGACGCGCCCCTGATCTACGCCGCGCGCGGCTACCGCAAACTGCTTCAGGAAGACTAGGCTGGCCGCCGCCCGGCAATCGGGCCGCGGATCGGGCGACTTGACATCGTTGCAAATGCAACGATAATCACCCCATCCCCTTGCCTGAAAGGAGCGCGCGATGAACCGACCGGAACGTCCCCACCGCATGATCCAGGCCGCCACGCCTGTCGGCACCACCGAAGGCTACATGCCGGGCTTCGGCAACGACTTCGAGACAGAGGCCCTGCCCGGCGCCCTGCCCCAGGGCATGAACAGCCCCCAGAAATGCAACTACGGCCTTTATGGCGAGCAGCTTTCGGGCACCGCCTTCACCGCGCCCAGCCACCAGAACGAACGCACCTGGTGCTACCGCATCCGCCCCTCGGTCAAGCACACGCACCGCTTCGAAAAGATCGACGTGCCCTACTGGAAATCGGCGCCGAACGTCCTTCCGGACGTGATCTCGCTCGGCCAATACCGCTGGGACCCGGTCCCGCACGGACAGGGCGACCTGACCTGGCTGACCGGCATGCGCACCATGACGACGGCGGGCGACGTGAACACGCAGGTCGGCATGGCGAGCCATGTCTACCTGGTGACCGCCTCGATGGTGGATGACTATTTCTTCTCGGCCGACAGCGAGCTTCTGGTCGTCCCGCAGGAAGGCCGCCTGAGGTTCTGCACCGAGCTTGGGATCATCGACCTGGAACCCCAGGAAATCGCCATCCTGCCGCGCGGGCTCGTCTACCGGGTCGAGCTGCTGGACGGCCCCGCGCGCGGCTTCGTCTGCGAAAACTATGGTCAGAAGTTCCAGCTGCCGGGCCGCGGGCCCATCGGCGCCAACTGCATGGCCAACCGCCGCGACTTCAAGACCCCCGTCGCGGCCTTCGAGGACCGCGAGGTGCCCTCGACCGTCACGATCAAATGGTGCGGCCAGTTCCACCGCACCAGGATCGGCCACAGCCCGCTGGACGTGGTGGCCTGGCATGGCAACTACTGCCCGGTCAAATATGACCTCAAGACCTATTGCCCGGTCGGCGCGATCCTTTTTGATCACCCCGACCCTTCGATCTTCACAGTCCTGACCGCGCCCTCGGGCGTCGAGGGCACGGCGAACATCGACTTCGCCCTCTTCCGCGAACGCTGGATGGTGGCGGAAAACACCTTCCGCCCACCCTGGTATCACAAGAACATCATGTCCGAACTCATGGGCAACATCTACGGCGTCTATGATGCCAAGCCCCAAGGGTTTGTGGCGGGCGGCCTCAGCCTGCATAACATGATGCTGCCGCACGGGCCGGACAACGACGCCTTCGAAGGCGCGTCGAACGCCAAGCTGAAGCCCGAGAAGCTGGACAACACCATGTCCTTCATGTTCGAGACCCGCTTCCCGCAGCACCTGACGACCTTCGCCGCGACCGAGGCGCCCCTGCAGGACGACTATATCGACTGCTGGAAGACGCTCGACCGCAAGTTCGACGGCACGCCCGGGCTGAAATGACGGCTGTCGCGAACCGGCTTGTGACATTGGGCGTGAAGGGCGGGCCGGCGGTCCGGGCGCCCGGCGCCATGCCGACCGCGACGCTTCTTGACCTCGATGGCCAGCGCATCGTCATCGACTGCGGACTTGGCGTGACGGCCGCGCTGGTCGCCGCTGGAATGGACCTGCGGCTACTCGCGACGATCTGCATCACCCACCTGCATTCGGACCATATCCTGGAACTCGGGCCGCTGATCCATACCGCCTGGGTGACGGGGCTGAAAACGCCGGTCACGGTCTATGGGCCCGAGGGGCTGGCCGACTATTGGGCGGCCTTCCTTCAGGCGATGGCCTACGACAATGCGATCCGGGTCGAGGATGAAGGGCGCCTGCCCCTGTCCGACCTGGTGCGGATCGTGCCCGTCACCGGCGGTCCGGTCCCGGTCGCGGGGCTGCGCGTCACGGCGCTTCGCGTCAGCCATCCGCCGGTCGATCACGCGCTGGCCTATCGCTTCGACGGCTCTCGGTCGGTCGTCTGTTCGGGCGACACTGCCTATTTCCCGCCGCTTGCCGACTTCGCGCGCGGGGCGGACGTGCTTTTGCACGAAGCCATGCTGCCCGAGGGGATCGAGGTCATATTGCAAAAGACCGGCGGCGGCGAAAAGCTGCGCGCGCATCTGATGGCGTCCCACACCACGGTCGATGACGCGGGACGGATCGCGGCTGCGGCCGGCGTGGGCAGGATGGTGCTGAACCATCTGGTGCCCGTCGACGATCCGCGCTTTACCGATGACATGTGGCGCGCGCGGGCGGCGCGGGCCTTTGCCGGGCCGGTGCTCGTCGGCCGTGACGGGATGGAGGTGGCGCTGTGAAACTGATGCGATCCTGGGTCGACAGCGCGAACGACCCGGCCGGGGACTTCCCGCTGAACAACCTGCCCTGCGGCGTCTTTTCGACCGGCGACGAAGAGCCGCGCTGCGGGGTGGCGATCGGCGACCAGATCCTGGACCTGACCGCGCTCGAAGAGGCGGGCATCCTCAGGGCCGCAGACCTTCCGGTCTTCGACGTGCCCTTCTGGAACGACTTCATGGAGCTTGGCCCGGTGGCCTGGGACGAGCTTCGCGGCGCGCTCCTGGATCTTCTGGCCGAAGGTTCGCCCCACCGCGCGACAGTCGAGCCCCATCTGGTTCCGCAGACGTCGGCGATCATGCATCTGCCTGTTTTGATTTCGGAATATACCGACTTCTATGCCAGCCAGCACCATGCGATGAACGTGGGCACCATGCTGCGCGGCGCGGAAAATGCGCTGCCGCCCAACTGGCTTTCGATCCCGATCGGCTACAATGGCCGCGCCTCGTCCGTCGTCCCGTCCGGCACCGACGTGCGCCGCCCCTGGGGGCAGGTCAAGTCCCCGGACGCCGAGCTTCCGACCTTCGCCCCCTCGCGCCGGTTCGACATCGAGCTGGAACTGGGCGCCATAGTCGGCCTCCCGTCGGAGCACGGGCAACCCGTGACAGTCGCGGAAGCCGACGAGATGATCTTCGGCTACGTCCTTCTGAACGACTGGTCGGCACGCGACATCCAGGGCTGGGAATATCAGCCGCTCGGCCCCTTCCAGGCCAAGGCGACCGCGACGACGATCAGTCCCTGGATCGTGACGCGCGCCGCACTCGCCCCCTTCCGCGTGCCGACGCCGCCTCGCCAGCGCCCGCTGCTGCCCTACCTGGCCGAGCCGGGGCCGATGAACTACGACATCAGCCTGTCGGTCAGCCTCGCGCCGAAGGGCGGCGCGGAAGCCGTGATCGCCCGGACGAACGCGCGCGAGCTTTACTATTCCGCTGCCCAGCAGCTTGCGCATCACACCACCTCGGGCTGCCCGATGAATGTGGGCGACCTACTGGGGTCCGGCACGATCTCGGGCCCGACGAAAGACAGTCGCGGCTCGCTCATGGAGCTGTCGTGGAACGGCAAGGAACCCTTCCCCGTCGCAGGCGGCACCCGCAGCTTCATCGAAGACGGCGACACGCTGACGCTCCGCGGCCATGCGCAGGGCGACGGCTACCGGGTGGGCTTCGGCGCCTGCGTGGGGCGCATCCTGCCCGCGCTCGACGATCCCTACGCACGAAAGGACGGATGATGGCCAAGGCCTTTGCCTCGCAGGGCGACCTGAGCGACAAGAAGATCAGCTTCACCGAGGTGGGGCGCGACATCTACGCCTTCACCGCCGAGGGTGATCCCAACACCGGCGTCATCATTGGCGACGACAGCGTCATGGTGGTCGAGGCACAGGCCACCCCGCGCCTGGCCCGCAAGGTCATCGACTGCATCCGGTCTGTCACCGACAAGCCGATCAGCCACCTTGTCCTGACCCACTACCACGCCGTGCGCGTCCTTGGCGCCTCGGCCTACGGCGCGCGCGACATCATCATGTCCGACGCCGCCCGCGCCATGGTCGCCGAACGCGGACAGGAGGACTGGGACAGCGAATTCGGCCGCTTCCCGCGCCTGTTCCAGGGGCATGAGGAGATCCCCGGCCTGACCTGGCCAACGCTGACTTTCAGCGACAGCTTCTCGGTCTACCTCGGGCGCCGCCGCGTCGACATTGGCCATGTCGGCCGCGCCCATACGGCCGGCGATGCCGTGGTCCTGGTCCCGGACGAGGATGTGATGATGACCGGCGACATCGTCGAATACCATTCTGCCTGCTACTGCGGCGACGGCCATTTCGCCGACTGGCCGGACACGCTGGAAGCGATCCGCGCCATGGACCCCCGCGCCATCGTCCCGGGCCGGGGCGATGCGCTGGTCGGCCGCGACGTGGTGGGCAAGGCCATCGACATGACGAAGGATTTCGTCGCCTCGACCTACCGCCCGGCCGCGCGTGTCGCAGCCCGCGGCGGCAGCCTGAAAGAGGCATGGGACGCCGTGCGGGCAGAATGCGACCCCAAGTTCTCGACCTATGCGATCTATGAACATTGCCTGCCCTTCAACGTCGCCCGCGCCTATGACGAGGCGCAAGGCATCGACACGCCCCGCATCTGGACGGCCGAACGCGACCGGCAGATGTGGGCGGACCTGCAGGGCTAGGGAACGGGGGGCAACGCGCCATGGCCTATGACTACAAGCCCTATCCCTACCGCCGCGCACCGGGCCTGACCGCACCCGAACCGCGCCACAAGGTGCTGATCGTCGGCGCGGGGCCCATCGGTCTGGCCATGGCGATCGAGCTGGCGAACCATGGCGTGCCCTCTGTCATCGTCGACGACAATGACGTGGTGTCGGTCGGCAGCCGGGCGATCTGCTGGTCGAAGCGCGCGCTCGAGGTCCTGGACCGCCTCGGCGACGTGGGCGCCCGGTCGGTCGCCAAGGGCGTGACCTGGAAGGTCGGCCGCACCCGCCACCGCGAGGCCGAGGTCTATGCTTTCGACCTTCTGCCCGAGGCGGGCCACAAGATGCCGGCCTTCGTCAACCTGCAGCAATATTACGTCGAGGAATATCTGATCGACGAGGCGCTCCGCCGCCCGGAAATCGAGATCCGTTTCAAGAACAAGGTGGTGGGTCTGGACCCGTCGACAGACCACGCCACCGCGCGGATCGAGACGCCTGATGGCCCCTATGAGCTTCAGGCCGACTGGCTCATCGCCTGCGACGGCGCCCGCAGCCCGCTGCGCGAGATGATGGGGCTGGCGTTCGAAGGCGTCCTCTTCGAGGAACGCTTCCTGATCGCCGACATCGAGATGACGGCCGACTTCCCGTCCGAGCGCTGGTTCTGGTTCGAGCCGACCTTTCATCCCGGCCAGTCGGCCCTTCTGCACAAGCAGCCCGACAACATCTACCGCATCGACCTGCAACTCGGCTGGGACACCGACCCCGAGGTCGAGCGCAAGCCCGAACGGATCGTGCCGCGTATCGAAAAGGTGGTGGGCGACCGGAAATTCCGGCTCGACTGGTCGTCGATCTACACCTTCCAGTGTCGCCGGCTCGACAGCTTCCTGCATGGCCGGGTGATCTTTGCCGGCGACAGCGCCCATGTCGTCAGCCCCTTCGGCGCGCGGGGGGGCAATGGCGGGCTGCAGGACGTGGACGCGCTGGGCTGGCGTCTGGCGGCGGTGGTGCGGGGCGACGCGCCCGAGGCGAGCCTTGCCGCCTATGACCGCGAGCGCACCTTTGGCGCGGATGAAAACATCCTGAACTCCAGCCGCACCACGCGCTTCATGACCCCTGCCGACGGTATCGAGCGGCTTTTCCGCGATCAGGTGCTGCGGCTGGCCGGTCAGGTGCCCTTTGCCCGCACGCTGGTCAACTCTGGCCGCCTGTCGGTCCCCTGCACCTACCCCTCGACCGGCGCCGACGACCCCGCCCTGCCGTCGGGTGCACGGCCCGGCTCCGTCGCGCCCGACACGCCCCTGGGCGACGCCTGGCTTCTGGACCGGCTGGGGCGCGAACCGATGCTTCTCGCCATCGGCCGCAGCGCACCCAAGGGGGTCGCGGTCCCGGTTCTGGAACTGGCGGCCGAAGGCTGGGTCGGGACGCGCTATCTGGGCGGCGCGGGGGCCGCGCTCTACCTGATCCGCCCCGACCAGATCGTCGCCGCGCGCTGGCAGGACGCCGACGCCGCAACCGTCGCGGACGCAGTCCGGGCCATGTGGGAGGGGCGGGAATGAGCCTGACGCTTCAGCCGAATTTCCAGGATGCTGACGGTTTTTATGCGGCGCTTCTGGCCAGCCACAAAGGGTTGAGCGAGGCCGAAAGCGCGGCCCTGAATGCGCGGCTCATCCTGATACTCGCCAACCATGTGGGTGAAAAGGCCACGCTGGACGAGGCCTTGAGGGTCGCACGTTCGACCAGTTGAGGCGCTAAGGCGGCCTGACCCGGGCGGGAAAAGGAAACCTACAGGTTTCCCCCGCCCGTGTGGGAACATCTTCGCTGGGCCGCTGATGTCACTGACCATCAAAGGCCTGCGCCTGCCCCGGTGGGCGCGGAGGCGCCCGCCATGGGCGGGGCGGGCGCTGGCCGTTGGCCTGAGGCCACCGGCCGGGGCAAAGGACGAAACCTTCGCATGGCAGAGTCAACGGCCTCTGCCAGCCTGACCCAGCCCGCACGCCAGCCCTTCCCTTTCGGCCGCCCGCGCGCGATCAAGGACGGACCAACCCCGGAGCCCGCCATGCCAACCGCCACGCCCGAGGCCTTCCGCTTCAAGACCCCCTTCGCCATATCGCGCGGGGTTCGGACCGAGGTCCGCGTCGTCACGGTGCGCGTGGCGCGTGAGGGGGTCGAAGGTCGGGTCGAAGGCTGGGCCGAATGCGTGCCCTACCCCCGCTATGGCGAGACGGTCGAAGGCGTCGCCGCCGCGATCGGGGCTCTGCCCGAAACCCTGACGCGCACCGCCCTGCAAGACCTGCTGCCCCCGGGCGCGGCGCGAAACGGCGTCGATTGCGCGCTCTGGGACCTGGAGGCCAAGGCGCAGGGCCGCCCCGCATGGGCACTCACGGGCCTCGCCCGACCCGAACCGCTCATCACCGCCTTCACCCTGTCGCTCGACGCGCCCGACCGGATGGAGGCGGCGGCGCGGGCGGCGGCGGACCGGCCGGTCCTGAAGGTCAAGCTTGGCGCGGGCGAGGAAGATGTCGCGCGGATCGAGGCGGTCCGGCGCGGCGCGCCCGACGCGCGGATCATCGTCGATGCGAACGAAGGCTGGACGGCTGACCTTTATGCGGCCCTCGCGCCCCACCTCGTGCGGCTGGGCGTGGCACTGGTCGAACAGCCGCTCCCGGCAGGGAAGGACGAGGCACTGGCCCACATGGTGCGCCCGCTGCCGGTTTGCGCCGACGAAAGCTGCCATGACCGCGCGTCCCTGCCCGCGCTCAGGGGCCGCTATGATCTGGTGAACATCAAGCTCGACAAGACCGGCGGCCTGACCGAAGCACTCGCGCTTCGCGATGCGGCCCGGACGGCGGGCTTCGGCATCATGGTGGGCTGCATGGCCGCAACCTCGCTCGCCATGGCGCCGGCAGTGCTGGTTGCGCAGGGCGCCGACGTGGTGGACCTTGACGGGCCGCTCTTGCTGGCCGATGACCGGGCGGCGCCCCTTCGCTACGAAGGCTCGCGCGTCTGGCCCGCCGGGCCGGAGCTTTGGGGTTGAGGGAGGACAGGATGCGCAGCGTCTATGTGAACGGCGACTGGGTGGACGAAGACAAGGCCACCGTCTCGGTCTTTGACCGGGGCTTCCTGATGGCCGATGGCGTCTATGAGGTCACGACGGTCATCGACGGCAAGTTCATAGACCTGCCCGGCCATGCGGCGCGCCTCTTCCGCAGCCTTGCCGAACTCGACATGGCTGCGCCGGTCGATGAACCGACGCTCGAGGCACTCCACCGCGAAGCCATCGCGCGAAACGGCATCGTCTTTGGCCGGGTCTACCTGCAGGTCACGCGCGGCAATCCGGGCGACCGCGATTTCGCCTTCCCCGACCCCGCGACGACGAAGCCCACCTTCGTTCTTTTCACCCAGGTCACCGGCCGCCCCGAAGACAATGCCGACGCAAAGCGCGGCCTGTCCGTCATCACCGTGCCCGATATCCGCTGGGGCCGGCGCGACATCAAGACGGTGCAGCTTCTCTACCCCGCGATGGGCAAGATGATGGCCAAAGCCGCGAACGCCGACGACGCCTGGTTCGTCGAGGACGGGCTCGTGACCGAAGGCACCTCGAACAACGCCTGGATCGTGAAGAACGGGCGGATCGTGACGCGCGCGCTCTCGCACGACATCCTGCACGGCATCACCCGCGCCGCCGTCATGCGCTATGCCGCCGAAGCGCAGATGGAGGTTGAGGAGCGCAGCTTCACCGTCGAAGAGGCCAAGGCCGCGGACGAAGCCTTCATCACCTCGGCCTCGGCCTTCGTCACGCCGGTCATCAGCATCGACGGCGTGGCGCTCGGGTCCGGCAAGCCCGGCCCGGTCGCGACGCGCCTGCGCGAGATCTACATCGACGAAAGCCGCAACGCGGCGATGTGAGCCGATGCTCTGGGTCACGGATCAGATCGCGATCGCCGACTGGGAACTGACCGAAAGCTTTTCGCGCGCGTCCGGGCCCGGCGGCCAGAACGTCAACAAGGTCTCGAGCGCGGTCGAGCTGCGCTTCGAGGCGGCGCGAAGCCCCGCGCTGACCCCCGCCGTCAAGGCGCGACTGAAGCGGATCGCCGGGCGGCGCTGGACGCTCGACGGCGCAATCGTGCTCAGGGCCGAGGAAACCCGCAGCCAGGCGCAGAACCGCGAACTGGCCCGCGAGCGGCTGGCCGAGATGATTCGCGCGGCCCTGGTGGCGCCCAAGCGCCGGGTGGCGACAAAACCCACCGCCGGCAGCCGCGAGCGGCGGCTGAAGGCCAAATCGGTCAGGGGCGCGGTCAAGGCCGCGCGCGGAAAGGTCGAAGATGGCGACGCTTCTTGAACGGCGGGCCCGCGTTCTGGGGCCGAATGTGCCCACCTTCTACGACGAGCCGGTCGAGATCGTGCGCGGCGAGGGCGTCTGGCTTTGGGACGCGGGCGGGCGGCGCTATCTCGATTGCTACAACAACGTGGCCCATGTCGGGCACTGCCACCCAAGCGTGGTCGAAGCCATCACGCGCCAGGCCGCGACGCTGAACACCCACACGCGCTACCTGCACGAGGGGATCGTCGCCTATGCCGAACGGCTGGTCACGACCTTCGACCCCAGCCTGTCGACGGTCCTGATGACCTGCACCGGGTCAGAGGCGAACGACGTGGCGCTGCGCATGGCGCAAGGGGTGACGGGCGCCAGGGGTATCATCGCGACCGACAACACCTATCACGGCAACACGCTCGCCGTGTCGCACCTGTCGACCCACCGCCCGCCGCCCGGCGGCTGGCCCGATCATATCCGCCGGGTCCCGGCGCCGGACGGGCTGCGTCCGGGCGGGCTGGACGGCGCGACCTTCGGGCAGGCGGTCGAGCGCGCGATTGCCGAACTGCAGGCGGCGGGCCACGGCTTTGCCGGCCTGATGCTCTGCCCGGTCTTTGCCAACGAGGGCCTGCCGGACGTGGCACCCGGTTTTCTGGATCAGGCCGTGACGGCGGTGCGCAAGGCCGGTGGCCTGATCCTGTGCGACGAGGTGCAGCCGGGCTTCGGGCGCATGGGCAGCCACTGGTGGGGTCATCAGTGGCTGGGCTTTGCGCCGGATGTGGTCACGCTCGGCAAGCCGATGGGCAATGGCCATCCGGTCGCCGGGGTCGTGGCGCGGGCCGACGTGATGACCGCTTTCCGCGAGGGGTTCGGCTATTTCAACACCTTCGGCGGCAATCCGGTGGCCTGCGCCGCTGCGATGGCCGTCCTCGACGTGATCGAGGATGAGGGGCTGATGCCCCATGCCGCGCGCGTGAGTGCGGCGTTGGAGGCGCGGCTGAAGGCGCTCGACCATCCGCTGATTGCGGGCGTCCGGGCGCGCGGCCAGTTCTACGCGGTCGAGATGGCGCGGGACGGACGCCCCGCGCCGGACGTGGCGGCGCGGCTGGTCGAGGGGATGAAGGCGCGCGGCATCCTGATGGGGCGTGGCGGGCGCGCAAACCACGTCCTGAAACTGCGCCCGCCGCTGCCGTTCGATGACGGCCACGCCGGGACGGTCGCGGACGCCTTGGCCGAAGCGCTGGCTGAGGTGCCCGCGTGACACCGGAGGCGGCGCTTGCCCTTGCACCCCGCGCGGCCGCCCTTTGGGGCGCCGCGCCGCCCGAGCCGGTGAAGGTCCGCGAAAACGCCGTCTTTCGCATGGTCCTGCCGGACGGCCGCACCGCCGCCCTGCGCCTGCACCGGCCCGACTACCAGACCGAAGCCGCTATCCGCGCCGAACTGACCTGGACCGCCGCGCTGGCCAGCGGCGGCTTTGCCGTGCCCCTGCCGACCCCGACACTCTCAGGCCATCTGACGGGGCAGGTGGGGGGCGTAATCACAAGCGCCGTCCTTTGGCTGCCGGGCACGGCCACAAGCGAGCGCGCCCATGGCACCGAGCCAGCACTTTACGCCCGGATCGGCGCGCTTCTGGGCGACCTGCACAACCGCACCGACCGCCTTCCCTTCGCCCGGACGCTCGACCGCCCGCGCTGGGACCTCGACGGGTTGCTGGGCCCGGCGCCCCTCTGGGGCCGGTTCGAGGCCAATTCGGCCCTGGGCGCCGACGACCGGAGCCGCATCCTGAAGGCGATGGATGCCGCGCGCGCGCGGCTGGCCGGCCCCGAAGGCGCCGACCGGGGGCTGATCCACGCCGACGTCCTGCGCGAAAACCTGCTGGAACGGCCCGACGGCACGCTCGCGCTCATCGACTTCGACGACAGCGGCTACGGCTACAGGCTCTATGACCTTGGCACCGCGCTCGTGCAGTCGCTCGAGGATCCGGGCCTGCCGGACGCCGCGCGGGCCCTGGCGGAAGGCTACGGCAAGGCGCGCGGCCTGCCGCCCCCCGACGCGGCTGCCCTGACGCTCCACACCTTTCTGCGCAGCCTGGCTTCCTGCGGCTGGATCACCAGCCGCGCAGGCACCGGCGACCCGCGCCTTCGCCTCTACGCGACCCGCGCCCGCCGGATGGCCGACGCGCTTCTTGGCGGCCCCTCACCGCTGGACTGACCTGCGCCAGACCCGGGCAAAGGCGGGCCCGGCGGCGGCGAATTGGCGCCTTCATCACCTGAACTGGGCGTCTTAACCTGAAGGTTTATGGCCGGATACAGCATCCGGGCGCCGCAAACGCTTGGCAGGGCACTGATTTTCCGTCATTAACGCCGAGTCGCCCTCTGTTTTCCCAGAATACCGAGCACCATGCTGAAGAAAGCCGCCCAGGTCGTTACCGGCAACGCTCTCGGCTTCATCCTGTCGCTCGTGCGCAACCTTCTGGTCGCGCGGCTGGTCAGCCCGGAAAACTACGGCATCGCCTCGTCCTTCGCGCTGGCCATGTCGCTGATCGAGATGATGTCCTACCTGGGCTTCAACCAGCTGATGGTCGTGGACAAGGACGGGGACGAGCCGCACTTCCAGGCGGCGATGCAGGGCTTCCAGATCCTGCGCGGCTGCTTTTCGAGCGTCATGCTCTTCATCGTCGCCCGGCCCTACGCCAGCTTCCTGCACATCGAACATGCGGCCTGGGCCTTTGAAGTCCTGGCGATCGTGCCTTTCATCAACGGCTTTCAGCACTACGACCCCTTCCGGGCCCGCCGCCACCTGAACTTCACACCCATGGTGCTGTCGACGACCATTCCCGCGCTGATCGCGGTCATCGTCGTCTGGCCGATGGCACTGGCCTGGGGCGACTACCGGATCATGCTCGGCTCGATCATCGTCCAGCAGCTGGCGACCGTGCTCATCACCCACATGACCGCCGAACGGCCCTACCGCGCCACGCTCGACCGCGCCCTGATGCGCCACGCCACGGCTTTCGGCTGGCCGATCCTTTTGAACGGCATCCTGCTTTTCGGGGTCTTCAACGGCGAGCGGCTGATCGTCGGGCGCGAACTGGGCATGGTGCAGTTCGCCTATTTCTCGATGGCCTTCACCCTGACCCTGACACCGACGCTGGTGCTGGCAAGCTCCGGCCAGTCGCTCTTCCTGCCGCAACTGACCCGCGCGCTGGATAACCCGCGCGAGTTCCAGCGCCTGTCGGACCTCAGCGTCGAGTGCTTCCTGGTGATCGGCCTCCTGCTGATCCTGGGGTCGAGCCTTGTCGGCGGCCCGCTCGTTCACCTGCTGGCGGGCAAGACCTACCTGCCGATCCTGTCCTTCCTCGTCCCGATGGCGGTCATGCAGGCCATCCGCGTCGCCAAGACCGGCAGCGCTGTCGTCGCCCTGTCGATCGGCAAGACCGGCAACGCGATCATCGGCAACCTGCCGCGCGTCGCCTCGCTGCCGATCTCCTACTGGATTGCTCTGAACGGCGGCACCGTGCTCGAAATCATCTGGGTCGCACTTGCGGCAGAGGTCGTGGGCTTTGCCGCCGCGCTCTGGGTCGCGATCAAGGGCACGAACCTGACACTCGGCCGTCTGGTGCAGCCGATGGCGCTGTCGGCGCTGACCTGTGTGCTGGCGACGCTCGACGCGCTGCGCACGCCGCCCCTGCCGGGCCCGATCGAGAACCTGCACCCCGGCCTTCTGCTGGTCACCGCGGCGGGCCTTGCGGCCCTTCTGTCGATGACCGAGCTTCGGGCCTACACGCTTGCCCGGTGGCGCGCCTGGCGGAGGTGAGTCGGGTGAAAAAGTCGCCGCCAGAGGGCCGCCCCGCCGCCGTTGCCAAAATGAGAACAAATTCTGCCGCTAGCCCTGCGCCTCAAGCCGGATAAGAACGACCGAAGCCATGACCCTTTCGCCCCGGACGACCGCAATCGGCGTCGTCATCGTCACCTTCAACGGCGCCGATGTCGTCGTTGGCTGCCTCGACAGCCTTCTGGCGCAAACGGGCGCCATTCCGCAGATCCTGGTGGTCGACAATGCCTCGGGCGATGACACCGTGGCGACGCTGCGCGACTGGGCGGCCCGGCACGGCCACGCCCTGCCGGAGGCACATTCGGTCGAGGGCGCCGCCGAGGCGCTTGCGAGGGACCGGATCGCCCTTCTTCATTCCGGCGCGAACCGCGGCTTCGCCGGTGGTGTCAACCTTGGGCTGGCGACCCTTGCCCGCCTGCCCGCCGTCGGCCATTTCTGGGTCCTGAATCCCGACGCAGAGGCAACACCCGACGCCACCGCCGCGATCCTGGCAGAGGCCGCCCGCACGCCGGGCTACGGCATGATGGGGGGCCGGGTCTGCTACGCCGAAACGCCCCCCCGCATCCAGATCGACGGCGGCACGGTCAACCACTGGACCGGCGTGACCGGCAACCTGAACCTGGGCGCCAACCCCGCGACCGTGCCCCAACCCGACGCCGCGCAGGTCGCCTTCATCACCGGCGCGAACCTTGTCGTCTCACGCAGGTTCTACGAAGACGTAGGCCCCATGCGCGAGGATTATTTCCTTTATTATGAAGAGGTTGATTGGGCCATGCGTCGCGGGCGCTGGCCGATCGTCGTGGCGCCGGGCTTTGTCGTCCGCCACCATGCCGGCACCGCGATCGGCTCACCGACGCTTGACCGCATCGCCTCGCCCTTCTCGTTCTGGTTCAAGTATCGCAGCCGGATGATGTTCGTCCGCCGCTTCTACCCCCTGTCGCTGCCGGTCGCTCTTGCCCATGCCACCGCCAAGGCCGCGCAGCTCTGGCTGAAGGGCGCGCGCCCGCAGGCGACCACGCTTCTGCGCGCCGCCTGGGGCCTGCCCGCGCCCGCCGCCGTGCGCGATGTCCTGTCCCCCGACGCCCAGAGGATCGCCTTTGGCCGCTGATCCCGCCCCCTCGCCCGCCAGCAGGACGTTCTGGAGCCCGCCATTGGTCGCGCTGATGGCCCTTGCGGCGCTGTCGACGCCCGGTCCGCGCGATGGCGCCGGTCCGCTGCACCTTGTGTCGCTGACCGAGTGGCGCGAACCCCACAAGGGCTTCGGCGGTTTTTCCGGTCTGGCACTCGACCCCGACGGCAAGGGGTTCCTGGCAGTGTCCGACCGCGGGCTTCTGGTCCACGCGCACCTGGACCGCGACGGCGAAGGCCGCCTCACGGGCGCCACCTGGACAGACGCGAAACAGTTCCTCGACAGCAAGGGAAACGAAGTCGCGGGCTTCACCAGCGATTCAGAGGCGCTCCGCCGTCTGCCCGATGGCCGGATCGCCGTCGCCTTCGAGGGGCTCGCCCGGGTCGCCGCCTTCGCGCCCCCCGACATGCGGCCGACGCTCCTCAGCCCCTGGGACCGCTTCAGGGCATTCTGGGGCAATACCGGCATGGAAAGCCTGGCCGTCCGGCCCGACGGCAGCCTGATGACGGTCCTTGAACTGCCGGCCGCCGACGGCTCCTACCAGAGCTTCGCCAGCAAGACGGCGCCGGTCTGGACCGCCGGCCCGCCGCTGCCCTCGGACGGCAACTTCGAGGCGACGGATGCCGTCTGGGCCCCGGACGGGCGGCTCTTCCTTCTGGAACGGAACTTCGCCGCCTGGCGCGGCTACACCACCCGCATCACCGCCTACCGGATGACCGACCAGGGCTTCGGGGTCCCCACGCTTCTCTGGCAGTCGCCACGCGGGGCCTATGGCGATTTCGAGGGGATGGATGTAACCACCCTGCCGTCCGGTGGCCTGCGCGTCACGCTGATCACGGACAACAACTTCCTGCCGATGGCCGCCACCATGATCGCCGAGCTCGACATGGCGCCAGAGGCAGTCGCAGACGGAAAGATCGACGGATGACGGCCCCCCGCAAGATCCTGATCGTGGTGCAGAACCTGCCCGTGCCGCTTGACCGCCGCGTCTGGCTCGAGGCGACGACGCTGGCGCAGGCCGGCTACCAGGTCAGCGTCATTTGCCCGACCGGCAAGGGTTGGGACAAGCCGCGCGAGGTGATCGACGGCATCGCCATCTACCGCTACCCCGAGCCGGTCGAGGCCCATTCCGGCGCCATCGCCTATGCGCGCGAATACCTGCACTCGCTGGTCCACTGGTTCCGCCTCGCGCCGGTCGTGCGCCGCGAGCAGGGCTTCGACGTGATCCAGGGCTGCAACCCGCCCGACCTGATCTTCCTCCTGGCGCTCTGGTATCGGGTCAGGGGGGTGCGCTACCTCTTCGACCACCACGATGTCTGCCCCGAACTGTTCGAGGCCAAGTTCGGCAAGCGCGGGCTGCTGTACCGCGTCATGCGGATCTGGGAACGGATGACCTTCGCCACCGCCACCGTCTCGGTCGCGACGAACGAAAGCTTCCGCGCCATCGCCGTCGAACGCGGCCGGATGCCGCCCGAGGATGTGTTCGTCGTCCGCTCGGCCCCGAAGGTCGAGAAGTTCGTGATCGGTCCCGGCGACCCGGCCTACCGCAAGGGCGCAAAGACCGTCCTTGGCTATGTCGGCGTCATCGGCCAGCAAGAGGGCATGGACCTGCTGGTCGCGGCCGCCGAACATCTGATCCGCCGCATGGAGCGGAGCGATGTGCATTTCGTCATCATCGGCTTCGGGCCGGAAGTGCCCGCCGTTCAGGCCGACGTGGCCGCGCGCGGGCTTCAGGACTGGTTCACCTTTACCGGCGCGCTTTATGGCGACGACCTTCTAGCGGCGCTCAATGCCTGCGACATCGGCCTGTCGCCCGACCCCAAGAACCCGATGAACGACATTTCGACCATGAACAAGGTCATGGAATACATGACGCTCGGCAAGCCCGTGGTGCAGTTCGACCTGAAGGAAGGCCGCGCCTCGGCGGACGATGCCTCGCTTTATGCCCGGGCCAATGATCCGGTCGACTTCGCGGCCCAGATCGCCGTCCTGATGGATGATCCCGACCGCGCCCGCGCCATGGGCGAACGGGGGCGCGCGCGTGTCCTCGACCGGCTGAGCTGGTCCCATTCGGCGCCGCACCTGCTGTCGGCCTATGACCGGATCTTCACCCGGATCGGCCGCTAGGCCCCTCGGCCCGCCAGACCTGCGCCAGAAGCCAGCCGCCGACGAATCCGCCAAGGTGCGTCTGCCAGGCAAGCTGCCCGTCCATCACCACCCAAAGCCCCGCATTCAGCGCGACGAGCCAGGCGACCGTCTGCGCCACCGGCCGATGGCTCTGCCCCCGCGCGGTCCGCACCTGCCAGTCCCAGGCCATGAGAACCCCCGCGAGCCCGAAGAGCGCGCCCGACGCCCCGACCATCGGCGCCGCGCCTGAAGGCAAGAGCGCAAAGCCGATCCCGCCCGCGATCAGCAAAAGGACATAGGCCCAAAGGAACCGCCAGGGCCCGAGCCTGTCCTCGATCGGCCGGCCGATGGCAAAGAGCGTGACCATGTTCAGCGCAAAGTGCATCAATCCGCCATGCAGGAAGCCGTAGGTCACGAACATCAGCCAGCGCTGGGCGGGATAGTTCGGCACCCAGCCATGCAGAAGCCCCGCCCAGAAGGCCCCATGGGTCAGCGCCGTCATCCGCGCCGAGGGAACGCCCCAAAGCCCGAAGTCGGCGCCCGACAGCCAGGCCTCGGGGATCAGGCACAGCACGAAGATCAGCCACAGCGGCCAACCCGGTGCGCGACCGCCAGCGTCCGTCTGCCCCACGGCCTGCGACATTCCTAGAAGGGCACGTAACGGGGCAGCGGCTTCAGCGTGTCGCGGATCATGCGCAAGAGCCGCGCCTCGGCGTCCGCATCGCTTTCCTCGACGTTGATCGGCGTGACATAGCGCACCAGCGCCCCGTCGGTCCGGCCCTTGGTGATGCTGTCGACCAGCACGTTGAGCTTGGCGCTGAAGTCATTCGCCACCCGCTCGCCCCGGCCCTCGAACCAGTAGATCACCAGCTGCCGCGTCAGGCCTTTCTGGATGACGGCCCGGTTGGCCTGGAACTTGCCATAGCCATCGGCGGTCATGTCCAGTTCCATCGGGCGCAGGTTCGACACTTCCCAGCCGCCGGCGGGCAGGCAGACCTCGGGCGAATGGATGCCCTGCCCTTCGGTCTGCCTGGTGTAATAGGCGACGAAGAAGGACACGATCTCTGTCTCGTTCGGCGCGCTGTAGATCGCGTTCAGGTAGTCGTCGGCGCCGAGCACCTTCTCGATCTCGGGGTCGAGCCGTGCGGTGGAGCCGGTCCAGCTTTCCATCTGCATCGGGAAGGCGGCCAGCGGCTCACGGTCCGGCAGCCGGACCGAGGGGTCGGGCATGGCGACCCAAAGCATCGAGACGAGCGCCGTCACCGCGAAGGCCAGCCCCAAAAAGACCGACGCCCGCATCGAGAAGACGCGCATCAGGATCGCGCCGAAGCCCTGGAAATCCAGGTCAATCGCCTGCGACAGCGGCATCGGCACCGGCGCATGACGTTGCAGGAAGGCGGCGAGGCCGAACAGGATCGCCACGCAGATCAGGAAGATGACCCAGCCTTCGAAGAAATGCAGGAACCCCTCGGCCTGCCCGATCCCGTAGCGGTCGACAAGCCAGCCGATGATCGCGATCCGGACCGAGTTCATCAGGACCGTCAGCGGTGCGGCAGAAAGCAGCAGCACCGCCTTGTGCCACATCGGCCCCCGGTAAAGGATGGCGAAGAGGTAAGAGAAGCTGAGGATCGGGAAGAGGTAGCGCAGGCCCGAACAGGCCTCGGCCACCTGCAGCTTGTAGACGCCCAGGTCGATGACGTTGCCGTCGAGGAAGACCGCAACGCCCGACCAGCTCAGCAGCCAGACGCCGATGACCGACGACACCCACTGCAGGAAGGTCGCAAGTTTCCAGTACAGGATCTGCGGCAGCGGCAGCATGAAGACCAGGTGGAAGACCGGCAACTGGTGATGCCGCCCGCGCGCCCAGCCGAAGATGGAAAAGACCACGCCCGACACCCACAGGATGAAGGCATAGGTCACGATGTCAGGCACCCGCATCAGGTTGCCCAGAAGCGCCAACGCCAGGGCGCCGAACATGATGGCAAGCCCGGGCCAGCCGTCCCTGATCCGCGCGGCGGGTTCGGGCATCTTCCTGAGTTCGCGCAGGAAAAGGTAGAGCGAGATCAGGGGAATGAGCGGGCCGTGGCTGTATTCCGCGGTCGACCAGGCCTTGGCGAGCGACACGAAGCCGATCCAGAAGATCGGCACCGAGACGGCGATCAGGCTGACGAAGAGCCAGAATCCAAGGCCACCCACCCGGCGGGCGGGGACGGCGACTTGGCTTGGAAACGGCTCGGAAATATTACTCATGGGCCCGGTTACCTGGTCAATCCAGCCATCATAGACGCGATTTCACGCCCATGCGACCCCCCCGGGCGATTGTGCACGAACGCCCCGCAATGCACCGCCGCAGCGCCGGATCAGGTCAGGGACGGAAACTGAAGTTCCGGCCCAGCGTGACGTAGACGCCGGTCGACTTCGCCTGCGCGAGGCCCGTTTGCGTCTTGACCCGATAGTTCACGCCCGTCGTCAGCGCCCAATCCGGCGTCAGCGTATAGTTGTAGTTGGCATAAAGGTTCGTGAGCCGCGTCGAGTTCGCGCCGCTGCCGCCGGTTCCCTGCGTCTCGGCATAGTCGGCACCCATGTCGAACGTCGACAGGCTGTTGACCGCATGACCCCAGTTGACCGTAACAGCGGTGTTCAGGATGTCCTGGTTGGTGCTGTTCGTGGTCGCGCCGCGCCGAATGGCCAGCGTCAGCGTGTCCGACGGGCGCTGGATCGAATAGCTGAGCGAGCCGATCATCGCCCCGCCGCCGACCGAGCCCTTGGTGACGCCGATCGTACCCTTCAGGTTGCCGGTCGGAAGCTGCATGTCGCGCCCGAACGTCAGGTCCGTCCTGAGCCCGTTCTGGTTGCGGTTCGCCGCCAGGTTGACGCTGTAGCTGCCGTCCTGCACCTGCTGCGTCACGCCGAAGCCGCCGATCACACCCTTGTTCCGCGCCTGGCCGAAGATCGTGTCCGTCACCACTTCGGAATAGCCGATCTGGCCGCTGACCTGCAGCGTGCCGTTCACGTCGCGCGTCAGACCATAGGTCAGCGACCGCGTCCAGCGATCGGTCTGAACGATGTCCTGCGTGATGTAGTGCGTCGCCGAGGCGGTAAGGCTGCCCTGCGTCACGGCGTTGTAGCGCATGTTGGCCGCCAGCGAGGCCGTGTCCGTCTGCGTGTCGAACAGAAGCGGGTTGGTGGTGCCCGAATAGTGCTTCTCGGCCCGGCCGAGGTCCAGCACGATCCCGAAGGGCGACTGAAGCCCGGTCTCGTAGCGCAGCGAATAGCTCGGGTCGCGAACCGTGCCGCCATCGGTGATGAGGCCGGTCTGCAGGTCCTCGAGCTCGACCTGGAACGGATCGAGGAACTGCCGGTCGACATAGCGCCAGCGGCCCCTGAGCGTCAGGCGGCTGTTGGCGCTTTCGGTCATGTAAAGGACGTTCGCCATCGGGTCCTCAAGACCCTTGATCGAGCGGCCCGGAATGTCGGCATAGCGCAGCACGGCCGATCCCGTCAGGTTGAAGGTCGTCGTCTGCGTGATCGAGGACAGTCCGTAGCTGAGCGTGTTGTCCGAAATGTAGGAGGTGCCCCGCGACTTGCCGGGCGTCAGGGGGAAGTTGCTGTCGGCCTTGAGCGAGGTTTTGATGCCGAAGTCGAGCTGCAGGCCGCCCGTATTGGGCGCCGCCCGCCCGCTGCCGGGCCCGATCACCGCAGCGCCGCTCGCAAGCGTCGGAACGGCGGGCAGCGCCGGGTTGATGGGTGTCGTCGTGGTTGGTGCCTGCGGCAGCGGCACCGGCGCAGACGTGCCAGCGCCGCCCTGTTGAGAGGCGGCGATGGTCGGCCAAAGGAATATGGAGGTCGCCGCCAGAAGCGCGGCTCTTGCCGTCAGTTTGCCCACCCCAAAGCCTGCCTTTTTCTTATTGGAACGTCTTATTCGAACAGATGGCGCTCGGGGACCACAATCACGTCGCCGGCCCTGAGCACGATCATCGGAGCAGCGGCGCCCTGCTGAACCGACTTGTAGTCAAACGAATATACCGTCTCGCGACCCGTTTTGGAATCCACCCTGTGCAGCTGGATGCGCTTCACGGCGGCAAATTTCGTCAGGCCGCCCGATTCCGCCAGGAATTGCAGCAGCGTCGTGCCCGGCGAGAGCGCGATCTTGCCCGGTTTGTTGAACTCGCCCATCGCATAGACCGACGGAACCGCCGCCGCGCTTTGCGTGACCTGGGTCGCGACGATGTTGGCATTCGCGTTGGCGACCGCCTGCGTCGTGGCGTTCAGCTGGCCGACGGACAGAAAGACCGTGGGCGGCGTGGTGAACTTCGGCGCGAGCGACGAGGTGATGCTCGCACGCAGGGCGTCGATCGACTTGCCCTTGGCCGCGATCGCGCCGACGAGCGGCAGGCTGACCGTGCCGTCCGGCAGGACGAGCAGGCTGCGGTTCATGCTCGGATCCTCGAGCACCTCCATCTGAAGCACGTCGCCGGGCTGAACCAGATAGGCGGCCATCGCGACCGGAGCGACAAGAGCGGCCAGGACGAGGCCAAGGAGAGTTCTGAACATGGGGTTCACCCGTTTGCGTTAGACGAAGGGCAGACTAGCGTCGCCCGGTTGATTCTCAAAACATTCGCTGAATTACGAGCGTTTCGTTAACTTCTGCGCGACAATCGTGCCCGCCACGCAACATAATCAGGGCGATTGTGGGGCAATTCCCGCATCCGCCAACTTCTTCAACTCGTCACGCGCCGACACAACGAACTCGCGCGAATCGCCCTCCGGCACTTTCGACAGAAGGGCCGCAAAAGCGGTCGCCGCCTCGGGCTTCCGATTCGCGCCAAGGTAGGCCATGGCCAGATGGTAGCGCACCGTCGGGTCGTCGGGCAGGCCCTTCGCGGCCTTCTCCAATTCGCCGATCGCCTCGTCATACTGGCCGTTCAGCGCCGCGATCCAGCCGTAGGTGTCCTGGTAGGGCGCATAGTCGCTGCCCTTGAGCCGCCGCGCGATCATCGCCGCGCGTTTCAGGCTGTCGGGGTCCTTGCGGTAGTTCGACAGAAGGCTCGCCAGGTTGTTGGCGACGATCGGGTTGCCGGAATTGTCGGCGTAGAGCTTTTCGTAGATCGCAAGCGCATCGTCGATCTTGCCCGCGGCCTCCAGCTCGCCCGCCCGCGCCCACAGAAGCTGCGGCGAGGCCGGCAGCGCCGCGAGCCCGTCATCAAGGATCTTCGAGGCATCCGCCGTCCGCACCGGATTGGCGCCGACGATCTGGTAAAGCGCCAGCCAGACCGCCTCTTTCGTCGAATCGGCCGCCAGCACCTTGCGGTAGCCGGCTTCGGCCGCTGCGGCGTTGCCCGCGCTCTGCTCGACAGAGGCCACGAGGAACTGCACGTTCAGGTCATCGGGCGATTCCGTCAGCATCTGCCGCGCAAAGGCCACCGCCTGGTCCGTCTGCCCGGCATCGAGCTGGCTGCGCAGGAAGGCGATCTTGGCATCAAGCTTGGCGTCGGGGCTCTTGGCCATCTGTTCGAGGTAGGCGCGCGCGGCGTCCGGGCTCTTCTGCCCCTGCAGGATGGCCCCCTGAAGGGCCGCCAGATCGGCGGCCGCAGCCGGGTCGTTCACCGCTTCGAGCTCCTTGGCCACCGCATCGGCGCGCGGCCAGTCCTTCAGCGCCAGGTAGACCTGGCCAAGCGGCACCAGTAGCCCCGCCTGCCCCGGATTGAGCCGAAGCGAGTCCAGCAGCACCGTTTCGGCCGGCAGATACTTGCCCTCGGAGGCCAAGAGCCGGGCATAGCGCAGCGACTCGTCCGGCGCCCGCCCGGAAGCCTGCACGGCCTGGGACATCATGTCCCGCATCAGGTCGCGGTCGCCCTGCCGTTCGTAGGCCTGCGCCAGAAGCGTCATAAGGCCCGCATCCTTCGGATGGGCGTTGATCCCGTCGCGCAGGATCGCGATCGCGTCGCCGGTCTGGTCGGCGTCGATAAGCCAGTTGGCCTTCATGCGGATCGCGTCGGGCTGGCCGGAATCCTGCGCCAGCACATCCTCGACCAGCGCGCGCGCGCCGACCATGTCGCCGTTTTCGGCCTTCATCTGCGCCAGCCCCACCTTCACCGTGCGCAGGTCCGCGCCTTCGGGCAGCGTCTTGACCAGGCCCTCCATCTCGGCGATGGCCTTGTCCTTCTCGCCCTTGGCATACATGTAGCCCGCCCGGGCCGAACGGAACATCGCCGGCGCCTTGCCAGAGGCGATCACCTTGTCCAGCTCCGCGATCGCCGCATCAGGCGAGCGATACTGACCAAGGAACCGCACGAGCGCCGCTTCGGCCGCGGTGTCGGACGAGGCCGGGTCGACCATGGCCCGCATGTTCGCCTCGGCCTTGTCGTAGTCGTTTCGCGACAGATACCAGCGGGTCAGCGCATCCTTCATCTCGGTCGCGTCCGGGAAGCGGGCGATGATCTCCTTCAGCCCGGCCTCGACCGCGGCATCGTCCTTCATGCCGGCATAGACCGACAGGCGCTGCGCATAGAGAAGCCGGTCGTCCGGCGCGATGGCGATCGCCGCATCCAGCTCCTTGCGCGCGCTGTCGAGCGCCTGCGCCCGGATCAGGTCGTCGATGATGACCTTGCGCGAGCGCATGTCGTCGGGATGGGCCGCGACGATGGCCTTCGCGCGCCCCACGGCATCAAGGATCACGGCGCTGTCCGACTTGTCGAGCGCCCGCCCGTAATCGGAGAAGACCTTCAGCGACTGGAACTGCACGTCATCCGGCTTTGCCTTGAGGGCGGCGGCCGTGAAGCGATCGGCCTCGTCCCATTGCCCGTTGTCCACGGCGATGTTCGAAAGCGCCAGAAGCGCGGGCAGGTCGTCGGGATATTGTTCGACCAGCCGCAGATACTGGCTGTAGGCCTCGCGCAGGTTGCCGCGCTTGAATTCGGCATCGGCATAGGCCATGCGCGCGTCGTGATGCTTGCCATCATACTGGAAGACATTGCGGAACTCGACCAGCGCCCGATCGACATCACCCGCCTTCAGATAGGTCAGCCCGGACTGGTAATAGCCTTCGGCTTTCTGTTCGGAAGTCTGGCAACCCGCCAGCGTCAACGTGCTGACCACCAGGGCCGCAAAAAGGGGCGTGCGAAGTTTCATCAATAATGCCTCTAACAAGTTTCGGCCCTGCCCCAAGGCCCGCAAATCACGCAGCTTATAGCGCAACTCCGACTCCGGCGTCATCCCCCGACGTGGCCAGGCCCGATGCCAGGGCCGATGCCAGGGCCGATTGCCCCGTTTCCGGGGCGCCGCGCGATTGTCAGTGACCGGTGCCGTGCGCGACCGCGCCGAAGGTCCGCACCAGGATGACCACATCGGCCGACAGGCTCAGGTCCTGGTCATAGCCCGTGTCGAAATCGGCGCGCCGGGCAAAGTCGCTCGCGTTGCGGGCCGAGATCTGCCAGGTCCCGGTCATTCCCGGCCGAAGCCCATAATAGGCGACCCCCGGATACATCGGACGCTGGCAGGGCATCATCGGCCGCGGGCCGACCAGCGACATGTCACCGGCCAGCACGTTCCACACCTGCGGCAGTTCATCAAGCGACGAGCGGCGCAAGAACCGGCCGAAGCGCGTCACGCGCGGATCGCTCAGCAACTTTTGCTTGTCGTTCCATTCCTGGCGGGCCGCGGGATTGGCCTCGAGGTAGTCCTCGAGGATATCATCCGCGCCCACGACCATGGTGCGCAGCTTCACCATCCGGAAAGTGCGCCCCCCCCGGCCGACCCGGTCGCTGCAATAGAAGGGGCGGCCCCCCTGCACCCCGAGCACCAGCGCAAGCACGCCGATGAGCGGCAGCACGACCGGCAGCGCCAGAACCACCAGCAGCAGGTCCAGCAGCCGCTTGAAATGGTTTCGGTACAGCCCGGGCCGACGCTGGACCCTGACGGGCCCGACGGGCGAGCAGGCCGCGTGGGCCTTCTTGGACAAGTCGTTAATCTGCATGGTCATACGACACACCGACCTAGGTCGATCCCAAATATTTGATCCCCGGCATACGTCGCCGGCCCTAAACTCAATATCGGCAAACCCGGCCGCGTCGGCAGCAAGGCATACCCCAGCCCAAGCCCCCGGATTTTAACAGTTAGTTCATAAAAGCGAAACTGTATTGGAAGAACGTTTCGAGCCGGACCCTAGCCCGATGAGAGTTCCGGCGGGACTCTTGGCTGCCATTCTCCCCCACGGCGGCGAAAAACTGCCCGTAGCCTGTCGACTGTTCCCGATAGGTGGGTCAATCATGGCGAAATGGCGGCGGAAGTATGGCTCTGGGCCCCTATCGGCGGGGGAACATGGCCGAATCGGTTCGCCCGTCGCATAAGAGGCCCCAATCGGCTGGTCTGGCGCCATCAAAGCGCCATTCTGGCCGGGCAGGACGTCCCTTGATGTCACGGACGGACAGGGCCCAGACCGGCACCTATCGGGGCCGGCCGACAGACTGAGGCAACGGAAGCGAACGGATGAACAAGGTCGTGGAGACCCGCACGGACGACAGCAGCATCGGCTTCTACATGGACTTCTTCGGATTCCGCGAGCGTCCCTTCACGCTCGTGCCGGATCCGGACTTCATGTTCTGGTCGGCGCAGCACCGCCGCGCCTATTCGGTGCTGGAATTCGGCATCCTGTCGCGCGCGCCGATCACGCTCGTGACCGGCGGTGTCGGTTGCGGCAAGACCACGCTTCTGCGCGAGCTTCTGCGCCAGTTCGGCACCCGCGTCACCGTCGGCCTGATCTCGAACGCGCAAGGCGGCCGGGGCGAGCTGATCCAGTGGGTCCTGAACTCGCTCGGCGTGCCCTTCGACCCCTCGCGGGGCTATGTCCAGCTGTTCCAGCAGCTTCAGGACTTCCTGATCGACGAATATGCCGCCGGCCGCCGCGTCGTCCTGATCTTCGACGAGGCGCAGAACCTGTCGCCCGAAAGCCTCGAAGAGCTTCGGATGCTGACCAACATCAACTCCGGCAAGGACGAGGTCATCCAGCTGGTGCTGGTCGGCCAGCCCGAACTGCGCGACATGGTTCTGGACCCCGCACTCCGCCAGCTGGCGCAGCGCATCGCGGCAAGCTTCCACCTGCAGCCGCTTGATGAAAAGTCCGTGATCGACCTGGTCGCCCACCGCCTGCGCGCGGCGGGCGGCACCGGCGCAGAGATCACGCCCGACGCCTCGCGCCTGGTCCACAAGGCCACCCACGGCGTGCCGCGTCTGGTCAACCAGCTTTGTGATATGGCATTGCTCTATGCTTGGAGCACCGACCACCCCCAGGTCGATGCCTCTGTCGTCCAGTCGGTATTGGATGATGGCGTGTTTTTTGCCGCCCAGATCGCGGCAGAGGAAGAGAAACGCAGATGAACTTGGACCTTAAATATTACGCGGCGATCTTTTTGCGCCGGATTCACTATTTCATCATCATCACGGCACTCATGTCGGCCGCGGCGATCGCGGCGGCGCTGCTTCTGCCATCCGTCTACCAGGCCTCTTCGACGCTTGTCGTCGAAGGCTCGACCATTCCGACCGCACTCGCGGCCCCCACGGTCCAGACCGCCGCGATGGAAAAGCTGCAGAACATCCAGCAGAAGCTGATGACGCGCGCGAACCTTCTGGACATCGCCAACCGCATGGACGTGTTCCCGAACATCGCCCAGATGACACCCGACGACATCGTCAAGGCGATGCGCGACGGCACCACGATCTTCAACAGCGCCAACCGCGGTGAAGCGACCTTCATGACCATCAGCTTCAACGCGCGCTCGGGCAAGGCGGCGGCGGCGGTGGTCAACGAATACATGACCCTCATCCTCAAGCAGGATGTCGAAAACCAGACCCGCAGCGCCGAGGATACTTCTGAGTTCTTCAAGCAGCAGGTGCAGGCGCTCGGCACCCAGATGGACCAGATCAGCGCGCAGATCCTGGACTTCCAGACCAAGAACGCCGACGCCCTGCCGACGAACCTGGCCTTCCACCAGACCCAGCAGGCCAACCTGCAGGGCAAGCTCGATGCGGCCGAACAGTCGATCAAGGACCTGCAGGACCAGAAGGCGCGCCTGATCGCCACCTTCAACATCACCGGACAGGTCGCCAACACCGGCGCTGCCCTGACGCCCGAAGCCAAGCAGCTGGCGGCTCTGAACGATCAGCTCAACCAGGCGATGGCGCTTTTCTCGCCGTCGAACCCCAAGGTCAAACTGCTGCAGGCCCAGATTGCGCAACTTGACGCGATCGTGCGGTCCCAGTCGCAGAACGCCTCGACGAGCGCTGCGCCAGTTGATCCGGCCAAGTCCATGTTCGACATCCAGATCGCCGACTTCGATGCGCGCATCAAGACGGTGACCGAACAGCGCGACCTGCTGGCGCAACAGGTGGCGGCGCTGCAGGACCGGATCGACCGGACCCCGGCGAACCAGGTGTCGCTCGACTCCATGAACCGCGACTACCAGAACCTGCAGGCCCAGTATAACGCCGCCGTGCAAAAGCAGTCGCTCGCCGCTTCGGCCGAGCAGACGGCAGTCCTGTCCAAGGGCGAAAAGATCACCGTGGTCGACAGCGCCACCATCCCCGACAAGCCGATCAAGCCGCGCCGGACGATGATTGCGCTAGGCGGCGTCGCGGCCGGCATGGCGCTTGGCGCCGCGGTCATCCTGCTGACCGAGCTTCTGAACCGCTCGGTCCGCCGCCCGCGCGACATCGTCAAGGCCTTCGGCATCACGCCCATCGTCACCATCCCCTACCTGCGCACGCCGAACGAAACCATCAAGCGCCGCTCGGTCTTCGTCATGTTGATGCTGGTGGCGATCATCGGCATCCCGGCCGCGATGTATGCCGTGCATGTCTTCTATCAGCCGCTCGACATCCTCTTGAACCGCGTCACCTCGAAATTCGGGCTCACGATCTGAGCCTGGCGGGTCAAGCCGGCCCGGACTGGAAGGAAAGACCATGGAAAAACTCGAAGCCGCACTGGCCAAGGCACGCGAAGCGCGGCGACAGTCGCAGACCAGCCTGCCGCCGTCGATGCTGCCGCCCTCGGCCAGCGCCGTGTCCTTCGCGCCGACCGCATGGGCCGCGCTGCCCGAGCTGACGATCTCGGCCGATCTGGCGCGCCAGAACCGCATCGCAGCCGTGACCGGCGGCAAGGTCGCGACGCCCTACGACATGCTGCGCTCGCGCACGATCCGGCTGATGAAGGATGCGGGCTGGAAGCGGCTGGCCGTCACCTCGCCCAATGCGAGCTGCGGCAAGACCACGCTGGCGCTGAACCTCGCCCTGTCGCTGGCGCGGCAGAAGGAGCTGAAGATCCTGCTCATCGACCTGGACCTGCGCCGCCCGAACCTCAACCGCATGATCGCGCGCACGCCCCCGGCCTCGATCCACCAGGTGCTGATGCGCGAGGTGCCCTTCGACCAGGCCGCCGTGCGCGTGGGCGACAACCTGGCGATCGGCCTGAACGGGAGCCCCGCGAAATATCCCGCCGAACTTCTGCATTCGGCCCAGGCGCGTGAGGTTCTGGCCGAGATCGAGACGCAGCTGAAGCCGGACCTCGTGATCTTCGACATGTCGCCCATGCTCGCCAGCGACGACAACGTGGGCTTCCTCGACCATGTCGATTGCGCCCTTCTGGTCGCCGCGTCGGAAAGCACGACGCTGCAGAACATCGATGTCTGTGAAAAAGAGCTCGCGCAGCTGACGAACGTGCTGGGCGTTGTCCTGAACAAGTGCCGCTACGCCGACCAGGCCGCCGGCTACGGCTACGAAGACTACGAGTGAGCCGCCCCTGACCCCCGCGATGGCGCACTGACCGTCGCAATGGCGCAAATGAAAAGGCCGGGCTCTCGCCCGGCCTTTCGATCTTGCTGTCGGGCCGATCAGGCCTTCTTGCGGCGACGCAGCGCGGCCAGGCCACCAAGGCCGGCAACCATCAGCGCGCCCGCGGCCGGAACCGGGACCGGAGCCACTTCGACGCCGGCCAGAGCCGCGTCGGCGAAGCCGTAGGCGTCGTTGCTGTCGAGCACCGAGAAGGTGAGCGAGGTGATCCACTTGCCGCTGTTGATCATCGAACCGGCGAAGCCCGGACGGGCGCCATTGACGACCTGGACCGCCGAGGTCTGGTAGCTGTCACCGTTGCTGGTGGTCACCTGGCCGACTTCCTTCGAGCCTTGGTTGGCCGCGATGAAGAGGTCCAGCCAGTAGACAGCTTTCAGAAGCACCGGCTTGGCGAACGAGATCGTGATCCACTCTTTCGACTTCGCGCTGGTGGTGATCTCGTCGTCCTTGGCGCCAACGCCGTAACCGTCGGTCTGGAACGACAGGCCCGAGGCGACTTGAGCCGCGTTCTTCGCGCCGACGCCATCATAGAGCTGGCTGTTGTTGAGCACGCCGCTGGCGCTCATAGTCCAGTTGATGCCCATCACCGTGCCCGAGTGGCCGGTCGAGGCCGAGGTGAAGTCGATCGTCGCAGCGTTGGCGCCAACCGCCATCGCAGCGGCAACCACCGCACCCGTAATGGTCGTTTTAACAAACATAGTCGTCTCCCAAGAATTCGTTATCTCGCACCCTTGCCGCAGTTTTAACACATTCGGCCAAGTTTGGAACCAGCTTTCGACAAATTTTCGCCGTATTCTCAGTGCGATCCGCCGCGCTCTTGGTCTGGATGCGGGGTTGTTTCCAATTTGCCGACAATACTTGGATCGGAGTCCCACTATCCACGCCGCCCCGCCGTTTCGCCCGGCGCGTCCGCCATTTCAGCGGTCGCCGCTGTAACTCAAACAGCACAGTCCGCTGGTCCGGCGACCCGTTCCCCGCCGGCGGCCCGACAAAACCCAGGGTCGGGTCCTGACGCGTCGCCACAATTTCGCCATCTATTGGCCAGCGACCCGGCGTCGCAGCGCTCACGGCACGAATCACGCAATCGTGAGCGCCGTGGCCGTCACATTGGCCGCCACGTTGGCCGCCACGTTGGCCAGCGCCCGTGCCGGCGCCCTGCGCCATCGGCGGTCCGCCGCCGGCGCAGGGCGCCCGGCGGACATGGCGCTGGCACCTGTCAGAATTTTGCCACATTAACGCAAAATTCATCCACAGCCGACTAGATGTGGTCTGAATGGTAGCGAAGCGGCGGTTAGCATGATCGCAAAGATGCGGCGCGACAGGCGCCCGACAGGTCTGATCGAGGCAGGGCCAAGCGTGGGACAGAACGACAGGGCCGCACCCGCGGCGACAACCGGCCATGGGGCCGCAGCACCCGTGACAAACGCCTACCGGGCGGCCTGGGCCAGCCTTCGCGGACCGTTGGCCATGGCGGCCTTCTTCTCGGCCCTTGTCAATATCCTGATGCTGACCGGCTCCCTTTATATGCTCGAGGTCTATGACCGCGTGCTGGGCTCGGGCTCGCTGCCGACGCTCGCGGGGCTCTTCGTCATCGTGACGATGATGTATGCCTTCCTCGCCTACTACGACTTCCTGCGTGCGCGGATCCTGTCGGGGATCGCCTCGCGCCTCGACCGCACCGTCGGCCCCACGGCCTTCCGCGCCTGGCTTCGCGGCGGCCTCGACCCCAAGGGCGCCGACAGCCAGCCGCTGCGCGAACTCGACCATGTGCGCGCCTTCCTGTCCGGCCCGGCGGTCAACGGGCTTTTCGACCTGCCCTGGATGCCCTTCTATCTGGCAGTCCTTTACCTGGTTCACCCCTGGCTTCTCTGGCTGACGATTGCAGGCGCCGGCGTCATCGCCATCATCGCCGCCGTGAACCGCCGCGTCTCGGCCCAGGCCATCGCCCGCACCTCGGGCTTCGACCTGGCCGAACGCCGCTTCGCCGAACGCGCGCAAAGCCTGGCCGGCGCGCTTCTGCCCATGGGGATGGAAAGTGCCCTGACCAGCCGCTGGCTCGGCCTGCATGACGCGACCCGGACCGCTGCCCGGGCCGGCGCGGGCGCCTCCGAAGGGCTCGCCGCCTCATCGCGCACCTTCCGCATGTTCCTGCAGTCGGTGACGCTGACGATCGGCGCCTGGCTCGTCCTTCGCGGCGAAATCTCGGGCGGCATGATCATCGCCTCTACCATCCTTGCGGGCCGCGCGCTTGCGCCGCTCGACCAGGTCATCGGCCACTGGCGCACCATCGGCCGCGCGGGCGAGGCGCACCGCCGCCTCATCGCCTTCTTCGATGCCGAAGCCGCGCGCGACGCCGCCGCCATCGACCTGCCCGCGCCGACGGGGCGGATCGAGGTTGCCGACCTGACCAAGCACGCGCCCCGCCGCGACAGCGGGACAAGCCCCCCGATCCTGTCGCGCGTCAGCTTCGCGCTCGATCCCGGCGACGGGCTTGGCGTGATCGGAAACAGCGCGGCCGGCAAGTCGACCCTCGCCCGGCTTCTGGTCGGCGCGTGGGAGCCCGACGCGGGCGAGGTCCGCTTCGACGGCGCGACGCGCGCCCAATGGCAACCCGACCGGCTCGGCCGTTCGATCGGCTACCTGCCGCAATCGGTCGACCTGCTGCCCGGCACCGTGCGCGACAATATCGCCCGCTTCGACCCCGACGCGACCAGCGAGGAGGTGATCGAGGCCGCGGAAATGGCTGGCGTCCATGACATGATCCTGTCGCTGCCCCAGGGCTACGCGACCGAGGTCGGCGGCGCGGACAGCCCGCTCTCGGGCGGCCAGGTGCAGCGCATCGGCCTGGCGCGGGCGCTGTACGGGCGCCCCTCGATCGTCGTTCTGGACGAGCCGAACTCGAACCTCGACGCCGACGGGGATGCGGCCCTGACCAAGGCCGTGCTCGGGCTCCGCGCGCGCGGGGCCGCCGTGGTCGTCATGGCCCATCGGCCAAGTGCGCTGGCTTCGGTCAACAAGATCATGGTGCTGCAGACCGGCATGCTGGTGGCGTTCGGGCCGAAGGAAGATGTCCTCGGCCCCTCGCCTGCAATCGTGACCGCGAACGCGCCCGCTCCGGCCCGTCTGGCCGAGCGCGCGCCCGCCTCCCTGACCCGGCAGGCGACCGACGATCCGTCCGAGGCTGCGGACGCGCCTACGCCCGAAATGGCCGAGGCGGATGCCGCCGCCGTGCCCGAGCGGCAGGTGCCGGCGGCCCGGGCACCCGGCCCGATGATCCTCGACAAACCCCTGGCCCGCAACCTCGGCCGCAGCCGCCATCCGGTCTTCTCGCGGTGGCGCGCATGAGCCCATCCGACGAGCGGCGCAGAGCGAAAGGTCTTCCCCGGTGAACAGCCTCGTGAAAGGCGCCCTGCCAGGCAGCATCCGCCCGCCCCAGCCCTCGCCCGCCCCCGATCAGCGGAGCGAGTTCCGCACGCCCGCGATAGCGGGCGGCATTGCCCTGACGCTGATGCTGGTCCTCATGATCGCCTGGGCGAAGATGACGATGATTTCCGGCGCCATCATCGCGCACGGCCAGGCGGTCGTCCATGGCAAGCCCAAGCTCGTCCAGTCGCTTGACGGCGGCGAGGTCCGCTCGATTTCCGTGACCGAGGGTCAGACCGTCAAGGCTGGTGAGGTCCTTCTGACGCTCGACCCGACCATGGCCCAGGTGAACCTCGGCATCGCCCGCGCGCGCCTTGCGGCGGCGCTGGCCCGCGCGGCGCGCCTGACGGCAGAGCAGACCGGCGCCGACCAGCCCGACTTCACCTATCCGCCCTTGCCCGTCACCCTGCCCGACACGGCCGCCGACGAAGAGGGCCAGCGTCAGATCTTTGCGGCGCGCGCCGAACTGAACCGCGGCCGCCGCGACAAGCTTGCCCAGACCCGCGCCCAGATCGAAGAGCAGATCAAGGGGCTCGAAGGTCAGATCGCCGCCGTGCGCTCCCAGATCACCCTGACCGAACAGGACCTTACCCAGACCGTCAGCCTGGTCGAACAGGGCCTTGCGCGGACCACCCAGCAAAACGATCTCGAGCGGCAGAAAGCCGACCTTTACGGCCGGCTCTCGACGCTCGAGTCGGACGCCGCCCGCTCCAAGACCGCGATGAGCGACGCGGAAATCGAGGTGCTGCAGGCCGACCGCTCCTTCCGCGAGGGCGTGGTCACCGACCTGCGCGAGGCGACGACCGCCATCCAGGAACAGACGCTCGAGGCCGTCAACCGCGAGGCGCAGCTTCGCCGGATGGAGGTGCGCGCGCCGGCGGACGGCGTGGTGAACCAGCTTCAGGCGACCACCGTCGGCGGCGTGGTCGCACCCGGCGCCACGCTTCTGGAACTGGTGCCGACGAGCGCCGGCCTCGATTTCGAGGTGCGCATCGACCCGCGTGCAATCGACCAGGTCCGCCCCGGTCAGCCGGTGCGGCTGGTCCTGTCGGCCCTGCCCCGCGCCACGACGCGCGACCTGAAGGGCTCGGTGACGACCGTATCGGCTGACGTAATCGCCGATCCCGTGACCGGTCAGCGCTTCTACAAGGCCCTGATCGCCGTGCCGCCGGACCAGATGGCCCTGGTCCAAGACGTGGCGATGGTGCCCGGCATGCCGGTCGAAGCCTACCTGCAGACGGGCGACCGCTCGGCGCTGTCCTATCTGCTGAAGCCGGTGACCGACCACTTGAACAACGCCTTCCGGGACTGACCTTCAGGCTCCGGCTCAGGCTCCGGCCGTATCCTCCGGCCGCACCGAAAGCTCGCCCCGAAAGCTCGCACTGTGAGCCCGCCCGAAAGTCCGCCCGTCAGCCCGCCCGGCAGCCCACCGGCGGTGCCGACCAGTCGACGCGGCGGAAGTCGATGTCGCGGTCCCAGTCGGTGAAGGCCGGAAAGACCGGCGCCAGCTCGGCGATGACGTCGCGCATGTCGCGGCCCTGAAGCCCCTGGGCATGGCCGTTGCCGGCGTCAACCGGACGGCCGACTGCCTCGCCCGCCTCGAGCCGCCAGCCCTTCGCCGCATTCTGCCAATAGTTGAGCCCGGTATAAAGGTTGTGCGACCGGGACACGAGCGACAGGTCCCCGCCACGCGTATAGCCGTCCCCGAAACCGCCGCCGAAAAGGATGAGGTTGTGGAAATTGTGGTGCTGGGTGCTTGCCCCCGGCCCGACCGAAAGCGCGTTCGCCGCCTGGCGCATGTTGGGCGCCGGCGCGAGCCACAGGTTCCAGTAGTGGAAGGTTCCGCCCGGATAGGGCTCGACCCGGGGCGGCGGCGGCGCGGGCGCGTTGGGATCCTGGCCCGGCGGCGGGGGTGGCGGCGCGGGCGCGATCTCGCCGTGCGGTGCGTTCTGCGACACGAGCGCCCGGTTGTCGCCACCCTTGAGCGAGGCGCAGAACTCGCAGAAGGCGAAATGGATCCGGCTCGCCTTCTGATAGGTCACATAGCCGCTCACATCGAGGCTGCGGATCCCGTAGACAAGGATGGAATCCGACCCCTGGTAGAAGTTGAACTGGTTGGCATGCGCCCCCCAGCCGGCATCCTCCAGAAGGCTGAAGGCGAAGATCATCTGCTGGACGCCGAAGAACCGACCGGGCGACTGGGAAATCGAGCGCAGGTGCAGATAGCGCATGTCGGCGCCGTGGCAGTCGTGGACCGCAAGGCCGAAGCTGTTGCGGGCATGCTCCACGGTCACGTTGCGCAAGGTCAGGTTGTCGACGCCGCGAATCCAGATGGCACCGTCACCACGATCGGAACTCGACAAGGTGTCGCCCGCCCGACAATGCCGAAGGCCGATGTCATGTGCCGAGGCCTGCGCGCCCGGCACATGCATGATCGCCGGCCCGCGCGCGAGGTCCCCACCCGCCGACTTGACGAACTCCATCCCCACCAGATCGACGAAACCCGCCTGGTCCAGGTTGAGGCAGGTCGGCCGGAGGCTGACCTCGATCCCGCCATCCAGGTGCGCAGGGTCCATCGGGCGCAGGTAGAGCGCGACGGTCTGCTCGCCCTCTTCCCGCACGAGCCAGCGGCCGGGGGTCAGGGCGGTGGCGACGTTCTGGAGCGCATAGGCAAAGGTCGGGACATTGCCGTCAAGCTGCACCTTCTGGCCCTGATCCTCGAGCATGACGGTGCCGGTCGTCGTGTCGAACTGCGCAATTGCGCTGGCCGACACGATGTTCGGGAAGTGGTAGAAGAGCAGCCGCACGCCGGCCAGCTGGGCGGCCGTTAGCCCCTTGAGTCGCGGGTCGATGAAGCCCGCGACCCGCTGGTCGCCGGTCAGCAGCGGCTGGGCCTTGTAATAGGCGCGGGGATCATCCGATGCCTCGATCCGGGTCTCGTCGGCACGCAGCGTGGCGACCGAAAGCCAGGTCCCCGCCTCGTGCAGGTTGAGCGCCATAGGCGCGCCATGACCGATCGCGGACATCGGCAGGCGCACGACCTGCACGCCGTCAAGGGCGACGCCCAGCGCCGCCTCGTCTGCGGCCGTGCAGGGCGCCCAGCCCGTGACCACATCGGCGCCAGAGATCGTCACCCGTTCGGACCCGTAGCGATGGATCAGGACCGGCGCCCCTTCCTTGCCGGCCAGGTCGCCAAGCCGCACCGCCTCGCGGTAGATGCCACCGCGAATGGCAAGCGACCGCCCCGCGCCCGACCGCAGCGCCTCGACCCCGCGCTGGACCGTTGCAAAGGGCTTCTGGACGCTGCCCGGACCCGCATCGCTGCCATCCGGGGCGACGTAGAAGTCCGCATCGGTGGGCGCCGACAGGTCGGGGTCCCAGCCATAGGACACGCCGATGCCGGCCGCCTGCGTTGCCGCCCGGGCCGCGAAGGGCGACAGCCCCAGGGGAAGGCCCGCGCCCCAGGCAAGGGCCGCCGTGCCCATCCGCGACAGAACGTCCCGCCGCCCGATCATGACACCCTCCCGCCCGGTCCGATGGACCGGACCAATTGCACCATCAATACCTGAGCTTGCGCAGCTTCTTCATCACGACCGCCGGATCGCGCATCGCCCGGCGGACCTTGGCCCAGATATCCTGCACCTTTCCGAGCGAGTTGAACGGATATTTCATCAATTCGGGCCAGTGGGCGCGGATCATCTCCGGCCCGAGCCGGCTGGCGCGCTTCCAGTCGGGCGGCAGCGACAGAAGAAGCTCGACCCCCCGGAAGGTGAACAGCGGGTGAATGCGCAAGAGCGTCGGGTCGCAGGTGATCTGCATGGCATACCAGGGGCCCATCCGATGCTCGATATAGGCCAGGTCCAGGATGCCGTAGGCATCAAGGCCGGGCGGCAGGCCCGCAAGCCAGGCGTCGAGCGCCTCGATCAGTTGCGGCGTCTGCGGCAGGCCGAACCGGCCGTTCAGAAGGACAGCGGTGATGGCGGTGTCGGGCGTATCGCTCGCGCGCCAGAAGAAGGCGCGCCCGACCTCGCCGCCGACGCCGCCGATGAAGATATGGGACTCCGCGATCGGCCAGACCGAGGGGTGGTAGAGCGAATTCGTGTCGCCGATCGCGTGGCCGCCCCTCCGGATGAAGAGCGCGGTCTGCTCTGGCGTTGCCGTCAGCCGCGGCAATTCGCGCCGCGGAATTCCCATGTCGGCCGCGATCCGCGCGGAGATGATCGTGTCGGCCGGCCGGTCGCCGCCGCGCGTCACTGTGACGATGTCCATCCGACCGAGGAAGGTCCGGCAGGCCGCGAGGATCGAGCGCGACTCGGTCCCCCCCGTCAGCCCGAGCGCGGGGCGCTTGCCCGACGCCTCCATCGCCGCCACCTGCGCGCGCAGAAGGCGCACCGTCTCGGCCACCACGGCATCCGGGTCGGTTGTGGTCGGGACCGGCCTCCGGGGCCAGAACCGTTCCGTCCGCCCGTCGTCGAGCCGGATGCGGTGGTTCGGCAAGAGCCGCAGGATGTC